>Ga0310811_10001121_pt1 | contig 34303 bp, 29 predicted proteins | sample YCmetagenome_FD_207642 | JGI IMG/M metagenome (GOLD analysis project Ga0310811, IMG submission 207642) | Soil microbial communities from experimental microcosm in Duke University, North Carolina, United States - YC | ecosystem: Engineered > Artificial ecosystem > Soil microcosm > Unclassified ...
GGATAGAGCAGCGACAGCTTCTGCAGATTCTCCGTCAGGCCGTTGGTGAGCGCGACGATGATCGAGAAGATCATCGTCGTCGCGCCGACGACGGCCGTTCCGATGAGCACCGGCTTCGCCGTCGCCTTGAACGTGTTCCCGGCCCCGTCGTTCTCCTCGAGGAAGTGCTTCGCCTTCTCGAAGTTCACGGCGAACCCGTACGATTTCTGGATGTCGGCCGCGGCGTTCGGGATCTGCTCGATCGTCGACAGCTCGAACACCGATTGCGCGTTGTCCGTCACCGGTCCGTACGAGTCGACGGCGATCGTCACCGGACCCATGCCGAGGAAGCCGAAGGCCACCAGACCGAACGCGAACACCGCCGGCGCCACCATGACCGATGGCGGCAACATGACGCCGTCAGCGCCGAGGGTGCTCACCCCATAGGCGATCGCCATCAAGCTCATGATGGCCATGCCGAGCCAGTAGGCGCTGAAGTTTCCGGCGACGAGGCCCGACAAGATGTTGAGCGACGGACCACCCTCGCGCGACGACGTCACGACTTCCTTCGTGTGCCGCGAGTCGACCGAGGTGAACACCTTCACCAGCTCGGGGATGATCGCGCCGGCGAGCGTGCCGCAAGTAATGACCGTCGAGAGCTTCCACCACAGGGTCGTGTCGCCGGCGAGGTCGGGGATCATCGCCTTCGAGACGATGTACGTCAGAACGACCGAGAGGATCGACGTCAGCCAGACGAGAAACGTGAGCGGCGCCTCGAAGTTCATGCGTTCGGCGTTCTCGTAGCGAGCCTTGGCGATCGCACCGTTGATCAGGTACGAAACGCCGCTGGCGATCACCATCATGATGCGCATCGCGAAGATCCAGACGAGCAACTGTACCTGCACCGTCGGATTCTTCACCGCGAGCAGGATGAACGAGATCAGCGCGACACCCGTCACGCCGTAGGTCTCGAACCCGTCAGCGCTGGGGCCGACCGAGTCGCCGGCGTTGTCACCCGTGCAGTCCGCGATCACGCCCGGGTTGCGTGCGTCATCCTCCTTGACGTTGAACACGATCTTCATCAAGTCGGCGCCGATGTCGGCGATCTTCGTGAAAATGCCGCCCGCGATACGCAGGGCGGCAGCGCCAAGCGATTCACCGATCGCGAAGCCAATAAAACACGGTCCGGCGTAGTCGCCTGGAATGAAGAGCAGAATGCCGAGCATCAGCACGAGCTCGACCGAGATGAGCAGCATGCCGATGCTCATGCCCGCCGAGAGCGGAATCGAGTAGCAGGGATACGGCTTGCCGCGCAGCGACGCAAACGCGGCGCGCGAGTTGGCGAAGGTGTTCACTCGGATGCCGAACCACGCCACTCCATAGCTGCCCGCGATGCCGATGAGACTGAACAGCAGGATGATGATGACCTTGTTCAGCGGGAAGCCGACCAGGACGCCGAAATACAACGCGATCACGAGACCGATGAAGATCTCGAGGATCAGAATGAACTTGCCCTGCGTGATGAGATAGGTCTTACAGGTCTCGTAGATGAGCTCTGAGACTTCGAGCATCGACTTGTGCACGGCCATGTTCTTCAGCTGCGTGAAGATCACGAGGCCGAAGATGAGGCCCAGCGCACAGACAGCCAGTCCGCCCATGAGCAGCGTGTGGCCGCTCATGCCGAAGAACGTCACGTTGACGGTTTGGTTCTTCAGATCGGGAATGACGAGGTTCGCTTCTCCACCCCCGCGACGGGCCTCCTGGGCCTGACTCGGGGCGGCCGTTCCCGCGGTCGCTGCGGCGGCCGCGACCGGCGCTTCTTGGGCGTGGAGTCGTGCAACCGCCAGCGGGCTCACCACCGTCGAGAGCAACAACGCCAGGGCAATAGGAAGACGACGACGGAAGAAGTTCTCCATCAGTTTCATCGGTTCAAAAGTCCTATGTGGACGGGTGGGCGGGCAGAAAAAAAGCCCATGTAACTCATCATGGGCCCTGCACTTTACTAGATCGCGTAATGATATGAGCGCCGGCCCCGCTTGGCTAGAGACCGGCGCGCGTCGGCGCTCAGAAATCGTAGATGATTTGCGCCTTCATTCGGAGGGGTGTGCCGTCGGGCTTGGTTCCCGGCCTGAACTTGAAACTCCGCAGCACTTCCTCGAGCCGTTTGTTGTAGCCGCCGTCTCGTGTGTGCGTGAAATTGAAGTCCACGACCTTCCCGGTCGAGTCGATGTCGAACTCGGCGACCAGGTGGAAGCCGCGCACTTTGTCGGGCATCGGGAGCGGTGGAATGAAGAGCTCCGTCGGCGTCGGCGGGTAATTCGCCTGGTTGCCGCCGCCGGTTCCCGGGCCGATCCCTGATCCGCGACCCGTACCGATGCCGGCTCCGACGCCACCGCCGCGCCCCGGACCACTGCCGTTCGTTCCGTCACTCCCCGTTCCGCCACCGACGCCCGGCGTCGGCGCGATCGGATCCGCAGCCTTCGGAATCTCCATCGGCTTCAGCTCGACCTTGGCTTCTTGGACCTGCGGCTCTGGCGGCTTCACCGGCGGCGGTGGCACCACCTCAGGCTTGGGCTGCGGGGGTTTTATCGCCACCTGCTGTGGCACCGGCTTTGGCTGCGGCGTTGGCGTGGGTGGCGGTGCGGCCTTGACGTAATGGACGCGATCCTGCCCGCCCGTTCCACGATGGCCGCCGCCACCGCCACCGGCGGGTCCTGGTCCACCCGCACCCTGCGGCTTCTCGATGACTTCCGCGTTGTGGGCTGCCCACGGCCACACGAGGAGGACGACGATGAGAATATGAATGGTGGCGCTGACCGCCGTCGAAACGCGCCGGTCTTCTCTGTGCTCAGGTAGGGTTGCGGCCGGCAAGTGCCGCTCCCGGGGATGCGCGGCCGGCGCTGGTGCGGTCGGCACAAGCGCAACATGAGCCACGTCACCGGACTTCACTGGTGAAGTCCGTCGCTTTGGAACGAGCGAGGTACCGCGTGTCATACCCACTGTATACGACGGAATCGGGCCAAAGGGTTCGGAGTGGCTTGACTCCCTGGAGAAAAAGAAAAGCGGGCTGGCCCGATGGGCCAGCCCGTTCTCGAACGATCGTTGGTCGCGTCCGGCTTACTTGGTCGCGCCCGCGCTGCCCGGCGTGTCTTTCGGGGGAATACCGATGACTTTCACACCGGCACCACGCGCCGCGTCCATCGCGTCGATGATGTCGGCGTACTTCACGCCAGGAACGCCCTTCACGAAGATGATTTTTTCCGGACGCGGATCGTAGATCTCCTTCAACCGCGTCGGCAACCGATCCCGCGTTACCGTTTCACTGTTGATCGCGTACTTCCCACCCGGACCGACCTCCAACACGATCTGATTCGAGTTCGCGTTGGCCGGTTGAACGCTCGGATTGGGATCGGGCAACTGGATGTCGATCGCCTTCCGCATGGACGGCAGCACCGCCATGAAGATGATGAGCAGCACCAGAAGCACGTCGATCATCGGAGTCACGTTCGGCTCGTTGGAGAGGCCGCCGCCCGAGTCGCCAGCTGACATGGACATTACTTGGCCCCTCCCTTGGTGGCCGGCGCGCCCGGCGCAGGCGTCGGATTTCTCTGATCGCCTTCCACCGTCGAAACCGTTCCCGGCTTCTGGTCACCAATCAACCCGGTCACCTTCACGCCGTTGTGCATCGCGATGTCCAAGGCGTCGAGGACCTTGCTGTAATCCAGGTTCTTGTCGGCCTTGAGGTACATGATGTAGTCCTCGCGCGGCGTATCCACATAGATGTGCTTCAACGCGGGACCGACATCTTCGGAGCGAATCTGCTTCTTGTTCAAGTAATAGTTGCCATCCTTGTCGATGCCGAGCACCTGGTCGTTCTGCTCGTCCTCGGGATGGTCCTTGATATTCTGCGCCTGCGGCGGATCGGCGTTGAATCCCGCCAACAGTGCCGGCGTGACCACCATGAAGATGATCAGCAGCACCAGCATGACGTCCACCATCGGCGTCACGTTCGGCGTGGATGCAACCCCACCCGCCGGGCCGCCCGTCGACATTGCCATTTGGAATTACCTCCTCGACGGGATGGAATTACTGCGAGATCGGGCCACCGGATCCGCTGGCAGCGTTGAACTCACGCGTGAAGCGCGAACGGCCGAACTCGCCCGACACGCCCTTGATGAGGTAGTCGATCATTTCCTTCGACACGTACGTCATCTCGGCCGTGAGGTTGTCGATCTTCGTCGTGAAGTAGTTGTAGGCCCACACCGCCGGGATGGCGACGAGCAGACCGAACGCCGTCGTGATGAGCGCTTCGGCGATACCGCCGCCGATCGCCGCGAGACCACCGGAACCCGACTGCGCCATGCCCGTGAACGAGTTCACGACGCCCATCGTCGTGCCGAGCAGTCCGACGAACGGAGCCGTCGCGCCGACCGTCGCCAGCACCGCGAGGCCGCGCTTCAGGTTCGTGATCTCGAGGAGCATGTTGCGCTCGACCGCGCGCTCCGCCGAGTTGATGTCGGCGACCGTGACCGAGCCGTCGGCGATGAGGGGCTTCACTTCACCGAGCGCGCCGCCGAGGACGATGGCGACGTGCGACTTCTTGTAGCTCTCCGCGAGGCGGATCGCTTCGGTGAGGTTGTCTTCCTCGAGGAACTGCGAGAACTCGGGGGCGAACTTGATCGTTTCCTTCTGCGCCTTACGCAAGTTCCACCACTTGGAGACCATGATGGTCAACGAGTAGACGGACATGATCGCCATGACGACAACGATGCCCTTGGCGAAGTTGCCCATCTGGTGCCATAGGCCGAGCAGTGAGAAATCCATAAAGACGAATCTCCGAGGGAGGTATGCGGGCTACTCGCCCTTGGTAAGGTTGAATTGGAATGGCATCTGGACGAGCTGTTTCACTTTCTTCCCGCCCACTTCCGCCGGATAGAACTTCATGTTCGGCAGCGACGATTTCACCGCGTTCGTGAAAAGGTCGTGCGTCGACTTGATCACCTTGAAGGTGCTCATCTCGGCGCGGCCGGTGGTGTCGACGACGAACTGCGCGAGGACTTCGCCTTCGACGTTCGCCGAGCGAAGCATGTCGGGATAACGCGGCGCGGTGTTGCCCGGATAGGGCGCGACCTGCTTCTCGACCTGGAACTCGAAGTACGTCTGGTCGGAGTTGACCGGCTGCGGCGTTCCACCGACGACGCCCTTGGCGAAACCGCCGGCGACGCCCTTCCCGCTGAAGTCGTCTTCGCTCGTGACCTTCTTGGACAGGTCGATATCCGGGAGAACGTCCGGAATCTTGATGGGCGCCGTCAGCACCTGGAAGCCTTTCGGCGGCGGTGCTTTCATGACGACTTGGGGCGGCGGCGGCTTCTCCTCCTTCGGAGGAGGCGGCTCATCCTTCTTCACTGTGACGAACTCGACCTTCTCGGCCTTCGGCTTCTCGAGCGCGTTACCGACGCTGTACGTCGCGTAAACGGCCGCCGAAATCAGAACGCCGTGAATGATGAAGCTCCACAGGAATCCGCCCGCACGTCTTTGCTTTGCTGCTTGTGACTCGATGAGGTTGTCGAACATATCTCGTTGGCCTGATCGGGTGCGAGTGATGAACGCGCGAACTCGTTTCGGTTGATAAGGTATCCACCGAGGGTTAGGGCGGAATGCCCGGAAGATTAAGAGTTGGTGAAGGCGCCCTTAGGGTTAGCCTACCTTGACAAACTCCCGTCAGCTTTCAGCCGACTCCGTCGCCACGTCCGGTTCGGCGACGACTTCCACGAGCGCCGCGGGCTCGGCGGGCACGGCCGGCAGCACGACGGTAAACACGGTGCCGCGTCCCAAGCGCGACTGCACGTTGATCGTCCCGCCATGCGCCTGCACGATCCACTGCGAGATCGAAAGCCCGAGGCCGAATCCGCCACGCTCGGAGGCGCGGGATCGCGCGCGATCGGCCCGCCAGAACCGATCGAAAACATGTGGCAGGTCGGTCGCGGCGATCCCGATGCCCGTATCGCGAACCGCGATCGAGATCTCGTCCCCCCCTCCCTCGCGCCGCGTCATCGACAGCTCGACGTGGCCGCCGCGGGGGGTGTATTTGATCGCGTTCGTGATGAGGTTGAGCAGCAGCTGGCGAAGCCGCGTGCGATCGCCCATCACGATGCATCTCTCGCACGCCGAAAGCGTGAGCGTGAGCCCCGCCTCTTCTCCGAGGATGACAGCGGTCTCGTAGACGTCGCGCACGAGCGGCTCCATCTCCACCGGCGTGCGGTGAAGGTCGAAGCGACCCTCGTCGGCGCGGGCCAGGGTGAGGAGGCCGTTCACCAACTCGGACATGCGCGCCGTTTCCTGGAGCGATTCCTCGAGCGCGACCATGCGCTCCTCGCGGCTCGTCGACGGATCCATCGCGCGCTCGACGTCGGCGCGCAGCACCGTCAACGGTGTCTTGAGCTCGTGGCTCGCGTCGGCGGTGAAGCGCCGCAACGCGGCAAACGACGTTTCGAGACGCGTCAGCATGGCGTTGAGGGTGAGACTCAATCGCGCGAGCTCGTCACTCCCCGCCGCTTCGGCGGGCAGGCGCCTGTGGAGACTTCGTCCGTCGGTGATCGCCTCCACCTCATTGATCAGATGATCGACCGGCCTGAAGATGCTGCCCAGCACGCCGTAAGCGGCCGCGACGGACAGTATGAAAATCACCGGAATCAGCACGATGATCGCGCCGGTGAGCACCGGCGACCACAGGACGGCGAAGGTCGTTGCCACACCAACGACCACGCGCGAGATGTTGGGTACGAAGGTGGTCGGCGACGAAACCTCTTCCGCGACGACGTAGAGCCGCGACGAGTCCGGGCGCGCCGAATCGGTGCGGATGTTGAGGATCGCACCCTCGATGCCCGTCGCGATCCGCGCCGCCACCGCCTTCACGGCGTCCTGGTCGTCCGTGGACAACGCGCGCATGGGCCGCGATGCGTACAGCAACTGTCCCTGTTTGTTGTACACGAGGAAGTAGCCCTGCACGCGATCCAGCATATCGATGAGCAGTCGCGTCGGCCGGGCGTACAAGGTCGTGCCCAGGCTATCCGGCTTGACCTGCGTGACCCACGTCGTGAGCTGGCTGTCGGCGAACTGCACGCCCGGAAGGTTTTGCGCGGCGTTCAACTCGACTTGGCGACGGCGGATGAGCCGCACGACGGAGTCGGCGCTCTGGCGCGCCGCCTCCCCGACCTGGTCCGATCGGCTGCGGTATGTGGCGGCGAAGGTAAACGCAAAAACGATCAGCGTTCCGGTGAGGAGCGCCGTGTACGTGAGCGTCAACCTGCCGCGAGTAGACATCCTGCCCTACTGCTCCTTGCCGCTGTCGCGCGAACGCCGCGCGCTCTTGGAATCACCGTCGTCCTTGATCATGTAGCCGACGCCACGCACGGTCGTGATGAGCCGTTTGCCATGCCCGGCGTCGACCTTCTTTCGAAGATGGTTGATCACTACGTCGACGATGTTCGTGCCCGGATCGAAGTGATACCCCCAAGCGTACTCCGTGATCAACGTGCGGCTCATGACGCGTCCCGAGTGGCGCATGAGATACTCCAGCACGGTGTACTCCTTGGGAGTGAGCTCGATCAGCTCGCCGTCGCGTCGGACTTCACGTGTCGCCTGGTCGAGCAAAAGGTCGCCGACTGACAGCGTCGGCGACGCAAGGGACCGGGGCCGGCGCGCCAGCGCTTCGACGCGCGCCAACAGCTCCTCGAATGCGAACGGCTTCGTGACATAGTCGTCGGCGCCGGCTCGGAGCGCGGTGACCTTCGCGTCCACCGCGTCCTGCGCCGTCAGCACCAGCACCGGGCGCTCGAAGCCGCGCGCGCGCAAGGCGTGCAGCACCTGCAGCCCGGATTTTCCCGGAAGCCGCATGTCGAGCACGATGAGGTCGTACGCCTCGGAGCCGGCCCGGCGCTCGCCTTCTTCGCCGTCGGCTACCAGGTCGACCGACCACCGTTGCTCCTCGAGGCCCCGGCGAACGTATTGCCCTACCGTTGGGTCGTCTTCGATGACGAGAATGCGCATGACAAAGGAATAAGTACTAGACTGGCGGCTGCGATCGGCCGCCCCCACCCCCACCCCCACCACCACCGCCGTTCCCAACTCCGCCGCGACCGTTCGATCGCGCGGGCCGTTGAAAACCGAACTCGCGAATCTTGCGATAGAGCGTCTTTTCGGAAATACCCAATAGTCGCGCCGTTTCGCCCTGATGCCACGCCGTCGCGGTGAGCACATCCCAAATGTGCTTCCGTTCGAGCTCGAGGAGCGTGAGCGGCTCGCGCGCCGCCGACCGGCTCGGCCCTGTCGAGGTGAGCGGCAGATCCTGCGCGCGAATCTCGCCGAGGCCACGCGTGAGCAGGAACGACCGCTCGATGACGGCTCGTAGCTCGCGGATGTTGCCGGGCCAGACATAGTTCTCCAGCACCGCGACCGCGTCTGCCGTGAGCGATGGCGCGGCGGCGCCCGCGAGCTGGCCGAGAAAGTGGCGCGCGAGCAGTTGGATGTCGCTGACTCGTTCGCGCAACGGCGGCAGCGAGACCGTGACCACATTCAGTCGCTCGAACAGCTCTTCGCGAAAGTTGCCGTCGGCAACCGCCACGCTCAGGTCTCGGGTGGAGGACGTAATCAACCTCGCCGCGATCTCCACCTTCTGCGTTCCGCCAATTCGGACGAACGACCCGGATTCCAACGCGCGTGACAACTTCGCCTGAAGTTTCTGACTGAGCGATCCGATCTCCTCGATCAGCAGCGTGCCATTCGCCGCGAGCTCGATGAGGCCCGCCTTGCGCGGGGGCGCGCCTCCCCGCATTCCGCGTTCATGGCCGAACAGCTCCGCCTCGAGCACCGTCTCCGTGAGTACCACGCTATCCGCTTCGACCATCTGTCCGGCCCGGCCGGACAGCCGGTGGATCGCGCGGGCGAGCAGGCGTTTGCCAGTCCCCGACTCACCGCTGATGAGAATCGGCGACTCGGTTGGCGCGACGCGCCCGAGCAGCGACAGCACCGCGTGCATCGGCGCGTACTGCGTGACCACTTCGGGCGTCGCGTCGATTCGCGACAAGCGCGCCTGGAGCGATCGGTTTTCTCTGGCGAGTCGCAGCTTTTCGCAGGCGCGGCGGACCACGACGTCGACTTCCGCCATGCGGTATGGCTTCGAGAGATAGTCGTAGGCGCCCAACTTCATGCCGGTGATCGCGGTCTCGAGCGACGCACTTCCCGTCATGACGATGACCTCGGGCGGCGGCGGATCGGCATCGGCGCGAATGTGACGAACGAGCTCTAATCCATCCGAATCGCGGATGCCGAGGTCGAGAAGAACGACGTCGAAGCTCTCGTCGCGGAGCGCCTGGAGTGCCGACCGGCTGTCGGCGACGCTCACGACGTGGTGGCCGCGACCGCGCAAGAACGCGGAGAGCGACTGCGTGAGATTCTCTTCGTCTTCGACGACGAGCGCGGTGACGCGGCCGGCGCCGCCCGTCTCCCTCATTGCTCGGCGGCCCGAGGACTACAGAACGGCGTCGATCGCGGCAAGTAGCTGCGCGTCATCCCGTCGGTGGCTCGGCGTTTCCTCGACGTGCTTCCACCGGATGACTCCATCGCGGTCGATGAGGAAGTACGCACGGTTCGAGTAGAAGCGATCTTCGAGCAGGACGTCGTAGAGCCGCGACACGTCGCGCCGAAAATCGCTCAGGAAGTCGACACGGAACTGGTGCTTTGCTTTGTATTCCTTCAGCGCGTAGATCGAGTCGACGCTGATCGGGACAACGGTGACGCCTCGCGTGTGGAAGTGCGCGTCATCGTCGCGCATCTCGCACAGCTCGGCGGTGCACGTGCTCGAGAAGGCGAGTGGGAAGAAGGCGAGCAGAATCGGTTTGCCCCGCAGCGACGAAAGCGTCACTTTTTCACCCGCGGTCGACGGCAGAGTGAAATCGGGAGCGATCTCGCCGACGGATGGACCGGACGCGGCACTAACGGCTGTCATTTCGTGTATGGGGAGGCGGGGAGATTAATGAAATCTAGACCAGCGTTTCATGCCGCGGCGCTCGCGCTACCACTTCTCACCGCCCTCGCCTGCGGTGGTGCATCGACAACTGTCGCCTCGGCATCGACGGCGCCGCAGCCGGTGGCGATCCAGGGCGACGTCGAGCGGACGACCTTCGCCGCGTCGCTCGGTGTCGACCTTGGGGCGATGACGAAGCGCGCGTCCGGGCTGTATGTGCAGGACCTGGAGATGGGCACCGGCGCCGTGTCCGTCCGGGGAAAGAGCGTGGTCGTTCGCTACGCGGGGTGGCTTCCGAACGGGAAACAGTTCGACTCCGGCGAAGTCACCGTAACGCTGGGTACGAACAAAGTGATTCGCGCCTGGGAGGAAGGGCTGCTTGGGATGCGGGTCGGTGGACGGCGACGTCTCGTGACGCCGCCCAATCTGGCGTACGGCTCTCGCGGGGCTGGCGACGACATCCCGCCGAACGCAGTTCTCGTGTTCGAGATGCAGGTGATGTCGATCCTGTAGGCTGTTTTTGGTGGAAGTCGAACGAGGCGAGCGCTATGCGCTCGCCTTTTTTTATTGTGGTCGATTATTGACCGAGTTTCTCAGGCGTATAGCTATGGCCTACATGGCTTTATGCCGGTGAAATCCAGAGTGATTCCTCGATCATCCCTTGGATCAGATGTCGCTCAGATCGGCACTTCTTTCCGCTTGGCAAAGGATTTTTTCGCTGCTATGCTAGGTCCGGCGACCTCTGCCTTGAAGTGGATGGGGCCGGTATCGCCGAGCGACGGCGCATTTAAGGAGAATCCCCATGAAGCCCTGCGTTCTGCTGATCATTGCCCTGGCGGGAAGCCTCGGCGCGCAGGCGCCGCGGTCCCAGGGGAAAGCGTCGCCTCCGGCGCCCCGCCAAGCTGCCTCGGATCAACGAATTCCAATTCACAAGACGCATTTCGCCCCGGTCGACACGGTCGTCCTGCAACGCGTCGATACGGTGACGCTGCTGCGGGTCGATACCGTTTACGTCACGACCGCCGCACCGACCGTACTTGGCGTTCTCGACACGTTAATGAAGACCGACACACTGAAGTGCACCAATAAGGTCTTCCCCGTACCGATTCCAATCCCGCTGCCGGGAACGGATCATCCAGGCGGCTTGGGCGCGGCGTCTACGGCTCCGGAGCCGGCGACGGCGTGGCTAGTGGGTTCCGGTCTGGTCGCGCTCGGTTTCGTCTGGGGCCGCCGACACCGCGAATCGAAATCGTAGCGTGACCTTCCGTCTGGGTCATTCGTACGGGCCTTCGGCGGCGGTTTACTGCAACCGCACGACCCACATTCGCATCGCGGCCGGGAGCACGCCGCCTCCGGGCGCGGTGGCGCGAATGGCCGTGCCCGCGCGGCCGGCACCGCTTACACGGAAGTAGGCAGTCGAGCCCCCGCGCACACTCACCGCGTCGCTGAAGGCGCCGAACGGACGCTCTCTCGGGAGGAGATGACCGGTCGGATTTTTTCGGCGCGTGTCCATGTCGAACAGGTTCCAGCTCGAGAACGTCAGCCGCTGCGCTGCGCCGGGAACGCGGTCGTCCACGTACAGTGCGGCGGCCCATTGGGCGAGCAACGTGTCGATCGGTACGTGCGCGACACTCGCCAACGCCGCGAGGCCCGAGGAGCGGTTCTCGACCAGTGCACGTTGGATCGCCTTTTCGCCGCCAGGCACGCTGGTGCTGAATTGGTCCGACAGCCAGCGCAGCAGAGCATATCCGGTATTGTACGCAACAAAGTCATTGCTGAAGCAGGGCCCGTCGTTCCCTTCGGCGCTGAGTCCGAGGAAGCTGCACTGCTCGGGCGCGTTCGGCGGACGCTTTGGGTTCTCCTCCAGTACCATCCCGAAGTAAACGGCGAGCAGGGTGATCCCCCGGTACCAATCGTCCTCGAAGGCGACGTCGTAACCGTAGTTGCGTCCGCGAGCACGACCTTTGACACGGTCACCAACGACTTCTTCGGCAAGGGTGGCTTGGGCTTCGTTCATCCAGTTGGGCTGAAACGCGGCGCCCGCCGCGTTGCCCGGGAGCGTGCGGCCGTACTGGATGACGTGGGTGAATTCGTGCGCCAGCAGAATCCTCGCGTTCGAGATCTCCTCTGAGGCGGGGCCCGTCGTCGTGCCCGAAACACCCGTGGGGTCCGGCGAGCGCAGGTAGACGATCTCGCCTTCGTTGCTCGACGGGCACACCGACGTCGATAGGAAGTTCGCCGTCTTCACCATTCCATAAAGCTCGAAACTCGGGTCATACGCCGTGGCGAGCCGGCTGACCTGTGTCGTGACCACGATCGCGACACGTCCGTTGTGATCGAGATCGGTGGGCGCGCCGAAATAATCGGTGTCCGTATCGTAGACGGTGTTCTCGAAGAAGCTGCTGATTGTCTGGAAGTCGGCCGCTGTGAATCCACCCGTTGGATTGCCGGTGTCCTCGAGAAAGACGGACCGCGGTCCGACCGCCCGCACGACCGCGTTGATCGTCACGAACTGATTGCACTGGTCGAAGAACTTGGGCACGCGGATGGACAGCACGTTCCCGACTTGGAGGTTCGCGGGGATCGTGGCCGCCATCGCGCGACTACCAATCACCTTTGTGTTTCTGGAGTCGCGCCCGAGGGTTTGCAGGAGCTCCGCATCGGACGCTCGCACCACGGCCTCGGCTCGCGCTTGTGCCAGCCGGCCTCTCGGGGCGATCGGCTCCGTCAAGGAGGGTGAGGTCGGCGGCAGCGGACGCGTCGCCAAAATCGTGGAAGCGGCGGCCGCCGCGGCCGACGTCGCCGAAAGCGTCGCCGGGGTGAGGCTCTTCACGTCTTCGATCGTGGACTGCACGCCGATGAGGTACGACTCGGACGCCGCGGTCGCTCCGAACTGAAGGCAGAATTTCGCCGCGTCGCCGATGATCCGCTGTTGGCCAACGGGCAGACTGAGAAGCTGCGCCGGCTGAAGGTTCGCCTTGAACACGTTGCTATTCGACGCGAGCAGGCGAACCTGCACGTCGACGGTGCGAGCCGGCTTGCAGTCGAATTGTGGTACAACGATCTGAATTGCAGTTCCATTGGTCGCGCTCACCGTCGCGATCGCACCGTCGACGGTAACGCGCAGGTTCGAGGGCACGAGGCCGAAGCCGCTCCCGGTGATCGTCGCGGACTGCCCTTCCACGAGCGGGGTTGGCGAAACCGCGGCGATCGCGGGACCGGTGTACGGCACCGCGACGGTAACACGCGAGCTACCTCGTTTTCCGTCGATCGTCGCGGTGATCGTCGCCGTGCCGGCGCCGACGCCTGTGACGACGCCACCGTTCACCGTCGCAACGCTCGCGTCGTAGGAGATCCAGTCCACCGTTCGGTTGGCGACCGGGTTTCCGAACACGTCCTCGACGCGGGCTGACAGCTGCACGGTTTTTCCCGGCTCGACGGTCGTCGAGTCTGGCGAGACAGTCACGCGAGCAATCGCCGCCGGCGTGCTTGCTCCTGGCGCGGACGCGTCACCTCCGGAACAACCGGCGACCGCCAGCGCGGCCGCCAACACGAAAGCCAATTTCGCAGGCATTGGTCCACCTCCTCCTATTTGCGGAACAGGTAGGTGGGCGGATACCCATCGCCGACGAGATCGATGGAGACTTTCAGGTCACCGTTTTGGATGCTGCCGGTGAGGCGGCCGAATTTCTGCTCCGGCGATGTGAACGTGACCACGTCCGCGGTTTTGTTATAGGTACCCGAGTCGGCGACGGTCACGGGGACGGTCTGACCCTGAGTGACCGCCTGGAACTGTACGCGAAGCCAGTAGCGCGTCGCATCCAGTTGGAGCACGCTGCCGACAACGTCGATGCGAACGTCGAGCTTCTGGCCGTTGACGGTGAAGGGCCCCTGGTAGACCGATGTCGGCAACTTGTTGCCGCCAACATCGGCGAGGGCGTAGGTGCCGGAGATGTCGGCGGGGACGTCGGTGTGAGGCCCGCTCGTGTCGCTGCTCTTACAGCCGGCCGCTGCGGCGGAGGTCAGGGCAAACACGGCCGCGAGCAGTCGTGGCCAACGCGGACGCGCACGCAGGGGCTGAGCGAATGTGGGACGTCGCATATATGACATTTCTCGATCGTCGCAAGTAGGAGAGCGTTCGGATCTCGCCGCGGGATGGCAGGCGAAGCCCGCAACCGACAGTGACACGCGGCGCCGCGCGATTCGTTCTCACGGCCCGATTCTCAGGATGAGCGCGCCTGTTACGGTGACAACGGCGAAGGCGTACGGGCGGCGGCGCGAGGTTTTTCTACGCCGTCGACTTGAATCGACTCGTGTTTCGCATCAACGTTGCATCACTCGACGACACATCACGTGGCGCCGGACACATCGTCATCGAACGCGTGGCGATCTTCGAATCCGGCCGACCTTTTCCGGTCTTTTCATTGGGATTGCGCAACGAGCTGGACGGAAATCTGGACGCCCGCATCGCCGCCCTCTGCGCGGAGGGATGGGCCCTTTGGGACAAGTTCGACGCAGAGGTTCGCTCGCGTCATTTCCATCCATTCGTCGGCGCGGACTACGAGGTCGTCGCCGATGTACTGCGGCGCTATCGGCGTCCCGGGCTGCGCTTTCTCGAATGGGGCGCCGCCACCGGCGTCATCACGATCATCGCCGACCTCTTGGGGTTCGACGCTTACGGCATCGAGTTGGACCCCCAGCTCGTCGCGACGGCCCGCACCCTGGCCGCGAAGTTCGACTCACGCGCTCGGTTCGTCGCCGGCAGCTTCATGCCGAGTGGATACGAATGGCGGTCGAGCGGCGGCGACAACCGGATTGGTACGCTCGGCGTCGGACCGTCGGCGTATCGCGAGCTCGGGTACGGGCTGGACGACTTCGGCCTCGTGTGGGGATATCCGTGGGACGGCGAACAAGAGTTGATGCTCGACCTCATGAATCGCTACGGACGCTCCGATGCAATCCTGCTCTTGAATCACGTCACGGACGGAGTGGTCGCCTATCGCGGAGGCCGTAAGATCGCGTCGCCGTAAGACGATCCTCCTCGGAAGGAAGCCCGTTATACCCCGTGCGGTCGTGGCTCGGTGGCCGGTAGCGTGAGGTGGAACGTCGTCGTTTTGCCCGGGACGCTTTCCGCCCACATTCGGCCGCCGTGTGCCTCGACGATCGCCTTCGAGATGTACAGGCCCAAACCCAACCCCTTCACGCCCGAGCCGCGGGCCGTCTTCGATCGCACGAATCGGTCAAAGAGGTGGGTCACTTCACCCGGCTCGATACCCTTTCCATAATTGGTGACCGCGATCTCGACCTCGCCATCCGTTCGGTCCAGCCGCACATCGATTGCGGCGGTGCGATCTCCGTACTTCACCGCATTCGAGAGCAGGTTGCCTAGGACCTGCTCGATGCGCATCGGGTCGACGCACGCGGACGCTGACTCCCCATTCACATGGGTCTTGACGCGAGCACCGTCGAGTTCCGGGAGTGTCTTCACGGTTTCGTGAACCAGTGCCGCTGGATCGACCCATTTGCGTTCGAGCTTCAGGCGATGCGCCTCCAGCAAGGACATGTCCATGAGGTCGTCGACCATTCGTATGAGCGTATGGCTGGCCGACTGAATGCGGTGCACCATCTCTTGGTGTTCGTCGCGCTCGCCCTCATTCAGTTCCGGGAGGACCTCTGACGCCATCGAGATGACGCCGATCGGCTGCCGCAAATCGTGCGCGACGATCGACGTCCACTCCTCCCGCAGACGCTCCAGCTCCTTGATGTGCGTTATGTCGGCGATCGTACCGTTGATCCCCACGATCTGGTCCGTGGCGTCTCGGACGGCTTCGGCGCGAGCCGCACACCAGCGCGTCGATCCGTCGGGGTGGGTGAATTCGAGGTCCACCTCGAAGGGCTGACCGTCGATGTGGAGCTTCTCCATTGCGCCGCGGAGTCGGGCGAAGCTGTCCACTGTAAACAGTGCCGCCGCGGGGTAATGCAAAGGCGCCGGTGGGTGGCTCCGGTCGACTCCGAAGATCTCATACAGTTCGTCCGACCAAGTCGCGTGGTTGGTCCGGAAATCCCATCGCCAACTGCCGACGTGCGCGACGTGCTGCGCGGTTCGGAGGTCCGCCAGGGCCTCGCGCAGCGTCTTCTCGTCGTTCTTTCGTTGTGAGATGTCCGTCTCGATGGCACCGATCGCGAACACGGCATTCGACTCATCGAGTAACGGGAACTCCGTAATGAGAATGTCATGCCCGTTGAGCTGCTCCGCTTCGAAGGTGTGCGGTCCACGCGTCTCTCGAGCGGTTGCCTCGTTGGCTCGGACTTGCTCGGCAAGCGGCCCCGGAAAGACTTCAGAAGGAGTGTGTCCCAAAGCCGCGCTCGCGTTCACACCGGTAACCCGCTCGAACTCCCTGTTGACGAACACGTACCGACTCTCGAGGTCCTTGATGGCGACACCGTCCGGCAACAAATCGAGAATCGTCTGAAGAAGTCGGTGGCCTCGCGCGAGCACGGCGGCGTCGCGACGATGGTCGCTGACCACCTTGCTGATCAGGATTCCCATCCCGACGAACACGAGGGCAACGACGAAGTGAGCCCCGACGGGCTTGAGAAGGGCATGCTCCGGCGGGACGAATGCCCACCACACGAGCGCGGCCGAGAGTAGCGTGGCCACGAGCCCGCTCGCGATTCCCCCGAACCACGCGCAAGCGAAGACGACCGGGTAGAAGAGAGACCACCGACCCGTTGGGTGCGAGAACAACAACTCGACCGCGAAGACGGCCAACGGGGGCGCAATGCCCGTGACGAGCAGCCTCAACGGAGACCGCCTCGGACTCGAGGCGGCCAGCATGCGCACCGCCCGGTCGATCGAAGACTCGCTGCTGCCACCGGTCACCATCTGTTCCTCCTTTGGGCGTGCTTCGACCACAATGGAGGATGCAGAGTCAGCGGGCCCGCCCGCGATTAGCCCTTCGTCACTGGGCCGCATCTATCGCGCTTCGCGGCGCATCCGTTGGACTCGGGCGGCGTGTCGTCCGTCGTCAGTGGTGGGGCTCGTATTCGCGTTGGATATCGAGCAGATCTACGGGTATGATTTAGCGAACTGAAACAAGGCCGATGACCCGTTTCTTATTGCTCGCTGGATCTGTTGTGGCCGGCCCTTGGGCCGCGCCCGCGCACTCCACGCGAACACACACGCCCGCCTGTTTCCCGCCGGATGCCGTTACCACCTTCCAGGTTGCGGCAGTAAGAGAACTGGTCACGTCAACCGACAGCGCGTCGATCGGCGCAAGGGAATTCGCTCATCTTCGGGCCGTGCCGGATACGGCTGTAACAGCCGTGAGCGATTCGACGACGTGCGCCCGCGCACTCACAGCGTTCAACGCTGTGGTGGCCGGCGGGCCGTACGCACAGATCGACCTCGTTCGTGCCGGGACCGTGTACGTGGCCTCGGGTCGTCCGGACTCGGTGCGAGAGCTGAACTCGCATATCGTCATGGACAGTTCGTTCTCGGTTCTTGGGAACTTTCTGCGATAGGAAACCAAGAGAACGCCCCCAACCCACGATCGGCCAGGGGCGTCGAACGTTACACGATTGCGGCTACTCTATCACGCCCCGTTCGATGCCTACTAGTGTCCACTCTCGCCCGTGGCGCGCAAAAACGTAACGAGACCTCGCTTCGCTCGAACCTGTGGGGGCAAGCAAACGGACGCTAACATCAACCGATCGACGCTCACCCCAACCGGACACGGGAGAAACCTGGGCGACAGTGAGCGAGGTGTTCGGGCAGCCCTCCTTGCCCCGGCCGATTGCACTGATGCCCGTACACGACTCGTAAGTTGACTGGCCGAGAAAACCAGTGGAGCGAAGCCACCGTTCTCGCCAGTCTCGGATTGCCTTTTCCTTCTCACGCCCGATGGGTATCAGCTTTCCGTCCAACAGCGGCTCCGGAACGACGCGAGTGGCAGGTCCTTCAGAATCCCGAAGTTCTCGCACGGTCGTCACAAAGAGCGCCGAATCTTCAGCCACTGCGCGCGACGCAGACGAACGGGCGATGGCCTTGCAACTCGAGAGCATCGAGGCCGACATCGCGGCCGCCAGGACGAACACCGGGTTGACTGGACGCATGAGTTTCGACACGGATCTTCAAACACGCTTCGGAGGTTTCGTACTTCACGACTTTTGTAACGATCTTCTCACGGATCGTCCGCCGAGCGGAATCTGACGATAACGCGGGTACCGAGTGGGCAAGGTTCTCCTGGATTGACCGTCGCACACTGCTGTTGCACCGCATGGAGTTAGCTCTCCTCGACTAGCTCGACCGTGCTGACGCGCCATTGGCCGTTTTCGTTTTTTAGAGTGAGCCGATGCACCTCTGCGTGCATACGCCAGTTCCCCAGGTACAGATAGCTCTCTTCCGAGATCATCGTGAGTGACGCTTCGAGGGGCCGGGCCGGATTCGAGAGCGGCGGGTGAAGAACCACGAGGACCTTTCCATCCTGAACCCGACAACTCGGACGACCCGCGCGTGTTGGTTGCACACATGAGACGAGTTCGTCGCGCGTTCCTCTCTCCGTCCCCGCGAGCCGAGCCAACCGCTCAAGAACTGGGGCCGCCAGCACACGACTCGCGCCCGGAGGTGCTTTCTGAGCCAAATTAATTCTGACGGTGTCGATGACCACCGTGCTGGGAGATACACGTTTTCTTCCAGCCAGCCACACGACTCCAGCGCGCAAAATTCCAAGACATTCTTCTTCGCAGACCGCCGGCGACCGTTGTGCGACCAGCTGGGCAGAGTTGCCGTGCCAACCCTCAGATCTCACCAATGCGTCTGGTGTCATGCAAGCTACGACGAGCACGGCGGGGAAAAGTGTGCAGATGCTTCGGCATGTATTCACGTTGATCCCCGAACGTTGCAGGGCATGAAGGCAACGGAGAGACACCATCGCTGGAGTTTGGGTTGCTTACGCAATCACGTTGAACCCGGCGCGTCGAAACCCAACTCGATCCGGCGCCTGACGCTGTCAAGAATTTCAGGCTCGTCGGCGGCTGCATTGGACAGTGGCAACGGCGAAAAGATACTGCGTCCTCCCGCGCCGACGGGGAACTGACGAGCCGACGTCTTCCGCAGCCGCTGCCACTCGAGTGCCGGCGACCGCACGCAGAGCGGGCGACATCATCGCGGGTTGGACTGGGCCAAGTGATCCGATCGACGGATGCACCAGAAAATCGAATCGCGTGGTTACGCCCAAGCTACCTGGGCCACGCGACCGCAAGCCGAAAATAGACTAAGTCGTTGTCCTGCTTAGTGGAGCGTATCGGGATCGAACCGATGACCTCCTGGTTGCAAACCAGGCGCTCTCCCAGCTGAGCTAACGCCCCAACTCTTGCCCTAGAATCGTAGATTTGAATTTACCCGTCCGCGGTGGAGCATGGTACCGGCGAGACGAACCGATCTACTGCGAGGCACTCGTGACTGCACCAAATACCGCCACTCGGCACCTGACCGTACGATGCCAATTCTGCGACACATGGAATCGCGTCGACGCCGCGCGGGCGGCGGATCGGCCGAAGTGTGGGAAATGCGGACGCCCAATCCTGCTCGATCGCCCCTTCCCGCTCAACGACGAGACGTTCGCGCGCACGATCGCCGAGAGTGAGGTCCCCGTACTGGTCGACTTCTACGCCGACTGGTGTGGACCGTGCAAAATGATGGCGCCGGCAGTCGACGAGCTCGCGCGCGAACGGCAGGGATCGGTGCTCGTCGCGAAGCTCGACACCGATCGGGCGGTGCAGACGGCGGGACAGTTCAACATCCGCAGCATCCCAACGACAATCGTCTTCAGCGGCGGCAAGGAAGTGGCGCGTCATACCGGCGCCATGAAAAAGCGGGAGCTCGAGCAGCTGCTGCCGTCATCCTGAGGGAACGACGAAGGACCTACTGTCCTTGGCTGGTTACCAGAAGAGGACAGTAGGTCCTTCGCTTCGCTCAGGATGACACCACGTGCGGGCGAGGCCCTACTCGTGCGCCGGCAGCGGCTCCATCGTCTCCGGGTTCACCGGCACCTGGACTTCATCGCGATACTCGGATGTCGAGAGCGTCACGCGGATGCGCGGGAAGGCGTCCATGAACGCGATGTAGCTCCAGCCCCACGCGCCGAGATAGAGCATCGCGACGCCGATCTCCCAAATTCCAAAGGGAAGCGATGGGACGACGCCGTAGCCCGACGGATAGACTTCGATGTACCGCATCAGCCACATACCGATGAGGCTCGACAGCGCGAACAGCGCCATCGTCGGACGGTAGACTTTCGCCGCGCGTGAGAGCAGGCCAAAGAAAGGCGCGAAGAAGACGAGGATCACCGAACCGACGGTCACCCACGTCCACGGCGGGCTCAGTCGGAGGTGCATGAAGAAAGTCTCTTCGCCCAAGTTGCCGTACCAGATCACCAGGTACTGGCCGAACGTGAGGTAGCCCCAGAACGCGGTGAAGGCGAAGCACAGCTTTCCGATGTCGTGGAAGTGGACCGTCTGAATCAGTCCATCGGCGCCGGCGAGACGGCGGTTCCACGCCATCGTGATCAACGAGAAGAGCATGAGCGCGCACAACCACGCGCCCATGAAGAACCACCAGCTGTAGAGCGTGCTCTGGAAGTGGAGCGACAGGCCCATCGACAGGTCCCACGACAGCACCGACCAGCCGAAGGCGAACGCCAGCACCGAAAACACCGCGAGCTTGCCCTGCAGCGAATGCGTCGAGTGAATTTCGCGGCGTTCCTCGCCGAACCCGGTGCGCATTCGCTCGCGCCACCCCGCGGCCCACTTGGCGCCCCACTCGGGAATCCGACCCACGTCGAGACGAAGCGACGTGTAGATGTACCAGATCCCCATTCCCGTGAGTATCGCGAAGATCAGGATGTCGCGAAGTGTCAGGAAGGTACTATTGAAGTAAATCGCCTTCTCCGGCGACGGATACGCCTCGTGCGTCCACGGGAAGACGTAGGCGCGCCCAACAAAGAGCGTGAGCAGCAGGAAGACGAACGCCACCGGCAAGAAGGCGACGTACGCCTCCATGAACCGAATGACGTGGCGCGACCAACGCGCGGTCGTGATGCGCTGCACCGCGACGAACGTGACGCCGGCGCTCGACAGCGCGGCAAAGAACAGCCAGTTGGCGTGGAAGGCGCGCCAGGCGCGATCGGGCGCGGTAATGATTCCCACAATGAACACGACGACGCCGATGCCGAAGAGGCCGCGCACCGTGGTCTTGAGCCAGCCCGGAATCTCGGCGCTCGTCGCGGCGAGCGTCTGTTCGGGCGTCCACTCGCGTACGGGATGAATGCTCACGGCTTACGCTCCGGCTTCTTCGTCGTGTCGGTCGGCGTGACAGCAGGCGCTTGGGCCGCGGACGTCGAGGCCGCGCGCGGGTTATAGTAAGGCGCCGGATTCGTCGGGCCCATGCGCGATGCCCCAGGGACGAGCGTGCCGGTCTCGCCCGGGCGTCCATGGGTGGTATCGGCGGCGATGGTGCCCTTCCCTTGGATCGATCGCAGGTAGTTCACGATGTCCCAGCGGTCCGGCTCCTCGATGCGGTTGTACGGCGGCATCAGACCGCGGCCGTTGCGAATCATGCCAAAGATGTAGCCGTCGGTAAGGACGTTGGCGGCGTTGGAACCAGCACCGATGCCGATGCCGGGCATTCCGTATTTGGTCGCATTGCCATTGCCCATACCGAGCGGTCCGTGGCAGATCGCGCAGTTGATCTGGAAATTCACTCGGCCGCGGTTCACCGACGCCGAGTCTGCCGGCACCGGATTTGGAATCGACGCCATGAGCGTAATGGTCTGCGGCATCGGGAGCCGATTGAACTCGAAGCCCGGCGCCGCCGTACCAACGGTCGGCACCGACATCTGCGGATTCGCGCGAGGCGGAATCGAGTCGTTCACCGACTCCCACGGATCGATCTTCGGTTGCTGCTTGAAATCAGTGAACCAGGAGCAGGCGCCCAAGAGCAACAGGGGCAGCGCGCGCGCAAGCTTAGCGCTCACGTCGCACCTCCTCGGCCCCATGCTTCCGGAGAATGTCCATCGCCGAGTCGGCGCGATTCGGGTCGGTGACGACCCAGACGCCGAAGTGCCCTCCGCTGAAGCGCGGATCGTAGCCGACGGTCATTGTCAATCGCGGAATGCGTGACAGCGCGAACATCGCGAACACCGTGGCGAGGCCGCCGATCAGCACCATCACCTCGAACCCGAGAATCGTGTAGGGCACCCAGCTCGCCACCGGCTTGCCGCCGACGACGAGGGGCCAATAGTCCGAGATCCACACCGGAATCCAATACCCGAACGTCACGCCGGTGAGGCCGAAGACGAGCGTGAAGATGCGCACCTTGCTTGGCCCGTGACCGATCGCGTCCTCGAACTCGTGACGGGGCGTCGGCGTGAACACGGTGATGTCGCCGAAGCGCTCTTTCTTCAGATCTTCGATCGCGTGCACCGCGGAATCGATCTCGTGGAAGGCTCCAAGAACCCCTTGCATGTCTATCTCCTCAGGGGATGTCGTACTCACCCGTGACGTGCGGGTGAGAGTGGCCTTGGTCGAGCTCGTGCTCCAAGTGCGCCGAAGCGTGCTTGAAGCGTGGCGGCACGATTTCCTTGATCTCCGACATCGCCATGACCGGCAACTGCTTGATGAAGAGGAGGAACCACATGAAGAACCAGCCGAAGCTGCCGAGCAGAATGCCGTAGTCCACCCACGTCGGACGGTACGAGCCCCACTGCCACGGCTCGAACTCGTGCGAGAGCGACGGAACGACGATGACGAATCGTTCGAACCACATGCCGAGGTTGATGAACAGCGAGAGAATGAACAGCCACGTCGGGTTGCGGCGCAGCTGCTGGCTCCAGAGCGACAGCGGCAGGACCATGTTGCAGATGAGCATGATCCACGCGGCCCACGCCCACTGGCCAAAGACCCGGTTCCAGAAGTAGTCCTGCTCGAACCGGTTGCCGCTCATCCACGCGACCTGGAACTCGGTGAGATACGCGAGTCCGACGACCATCGACGTGAAGAGGCAGAGCTTGGCCGCCGCATCGAGATCGTTGAGCGTGACGTAGTGCTCGAGCTTGAATGCCTTGCGCAGCGGGATGACGATGGTGAACACCATCCCGATGCCGGAGAAAATCGCGCCGGCGACGAAGTACGGCGGGAAAATCGTCGCGTGCCAGCCCGGCGTGAGCGCCATCGCGAAGTCGAACGACACGACGGAGTGCACCGAGAGCACGAGGGGCGTCGCGAAGGCGGCGAGGAACAGGTACGCGCGCGTGAAATGCCGCCACTCGCGATCCGAGTTGCGCCAGCCGAGCGAGAGCGTCGCGAGAATTGCCTTGCGAACCGGGTTCTTCTCCCGATCGCGCAGAATCGCGATGTCCGGGATCAATCCGATATAGAGGAAGGTGCTCGAGATCGTGAGGTAGGTGAGGATCGCGAACACGTCCCACACCAGCGGGCTCTTGGGATTCGGCCAGATGAGCCGCCAGTTCGGATACGGAATCAGGTAGAAGAACTTCCACGGCCGGCCAAGGTGCAGGATCGGAAACAGACCTGCCGTCATGACGGCGAACACCGTCATCGCTTCCGACACGCGGTAGATGCTCGTGCGGAAGCCGGCGCGGAACAGATACAGAATCGCCGAGATCAGCGTACCGGCGTGACCGATGCCGACCCAGAACACGAAGGTGATGATGTAGACGCCCCACATCACCGGCGGTTGATAGCCCGCCGCGCCGAGACCTTCGTGGATCTGATAGGTCCATGTGGTCGCGCCGATGAGCATGCAGAGAATCGCAATGCCCAACGCGGCGAACCAGCCGAGCGTCGGCCGGAGGGTGCCGGCTATTTCGCGATCGACTTGCTCGTAATCATGAATCGCCGGGAAGCGCTTCGCCGCCGATGGAATGTTCGGCCGCTCGCTGCCGCGATATGGAGCCGCTGTGGTTGCCATGAGCGTGCTTATCCTCGCCGGGCCGCCGCAGGATCGGCGACCGCGGGATGATTGACCTTCTTCAAGTAGACCACCGCGGTGAAGGTGTTGAGCTCTTCGAACACGTGGTAGGCGCGCCGGTCGCGTGCGATCTGCGCGACGCTCCAATTTGGATCCGCCGCGTCGCCGAAGGTGATCGCGCGAGACGGACAGGCCTGAGCGCACGCCGTCGTGAATGCATCGGGTTGTACATCGTGATGCTCGAGCGCGGCGCGATTCTCGGCCTCGCGGATGCGCTGCACGCAGAAGGTGCACTTCTCCATGACGCCCTTCCCGCGCACCGTGACGTCGGGATTGAGCTGCCAGTTGAGCGGCTCGGGGAAGGCGTACTGCTTGCGATCGGACTCGCCGTACCCGAACCAGTTGAAGTAACGAACCTTGTACGGGCAGTTGTTGGAGCAGTACCGCGTGCCGACGCACCGGTTGTAGACCTGCACGTTGAGGCCGTCCGGCGCGTGGTACGTCGCGTACACAGGGCACACCGGCTCGCATGGCGCGTTGCCGCAGTGCTGGCAGAGCATCGGCACGAAACGCGTCTCGAAGTCGACGCCGAACTTACCGTCGAGGTTTCCCTCGAAGTAGCGCTCGAGGCGCAGCCAGTTCATCTCGCGGCCGCGCTCGATATTGAAGCCGGGGCGTTCGTCCGCCCAGATCGTCGCGTTCTGCCAGTAGGCGCCGACGGTCGGGATATTGTTTTCCGCGTAGCACGCGGTGACGCACGCCGAACAGCCGGTGCAGCGCGCGAGATCGATCGTCATCGCCCAGCGGCGCTTGGTCATGCCACGCGAGTCGGCCGGATCGTACATCCCCTTCTTAATGCCTTGATCAGGCGATGTCGGCGAGCCGAGCTCACCTTGCGCGTCGGCGGCGACCGGCGACCGCAAGCCGGGCAAGAAGGCGTGGCTCGCGCTGCCGGGGATCTCTTCCTCGGGGCGCTCCGGGGTGTTCAGATCGGCGGCGTTGACCGCTTGCGCGATGCCGCGGCCGTGCTGACGCGCGGAGCCTTCGGTGCTCGGCAGCGTCCGATGATCGCCCGTCTTGGAGAGCGATGCCTTCGTGCTGGTGAGCACGAGACCGCCCGCGCCATCGGTGCCGACGGGAAGCAGATCGAGCGCTTGAACACCGATCGTTCGCGCGTAGCGGCCGTAGCCCCACTGCACGTTCGACGGATCGTGACTCTTCGGATTGAACGACGCCATCTGCGCCGTCGACCGATGGCCCTGGCCGAGCGGGATGGCGATGGCGTTTTTATGAATTCCTAAATACGGCAGCGCCGGCGCGCGCACCGAGCCCTGCGCGGTCTTGACCTCGAGGATATCGCCGCGGTCGATGCCGAGGCGCTGCGCGGTCTCCGGGTGCAGCTCGACCCACGAGCTCCACGCGATCTTCGTCACCGGGTCAGGCAGTTCCTGGAGCCACGGCTTGTTTGCGCCACGCCCCTCGCCCAATACCGCCGACGGATAGGTCACGAGGAAGAAATCGCCTTGCGTCCCGGCGATGGCCGGCGCCTTGGGAGCCGTCGCCGCGACGGCTACAGTCGCGGTCCGCGCGCCGAGGCTTCCCGCCATGATACCCTTGGGCAGCGCCGCCGCGATCGCCTTGTCGCCGCCGGGAAGTGTCCCGAACAACCATGTGCGATAGTCAGCAGCGGCAAACTTCGGCGCCGCCGCCGCATCTTTTTTCGCGACGGCGAGGAGCACGTCGGCCGTCGCCATGGTGCCGGCGAAGACCGGATCCATCGTCGGCTGCTGGAGCGAGATCGTGCCGCGCACCGGCTCCGCGTCGCCCCACGACTCGAGCGAGTGATGGTCCGGGATGATCAGCGTGCACAGCTCCGTCGTCTCGTCGGGATAGCTCGAGAAGCTGACGCGCACCGGCACCTTGGCGAACGCCTCGGCAAACTTGGCGGCTCGCGGCAGCGAGTGCGCCGGGTTCACGCCGCGGACGAAGGCGATGCCGACTTGATCGCCGCGCATGCGCTCGACCGCGGCGAGCACCTGGTCGGTGTGCGACATGCCGTCGAACGACGTAATCGGCTGCGCGGGCAGCACCGTCGTCCCAACGGCGCCGGACGCCTGATTGATCGCGGCGACGGCGAGCGCGACGTCGAGTGCGTTGTCGCCGCTGACGCCGGAGAGCACGAGCGCCGGCTTCGCCGCGGCGAGCTCGTTCGCGAGTCGCTGCAATGCGGCGGCATCGGCGCCGCTCGCCGTCGCGGCGTCCTGGATGCTTCCCTTCCCGGCGAGCGCGTTGGCGATCGACAGCTCACTACCCGGGTTGCACGCGATCCACTCGTCGGCGTTCAAGCCGGTGAGCGAACGACGCGGGCCGACGTAGACGAAGCGCGGCGCGGCGTCCAGCTGGGCACGCGCCTCGGCGAAGTCGAGCTGCTGCGGAACGCTGGCGCCCCATCCATCGAGGAAGTCGGCGCCGAACGAGACGATGAGCTTCGCCGACTTGAAGCTGAGCGACGGCCACGACACGCCGTAGGTGCGGCGATTGGCTTCCATCACCGCCGCGTCGGCCTCGAAATCGGCGCTGATGTGGGCCGGCATGGCGAACGCCGCGAGCCAGCTATCGAGGAAACGCGGAAAACTTCCGCTCTCGTGTTGATTGAGGAATACCGCGCCGCCCGCCTTGCCGCGCCCCTGCGCGATCGCTTGGCTCAAGCGGTTGATCGCATCCTCGAGCGTGATCGCCCTCCATGCATTGCCTTCCTTGACCATCGGCGTGCGGAAGCGGTCAGGATTGTACAAGCCCTGTAGGCTCGCTTGTCCGCGCGCGCAGAGCGCGCCGTGGTTCAGCGGATGATCGGGATTTCCCTCGAGCTTGATCGCGCGACCGTCACGCGTTTCGGCGATGAGGCCGCACGCGGCGGCGCACTCACGGCACGTCGTCGCGTAGTAGGTCGAGACGCCGGGAACGGTTTGATCGGGGGAGACGAGATAGGGAATGAGCTTCCCTGTATCCTCCGCTGCACACGCCGCGGTGGCGAGGGCCGCGCTCGACGCGCCGACGACTTTGAGGAATTCGCGGCGCTTGACGCCAGTCTTCTCGCTCATGATCAGTAGTGGCAGTTGGCGCAATCGTAGCGCGCCTTTTTGCGCTCACCGCTCTGTGCGTCGGCGGGCGCCACGGCACCGGTTTTCGCGGGCGTTCCTTGCTGCTGCGCGGAATAGCCGGCCGCCTCGAGTCCTTCCTTCGCGCTGTAGCCGTTCACGTGGCAGCTGACGCACCAGCCCATGTTGAGACTCGCGAACTGATAAACGCGGTCCATGTTCTGGATCTGTCCGTGACAGGTCTGGCAGGTGACGCCCGCGTTGACGTGACGCATGTGCGGGAAGTGCACGTACTCGGGGACCTTGTGAATTCGCACCCACGGAATCGGCTTGGCCTTCGGCCCCATCCCTGCACCCATGCCCGCGACGTCGGCGAACTTGTACAGCTTCTGCAACTCGGCACTGGTGCGGGCCGGGCCGAGATCGGAAGCGGGACGTTGCGGCCCGACGAGGTTATGGCAGCCGATGCAGGTGCCCACCGCCGGAAGACCCGGATCGGGTGACTTGTTCGCCGAGAAGTGACAGTACAGACAATTCATACCGAGCTTCTGCACGTGGACCGGGTGCGGGAAGTTGATCGGCTGAATCGGCGAACGGTTTTGCGATGAAGAGGCGCCGCTGTAGGCGGAGAGCATTACGGCGCCGGCTGCCAGGACCATGAGTCCCGGAATGGCGGTCCACTTCCTTCGCTGAGTCATCGCGACGGGCTGAATTGTCGAGAGGGCGCGTGCGCTTTGTGAACTAATTCACAAGGCGCCCGACTGGCGGGGAAATCTGATGGGACTGGAAATCACACGCAAGGGACCAAGTCGTTGTCGTCTCACACGCTGCCCAGCGATACGCCACGCAGATCGTCAGGGAGAAGGTCGAGGTTCGCTCGCGGTGTCTGCACAAGCCTCAGCGGCCATTGCGAGCCGAACACAAAACGGTCTGCCCCTACCGTGCGGAACAGCTTCGCCAGGTGATCCTCCGGAGGTCCCCAGATCCACGCGATGTCCCACAGAACGCGCTGTTGCTCCTCCGGCGTGAGCCCCCAATGCACCTCTTCAATCATCTCGCGTCCCGCCGCCGTGATCACGAGGCGAACGGCATCACCGGCGCGGGCGAGCGAGCGGATCGCCGCGGCACTCAGGTCACCGGCCACGTCCAGCGGATGCCGTTGACGAAGATCTTCGAATCGCACCGTTAGCACGAGCGGCAGGCCCGACTCACCGGCCGCAACGGCGAACTCGCGCAGCCGTCCATCGTGCGGGCCGAGTCCCCACTGCGGCGGATAGACGCGAATCGCCGGCGCGCCCGCTGACTTCGCGTCACGCAGTGACGCCTCCCAACCCGGCCAGTCCGGCCGAATTGCCGGAACGGGCCCGAGCCGCTTCGAGAATGGCTCGAGGGTGGTGAACAACTCGGCATTGCCGAGCGTCGGATCGCGATAATACGCGGACGGGAGATGACCGACCCACGCGCCCTCGAGCTCCTCACGATCGAGCACACGGAGGAGCGCGTCCGGCGTCGGATGCGGCACGTGCCGGAAGGGATACGGACCGACGAACGTGTTGACGTCGATCATTGCGCCGCTCCGGCACGGCATCGGTCGAAGCTGTTCGCGGGAAAGATGCGAGCGGCGTTTCGCCAGCGAATGTCCTCGATGTCGTCCTTCCGCAATCCGATCGTATCGAGCGCGCGCAACTTGGCAAGGCCGGTGCACATGGTGAGGTCGCAGCCCCAGAGCAAGCGTCGCGCACCGAGTGCGGTAACGGCAGTGTCGAGCATGCCGCGGTCGACACCGCTGCCGGAAAGATCGGGATAGATGTTTGGAACGTGGGCGACCGCGCGAAACGTGTGCATGTAGTCGCCACCGCCGCCGATGTGGGCAAGGATGAACGACGTACCGGAATGGCGCTCAGCGAGTCTCGCCAGGTCGATTCCATCAGAGATCTCTTGCGACGGCCATTCGCGCGTGCGGTGCTGCCAGATGTGATGGAGGATCGGAAGGCCGCGCCTGCCCGCCAACTCGGCGATGGGATCGAGCAGCGGATCGTCAGCGCGGCGGCTGGCGAGCAGTTTCACCCCGATCGCGCCGCGCTTCGTGCACCGCTCGATCTCGCCTAACGCGTGGTCGGTGTAGTTGGGGTTCACCGTCGTGAACATGCGCACGCGATCGGGCTCGCGATCCGCAATCGCGAGCATCGCGTCGTTGCCGCGCTCGACGTCCGCGGGCGACGGAAAATACGTCGGCGAGGAGAAGCCATAGCTGCCGAGCACCGACGCAACGTGGTACGTGATCCCGATCCGTTCGCCGGCGCGAAAACGCGACGCGTTCACCTCGGCCCAATCCGCGCGGCCGGCCGCCGCGTGATAGAAATGCGCGTGGACGTCGATGAGCGGCGCGGAGCCGGCGAGCGGTGCTTCGCCTGCTCCGCGCGGTGGCGTCAACGCGAAGCGTCCTCGTCGCGCAGGTCGACGAGTGCGCTGCTCGCGCCGCGCTCGATCTCGCGAATCGCCTCTTCGTCGTGGGCGAGCGCCGCGTAGTTGTACGCGCCGCGCTTGAACAGCACGCCGTGCGACGCCGCGAGCTCGAGGAAGCGTTGTTCGCGCGCCGGATCGTCGAAGCGGAGAAGCCACATTGGGTCGATGCCGTCCACCACGATGCCGTCGACGCCGCTCGCCTCGATCGCGCCGCTGATCACGCGGCGCAGCTCGGCGCCAATCGACCAGAGGGATCCGCAGACGTCGCCGGCATCGTGCCAGCCAAGGACCGCGCCCGCGGCGGCGAGGCCAGCGCTTTCACCGCCGAGCGTCGATGAGATCCATGTGCGCCGCGACGCATCCATCAGCTCGCGATGGCCGACGACCGCCGCGAGCGGGAATCCGTTCGCCATCGCCTTCCCGAAAGCGGCGAGATCGGGAACCACGTCCGCGAATGCTTGATAGCCACCCGTCTTGAGACGGAAACCCGTCTTCATCTCGTCGAAGATGAGGGCCGCGCCGGTTTGGGTCGCGAGCTCGCGCGCGCGATGAATCCAATTCGTGGACGGCAGCCGCTCGACGACCGGTTCGATGACGATGGCGGCGAGGCGATCGCCGGCGTCGCTCACCGCGCGCTCGAGCGCGGCGACGTCGTCGAATGGGACGCGCCGGAAATCCTCTTTCGTTCTTTTCGGAACGCCGGCCGCATCGTCCGAGCACCAATCCAACCAGCCGAAATACCCGGAGCCGACGACGAAATCACGCGACGTGTACGTGCGCGCGATGCGCACCGCCGCGGCCATCGCCTCGGCGCCGCTCTTCAGAAACTGGACCTTGTCGGCGCACGGAATGATGCCGCACAGACGCTCGGCAATGTCGACTTCGCGCGCATCGGCGAGCCCGCAGACGTTGCCGCCGGCGATCGCATCGGCCACCGCCCGCGACACGTTCGGCTCGGCATAGCCCAGCGCAACGGCGCCAAGGGCCATCGTGCAGTCGACGTACTCGTTGCCGTCGATGTCGACAACGCGACAGCCGATCGCTTGCGAGAAATGCGTCGGACCGGTCGAATCGGCCGAGCCGTACAGGGCCTCGACGCGTTTGCTGCCCGTGGACGTGCCCATCGGCAGCACGGCGCGCGCGCGCGTGAGGAGATCGGCGTCGTCCTGCTCGGCGTCGACTTCCGGCTCTTCGGCCTCCGACTCCTCGACTACCGCTGCCTCGTCCGTCGTCTCCATGTCGGAGACGGCGGCTTGCTCCGTCGGTTGCGCGCTCTCACCTTTGGCGCCCCGATCGAAAAAACGGCGAAAGACCATGTCGAAAAAAGGCGTGCGCCGAGGTTGGCCGTCAACCCTTCCGACGCGTCCGGTTGATGAAATTCACGACCTCGATCGCCATGGCGCGAAGGAGCGACAACTCGCGCGTGTTCGGGTCCGCTCGGAAGATCAGCGAGCGCAGCGTTCGCATGATGTGCTCGGGGTAGCGGGTCTTCATGAACTGAATTGTCTCGAGCGCGTCCTCGGCGTCCTTGAAGAATTGCTCGTACTGCTCCTGCGTGGGCGGTGGCGCGTCCTTTCGGGGCGGTGCGAGGGTGCGGGTCGCATCGGAAGCGGCCAAGTGCAGCTCGTAGAGTGCCAGCAAAACGGCCTGGCCGAGGTTGAGCGACGCGTGGTTCGTCGTCGGGATCGTGACCGTCGCTTGCACGCGATCGAGGATCTCGTTCGGCAGGCCGTTGTCCTCCCGGCCAAACACCGCCGCGACCGGTCCGTCCGGCGCGGCGTTCAGGAGCTCGCTGGCCGCGGCTTTCGGATCGATCACGCGGAGCTTGGCCGAGCGGCGTCGCGCGGTGAATCCGACGACATGGACGCAGTCGGCGACGGCGGCGTCGAAGTCGTCGAAGCGCTCGATTCGCTCGATGAGGTCCATCGTGCCATGAGCGATTCCTTCGATCCGAATCGCGTCGTATTCGACGGGATTCACGAGACGGAGACGGCTCACGCCCATGTTCTTCATGGCGCGCACGGTCGCGCCGATGTTGATCGGATTCTGCGGCTCGTAGAGGACGACGACAGCCGAGTCGAGGATGGAGCTAGTCATCGATGCGCAGGGGGAGGAGCCGTTCTTTGTCGTGTCGGTCGCCGCGAAGATAGACGAACTCGCCGCGCGCGCCGCTCAACACGAGTTGCCCGCGACGACGTTCGCGATCAGCGGGTTTCTCATTCACCACGACATCCAGGGCGTCCGGAGCGTGACCGTTTAGCGTGATGTGCAAATCGTAACCGGTGGCAGTAGGTGACCAACGCGCATCGATCGCTCTGGGCGCGCGCCATCCGTCGAGTTGGCGAATGCGGACCGACGTTGAATCGTTTTCGGGAATCAGGATCCATCCGCTGAGGGAATCGCCGGAACGAAGATAGAGCTGCACGCTGTCCCCGTTGATGTCGGGTGCTTCGTTGTCGTAGCGGTTGATGGCGCCGGCGGGCGCGAAGGTTCGGTCGCTCACGGGCACGCGAACGTCGATGTCGAAACGGTCGCCGACTCGGCGTAGCTCGACGCCGGCGACGGGGCGACCGGCATCCTCCCAGCTGAGCTCTGAGCGCCGGTAGTGCTCGCGGCCAAGCTCGAGCGTTGCCGGCAAGACAATTGGGCGCCGGCTCGGGCGGCTCGTTGCTCCTGGCGACCCGGTGGCGGGGCGCATCGCTCGCGTACCGCGAAGCTCGACGATTTCGCCGTGGCCGAGCTGGATCCGCCAAGAATCGGTCGTGTTCGCATGCTCGTGGACGGAGCCGTTAGCAAGAGCGACGCGGACCCCGTCGCCAAATGCCGCCTCGGCAACATGCTCGCTCCAGTCCCAGACGATTCGGTGCCGGCCGCGCGAGCCGCGCACGCGGAGAAGACGAAACGCGCGCTCCCCTCGTCCCGGAGGACCCGGTGCGGTAGCCGTCCACCACTCGCATTCGGCCGAGCATTCGGCCCAGACGCGAAGGCGGTCGTCGCCTTGTGCTGCCCTCGCGACGACGACGTCGCCCGCCGGAGCGCGTTGCACGACGGCGTCGCGGACGAAGTCGAAACCGTCTTCGATCCCGTCGCCCCCGCGGAGTGGCTCGTGAAGCGGACCGCCGGCGCCGAGTACGATCTCGAGTCCAACGTGGAGTGGCAGGTCGAAGACCACGTCACCCGGCGCTGTCCATTCAACCGTGTCGATCGCGTAGTCCGGCGTCACGACGACGGTCCGCGTCGCGTCGACGCCGGCGGCGATTGTTGCAGTCGCACGCGTCCAGCCGAAATCGCCCTGCTCCGCGTGTGCGACCAACACTCCGTCCGTCGGCCGTTGCGATCGTCCGTCCACGAGCGGCGCGTTGTGGGCGAGCGTGCTCCGATACCAGTGGAGCGAGCGGTCGGTGTAGGATCCGGTCCCGAAGTCGTCCAGCCAGCGAGTCTCGCCATCGACGAGAAGGAGATTGAGGCGATCCGGATGTCCGTGGCCACCGCCGGAATGACCGTAGTCGAGTGCGACATAGACGCGCGCCGAGTCCCGGCGCGACACGGCAATCCCCTGCCCCTCGAGAAGTGCGGACTGCGGTTCGGCTCCCGCCAACGGAGGAAGTTCAGCGCGCGCGAAGAGCAGCGCGCGCCAGCCGAGATCAGCGCGGTTGAGCGCTGACGGTGGCGCATTTCGCTCGACGTCCGCGGACGACGTGGAACGACCGGTGTCGCGGCGCGGAATATCGTCGGCGTAGAGGCGGGACAGCGCCGCGTGGAGCGCCGGGTCGTCGCGGCGGGCCAGTCCGAGCTCGCAATGCTCGGCGATTCGCCATTGCCTGAGCGATATCGCGTACTGCGAGTCGCGCCGCGACGGCAGCGTGAGGTCCGGCAATGCAGTCAGGAATGGAGTCGAAAAGCCGAGCTGAAAGCGATCTACATCGGCCGCCGCGAGCGGAATGCCGGCCCGTTCCGCCATGGAGACGCCGTACCAGAGGCCGCGGTGGGCGAAAAGATGGTAATTCTCACCCTCATACCACGATCCATCGACGAGCAGCCCGTTTCGCAAATGGTATTTCAGGCCGGACGCTCCATGTACCGCCCTCTCGGCTGCGTCATCGTCACCGAGGAGACGAGCCGCGGCGAGCAGCGCGGCGTCGTTCCAAACCTGGCGATTCGATGCGCCCTCGTCGTAGTCGGCGATCAGCGCCCGGCTCGGCTCGACGATGCGGTCGCGCACGGTTTCGACGAGACGCGGATCGCGCGCCGACATCATGTCCGCCGCGATGCAGATCTGGAGCAGCCAGATCGACTCGAGATACGTACTGAAAAAGAGGCGCGTCGGGCCGAGGACGTTGTCGGCGTTGGGATAGGTGAGATATCGCTCGACGTAGCCGGCGAGGATTTGGCGAGCGAGGTCCGCCAACCGCGGATCGTCGCGGGCCGATGAGAGGAGAGCGGCGTGGACGGCACGCTCGGCGAGCCAGAGCTGGGCCCAGTAGACCCAGAAGCAGTCGTGCAGCGCGCCGCGCTCCGTGCGTCCGCATCGCAAACAGGTATGCTCGTGCGGCGAGTACGGATCGAAAATGAGCAGCTCGCCGTCGTCGGGGCACCGGCCGCCCTCACGTGAGAGAAGCGCTTTCTCGCGCGGGAAGTAGATCTCACGGTGCAACAGCGGCTCGAGCTCGGCGGCAAGCGAATCCGACAGCGGGCGGAGTGGGCCGTTCGCAATGGCGATCCGACGCGCGAACGACGCGTCATCGA
>Ga0310811_10001123_pt1 | contig 34287 bp, 16 predicted proteins | sample YCmetagenome_FD_207642 | JGI IMG/M metagenome (GOLD analysis project Ga0310811, IMG submission 207642) | Soil microbial communities from experimental microcosm in Duke University, North Carolina, United States - YC | ecosystem: Engineered > Artificial ecosystem > Soil microcosm > Unclassified ...
CACCCGACCAGGTATTGGCGCCGTAACGCTGCTGACCGGCAAACGCCGAACGGGTCAGGATAAATACCCGTTTATCCGCCGATGCGGCCCGTTGATGCGTCGAAACACCTCCTACCGTCATCAGCGGATAGGCGTTGCGTACCTTTCTGAACGAGCCGAGCCAGGTTTTCCCGTCGAGATCGGAAGGTTTAAAATCAAGATGATCCGGCTCCGAAGAGTCCATCCACCAGCCGTCGATGCCGATCGGGAACAATCCCTTATTCACATAGCTCCAGTAAATATCCCGGGCTGCCGGGTTATAAGCATCATATACCCTTACCCCCGACGGATAGTCGGGATTGGGAGGCCATTTTTCAGAACCCGACTCGGGCCAGGTTTTGAAATTCATCAGCGCACCGATCTTTTCCATGTCCCGGTAAGGTTTTGTATGTGGACCGAACGACGACCAGATAGAGATGATCAGATGAGCATTCATCCCATGAACATCATTGACCATCTTCCGCGGATTGGGAAATTCCGGATTGAGAAACTCCATGGCATTCCAGAGATAATTATTACCCCAGTATTGCCAGTCCTGTATGATGCCGTCGAGCGGAACGCCCAGCGCACGATATTTCCCAACGACTTCCACCAATTCCTCCTGGCTTTTATAACGCTCCCTGCTTTGCCAGTAGCCAAAGGTCCACAAGGGAAACATAGGGACCTGTCCCGTCAGATCGCGATAGGCAGCGATCACACCATCAGCATTGCCTCCATACATCAAATAGTAGTCGATGCCTTCTCCCACATCCGATCTGAACATCGTCGTCCCGGGTTTGTCGCTGAACAGGGTCGGTGAATAGTTGTCCCAAAGAACGCCATATCCTTTTACAGACTGAAAAAAGGGGACCACATCCTCCGTATTCCCCTGTATAAGATGGTATTCCTGGTTTCTCTGGTTGAGATTCCCACGCTGATGCTGCCCCAGGCCATATATAGCCTCTGCCGTATCCAGTACAAATGCCTGCGAAACAGTAAATGACTGGCTGCCGGCGTCGTCGATCGGAACAAAGGCCGCCCCGTTCTCTTTTTCCTTCAGCAACAACTCCCCGGCTGCCGTCCGGCAGACAACATCCCCCGACCGGAGACCCAGGCTGACACTCAACTTTTCACTGCTAAGCCGGACGATCCCATCCTTCTCTTTGACACCGATCTTGATTTGCTCCGGCGCTTTGATAACAGAAAGACTTTTGGGATCGAACGTTCGCCCCGAAGGTATCTTGATCACCCGGACAATGTCCGGACCGTAAAACCGCACCTCGACGGAGAACCCGTTGGCATTTACTATGGCTCCGCGATCCGTTCGTTGAAATCCTTGCGCCTGACCCGAACGCGGCAGCAGCATCATCGCAAAGCCCCAGGCAGCAATCGTTAAGAACTGTTTAAACATATAGTTGAGCATTAATGTGTTTCTTTCCCCCTGTCCGCCAGATATTGAGTAGGAGACTTGCCGAATTCTTCGCTAAAGCACCTGGTAAAATAGGAGACGCTGTTAAAACCGACCTCTTCAGCGATCTGCGAAACAGACATTCTTCTTTCCAGGAGCAGCTGAACCGCCCTCTTAAGCCGGATGCTTTTGATGAAATTGATGGGCGAATGTCCCGTGAGGGCCAGCAGCTTCCTGTACAGACCCGTCCGGTCCATCAGCATGTCATGGCTTAACTGCTCTACCGAATAGTCCGGGTTCGACAGGTTGCGCTCCACACATTTCAACGCCTTCTCCAATATTTCCTGATCCAGGGGATTGGTCGTGATCGTTTCGGTATTGACCGGTATCGTCCCGTCAAATATCGCTTTCCTCGATTGGGATAGTTCCAGCAGCTTGCTTACACGCAACCGCAATAATTGAATATCGAACGGTTTTGAGAGATACGCATCAGCGCCGGAATCATAACTTTCATACTCCGCCTCGGCCGATAATCTTGCAGTCAGCATGATCACCGGGATATGTGAGATCGAAACATCCTGCCGTAATAGCCGGCACAACTTTTCCCCCGTCATCACCGGCATCATCATATCCGTTATAATAAGGTCCGGATGCTTTTGCCTCGCCTTTTGAAGGCCCCGTTCCCCATCCCCTGCAGTGATGATCTCATAATCATCCCCAAGCTGCCGCGTCAAAAAGTCCCTGAAATCCGCATTATCCTCGACGATCAGCAGTTTGGCACGCTGCTGACCTTCGCCTTTTTGATCAGCAGGAAGTTCGCCTTTGACCGGTATCCGCACCTCAAAACTGGCCCCGCCCCCGGGCCCTCCGGATACAGCGACATCGCCCCCCAACCCTCCGGACACACGGACATCGCCGCCGTGCATCTCCGCATACTGCTTAACCAGGTACAGGCCGATACCGGTACCGCCCCCACCCATATCAGGCTGATTTTTCGCCTGGTAAAAGCGCTGAAATATCTTCGGTATCTCTTCGGCCGGGATCCCAGGCCCTGTATCACGGATAGTAATGACCAACCATTCATTTGCCGCATCGGGCTTTATGACAATTTCAATTTGTCCGCCCGCCGGGGTAAACTTCAACGCATTGGATAACAAATTGACGACAATTCTTATTATCTTCTGTTTATCCATCCACAGCCCTGGGCCACCATCAGCGATATGCAGGACAAAACTCACCCCTTTCTCTACAGCCGGCCTCTCGTAACCGGAGCATACCTCCCGTAAAAATTCCAGGTCCGTGCAATAAGTCATGTGAAGCGTTTCCGACGCTGACTCCAGCTTCTTCAGCATCAACAGGTCATTGACTGTACCCAGCAGCAGATCTGCGCTGCTGCTTATTTGCAGCAGCTCGGTCCTGATCTGCATATCCGTTATCTTCGGGATCAGCGACCGCAACGGTGTAATGATCAGCGTCAGGGGCGTTCGAAGCTCATGGCTGAGATTCGTTACAAATTCTGATTTAGCCCTTTCCCTATCCTCAGCCCGCTGCTTCAGATCCGATTGCTTCCTTCTGTTCCTGTAATAGCGAAACACGATCCCCCCGATCAGCGCCGCAAACACCGCATATAGTATCCTGGCATAGGGAGAATCCCAAAATGGAGGCCGGATGATCACGATAAGTGTTCTTGGATTATCAGGCCAGACCGAATCATCCGCCGTCGCCAATGCCTTGAATACATAAGTGCCCGGGGACACATTGGTATAATAAGCTTCCGCTACCCCTGAAACCGCTCTTTCCGTTCGCCAGTCCTTATCAAGACCTTCAAGCCTGTACCGGTACCATGTCTGCGGGGGATTGATATAATTTAACCCGGAAAAACTGATGCTGAAAAAATTCTGATCATAATTCAGCACCAGTGTATCGGTGCTTTCTATCGACTGCGGAAGAACAGCGCTCTTTCCTAGTAGTCTCAGATCGGTCAGAACAGGCCGCAGAACCGGCCTGCTGCCGTTCTCATTTTTCTCCTTTTTATAATACACATTCATCCCATCCACGCCGCCGGCAAACAGACCGGACCCCGAAGAGAGAAAAACCGAACGGTCGACAAAACTATGTTCTATCAATCCATCAAATCTGTTATAGTTCATGATCGAGAATCGCCAGCCGGTATCGGAAGAATGCTTATTAAGATGACTTATTCCCCTGGAAGTGGTGATCCAGAGCGAATGATCATGATCTTCAATGACAGCTTTGATACTGCTGTTCACCAATCCGTCAGCCGTATTTAATTGATAGAGCTTCTGGCGGCGGTCATCCCATATATTCAATCCATCATGCGTCCCCATCCAAAACAATCCATCGCTGTCGGTTAAAAGACAGGCATATTGATAATTGGAATGCAGGAACATCGGCGAAGCTTTCCCATCATTTCTCATCGGGAAAGAAAGAAGGTCCTTCTCCCTGTCTATCAGGAAGGGCTCTTCGGCTGATCTGCCGGTTATTCCAATTAAATTACCATTCCACTGCGTCACCTGCCGTACAAAAGGCAGCTGAGCAGCTGAATACAGCGGCTGAAATACCCGGGATATTTCATTATAAACAAGCAGGCCGTCCAGTGCAGTGCATACAAACAGCTCGTCAGATGCATTTCTATAAATGTAATTTACCGGCGCCCGGAGTACGGATTCTACCCTCCCGTTGGTTTCCATACTATAAAGTCCCTGCTTTGAAGCAATCCAGATCTTCCCTGATCGGTCTTTGCACATGGCTGTGCAGTTTACCGCGGGAATAAGCAAGCTAAAAGGATGCTCCCGGTTCAGCGGCAGCCGGTTCTTGTATACCCCATTTTGTGTACCCGCCAGCAGTTCACCGTCACGGGTCTCTTCAAAACAGCTGACCTCCAGGTCCTGGTTATCCGATAATTGAAAAAAAGACTTGTCGTAACGCTGAAACCGGAACCGGTCCGGGTGGTAATAGTACAATCCCTTGTTCAGCGCGCCCGCCCAGACACCACCCTGCCGGTCGCAAAAAACCGCGCTTATCTCATTCTTTATCTGCCTTCCATCCGCCAGGCGAAGGGCCGGCTGAAAGCTTCCGGAGTCCTCACCCGCTTTAAAATACCATAAACCCTCCCGGCAACCCAGCCAGAAATTGCCTTCCTTATCCGCTGTAAAGCTGTTGAACCAATACGTCTTCTCTTCCAACAGGACTTTTGCTTCCATCGTTCGCGTATCGAACCGCTGCAATTGACCCGTACCCAAACCCGTCCTTATCTGGTATAAGTAATGCTCCACCGGCGCCAGCAGGATCGTTTCTCTGAAACCATTGCCTGACTTCCCGGACAAAAAATTCCTGCTGTACAATTCTTTACCCGACGGAAATTCGAAACACCGCATCAGACCGGACCGGTAAAACAGATAAAGATGATCATCCATCTTTGTAAGATCATACAGCTTATCTGTTGTATCCGAAGTAGGCGTCGCATCCGGTAAAAAGGTTACCGCAGCATTTGTTTGCTGATCATGATAAAGCAGTTTATTGGATTGGGTCCGTACCCAGATCGTCCGGCCGGGGTCCATGAATACATCGGCAGGCGCCTCGGCAAAACCCAATTGCCTTAAGGTATTTGCCGGGTCCGTCTGACATTGTTCTTTTAAAAGATCGATCAGGATCAGCTTCCCCTGGTTCTTGAACCAAAGCCTGTTATTTTCGATATAACTTCTATAATAGCCATGGAACTCCAGCGGGATCATATAGTCGCTGTTGAAGTGGATGTTCCGGAATCGTCCGCCATCAAACAAATTGAACATTCCCTCGGTAGCGATCATCAGTCTTCCATCCGGCAGCTGATTGATATTGCGTATCTGCTCCTCGTTCAGTTCCCGGACGTTCTCTATCGGAGAGAAGATCATGTCCTGCGCCGCCAGCCGTCCCCCGCATAGCATAAGGAATAATATGATCGATACGCCTCTCATCGAACCTGCTGCATCTCGATAACTGTCACCGACCAGGCGGGAAAGGATTGGTGGAAATTTCTTCCCAGGCCTTTTAAGGACTGGGTAACAGGTACTATCTTACCAGGTTCCGTTATCGTATTCGTATCCTCCGGGCTGTCCGACCGGAGCGTGACGGCCGTACCCTGCGGGACGATCTTTCCGCCGCCCCCAAAGGCAATAGCCACATTTTGCGCTACCGGTGTTGCATTCACCGCTTTCAGATAGATCTTCCCGGTTTTCGTATCCCGGGTAGCCGAAAAGAACATGGCCGGTATCGTACTCGGCTGAATACCTTTTGCGGAATCTTTTGCATTCGGTTTCTTCACCTGTGTCGGCAGATCTTTTGCATCGATTGTCACCGTCTCGTCGCCCACATAATTGCTGAACATCTTCTGGACATGATAGGAAGGCGAGCCGTAACTGTTTAAAGTATTGTAACCGATCAGGTCGGACTTCCACTGCATTCCGCCGGGATTCACGTTCACGAACAACGGCGCATAACACGACATCAGTACAAGATCTGAATTACGTTCCAGGCCCGTCAGGAAAGCGGCATCTCCCAGCGCCGCATTCAGGTTCGTAGTAGGAAATCCTTCCCGGCTGGCCCACTCCCCAACAAAAACTTTCGGGCCGCTGCGATCATAATGGTCATAGAGCGTCGCCATCTCCTGCATTTCAATGGAGTTGCGATAGAAATGTTCATCCACCAGGTCAGGGGTCTCTTTTGGCAGTGGATTACGCGCCGATAGCCAGTCATTCTTCCCCCCCGTCGTCGAAATTATTTTCAGAGCCGGGTACTTTGCCCGGATCGCTTTGGCGAACTGGTTGAATCGCTTCTCATAACTGCCCGAACGATCAAAACCATCCTCATTGCCGATCTCGACATAGGTCATCGCAAACGGTGCAGGATGACCGTCACGGGCACGTTTCGCACCCCATTTCGTAGAAGCATCCCCCATCACATATTCTATCTCGTCGAGCGCATCGGCTATAAAGGGCTGCAAATAGGCCGGATCTTCGAGATGATCTCCCTTCAACGTATAGCCGGCAAATACGGCCAGCAGCGGCTCCATCTTCAGGTCCTCACACCACTTCAGGAATTCATACAGCCCCATCCCGTCGGTCGACCGGTAGCCCCAGGGACTCGGGTGCCCGGGACGAAGTTCTACCGGACCGATAGTGGCCTTCCAGTCGAACCGGGTACTGAAATAGTCCCCCTCCAGGTAATTCCCACCGGGAAACCGCAGGAAGGCAGGCTTCATCTCTGCAAGCAGCTGCATGATATCCGAACGGTTACCATTCGGGGTATTATGATAGGTCGGAGGGAATAAGGAAACCTGGCTGAACCAAACCGTCCCGGCCTCCTTCGTAGCGATGACAAACCGCGTTTCGGCCGTGGGCGTTACGCCATCAGCCGTAGCGAGGACAAGCTGGTATTGCTGCCAGCCGGTGCCGATGGCCGGACTCTCCGCCCTGGCATATACTGTCGCGCCGTCCTTACTTTCTATGGAAACTGCCAGGACAGCAGCCTTCTTTGCTTTCGCATAAAAACTGACCGAATAAGCAGTCTTCGGCCTCACCGGAATCCCCCAGTACCCCGTATTGGCGATCCCTATCCGTGTACCGGCATTTTCCGCGTCGAGGCGCAGACTGACCGGAAGCGCTTCATTTACCGGCTCCTGGTGATCCAGCGAAATGCTTCCGCCGGCGCCACCGTCTTCCACCAGCGACCAGTTGTCCGGAGCTGTCGGGTTGTTCTTAAAGGCCCTGTTCCGGATCAGCTCGCCATACAAGCCTCCCTCATAGGAGTAATTGATCTCCTCGGTCATCAGACCGTATAGTTTCGGTGAGACCGCATGGCCCGGAACATCCAGCCGGAGCGTTATAGCCGGCTGCACTGGCTGGCCGATGACCGTGGAGGAAAACAATAGGACAAAAAATAAAATGAATGGAGCCGGGGTAGGTACCCTCTGGCTGAGTGCGGTTTCTGGCATTGGCAATAGTTTTTTATGCGTTAAACTGACAGTTATATAAACAGGCGATCATTTGAAGATCAAACCGGCAAATTGTCTCAGTGACCTCCGCCAGGTCTGCCACTCATGCGCGGTGCCCGGAGATTCATAATAGACATGCCTGATCCCGGCCTTGTCCAATGCTTCATGCAAACCCCGGATGCCGGTATACATCCGCTCCGGTTCCTTCGTCCCTACACTCAGGTATACCACTTTGACCTTTTGATTGAACGCGGCTGCATCCGCCCAGGCCCCGTTATACATCTGCCCTACATCCGTTCCCGCCTGTAAAAAGGTAGCCCCGCTAAAGCCGCCGATATAGGCGAACTTATCCAGGTTCGTCATCGTAGTTTGAAAGGTCTGGAATCCACCCATGGAAAGTCCGGCCATCGCCCGGTGATCCCTGTCAGCCTGCGTTCGGAAAGTGCTGTCGATCATCGGTATGATGTTCTTTATTAAGACTTCCGGGAAAACATTGCCGTTCATCGACCCCGGCCTGCTGGCAGCCGCATTATCCACCGGCCGCGTGGGATCGGTAGCATAGCCCCTGTCCATAACCACTAGCATGGGCGTGGCCTTGCCATCTGCGATCAGGTTATCAAGGATAAAGTCCATCCTTCCCTGTGTGCTCCAACCCGTTTCGTCCTCCCCTGCACCATGCTGCAGATACAACACCGGATACCTTTTGTCAGGATGCTGGTCATATCCCGGAGGCGTATAGACGTAGGCCCTTCTCCATGCCCTCGTGATGGCGGAATAATAGTTGATGCTTCGGACCTGCCCGTGCAGCACCGGCCTTGCTTCATAAAAACCTCCATCCCTATCCGGGATATCGATGCCGCTCGCCATCCTGCCCATCCCATAAAAGGTCTGGCTGGCAGGATCCACGACAGCCACGCCGTCGATCAGCAGGGAATAATAGTGAAAGCCCTCCACAACCGGGTCCGTCGTCAGCACCCAATAACCACCTGTATCCCGGATCATGTCATACTTCTTTGCCAGGTCGATCTGGATCCGCTGTGCATCCGGCGCCTTGATGCGGAAAGAGACCCGGTTGTCCGGCAGGATCAGTGGATAGCGAACACCCGGCACATTCGTCGAGGACGGCTGCCCCGTTGACGCCGCCAGATAAGCTGCAAAGCCCGAAGTATCCACCGGTTTGAACAGCAGCTGCGAGAACATATACAACCCGTTCTTCCATACCTTGAAGTCATGGACACCCGGCTCTATGTAATAAATATGCGGCACCAGGTGCTCCGCCAGGTAGTCATGGGTACGCCTGCTGAAACCGATCAGACCGTCATGGTCCCCGCAGGAGATCCACAACAGCTTCAACTGGCTCTTTATCCGGTCGGGGTCCGGCGCCAGTAATTCAGGCGCTTTTGTATTGGGGGCCGCCGAGAACGCGCCCACCCATTCGAATTTATCCGGATGCCCCAATCCGAAATTCAGCGATTGCCCCCCACCCATCGAGAGACCGGCAATCGCCCGGTGTTCCGCATCGGTATAGACAGGAAAATGTTTTTCGATATAAGGAATAAGATCGTTCAGCAGATCCTGCTCAAATGTTGCAAACGCCTGCACCTTGTCCGGCGCCATGATATTACCCGTTGCGCGGTCATCCTTCATAGCCCTTCCGTTGGGAAGCACTACGATCATCGGCTGCAGTTTGTTGTCGGCATATAAATTATCCAGGATCACCTGCGGCCTGCCGCCCTTCAGCCACTCCTTCTCATCGCCCCCGATGCCATGCAGCAGGTACAATACAGGATACTTTTTCTTTTTGGTATATCCCGGCGGCGTATAGATCAAGGCCCTGCGTTTCGTACCAACCGTTGCCGACTTATAGGTGATCGTATCGATGCGGCCATGAGCAATTCCTTGCCTCATGGAGTCAAAACCAACCGGCATCGGCTTCACCGGCTCCAGCAGCGACAACATCTGTACGGCATATCTCCGCCCCAGCTCCCTGTACCCCGCAGCCGTGAAATGCAAATGGTCATGTCCCGCAGTACATCCTGCGGATGAAATAACATGCGCCGTCGGAATGGTGCGGGGCAGACTATCGATGATCCTGTTCATGCTTGCGCACACACCCCCCTGGTCGGCATTGACCACTTCACCCGCCAGCAAAGGCACAGTATCGGCATTCAAACCCAGATCGTTCAAAAGATTATGGTATACCAACTTAACCTTCCCCGGCCATGTACTGTCATTGGTGTTCGACTCGCCCTGGTGCAATAAGACCCCTTTAATGACACCATCCCGCTGCGCCAGCTTCGCCATTTCCACCAGCCGCGCATACGGATTTCCGTCATATTCATTTACGATGCGCTTCAGCCAGTCCGGTGAAGTGGCAACATAAGTTTGATAAGCATTCCTGTCGAAGAGCTCGATCTTGCAGCCCCCTACGGCAACATGAATAACCCCTACCTTCACATCCGCAGGCAGGTGCGCGATCAGGGTCCTTCCAAAATAATCCGCCGGCGACAGCCCGGTGCGGCAACGGCATAAAGGAGGCACCGCCGTGTACCACTTCCCCCTGACCCGGTTGAGTTCGGGACAGTCAACCGCCTCCATGACCTGGAAACGGCTATCGACAAGTGTATCCTGCGGTTCAGGCTTTGCAGCCCCTTCCATGTTCGACTGACCAAAGCACAGGAAAATATAGAATTTCGGGTTCTGCGAAAACGCGCTTTCACCCGCCATCAGCAGAACCGCAAGCAATAAGCCGGATGTCATCCACCTGCGGACATACCCCGGGAAACCATTCATTCTTTTCATATTTGAAACAATTGTATCAGTAATTATCATCATTCCAGCAAACACCTCAAACCATCTATCGCCCCGCCGGCAACGCCGCCGCAGCAGCCGCCAAAAAAATATAATTTGCGCATATCCCCACCGTCACCTCATTCTCCCCCCAAAAGAACGGCCAGTCCTCCTTGTTCTCCGGGAAATCCGGCTTCAGGATCAATATACCCGGAACCACCCCACCCGCTATATAACTGAAATCAGCCCGGTTATTGCCATAAGTGATCTTTTTCGAACGCGCTCCCACAGCCGACACAAAAGAAAGATTGGAATAGGGATGACATCCGAAAAGATAGTTCAACCCCTTACACACGTATTCTGCGCTCATTACATCGGGGTAAAGCTTGTTCGCATAGTAACAGGTGATCCCCCAGTTCACGATCCCGCCATTGCCACCCCATCCGCCAGTCGCCATCGGCACGCCATATGGATTCTGCCTGGCATACCCATCGCTCAACGCCTTATACTTCACTATATATTCCTTCAGTTTTGTCCTGTATCCTTCATCCATATACGCCGAACCCTGCAAAGCAGCCAGCATCCCGAAAGAAACCGACCGGTCCAGCGTCTGCCAGACCGCCTCCTGGAAAGCACTTGCATAAGACGGTTCCTTCGTCGTTATATACAACTGTAATGCTGCCGACATTTTCATATTCCTCCGGAACGCCGCAGCTGATCGCGAAGTATCCTGTTTGCTCAGGCTGTCGTCCTGTCTCCACAATTGCTGCGCATAAAACAGGCTTTGCTCCGCCAGCGTATCGTCAAAACCCTTCAAAGCCCGGCTCGCCGCGGCCAGAGCGGCCGCCGTATAATAATCCAGGAAAGTAGTTCTTTCCGTAAATGCCCACCGGTCATCCATCGTGCCGCTCGATTTCCCGTTTGTTTCATAAGGTTTCAGATCCGCATTGTACGGCAGATTGTCCGTTTCCGTAGAGGCATCCCCGAGATGATGGTACTGGTGCAGATTCGGCACCACGATACCCCGCACCGGGTGACCGATGTTCTTGACCTGCGCGACCATATTCAATACCCCATGCCGGATCTGCTGCAAAACATCCGGCTTCCCATCCGGCCGGTGAATATCCACATACCTCGTCGGGTAATCCACAAAAGTCTCATCCCTGTCCAGCCTGAACTTCTCCCAGGCATCCACCAGCGCCAGCACTGCATCACAATGCGAACCGGTCTGGATATCGAAATCCCCCGCATCGAACCACCCGCCCGTCGCCAGACCCGGGATCCGTTCCAATGGCTTATACTTCGTCTGCGTCGACGCCCCCATGCTGTAACCATCGAAATGCTGGTGATTCACCGGCGCCTGCAACGCGTCGTCCAGGAACGGCACACCATGCCACACCCGGTAGGCTTCATTGACTTCCATATGATCCATCTGCACCGGGAACCAGACGTCCAGCGTCGGATTCCCAATGCCCGCATAGACATCCGGGCTGATCCGGAACGTATTCGTCCGCACCTCCCCATATTGAATAAAATACAAACCAGGTTCCCGCACCGCGCTGAAATCGAACTTCGCATAGTTATACCGAAGCCACCTTCCCCAAACCCTCACATCACCTTTCAGCGCCTCCACGATCTTACCATCGGCCTCTACCCGGTTCAAGGTCGCCAGCTTCAATGGCGCGTCATTCTTATCCAGCTCGATCACCGCCGTTTTCTCCTGCCCGGGTCGATAGCCCACCTGCGAGAAACCGATCATCGGTTTCCGCTTCCAGCCTTGTATCGCATTGGCTTCAATGTACCAGGTCAATACCTTCCCTGTTTTTTTAGCAGGCAACAGGCTGCGCACGATGAACCAGCCATTCTGCCCCAGGTTCCGCCCATCGAAAAGCTGCAGATCTGCATCCGCCGACCGGATGGCCACCTCCCGCTCCGGATCATCCGGCGCCAGCACCATCGATCTGCCGGCCGCCAGCGGCTGCGGAACAATAAATTCATTTCTGCCCCTGTCGTCGAACGTAGTATGCCCCGCGAACTGCGGGATCTTTTTAGCCAGCGGCTCCATCCGCGTCGCACTGGAAGGATATAAAGGAAAAGATCCCGGTTTTCCGTCCGCCAGCCAGCTCTTTTCAAAATAAGCCGACGGCAGGAACTCGAGATTGAAACCCGCATTCCCCTCCAGCTTTTCAGGAAGCGGATGGTCAAGCCAGACACTGATCTCGATCCCCCTGTCCTTTGCACTGACGACCACTCTCGAAACAAAATCGTACTCTTTATATTTTAAAACAGCCTCAATGCTGTTATTCGCCTGGTCGATCTTCCGGTTCATCAGCACCGGGATCAGATCCCATTGCTCAGGCGTATTCTGCAATCGTATCGCTCCCCCTGTCACCGTCCGCACCCCATGATGGATCAGCTCGATCCCGGCGGTCTTCTCATCGTAGAACATCCCATTATACTGATTGGTAAAAACCAGCCAGTTCACACCTGGCTTTTCAAAATATCCCGAGTCGTTGATCTGCAGCTTCCCCCCACCCCCACCCATAGTCCCCGGCCCCTGGGCGACACCTGCCCGCAAAAACAGGATCCCAATGACCAACAGGCAATAGGCCTTGTAGCGTTTAACATTTTTCATATGATAAGTTTTATTTAAAGACAAGCTGCCGGAGCAAGATCTCATGATCCGCCCCCGCGGGAAACTTAATAAAGACATCGTGACTGCCGGTGACACCTTTCACCCGGCTGCCGAAGGATTTCCAGCTTTCATTCGCCGCAACGCCTACCCGTATACTCGCAATCTTTTGTCCCCTGACCGGGTCATCCAGCCATACCTCGACAATTCCCCCCTTACCGGACGCCGCAGTGAGTTCCACCTGCCGGACCCTGCCCTTGTCCCGCCCAAGATCAACCCCCGAGATCATAAACCAGCCCCCATGTTCGGAAACGTTAGTCACCGCTTTCCCGGCCCCGGTCCCAACCCGCTCCACACCAAAGTAATTGCTGTACCCCACAGCCTGCAGCGGTGAGTAGCCATCCTTGCAAACGAACAGGTCGAAATCCGCCGGCCTGCCTTCCGCAAACAAACCTACACTCGTGCCTACCCACGAATTGTAATTGGGCTGCACCTTATCAAGTTTTTCCGAACCGATCGCAAGGCCGACCGACTGCCAGACCCGCCCATCCCCGCTGTAAAAACCCGTCAGCTGATGACCATTCCGCTCCAGCCTGAGCCAGACCGTCCGGCCAAAAGGATTGACAACACTGCGGACCGCCGTATCGAGACTGAAAATAATTTTCTTCCCCGCATCGAAGCCCGTATAAAGCCGTACAAAAACTTTTTCATTTCCATTGGTGAGATAGATCCCGGCTTTCGCCGCCGTATCGGTCGCATCCAGATCCACCCGCGTAACAGCCGTATAATAATGGTCCGTTTCTTTTTGCATGACATGCGTTCTGCCGGTCTCAGGCGTAAGCCGCATCCAGCCCTTGCGGGCCGTCAGCGAGTAATCCGCGGCCGCCTTCCTGTTCAAAAAATGCCACCACAACCCTAAAGAGTCTCCATCAAAATAGTCCGACCGAACACTTCTCCAGGGGATCGTGGAAACAGGCAGGTCCGGCATCTCCACCGGTGTGCTCACCGGCGCCATCCCCCAGGGCCTGTCGCCCTCCCAGATCACCCGGTACAAAGAGGTCTGTCGCCCCGTACCCGACCAGTCATCGCCCTCCGTTCTTTCATAACTCTGCCCGATCGTCCACCAGCTTCCATCGGCGATCTGCACCGGGGCGCCGATATGATTGGGCCGGCGGAAACCCGTATGCCGGTCCGTCACCGGCTTAAAGAAATCTCCAAGCCGCTCCCATTTCGTAGAGTCGCTTGTCAACGCAGTCGCCCTCAGCACATACTGCCCGCCGGAAACATCCCCAGCCGGAAAATAATAATAGAACCCATTCCGCTTACACATCACCGGCCCCTCGGCCCAGCTGTATTGCAGACGCGCGTTGATCCAGTCGAGATTTATGACCGTATCCGTCAGCTGCCCATCCCGTCCGACGGCCCGCAGCCGGTTGATCTTCTGACCATTCTTGATCACCATATAGGGCTTCCCATCATCATCCACGAAGATCGAATTGTCATATCCCAGATCTCCCGTGGTTGCGTCGGTCTTCACCTTCTCCGGCGCCGACCATGGCCCATAAGGAGACTCCGCCTTGCAAAACCATTGCCCGCCGGCAGAAAAATAGATCCACCAGGAACCATAAAAATGCGTTATCGCCCCCTGCCACACACCCGCCGAAGGCCGGTCCCCTACGAAAGCAGCCCGCGAGGGCGGAAGTACCCTGCTGATCACTTCCCAATGCACCAGGTCGCGGGAATGATAGATCGGTAAATAAGGCGTAAAATGAAAGCTGGACCCGCAATGATAAAAATCATCTCCTACCTTCAATAATGTCGGGTCCGGATGATCTCCTGGCAATACCGGGTTTACATAAGTCTTCACTTCATTGTAGAACTGGGAAGAATCGCCGCCTCCGTTACCCTGACCAAACACCGCGGCATTAATACATAACAAACTCGCCAACACGGCTACCCTGTGAAAATGTTGTATCATAATCGTCAAAAGCGTAGTTTTCAGCAAAACTATTGGCAATCGATACCGGAGGCTTGCCACAATTGCGCAAATCCTAGCACATATTCGTCAGCAGTTGACCTGCTTCCGCTTTAAGGACACATACTCGGAAGGGGAAAGATTGAACTTTGCCCTGAACGCCCTTGTGAAGTAATTGGGTGTGGTAAACCCTACCGCATACCCTATTTCCGCGATCTTCATATTGCTCCTTTCCAGCAGATCGGCTGCTTTATTCAACCGGACCGACCGGATAAATTCCACAGGCGTCTCCCCCGTCAGTTCAACGACCTTCCGGTACAGGGAAGCATGGCTCATATAAACATGCTTGCACAATTCTTCCACGGATAAATTCGAGCTGTCCAGGTTCGTCTCGATATATTGTGTGATCGTCAGGATCAGCTTCTCGTCATTCGACTGCACTTCGGTCACAGGCGTCTCTATATTCAATCGCCGGGTATAGGTTTCCCTTAACCGCTGGTTGAGCAAAATGAGATTTCTGATCTTGATATTCAATATCTCGAAGGAGAACGGCTTCGTCAGGTAATCACTGGCGCCTGTCTCCAGTCCTTTCAGCTGGTAGGCATCCTCGGTCAGCGCCGTCAACAGGATGATAGGTATATGACTGACCCGCTTATCCGATTTTATCTTCCGGCTCAGCTCGATCCCATCCATATTGGGCATACTGATATCGCTCACGATCACATCCGGGTGACCCGATAACGCCTTTTGCCATCCCTCCTTGCCATCCGCCGCTTCAATGATCTTATAAAAACAGGAGAGATTTTCTTTCATATAACACCGGAAATCCTCATTGTCCTCCACCAACAGCACGGTCAGCCTTTCCAGCACCGGCATCAGGGGCATCCTGTCCAGCACCGGCATCAGGGGCATCCTGTCCAGCGCGGGCATCAGGGTTGGCATATCTGGCGGCCGGATCCTTTCCAACGGCAGACAGATGGTAAAAACACTGCCTTTGCCGGGCTCGCTCTGCACTCCGATCGTACCGCCGTGCAACTGCACAAATTCCCTGGTAATGGACAACCCGATACCACTTCCCTGGTTCATCACGCTGGCATGTACATTACCCTGAAAAAAGCGGTCAAAGATCCGTCCCTGCTCTTCAGCCGACATCCCGATGCCGGTATCGGAAATAAGGATCATTATCTCTTTGGATGAATGGGCCTGCTTTATCTCAAGCGATATCCTCCCGTCTTCGCCGGTGAACTTGAATGCATTCCCCAACAGGTTAAACAGGATCCGCTCGATCTTATCCCTGTCGAAAGCCGTATAATAACTGTCAGGCCCACTCCTGAACGTAAAGTGGATCTGCTTGCGCTCGGCTATATCCCTGAAAGATTCCGCCGTCTCCTTTATAAAAGGGATTATATCACCCTCCGTCTTATTAAGCCTCAATTCATGATCCTCCAGCTTACGAAAATCAAGCAGCTGATTCACCAGGTTTAACAATCGCCTCGCATTACGCCTCACCATGGTCAGTTGTCCCAGTTTATCTGCGTCGGCCTCTTTTTCCTGCAATTTCTCTATCGGCCCCATGATCAGTGAGATCGGTGTCCTGAACTCATGACTAAGGTTGGTTAAAAACCGGATCTTCAACTGGTCGAACTCATGCACCCGCTCTGCCTCCATCCGTTCCTGTTCGATCAATTGATTTATTCGCAGCCTTTCCTGCTCGATCGCAAGCTTATTTTTGAATTGGCGAATGCCGCGGTATCTGATGACCAGCAATAGTAATATTGCGAGCAATATATAGGTCGCATAGGCATAACCCGTCAACCAGAAGGGAGGTTTTACATATATTCTTATGGTTGCCGAAGGCGTTATCCAGGCCCCGTTGGAATTTTTGGCTCTTACCTCTAATGTATAATGGCCGGGGTACAGATTGGTAAACACCGCCGTCCTCGAAACTCCCAACTGGTTCCAGGACTTGTCAAACCCATTTAATTTATACATGAACCGGTCTTCCAAAGGAGTAGTATAGTCCAGCGCAACAAAATCCACGGAGAAATTCTGCTTATAATCAAGACGGACCTCGCCGGCAACAGCAATATGTTCCTGTATGGCCGCATCCTTCCCCGGAATAACCGTTTGGCCGCCGATCTTGAGATCCGTAAATACAACGACGGGAACATTCTTATTGTCGATCAATGAGCTGGGTAGAAAATAATTGAAGCCTTCGATCCCGCCAAAGAAGAATTCCCCGGAAGATACCTTTACACCCGACCCAAGGTTAAAAGAACTTTTCTGCAGCCCGTTCTCAGAAGTATAATTTTTAAAGGCCGATCTTTCCGGGTCAAAGCAACTGATCCCCTTATTGGTGCTGACCCATAATTTTCCCGCGTCATCTTCCAGAATTTTGTATATGACCGGGTTGGCCAATCCCTGCTGCTCTGAATAATTCGTGAACTTCCTGCCTGCTATATCCAACCGGCACAAGCCGCCGCTCGGTGTACCTGCCCATATGATACCCTTCCTGTCGACGTGAAGTGATATGGCTTCATCCAGGGGCAGGTGAGTGCTGCCCCGGTTCAACAGCCGGCAGGTGCGCGCTGCCGGGTTATATACAGCCACTCCCATACCTACCGTTCCTATTAGAATATTGCCTGTTTTATCTTCTTCGATCGCCCGGATAAATCCATCCGAGAACAGCCTGCTTTGTTTACCATCGATGACAACGGGGCCGAACCGGCGAAAGATACCCACCTTCGGATCGTACATACAAACCCCCTTTCCATTGCTGCCCAGCCAGACATTGCCTTCCCTGTCTCTTTTGATGCAGAATATATCATCCTGCGGCAGATCCTGCGGCCTGTCGCCCTTTGTAAAATGTCTGACGCGCCGCGTCCTGGTATCCAGCACATATACCCCATGCTGGAAGGTCGCGATCCACAGCTCATTATCCGCACGTTCCAGCGCAAGAACAGCCAGACCTGAACTTTTTTTGTTCTCCCCGATCATCAGATGCTCGAACAAACCGGTTTTCCGTTGAAAAAGATTTAATCCGGCGCCATCGGTGCCTATATATATATCCCCGTTATCACCTTCGGCAAAAGAAGTTACTTTGGGCGAGCTCAACCCCCGGGGATCAAAAGGATTGTATTGGACAAGATTAAAAAATCCAAGATTCTTATCATATTTATTTACCCCACCCTGGACCGTACCTAACCAGTAAATGCCCTGCCGGTCAATAAATATGCTGCAGACCGCCCTCCCTTTCAGACTGTATTTATTCCGGTCATTGCCGGTAACCCACTGCACCTTGCCTGTTCGGATGTCAAAAATATTCAACCCCTCCTCTGTACCTATCCAAAGCTTCCCGGCGCCATCCGGAACCACCTTGTATATGCGGTTGCTGCTAAGGCTATGGATATCAGTCTTACGCACCTGATCGGCCCGGTCGGGATCGCTGGCTTTTATGCTCTTGAATCGTTGGAAACGCATGCCATCTTCCTGCAGTAAATTCAGACCACCGCTGAGCGTCCCAACCCACAGATGGCCATCCCCGTCTTCCGTAATAGCCTTGATGACATTGTCACTGATAGATGTGGGATCCGCCGGCACATTGCTGTAACGCCTGAAATTATCAGTGCCCGGTTGATAAAGATATAAGCCCGTGTTGCTCCCTGCCCATAGCCTGCCCCGGCTGTCCCTGAATACACAGGTGATGGTATTGGACAGTAACCCCCCCGGCCTGGCAGAATCCGTGGTATAATGTTTGACATGGCGGCTTACCGGATCATATAGGATAAGCCCGGCATAACTGCCGATCCACAGATGACCCGTTTTGTCCGAACAGATGGAAAGGATAGCGGTCCCATAGGAGATATTATAATTATAAAAGCGATCTTTCCGTCGGTCATAAAGTGAAAGGCCCCTGCTGGTCCCAACCCACAGATCCCCCCCGGGATCTTCATACACTACCTGTGTCTGGTTTGTGCTGATACTGGTAGAATCCAGCACATTATGATTATATACCGTAAAGCTGAGGCCGTCAAATTTATTTAGTCCGTCATCAGTGGCAAACCACATGAACCCAAGCCTGTCCTTTACTATACTGTTGACCGTGTTGGAAGAAAGGCCATTGTTGCTGCTAAAGTTTATAAAATTCAGATCACCCTGCTGAGCAGTGGTCGCCTGTGTTATCAAAACCAGGAACAATATGGAGATAGTATGTCGCACAATCGTTATTGAGAACCCAAAATACAATAAAATCCGATCATGCAATCGATTGCAAACTAAAATTTTAATTTCCCCTCTTCCCCGGCGCTCCATTCGCCAAAATCGGCTTCATCTCCGGCAAATTGAGCGCAACCGCCGGACTATAACCAAAATGCTTTTTAAAAGCAAAGGAGAAATGGGACAGGTTTTCAAACCCGGCATCAACAAAAACATCAGTAGGCTTCAGTTTCTTTACTGCAATCTGGTAATGAGCAAACTCCAGGCGCTTTTGAGTAAGCCAGCGTCCCGGCGTAGTTTTAAAGACTTTCTGAAAATCCTTTTTGAAGGTGGACAGACTGCGGCCGGTCAGATAGCTGAACTTTTCCAGCGAAAGGTTGTACAAAAAATTTTGTTCCATAAAACCCTCCAGATCTACTTTACCCGGTTCGTTAAAGGAACTGAGCAGACGCTCTACGGCAGGGTTACAGGCATCCAGCACCGTCAGGCACTCGGCAATCTTGATCCCAGCCAGTTCAGGCGGCAGTTCTTCCCGCATCTCAAAATAAGGTACGAGCGAAGTAAACAGACTTTGCAGCAGGGGATGCCGCTGAAGCGCTAAATGACCCGCCCATTTGCCTTGTGCCGGATTTTCAGTCCTTGAAGCATAGAACTTCCGCAGCAGCTCTTCCGGAAATAATATTGAAACGGAGCGGAAGGGCTCCCCATTTTCCGGTAGCTTGGCCATCCGGCCCAACTGGTTCCTTGGGATCAGCAGGGTTGTCCCGGCCCCAAAGCGATGCACCTGGTCAGCATAAGACAATTCCAAAGTGCCCTCAAATACATAAACCAGCGCATGCTGGTCCAGTATCAGTTCTTTACTATAATGTTTCTCCTTTTTACAGGAGACAAATATTCGTCCCTTTACATTTGCACCCGCATATTCCATGAGGTAAATTTAAGTTATTTCACCAGTCCCAACCGAATCAGGCTTTCCGCAGTTGCGATAATAGCTTCCCTATTGGTTTTCGGATGCCAGCCGAGCATACGCGTAGCTTTTTCATGGCTTGCGCCTTTCACCATGTCCAGGTGTGGAACGATCAGTTTGACCCGGGGAATGAATAACCCAACGATCCTGAGTATCCAGCTGGCAATCTCCTTCTTTGGTACTTTTTCCGCCTTATCGCCAAATTCGCTTCGCAAAATAGTTGCTATGTCCAACAAGGAGATCGATTCGCCGGATGTAGCCAGAAAACGCTGGCCATTAGCTTTCGGATCAGTCATGGCCTTAATATGCAGATCAGCTACATCACGAACATCGACATAAACAGACTTTATCTTTGGAACACCTTTAAGCTGACCATTCAACATCTGGTTGATAAACTGGATGGAATGTGAGTAGTCCGCGCCAAATACCGGACCTAAGACGCCAACCGGGTTAACCACGGCAAGCTCCAGCCCTTTACCTTCATTCTTTACATAATCCCAGGCGGCTCTTTCAGACATTGTTTTTGATTTCTGATAGGCAGGAATATCCTTTGACAGATCCGTCCAGTCTTCTTCCGTGTATGGCGCGTGCTTGTCAGTCCCATAACAGACGGCGCCAAAAGCCGATGTCAAAACCACCCGCTCAGCTCCGGCTGCCTTTGCAGCGCGCAATACATACAATACACCGTTTACAGCCGGTACGATATACTCGTTCTCATGCTTTGCAATAAAATTTGGTGTCGGTGAGGCAGGGTGTATGACGTAACGACAACCTTCCGCCGCCGCACCCCAGGCCGCTTCGTCGGAAAGGTCTGCCTGAACAAAAGACAATTTTTCGAGATCGGTAATACCGGCGACAGACAGCAATTGTCTTACATCCGGTATCCGGCTCGAAGAACGCAATGAGGTTTTTACCCGGTATCCTTTTCGTAAAAGGCCGGCGATACAGTTACTGGCTATAAAACCTGATCCGCCGGTGACCAGAACCTGATCTGATTGAGTCATACTTTGAGATTTGATGCCTCAAAATTAGTCAGGTTTGCAATCGTCGGATTTGTTTAAAAGACGTAATTACTTTGCTTAAAAGACGACGCGCCAGCGCCCATCCTCAACTATTCACCTGCCCGCCCTCAGCAGATCTATCATCATCGATATCTCATCAACTACCGCTTCGTTACTCCCATCAAAACCGTGTAGCTTAAAACGGATATTTCCCTTCTCATCGATAACGAATTTTGCGGGAATACTGACCACCTTGTAGCTGTCTACTACCTTATTGGCCCGGGTTACCGGGTCCTTCGTATCCATCAACACCTGGAAATTATATTTCATGCCCGCCACATACGCCTTCGCATCTTCCGTTGGGCTTGCCGTTCTTTCCCAGGTATGGATAAATAAGAACCGGATGCCCGGATCATTTCTATACTTATCCACCGCCATTTGCATGGCCGGGAACGAGGCTTTACAAGGTCCGCACCAGGTCGCCCAAAAATCCAGTATCACAACCTTGCCCTTCAGATCGGCGAGGTTGACCTGGTTACCCTCCAGATCTGTCAATGTAAAATTCGCCGCCGGTTCGTTCACCATTTTCTCCGTTAGCCTTTTCTGCAGGTCTTCCATCACGCCCCGGCGTATATTTGCCTTGTAAGCTTCCAAACCGGCATCACTGCCCTTGACCTTTACATACAAATTTTTAAACAGTTCCGACATTTCTTTGGTAGCCTTACCCGATCTCACGGCGGCTTCTATCCTGTCATAAGCTTCCTGGTATCGGTTCAGCGCTGCAAGGACCTCCGCATAAATGTAGTCTGACTCCGCCCCCGCCTCCGCGCCATGCTCAATATACTTCAATGCCTCACTATACTTTTTTTGCTCGTATAAGATCCCGGCATAAGTCCTGCACCCGCCGCCGTAGCCGGAAGCGGCATAACGGGCAGCCGCACTATTACCCATTTTTCCTTCAGCATAAGGCTTCGCACTTTCCACCGCCTTTTTCTGGTATAAGGCCGCGTTGGTCAGATCGCCAATGCCATAGAACGCTTTCGACAGGTCACCATAAGACTTACCTTTCCAAAAATCAGCTTCTAACAGGCCGGCATAGTAATTTGCCTTCACTGCATTTTTTTCTTTCGCATATCCGATGGCCAGGCTGCTGCGCACCCGATCATAGGTTAACCTGTCTTCGCCGAAAGGCAGTTTCTGAAAGTTATCTGGTGGAAAGCTCTTGATGAACTCCTCATACGCTTTTTCCATTTCAGGCAAACTTTTTATACCTGTCACAGCCTGCTGCGCTTTTATCCTGGCTTCCATCCCTTTTGGGAATTTTATGATCTCCGCGGCATAGACGGAATCGAATGCCTTCATATCCTTTACCTGGTAATAATAGCTTGCTGCTATGGACATATCTATTTCCCTGTCGCTGGCCGCCAGTATTCTAAGGCGATCGTTCAATAACCGCTGATCAGCCGGATCTTTGGATGCCAAAAGCCTGTCCAGCTGTCTTTTTGTACTATCCGGGGAGGCCACAGCCTGCGCCCGCACAGAATAACAGGAAACTACGGTTAGCAGGATCGCGGCTATGCCTGTTCCTAAAATTTTTACACCTTCCATGTTCGCACGGCTATTTTTAATTACTGAGGATTTTGAACAATTAATAAATTGATCGCCGTTTCCGAACTGGGTATCGGCCATATGTAACGATTGTCAGTTGCTGCTATAGCTGGCGAATTCCCTTGAGAGCCTGATTTGGCCGGCAATGTTAAACCCAGGCGCTGTAATTCCGGAACACGAAAGCCTTCTCCCAGCAACTCTATCTTCTTTTCCTGCAAAATGGTGGCGATCAGGGCCGGTTGAGTGCCGACGCTTGCTGTAGGAAACACATAGGCGGCATCAGAGCGGTTTCTTACGGCAGCAAGCAATGCGGCAGATTTGCTTAAACTATCGGCATTGCCTGTACGAGCCAAAGCCTCGGCATAATTCAGCAATACTTCGGCATAACGGATGACCGGCACCCAGTCGGAAAAAGTGCCGGGTACCTTAAATTTGCTCAACCATTTCTGGCCGCTATTGACAAATACAAAGTTTTTCCGTGCATCGGCAGATGTTGGCGAACTGTACACCGGATCGGAGATCGTTCCGGAGGCGTTGAGATAATACGAGCCGTTACCGGGGGAGATATTGAAAAAATTGGCCAGCAGACCAGGTTCTGTAGTGATGAAAGGCAACGAAAATATGGATTCCGGGCCTGCATAACTGCCCAGGAAAACCGTTGCAATATCAGCCTCCAGCTTATTGTTCACTCCGCTGGCAGGAGCCTGAAAGGGTGCGGCAGCGGATACAATTTTGCTGCATTCGGCAATTACACCGGTATAGTCGCCTTTTGTAAGATCAACTCTTGCCTTAAGGGCAATGGCCGTGTTTTTTGTCGCCCGGGTGGTATTCAGAACGGTGGTGGTATAGTTAGCCGGCAAACCTGTCTCCGCAGCATTTAAGTCTGATAGGATCTGATTATAAATATCCGCAACCGGGCTCCTGGCCAGCTGATTGCCGTCATTGGAGTTTTCCGCGATCAAACGCAAGGGCAGGCCCATGCCAGCCCCATTATTAACCGTGTAGGGCTGGGCATAGGTTTGTACCAATGCAAAATAACACAGCGCCCGAATGAACTTTGCCTCGCCAACAAAGTTGGCATATTGCGTCGCGGAGATCTTACCTTGATGCTGCGCTAAGCCAGTCAAAAAGATGTTCACCGCGTTGATGGTGGCATACCCCCCGCTCCATAAGTTGATCACTTCCGTAGTGCTGGGATTGACAGCCTGTAACCAGCTTTGCTGGCCGGTCGTGGTGCTCGGCTTGTTCATAATAAATTCATCACCCCTCAATTCATTGTAGATGATCACGCTCCCGCCATAAAAGAAGACGCTTTTCAAAGAGGCATACAGACCATTGATTTGCGCCGTGATACGGGTAGCATTATCAAAGGCGCTGGCATCGGAGATGCTCGTGAGATTGGCCGGTTCCAGCAGATGCTTCTGACAGGCAGAACCGGATATCAACAAGCTGCCTGCCATTGAGGCTACTATTATTCTGTATCTTAAAATATTTTTCATCGTGTTGTTATTAAAACCCTACATTGATACCAAAGGTGAATGACTTGCCGGCGGGGACGGAGTTCTTGTCTCGGCCCGCGGCCGTGTTGGAATCGCCATTTGCGGAAATTTCAGGATCCGACCCGGTGTATTTGGTGTGTAAAATGATGTTGCTGGCTGAAGCGTATGCCCTGATAGACGATATTCCTGCTTTTTTATAGAGCCTTGACGGGATCGTGTAGCCCAAAGATGTTGTACCCAGCTTGACATATGCGCCGCTCTCAACGTTGGAGGAATTTGGCAGCCCTGAACCGCTGGCTCTTGTATCATTGTAGTGTAAAGCCGGAATATCGGTGATCTGGCCCGGCTTCGTCCATCGGCGTAAAATATCTTTCTGGTTGTTGAAGAAACTGTTGTCCAGCAAGGTAGCCCTGGTGCCGTTGTACAACTTGTTACCGCCGGAGAAGACTATATTGACATATAGGTCGAATGCCTTGTACCTCACCGAATTGTTAAAGCCACCATAATAGGTGGGCAACGTGGCCCCCATCACGACGCCATCTCCGTAAGCATCCATTGCGGGTGCCTTGGTTCCATCGAGGTACGACCAGGCGCCCGCCACGGGATTATACTGTACGGTTGCGCCATTCCTGTTGACGAAAGTTCGTAATCCGTTAGCCGGGTTTACCCCGTTTGTCCTGACGACATAGACAGAGCCCACGGAATAACCGGCACGGGTAATATTCGAAGTTTCCAGACTGGCAGTCCAGATGTCGGTATTATTGGCCAGAGCGGTTACACGATTCTTCAGGGTACTGATGTTAAAGCCTGCGGTCCAGCGGAACGCTCCGCCATCGATGATGTGTGCTTTGATATCCAGCTCGAATCCGCGATTGTACATTGAACCGATATTGGTATTGATGCTATTGCCAGGAATACCTCTTGAAGGTGACTGGGGAGCGGCCAGGATCAGACCGTCGATATTGTTATTGTAATAATCCGCATCAAGAGTGATCCTGTTTTGCCACAGACCGATGTTGATACCTATGTCTGTCTTTTTACTGGTCTCCCATCTCAGGTCCGGGTTGCCTGTTTGCGAAAGTCCAAGGGCAGCCACCCCACCGTAGGTGCTGGAAGTATATAGGGATGATGCAGCATAGTCTCCAATATTCACATTCCCTACCTGTCCATAACTGGCCCGGATCTTAACGGCAGAAACAGTTTTTGCCAGGGCTGAATTCTGGTAGAAATTTTCCTCGGAAAGGTTCCAGCCAATGGAGCCGCCTCCGAAGTTCCCGTATTTATGATTGACAGCAAGACCGGAAAAGCCATCCCTGCGGAAACTTGCGCTTACCAGGTACTTCTTCTTATAATCATAAAAAAGATTGCTGAAGTAAGACCGGTAGCCATTTTCGGAATGACTGCCGCTCGCAGCGCTTATCGTCGTAAAACCACCGGCAAATGTTTGAAAATAAGGATCGGTGACTCCTGTAAGTGTGGTCGAAGTCCCGTTCAGCACCGTACGGATCTCTTCATAGCCCGCCAGTGCGCTGATATGGTGGTCTTTGGCTATGGCCGTTGTATAATTGATCGTATTGGTAAAGTCGGTTCGGTAGTTCGTGTTATAATCGCTGCCGGCAGAACCGTTGCTCCCGTAGCCGTTGCCCTGGAAAGGATTATTAAAGCTGGTATTCGAGACATTGAGACTATTGATGCTGTAATTTGTTTTTACTTTGAAGCCCTTGAACAGTTCCCATTCCGCATACACCAATCCCAAAAAATTATTCCCCTCGGAGGTATATTTATCGTGCTCTATTTCCGGCAATGGATTGAAATAGCCCACAAGGTTTTTATTGGGCCCGTAACCCAAACTGTTTCCGACGATATTGTAAGACCCGTCCGGGTTGAATGGAAGGACATTTGGCGGAAGGACCATCGATTCCCGCGTCAGGTTGTTCCTGCCAAACGAGTTGTTTATGCCCGTGGTCAGGTTATTGTTTACAACATTACTATAGGTAAAATTTGTACCGATATGCAAACCTTTCAGCAGCAGGTGATCGAGATTTGCCCTGGCCGCTTTGCGGACAAATGTATTCTTAACCAAAAAACCGGTCTGGTTGCTATAATTTAGCGATACGAAGTAATTGGTGGATTCCGAAGCTCCCGAAAAGCTGAGATTGTGGTTTTGTGAATACCCGGTTTGATAAAGGTAATCATACCAGTTTGTCTGCTGCAGAGAGCTGTCGGCATTTTTTCCCAAAAAATAGGTCGGTGCAAGCCCGGAATTTACTTCTGCCTCATTCTTGACCTTCACATAATCCACAGCCCCTAATAATTCAGGCAGCTTTGGCCTTTTGGTCATTCCGACGTAACCGTCATACGTTACTCTTACCTTACCCATTTTTCCTTTTTTGGTAGTGATCACCACGACACCATTTGCCGCACGTGAGCCATAAATGGCCGTCGCAGATGCATCTTTCAGGACTTCTATAGACTCGATATCGTCAGCGTTTATGCCGGAAAGCGGGTTGTTCTCGACAGCGGAAGAGAAGCCCACATTCCCGTTGAACGTAGTGATCCCGTCGATGACGATCAGCGGGTAAGAGCTTAAATTGATCGAATTCGTTCCCCTGATGCGGATCACCGGAGTGGCATTAAGGGAGCCACCGTTCGAGGTGATCTTGACACCCGCCGCCTGTCCCGCCAAAGCCTGGTCAAAGCTGGGTACCGGTCTGTTCTCGATGTCCTTGCCGTCAATGTGCGCCGAAGATCCTGTAAATTCCGTCCTGTTTTGAACAGTGTAGCCCGACACGACTACGTCATGCAGCTGTCCGGTATTTAGAGCCAGCGCAACATCGATAACCGTTTTGGACTTTAATCTGATCTCCTTCGACTCATATCCGACAAAAGAGAAAACAAGGATCGCCTCCTGATCCGATACGGCTATTTTGAAATCACCCGCAGCGCCGGATACGACAATATTGTCTTTTCCCTTTTCCCGAACGCTAACTCCCGTCATTGGCTGACCCTTCTCGTCTTTCACGGTGCCGGTTATAGTTGCAATGGCCACTTTGTCCCCGGCTTTTATTTTCTCTGTAGAACCCGCCTCTTTCCTTTTGATCGATATGATCCTGCCATCTATATCGAAGGTCAACGGCAATCCTTTCAAAACACCTGTCAATGCTTCATTGATTTCTGCGTTAGTGACATGCACGCTGACCTTCAGGTCGCCTGGGATGTCTTTACTGTCATAGTAAATATCATAGCCGCTTTGTTTTCTGATCTCCTGGAGAACAGATTCCAGCTTTACACCCTTTTCATTGAGCGTGATCTTCTGGCCAAGCGCATTTGCGCTGACCTGCATAAAGGTCGCCATTAAAATTAAAGTCGTCAGTCGCATCACCAGCATTAGTTTGTGGTATAACCGGCTGGGCACACCGGTTTCCCTGGTATAAATTCTATTTGCCCACATATACTTTTTTCCCTTCTACCTTGAAGTGTACCTGGCCGGTCCTTTCCATCGCCTTCAGCACTGCAGACAAAGGTTTATTACGGGAGATCCATCCGCCGGACTCGATATCTTCAGGCACTGAAGCATCATAGATCACTTCGACGTCATACCAGCGGGCGATCTTTCGCATAGCGGCACGGAAATTAATGCGATTGAGATAGAAGTCCCCATTAAGCCAATCTGTCGCATTATCGATATTGCCCTGGCGAACCTGGATCTGGCCGCCTTTGTTGAGAGCCTGTTCGCCCGGTTTGATGACGACCTGGCCCGTTTCGTCGGTCACTTTGACGGATCCATCTATCAGGGTAGTGGCTATGTTTTTTTCATCGGAGTAGCCATTGATATCGAAACGGGTACCTAAAACCTCAACGGTCTGCCTGGCCGTCCTCACTCTGAATGGATGCGCTATGTCTTTTGAGACTTCAAAATAGGCTTCGCCGGTGAGCTCTACTTCACGGGAAACTCCGTTGAATACCGGGGGATATCTTAGCGATGATGCAGCATTCAGCCACACTTTCGAACCATCGGCCAGCGTCACCTGGTATTGTCCGCCGCGAGGTGTCTCTATCGTATTGTATAATTGTTCAGCATTTTGCCTTCGGGCATTTGACCGGTCATAAACAACGATGCCATCTGCCGTCTTTTTAATTGAACTGCCGCCTTGCCTGGCAATAGTGCCATTTCCGGCATCGGTCAACGAGATCCGCTGTCCGTTACCCAGGACAAGAAAGGCCTTGTTGCTGCCAGGCAGGACATCCTGTTGCAGGTGCTCAGCAAGATGCTCTTCTTTTATTGGTCTCTGCAACAGAAAATATCCGGCTGTTGATACGGCCAAAATAATACAAGCCGCAGCAGCGATCCGCGGCCAGATCGACCGGATCTTCCTCGCTTGCCTTGCTGGCCCGACGGTATCAGCTTCAACGATCGCTTTGTCGATCTTCCGATATATAGCATCGCTATTGACCTGGTAGTATTCCCTGATCTTTTGCGCAAGCAGATCTTCATTCCGCCACTGCTCAAATTGCTCGCGGTTTTGCACACTTTCAGCGATCCATGCATGTAGCTCTTTCTCTTCATCGGCAGTAAGACTGCGTCTGATCCCGGCAGCCACCAGACCGGCGATGTAAAATTCTCTTTCAAGCATAAGGTTGAGTTTGTTTTGGACCTGTCTTTAAAATAGAAACCCCAAAACAGCTGTAACAACCAAATGGATCTTAATATTTTTATAATGCGCCGTAAATAAGGGCTTAGCAGTACCGGTCCAGGTAGAGCAGCAACGCCAGTTGCAAAGCAGCGGAAAGACCTTTTTTGAGAAATTGCGCTTTTAGTAATTCGATCGCCCTGGTCTTATGATTTCTGACGGTTTGTACATTTAGATCCAACTCCCGGGCCACTTCATCGGTCTTTTTGCCTTCAATATACAGAAGCTTAAAAACCTCTCTGCATTTCTCCGGCAGTTCCTCGATCTCACGGGCCAACAGGCCAATGATCTCTGTGTCGATGACTTCGTAAAGCACGTCTTTACTGTTGACTTCCAGCTGCTTTAAATACAGTGCCTGCGCAGCAGTTTTGCGCTTCAGGTCGCGCAGATAGTTCAGACAGTTGTTACGGCAGGAAATATAAAGAAAAGCCTTGATCTTTTCAGCACTTGCAAAACGTTCGCGTCGTTCCCACAGCTTGATAAAGCAGTCCGCAACGATATCTTCAGCCTGCCCCCTGTCCTGTACAAGTTTTGTAGCAAGATAACACAACGACTGATGATGTTTTTTGAAGAAAAAGGCTAATGCAGTCTGCTCCCCCTGACGAAGATCGTCAGTCCACTGGTTTTCGCTTTTGTCCACCAACTCGCTCATGCCTCAGTTACAAAAATTAATTTTGGTAAATTCTGTCAATAATAATTAAAAAATCCCAAACTACCTCCTGGCAGCATATCGGGTTTCGATCAGGAATTGAAAAAACTGCGGGCCACCGAAGAGCCAGTCGCCATAAAATAGTTAGATTGTAGCCTCAACTTTAAAACGATATGTCTTCGACGTCTGCGACCACATTTCATAAGCAAATCTCAACCGCGGGGATCCTCATCGCCGTCGGCATCGTGTTTGGCGATATCGGCACCTCGCCCCTGTATACACTGAATGCCGTGTTTCATGACCGGGTGATCACGGAGGATGTCGCCCTTGGGGCTTTGTCCGCTATCTTCTGGACCCTCTTCTTTCAAACGACCCTGAAATATGTTATTATCACGCTGCAGGCGGACAATAAAGGAGAAGGCGGGATCCTGTCCCTCTACGCGCTGATCCGCCGGAAGTCCGGGCGCTGGCTTTTATTCCCCGCCATGGCCGGGGCTGCCTTTCTTATGGCCGATGGCATTATTACGCCACCGATATCCGTAGCCTCCGCTATCGAAGGCCTGCAGGCGATCAACCCTCATATCCAGACAGAAGGCATCGTCATCGTTATACTGATCCTGCTGTTCATCTTTCAGCAGTTCGGAACGGAGAAGATCGGGAAGATCTTTGGTCCGGTGATGCTGGTCTGGTTCACCTTTATCGGTGTGCTGGGAGCGATGGCCCTGAAGGATAGCCCCGGTGTCCTGAAAGCCCTCAACCCCTATTATGCCTATGAAATGCTGCGGCATTCCCCGGGCGGTTTCTGGCTGCTGGGGAGCATTTTTCTTTGTACGACAGGCGCCGAAGCGCTGTACAGCGACATGGGACACTGCGGCAGGAATAATATCCGGGTCAGCTGGATCTATATTAAGACCACGCTGATCCTCAGCTATGCCGGGCAGACGGCCTGGCTTTTGCACCATCAGGGACAACAGGTTGGGGTGATCAGTCCTTTTTATCATATCGTTCCGGAGGCCATTTACCTGCCTTCGCTGATCGTTGCGACGCTGGCGACCATCATTGCAAGCCAGGCCCTGATCAGCGGCTGTTTTACCCTCATCAACGAAGCCATCCGCCTGGAGATCTGGCCGCTGCACCGCGTGCTGTTCCCCGGGAATATAAAAGGACAGATCTATATTCCCTTTATCAACTGGCTGCTGATGGCCGGTTGTATCGGGATGGTGCTGTATTTCCGGGAGTCAAGCCGGATGGAGGCCGCCTTTGGATTGAGCGTTACGCTGACGATGCTGATGAGCACGGTCCTGATCAATTTCTATCTCCGCACCCGACGCGTGCCCTTTATAGGCAGGCTTCTTATAACAGGCCTTTTTCTCTTTATCGAACTATCCTTCTTAGTGGCCAATTTCCGGAAGATCAGGGAAGGCGGCTGGCTGACCCTGCTCATCGGCGCCGGACTCTACACCGTCATGTTCATCTGGTACAAGGGCCGCGCGATCAAACGATCGATGATCAGCCTTTGCCCGATAGACCAGTATACCCTCATGTTACAGCGGCTGAGCGCAGATGAAAAAATAGCCAAATATGCAACCAACCTGGTCTACCTGACAACATCGGGGTCTTCAAAGACGATCGAAAGATCGGCAATGGATTCCATCCTGTCGAGGGCGCCCAAAAGAGCGGATATCTACTGGTTCCTGCATGTCAATGTGCTGGATGAGCCCTATGCATTGACCTATCATGTGGATACGATCGTTCCTAACGACGTTTATTTCATCACGTTCAACCTCGGTTTCCGCATAGAACCGCGGATGGATCAATTCTTCGAACAGGCGGTGCGCAGCCTGGTACAGTGCGGCGAGGTGGATGTCTCCGAACGATATGAACATTACTACCAGCATAGCCCGATCGGGGACTATTGCTTCCTGCTGATGGATCCCTTTCTTTCCTTTGGGAACGACCTGCCTGCCGGAAAGCGATTCCTGATGCGCAGCTATTTCAACTTAAGATATCTGAGCGTTAAAGAAGCTACGAATTTCGGTCTCGACCGGAGTAATGTGGCTATCGAAAAATACCCGGTCGTGGTCAGCCCGGTTAACGCGCCGACCCTGGTCCGGGAATAAACGATCGTTGCCGACCCTGGCCCAAAAATAAATGGCCCTTTGCGCTATTTGGTCGCCGGTTGACCTGCAGCTGTCTACTTGGTCGCCGCTTTGCTGGCAGCAGGCTCGTTGACAACAAGCCTCAACGATTCGGAGTTGATGCAATATCGGAGTCCGCTGGGCGGGGGACCATCCGGGAACACATGACCTAAGTGGGCATCGCAAACGCTGCAGTTGACCTCGACCCTCACCATGCCAAAGGAGACATCCTTTTCGTAAGAAATGACATTATTCTTTATCGGCTGGGTAAAGCTCGGCCATCCGGTGCGCGAGTCAAATTTTATACTGGAATCGAACAGTTCTGTATCGCAGCAGATGCAATTGTATTTCCCCGGGTCATACCGGCTGCAAAGCTCCCCGCTGAAGCTGGGTTCGGTGCCTTTTTTCCGGGTGATGCGGAATTGTTCAGCGGTCAACTGGGCCTTCCATTCTGCATCGGTCTTTTCCACCCTTCTGTCGGGCTTTAGATTGCCTTTATTGGCAAAGTTGAGGACATCATTCCAGTTTAGCATATGTTTGTTTTGTAAATTATCCGTCAATTCCCGTTCCAGATTTCAAAGAGCTGATTGTCAATGACGGGTTGACAGGAAATGACTATCCGACACGAAATATCGCCAATGAATACACAAGGAGCAGACAACGGATCGCGCACCACAAAATTAGGCCTATGGGCGAGCACCGCCCTGGTCGTCGGCAATATGATCGGCGCCGGAGTGTTCCTGATGCCCGCGGCCACAGCATCTTTTGGCAGCATCAGCCTGCTTGGCTGGATCTTTTCGGCCATAGGGTCCTTCTTTCTCGCAAAGGTCTTCAGCAACCTCAGCAAGCTTTTACCAGGCGCCACCGGGGGACCCTACGCATACACGAGAGCCGGTCTTGGTGATTTTGCGGCTTTCCTGGTAGGTTGGGGGTATTATCTGGCTACCTCCTGCGCGAATGCCGCAATTGCAATTTCTTTTGTCAGCGCACTAAGCACTTTCTTCCCGGTGCTGGCGACAAATGCGGCGGCAGCGGCGCTGACCGGTCTGGGAACGGTCTGGCTGCTGAACTGGGTCAATAGCCGCGGCGTTGTTCTTTCAGGGAATGTACAGCTCATCACGACCGTTCTAAAGGTATTGCCGCTCCTGGTCATCGGTGTGGCCGGCCTTTTCTTTATACGGGCGGAGAATTTTCACCCATTCAACAATACCCATACGTCGTTATTTGCCGCCATCACCGCCACGGCTACGATGACCATGTTCAGCTTTGTCGGGATCGAGTCCGCTACCGTTCCATCCGGGAGCGTACAGGACCCGGGGAGGACCGTTTCCCGCGCCACCCTGCTTGGGCTGGGTATCACCACCCTGATCTATCTTCTTGGCAGCGTCACCGTCATGGGACTGATACCCGGAGACGTCCTTCGGCGTTCCGCAACACCTTTTGCAGATGCAGGCGTTATTCTTTTTGGGGCCGGTGCCAGGTATTGGGTCAGCGCAGGTGTCGCCATAGCGGCATTTGGGGCACTGAACGGATGGACCCTGGTCCAAAGCCAGGTGCCGTTTGCCATCGCAAAGGACGGTCTGTTCCCCACCCTGTTCACCCGGACGAATAGCAAGGGGGTGCCCTTTGTCGGTATGATCGTCAGCGGAACGATCATCTCCATCTTTATACTGATGAATTATACCAGCGGCCTGGTGGAGCAATTCCGTACCCTGCTGCTGCTGTCGGTCTTCACCATCCTCGTTCCTTACCTTTTCTCTACGGCGGCCTACCTGATCGTTCGTTTCAGCCGGAAGCCGTTGACACGGAAGGCATTGATCTCTGCATTGGCGCTTGGCATCCTTGCCTTTATCTATTCGTTATGGGAGATTGCAGGCGCCGGACAGACTTCGGTGTACCACGGGTTCCTGCTGCTGATGGCGGCTATCCCCCTGTATGTGTGGCGCGGATATCAAAAACCGTAACTTTAAGGTATGCCAGATAAATACAATAATCGGATAAGGCAGATGCTGTTGCTGACGGTGATCATCGGCCTTGCTTTACTGCTCTTCAAGGAATTGTACGCTTTTTTCCCGGGCTTCCTGGGGGCGGTCACCTGGTATATTCTCTGTCGCCGGCCCTTTTTCTTTCTCACCGAGAAGAAGAAATGGAATCAGACGCTTGCGGCTATCCTGTTCGTGGTAGGCTTCCTGATCGTGGTAGGCATCCCTATCTACCTGGCTGTACGGCTGACCAGTTCAAAGATCAATTCTCTCTTCGCGGATCAGCAGGAGGTGATGCAGGTACTTCGGTCTTTTTCCCAGCAGATCCAACGCTGGACGGGGGACGAACTGCTCTCCGACGCGAATATTCAGAAGCTGCAAAAGGGAATTGCGGGATTTATACCCACCCTGCTCAACAGCACGGCCTCCATGCTGGGCAATCTGATCATGCTGCTCTTTCTTTCCTTCTTCATGTTCAAATATGCAAGACCGATGGAGGAAGGCATGGCGAGATTTATTCCCCTGCGTGATGACAATATCGATATACTTGCCAAAGAGACGATGAACATGGTTCGGGCCAATGCCATCGGTATCCCGCTCATCTCCATCATTCAGGGTGTCGCCGCAATGCTGGGTTACTGGATCTTCGGGGTGAAGGATTTTGTGCTATGGGGTTTTCTGACGGGCCTCTTCGCCTTCTTCCCGGTCGTAGGGACAATGGT
>Ga0310811_10001124_pt1 | contig 34273 bp, 31 predicted proteins | sample YCmetagenome_FD_207642 | JGI IMG/M metagenome (GOLD analysis project Ga0310811, IMG submission 207642) | Soil microbial communities from experimental microcosm in Duke University, North Carolina, United States - YC | ecosystem: Engineered > Artificial ecosystem > Soil microcosm > Unclassified ...
GGGCTCAACCCGATCTCAGCATAAGGGACTATCTGAAAATTCTTCCATTCGCCATCAGCATAATCGGCCACAAACATGTGGTCAGAAAAGATTTTGCCAAAGGGCAGGTTGCTAAAGTCCGTTTGCGACAAACGGGAATTGGTAGTTTTTGTGATCTTGATGTCCAACGTCTCAGTCATATCCTTGGTTTATTAAATTCGGAAAATGGCAAGATAGGATTTTTTTACCTCAGTTAGGTTCAATCAGCTTAAAATAACCTGTTTATGACAGTTAAAAGTTGGAATCGCATATTTTTAGTTTGCAGCTGACTGTTGACAGTTTGCAATCTTTAGCCAAGCAGACTCTGCATACTGCAAACTAAGAACTGCCAACTCAAAGTCCCAGCACATTCTCCACCCAGGCCTTACCCCAATTATCTTCTTGTTCCTTTGTCCATAAGGATGGATAAAATATACGCTTTTGAAAACGCGGAGGCAGGTATTTTTGCCAGTTGGTGCCGCCGGTGGCTTTTATTTCATCTGGCTCGCGGTTGAGATAGCGAACGGCCGATTTATAGTGAGATAGGGGCCAATTTACATTTACATTGACATCCAACTGTTTTAATTCATTTTCAAGCTGGGTGGTCGACTGTTGCTCATATTGCAGTTGCTGCAATAGGGCAACGAAGTTTTTGTTGGTTACCGCTTTGGCCAGATCGATGAATTGTTTGGAATATTTCTTCTCAAATTGCTTAAGCGTGAGTGTTTTTTTGCCAGTCGATAATTCGGTAGCTCCGAATTTCCAATAGAGGAATTCAAATTGATCTTCAATAGGGGCGCTGCGCAGTTCCTCACGTTTATCTTTTGCAACAAGGTTGATGAAATCTGTTGAGTAGATTTCGATCATGCGATATTGTCCGCTCTGGAAGCCACTGGCTGGTAGTAATGACATCCTGAATTGCAGGAACTGTTTTTTTTCCATCCCATCAACCATGATCTCGAAGGATTCTATAAGTGCATCGAAATAGCGGTTGATGCGTCGTACCCTTGCTGTAAAGAAATCAGCTGTCAATACTTCCTTTTCAGTGATCTGTTTACACTCATGCAGCACCAGCTTGAAATAAAGCTCAGTTATCTGGTGATACATGATGAATATTTCCTCATCGGGAAACGGCGTTTTTGGGTTTTGTAGGCTCAGCAGCGTGTCCAGGTGGATATAATCCCAGTAGGTCAGGAAGTCGGCATGGAGCAGGCCATCCAGGTAGGAGATCATATCCTGGCCCATGGCTTCGTACTTTTCCTGTAACAGCGCCAGGCGTGATTCGATTTCGGGACTAATACTCATTGGATCGGTTTATCTGGCAAAGTTAATAAAGCTGCCAGATACAGAAACAAAAGCGCGCATTTATAGTTAGGTATTTATCATGGCGATACAGAGAATCTTAATTGCAGTTGACGATAGCCGTTACGCTGATCACGCAGCTGAGTTCGGCTTTGAAATGGCCAGGCTTTGCAATGCCGAAGTAGGCCTGGTAAATATTATCGAACCGATTGTTATGCCCTCTGCGGGTAGTGACTCTATTACAGGAATCACTACGGAAGTTTCTATGGTGGATGAGGCTGAGATGGTACGCGTCCAAAAGGAAGCAGCAGAAAATACAATAAAGCGGATTCATGCACAGTATGCCGAAGAATTAAAAATAACCAACTTTACAGAGTATGGCCTTACTTCAGATGGCATACTAAAATGTGCTGCTGAATTTGGTGCCGACCTGATCGTAATAGGCACACATAGCAGAACAGGTATAGATCGCCTGTTTATGGGCAGTATTGCTGAACATGTAGTGCGGCATTCGAAGATCCCGGTGCTGGTGGTGCCGCTGAAGGAGAGTTAAGTTAGTTGATTAAGTTAGACTAAGTTGATTGAGTTGTCTCAAAACTTAATCAACCATTCTCTCAATCAACTTAATCAACTAATACAAGAGCCTAAATTTGATCGTATGGTCAATCCCCTTCAGCTCGTTCAACACCTGCTTGCCATACCCGGCTGTAATATCGGTAATTACATAACCGATTTGTGCATTTGTCACCAGGAATTCACCAACAATATTGATGTTATGGCGTGCTAACACGCCGTTTATCTGCGCCAGGATACCAGGCACGTTGGTATGGATATGTATCAGGCGGTGAGCATTATCGTTACGCGGTGGCTGCAGATCGGGGAAGTTGCAACTCATGTGAGTTTTCCCCTCGTTCATGAAGCTGATCACCCTTTTGGGGATAAAATCAACGTTTCGTGGGTTATATTTAGGATCATCAAAAATGATAATACCATTTTCACAAGCAACTTCGGCTAATTTTCTACTGGATACCTTACCGAAACAACCTATAATTTTCAGCCGGTCAGCATTCTGCAATTGCTCGGCGGTAGGTTGATGATCTTCGTCGCAAAGCAGCACGCCGGCTTCCTCCAGATATTTCTCTTCTATACTTTCTTTTACACGGATATCATAACCCTCTTTGCGCATTTGCTCCAAAGCTTCTTCGCCAACATTGCCTACAACTAAGCATTTGATACGGTTTTTAGGATAGGAGATCGCACGCGGCAATTTATTGATGAACAGGAACTCATCAAAACTTGGCGTAATATGATCGGCTTTTTCTGCAACCGATTTGCGTTCGATATTCTCTGTATAAGCGAAGAATTTTTTTATCAGGCCTGACTCTTTCAACTGGAAATCAGAATAACCATCACCGATCCCAAATATCTCGCCCTGCAGGTTCATCTGGCGCAGCAGTTTTACTTTGCCGCCTTCCTGCGAAAGCGGGTTTTCACGATCGTAGCCTATGATATTATCATTCTCGTCAAACACAAAGGTGTTAGCGTAGATATTTTCTCTTTTAATAAAGTACTCAGTTACAACAGGCGTAATGAATTCTTTAAAGCCACCTGAAACGATCAGTACATTATCCTGGTGCTGCTTGAAGAATGCGCTGTTGCGGGAGAATGAAGTAGAAACCTTCTTTTTCAAATGGGTTACCAGCTGCTTCAGGTGCTCGCGATTAGCCTGCAATAATTTTACCCGGCCTTCGAGACTCTCGCTAAATGGAATCTTGCCTTCCATAGCTGCGTTGGTATAATCTTCTATCTGCTGGTAAATTTTTTCTCTGTCGGGGTGTTTTCTTAACGAAATCCGGGCAAGCTCGTCTAATGCCTCAACCTGTGTAAATGTGCTATCGAAGTCGATAATAAAGTACTGGTTCATTTGTCTGCAAATGTGCAACTTTTGAATGAGGCGTCATAGAAAAATGTTGAGTTTGTTGATAGAGTTTGCGGGTGTTGATAACTGCACTTGTTTTGACAATTATTTAACTGAAAATTCTAGCCATAAACGATGTCGTCGATAAAAATATTCTTGAATGCGTAGCGTTTAGTGTTTTTAAAACGTAGTATTGTTATACTTGCTTTATTACAATACCAATTAAACCAAAAGGAACCCATTTTTAAGCTAATCTCCCCTATATGAAAAGATTTTCTACTTTACTTTTATTATCCGGACTCTTTTTTGCCGCATGCAATAAAAAAAGTGATACCACAACACCTCCGGGACCTGTTATTATAGATCACCCTTCAACCGTTACAACCATAGCAGGCAGTGGCACGAATGGCTTTGCAGATGGAACGAAAGAGCAGGCATCTTTTAACCTACCCACGGGCGTTGCTGTCAGCAACTTAGGATTTATATTTGTGGCGGATAAACAGAATAATATGATACGTCTTATTTCTCCCCAGGGTGTCGTTAATACCATAGCAGGAACCGGCAAATCAGGGTTTTCCAATAAAAAAGATTCGGTTACTTTTAATTTCCCCAGCGGTGTAGGTGTTGATTTCTTAGGCAATGTTTATGTTGCCGATTTAGGAAATTTGGCTGTGCGTAAAGTTGATATTAATGCGGTTGTAACCACTTTCGCTTCCGGCTTTAACGGCCCTACCGGGCTGGCATCTGATGCGAAAGGCAATGTTTATGTTGCCGACAATGGAAACAGCACAATTTTAAAAATTACTAATACAGGTGCTGTATCTATATTTGCCGGCACCCAGGGTGTACGCGGATCAAAGGATGGCACAGGCACGGGGGCTCAGTTTAATCAACCGCAATCTGTAGCTGTCGATTCAAGCGGTAATGTGTACGTTGCAGATGCAGGGAACAATATGATCCGTAAAATTACCTCACAGGGAGTGGTAACAACCATTGCGGGCAGCACAGCCGCTGGTGCGCAAAACGGAACAGGTACCGCAGCCTCATTCAACAGGCCTACGGGTGTAGCAGTTGATGCGAGTGGCAATGTTTATGTGGCAGATTCTAATAATAACCTGATCCGCAAAATAACTACCGATGGAAAGGTGACCACCCTAGCTGGTACGGGTACAGTAGGAAAACTAAACGGAACAACAGACGTCGCTACTTTTAACAATCCACAAGGGGTAGCGGTTGATCTTGTCGGCAGGATTGTCGTAGCTGATACAGGCAACGGACTAATTCGCTTGATCCAACAAGAATAATATTGATGATAAAGTATTTGATAAGCCTTTAACTCAGTTAAAGGCTTTTTTACTGCTCTTTTATCCTCACATTACTGATGTCAGTCGCGTTAATAACATTGCAGGCGGTATCCAATTCAAGACGGTATTTCATCAGTTTCTTTATTCCTGCGGAGTCGGTCCTGAACGAATAGATGAGCTGATAGTAGGTTAATTTGTCGTGCTGAATATTATAAACATCTTTTTCGTTTTTTACGGCCAGGTCTGGGCGCTGGCCATTTTCACTGTCTACATAAGCTTTTATTCGTCGATGGTCGCTGGTGCTTACCCCTGCCGCGTCTAAAGATGTGTCCAGCGAAGTGGTATACCGTCTTTTTTGTAATGCGGAAAATGATACGGTTTTAAAATAGGCAGGATTGCCAAGCTTGTTCTTTACGTAGTGCTCGGCGCTTTGCTCCGCTCTTGATTGCAGCTCAGAGTTCATACAGCTGCAGCAAAACAATACGAATATCAAAAGGCATCTTTTCATAAACCGAAGTATATCAACTAAAATAAAAAATTTCAGGCAATATTCAGGTTGTTTTTAAAGCCTCGCACACTTCTTTTATGGAAGTCTTTAACGGTTTAAACTCAATGCCGGTTGTTTTTTTGATTTTGGAGTTATCAAAATTTTTGGTAAGTGAGGCAGCTTTTGCCGAAACTTTATCAATGGACGGGGCCTTTTGTGTAATTGCACCTGCAAAAGAAGCAAATCGCCAGGCCAGTTCCATCATCCAGGGTTTGGCTAAGGTTGACGGTGCTTTTATACCAAAACCATTGGCTATTTCGGCGGTTAGATTTTTATAGTCTTGATTTTCAGCACTAACAATAAAGCGCTCGCCGCTTACCTTGCTGTTCATCAGCGCGATCATGCATTTAGCAACATCTGCCACATCTACAAACCCGCCACTGCCCAGGGTATAATATTTAAAGCCATTGCGAATAGTCTTAAATAATGCGCCACTACCTTCTGTTCCTGCATTGGGGCCGATGATGATAGACGGGTTGACGATCACAGCATCCAGGCCTTCCGCAATACCACGCCAAACTTCCATCTCACTTTCCAGTTTTGAGATCGCGTAGCCATCAGTTTCAGTAGCTTGATCAAGATGATGGTTTTCTGTGATCAATTCCCCTGGTTTAGCGTCACCCACAGCGGCTACGGAACTCACATGAACCAAGCGGATGCCGTTCTGCCTGCATATGTCAACAAGATTGGCCGTACCTGTGACATTGGTATAGATCATCGGCTCCTTATCCGCCTGGCGCAAAGAAACCCATGCCGCGCAGTTATATACATGGGTAACACCATCCAAAGCGTTCTCCAGGGCGAAAATATCCAGCAGGTCAGCCTCAACCCATTCTATATTTTTCTGATAGGGCGCAAGAAATACCGGAATGGTCGATTTTGCCCGTTTAGTACAGCGAATAACATTGCCCTGTTCAGCTAATTGCTTAGCAACTTCAGAACCGAGGAAACCCGTTGCGCCCGTGACCAGAATCATTTGTATCTAATGTGCGGATTAGTGAATGTGCAAATATGCGGATATTTTGAATAGGAGTATTGAAGTGAAATTATTTTGGACAATGTGAAAAAAACCAGATAAATCTGCACATCTTCGTATTTGCACATCTGCACATCAATCTGCACATTTGCACATTAACCAATCTGCACATTTAAAAGAATGTCTTTATCTGATTTTTTTACACCGATCGACCTGAAAAAGCTGGCACCTAAGGATGGCTATTATACCAGTCATTTGGGTGATAAGATCACGCATTTTTCAGTTGATTTTCCTGACCTGGATCAGAAAACAGATATCGCCATTATAGGTGTGCAGGACGACCGGAATGCCGTAAACAATTCCGGTTGTGCGTTAGGCCCAGATTATGTGCGCGAAAAGCTTTACCTGCTTTTTGAGGGTGCTTATAAAACCAAAATTGCCGACCTGGGTAATATCCGGCAGGGCGCAAGCATTACAGATACGTATTTCGCGGTAAAGACTGTAGTTGGTGAATTGATTAAAAAAGGCATTTTGCCAATCATAATCGGTGGCGGGCAGGACATTACTTACGCCCAGTACATGGCTTATGAAGAACTGGAACAGAAAGTCGACCTGGTAGTTATCGATTCGCGTTTTGATCTGGATGATGACGGTGAGGTTGACAGTCTGGAAACAACATCGACCTCATACCTCAACAAAATATTTTTACACGAACCGAACTACCTGTTTAACTACAGCAATCTGGGTTATCAAACCTACTTTTCCAGCCAGGAAAGTTTAAGGGTGATGGACAAATTGTACTTTGATGTACATCGCCTGGGTGAGTTAAGCGGACAGGTTTCTGTAACGGAGCCTGTCATCCGTAACGCCAATATGATCAGTTTTGACATCGGTGCAATCCGCTCATCTGATGCGGCAGGCAATTCAAACGCTACGCCAAATGGTTTTTATGGCGAAGAGGCTTGCCAGATAGCCCGCTATGCTGGTTTTAATGATAAACTGAGCTCAATTGGATTTTACGAGTTTAACCCGGCGTATGACAATAATGGGCAAACTGCTACGCTGCTGGCCCAGATGATATGGTATTTTATTGATGGTTTTTATAACCGTAAAAAAGATTTTCCGTTAAACCCTAAATCACAATACCTGATCTATAAAACAAGTTTGAAGCACGACGACCATGAACTGGTGTTTGTGAAAAGCAAAAAATCAGACCGTTGGTGGATGCAGGTGCCATATCCAACCGGGGGATCTATGAACGAACGCTTTCACCTGGTGCCATGCCGTTATGACGATTATAAAACCGCTGTTGCGGGCGAGATGCCCGATCTTTGGTGGCGTACTTATCAAAAGTTAAACTGACATACAATTCATTGTCTAATTGAACGTTAACAAAATCATTATCTGATAATAATAAATGAAGAAACTATTTTTTTGCCTGTTGCTTTCATTGCCGGTTCTGGCATTTGCACAGGTTCCTCAGCCTTTTAATGTGGTAGGAAAGTTCGGTAAGCTTAATGCCAAAGTTTACCTGGGTTACCAGTTAGGTTCGAACAAAGTACTTGATTCTGCCCAGGCAGTTAATGGCAGTTTTGAGTTTAAGGGTGATATAATGTACCCTTCGCTGGCCATTATGGTGATCGATTTTAAAGGAGTAGGGGTAAATAAACTGGATGTTGGTCCGAATTCGGATAAACTGGCATTTTATATTGACAAGGGTACTACTACTATTCAAAGTCCTGATTCTGCTTATAAGGCCACAATCGTCGGCTCTCCGATAAATGATCAGTATCAGAAGCTTTTGGCCATTAACCAGGAAGCAGGCGACAAAACCAATGCATTAATGGCCGAACAGGTAAAGATGGCAAATGATCCGGCTAATGCCAATAAACCTGTTGATCAGAATGCATTACAGGCGAAACTGAAGGTGATACAAACTGATTATCATGCAAAGCTAAAAGCTTTTATATTGGCCAGTCCGAATAGTTATCTAAGTCTTTTAACAGTAGGCACTTTAGGTGGTCCATCCCCTGATCCCAATGAATTATTGCCTGTTTTAGACGGACTCTCAAAAGAGCTGCAGGAGACCGAAACTGCCCGTTCTATGCGTACAACGCTGGAAGGCATGAAGGCAACTGCTAATGGTGCAATGGCGCCGGATTTTGAGCAGGCCGACACTTTAGGCCATGCTGTAAGGCTGTCGTCTTTCAAAGGCAAATATGTTTTACTGGATTTTTGGGCGTCGTGGTGTGGCCCTTGCCGGCAGGAAAACCCAAATGTGGTAAGAGTATTTAATGCGTATAAAAATAAGAACTTCACAATTGTAAGTGTTTCGCTTGACAAGCCCGGAGCTACTTTTGCCTGGTTGAATGCAATCAAAGACGATCATTTAGGTGGGTGGACGCAATTGTCCGATCTTAAGTTCTGGAATAACGCGGTAGCCAGGTTATATAATGTACAAAGCATCCCTAAAAATTTCCTGATAGACCCGACAGGAAAGATCATAGCCCAGGACCTGCGCGGTGATGACCTGGAAGACGAACTGAAAAAAGTATTGAGGTAGTATTGTAACATCTGTGGTATAAAGATCGGTTTAGAAATTTATTTGTATTATTGAGTTCTCAATAACGCAAAATGAAAAAAATGATCTCTGCAGCTATTGCCTTACTACCTGCAATAGCTTTTGCCCAGGATGGGAAATACACAGTACATGGTAAGGTGGGCAATTTAAACGCACCTGCTAAAATCTACCTTCAATACCAGGTAAAGGACAAAACAACCACCGATTCTGTAAATTTAAAAAACGGCGAGTTCCAATTCTCCGGGGCCGTTGGGTCTGCTCCTATAAATGCTTATTTGGTACTGAACGAGAAGGGTACGGGAGGCATTGTTTATCATGATTACAAATCAATCTATCTTGAAAAAGGTACCATCAATGTAAACAGTAGTGGTAAGCTTAATGAGGCTAAGGTTGATGGTCCTAAAACCAACCAGGAAAACGCGGAATACGATGCATTAAACAAGCCTCTCAATGATGCGCAGGATGCATTGGATGCCAAAGTAAAGGCGGAAACCCCTGAGCAGAAAAATTCTGAGGAGTACCAGAGAGCGATCACCAAAGAGCAAAAAGCGCTTGATGCCAAATCAAACGAAGTAAATGCAAATTTTATCAAATCACACCCCGGTTCATATATCAGCCTGATGGCTTTGGAAATGTATGCCGCTTATGGTGCTGATTATGCGGATGTAAATCCATTATATGAGACCCTGTCGCCAGAGATAAAACAATCTGAAGGCGGTAAAGAAATTGGTGAAAGGTTACCAAAACTGAAAGCAGTTGCACTGGGTGAAATGGCCCCTGTGTTTGCTGAAGCAGATACAGCAGGTAAAACAGTAAGCCTTGAATCATTCCGTGGCAAATATGTTTTGGTTGATTTCTGGGCATCATGGTGTGGTCCATGCCGTAGGGAAAACCCAAATGTGGTGAAGGCTTATAACCTGTACAAAAATAAGAACTTCACCATTCTTGGTGTATCACTGGATCGCCCGACAGGCAAACAAAAATGGCTTGATGCGATCCATAAAGACCACCTGACCTGGACACAGGTATCAGACCTGCAATTCTGGAAAAGCAAGCCTGCTGCACTCTATGTTGTACGCGGCATACCTGCAAATTTCCTGATAGACCCAAACGGGAAGATCATCGCTAAAAACCTGCATGGTTTCGATTTGGAGGATAAGCTGGCGGAGTTGTTCGGGAAAATATAAATTTAGTTAAGTGGTTGATTGAGTTGGATTGAGTTGAATGGTTTTCAGCTGGCTAATTTAATCAACCACTTAACGCAATCAACCTAATCAACTTACACCAGATCAAACCCAATATCTTTCCTGAAATACATGCCATCCCAGTAAATGCGGCTGGCATCGGCAGTAGCTTGTTGAAGGGCGTTGAACATGTTATCCTGCAGAGTCGAGATGGCTAATACGCGACCGCCGGTAGTAATAACATTATCCCCATGCATCGATGTACCTGCATGAAACACTTTTGATTCGTGAACATTTTCCATTCCGGTGATCACCTTATTTCTTAAATATTCGCCCGGATAACCGCCGGCAACGCATACTACAGTAGCAGCAGTTTTATTGGAAATAACCAATTCTTTTTCGTTCAGATTACCTTCGGCTACACCTTGTAACAGATCGACAAAATCAGATTCAACCCTAAGCATTACACTCTCAGTTTCAGGATCGCCCATGCGGCAGTTATATTCAATTACATATGGCTCGCCATTACAGTTCATCAGTCCGATGAAGATGAAACCTTTGTAACGTATCTTTTCTTTTTTTAATCCGTTGACGGTTGGCACGATTACCTTATCATGCACCTTTTTCATAAAAGCAGCATCAGCAAACGGAACGGGGGAGACAGAACCCATGCCACCGGTATTCAATCCGGTATCGCCCTCGCCAATGCGTTTATAATCTTTTGCTTCGGGAAGTACTTTATAATGTTCGCCGTCGGTCATTACAAAAACAGAAAGCTCGATGCCTTTCAAAAATTGTTCTACAACAACTTTCGAACTGGCATCACCAAATTTGGCTTCAGTCAGCATGCTGATCAATTCGCGTTCAGCTTCTTTTAAAGTTTCGCAGATCAACACACCTTTACCGGCAGCTAATCCATCGGCTTTTAAAACGATCGGTAAACTTTGGGTGGATAAGTATTCAAAACCCTGGTGTAAAGTTTCGCGTGTAAAAGTTTTTGAAGCGGCAGTTGGAATATTATTCCTGAACATGAATTCTTTGGAGAAATCTTTGCTGCCCTCTAACTGCGCACCTTCCTGTTGCGGACCGACAACCGGGATGTTTTTCAGTTGCTCATCAGCCAGGAAAAAATCATGAATACCTTTTACTAATGGCTCTTCGGGTCCAACCAGCACCAGGTCTACATTATTATCAACTGCAAACCGGCCTATGCTCTCAAAATCTGTTGCTTTGATATTTACATTTTTGCCATACTGTGAAGTTCCGGCATTACCGGGTGCAATAAAAAGCTGCTGGCATTTTGGACTTTGAGCTATTTTCCAGGCGAAGGCGCTCTCTCTGCCGCCGGAACCAAGTAACAGGATATTCATGTGCCAAATATAGCTAAATGTGCAGATGTGAGTATGCGAGGATGTGCAAATATCTTGATGTGCAAATGTGCAGATGCGAAGATGTGCAAATCAGCAATGCAGTTCAGACAAATAATACAAACAATTTCAACCGCTAACAATTACTTTTACTGTATGTCAAAACGATTGGATAAATATAGGAAGCTGCCGATCTTTCAAAAATCAGAAGAGATACTGGAATTGGCAGAAGTGATCGCCGAAGCCTTAAAAGAAGACAGCAAAAAAGAGCACCTGGCAAGCGAAATATTAACCAATGCCATGATCATGCAGGTTAAAATTGCCGGGGCAGAGGGCGGTGGCCTGTATTCATTAAAAATGCAAAATGCAGTGGTGATCAAGATTGCGGCACATGATATGCTGAACGCGGTCATATTTTCGGCGATGGTCGAACTCAACGAAGAAGATTATGTGCAATTGATGCGGGATAAAGTTGAAGAGTTCAGGCTGGAGTTTTTAAACTGGATACGCGGTTTTGATAAAAGTTACGATATACCAGACAACTGGGGCATCCGTTATGACTCAAGCACACCAGAGCAGGAGAAACTGGAAGAGCTAATGTTCGACGAAGACAAGTTTTGGGATGATTTTGACGAAAATAGTTTGGACGACGATGATGAGGATTGGAGCGAGGACGACGAAAGTGATGAGGAAAAGTAGCTGGTGATTTTTATAAGGATATCAAGCAAAACCTTTCAGCTTTAACCTTTCTCCTTTCACCTCAAAACAGTACCTTTGCCTGCCATTATGACTACATAAATTGCTATGGCGCAATTGTTGACACCGTAGCATTATATCGAAATACGTATGTTAGAATTTATAAGCAAGCTTTTTGGAAGCAAGTCGGAAAGAGACGTAAAAGGGATACAACCGATAGTAGAGAAGATCAAAGATGCATACTCTAAATTGGATGGTATCAGCCATGACGATCTCCGTGCTAAAACCATAGCTTTTAAAGAGACCATAAAACAGGGCCTTGCCGAAATAGATGCCGAATTGCAGGAACTGAAAGACAGGATCGAAAACAACCCTGATCTGGATGTGAGCGAGAAGGTGGAGCTTTATACTCAGGTAGATAAGCTGGAAAAAGATCGCAACAAGGAACTGGAAGTAATATTGATGGATATCCTGCCAGAGGCTTTCGCCGTGGTGAAAGAAACCGCCCGCAGGCTCAAAGAAAATAAAACCCTCGAAGTTACCGCTACACAATTCGACCGTGATCTTGCGGCACGTAAGAGCAATGTGGTGATCAAAGGTGATAAAGCCATCCACCATAATACCTGGATAGCAGCCGGTAACGAAGTGACCTGGGATATGGTGCATTATGATGTACAGCTGATAGGCGGTACAGTATTGCACCAGGGAAAGATATCAGAAATGGCGACAGGTGAAGGTAAAACGCTGGTAGCAACATTGCCTGCTTACCTGAACGCATTGGCCGGCCAAGGTGTTCACATTGTGACGGTTAACGATTACCTGGCACGCCGTGACTCGGAATGGATGGGTCCGCTGTATGAATTCCATGGTTTGTCTGTTGATTGCATCGACAAGCATGAGCCAAACTCAGAAGATCGCCGCGCAGCTTACATGGCCGATATCACTTTCGGTACCAACAACGAATTCGGTTTTGATTACCTGCGTGACAATATGACACGTTCGCCTGAAGAGCTGGTGCAACGCAAATTGCACTATGCAATGGTGGATGAGGTTGACTCGGTATTGATCGATGATGCTCGTACGCCTTTGATAATCTCAGGGCCGATCCCACGTGGTGATGAGCACGAGTTTTATGAATTGAAACCACGTATCGAGCGTTTGGTAAATACTCAAAAGAACTATATCAACTCGGTACTAAACGAAGCAAAAAAGGCTATCGGCGATGGTAAAACCGGAACCGATGAAGGTGGTTTGGCCTTATTGCGTGCACACCGTGGTTTGCCGAAAAATAAAGCACTGATCAAATACCTGAGCGAAGGTGCTAACAAACAGGTTTTATTAAAGACCGAGAACTATTACATGCAGGATCAGAGCAAAGAAATGCCAAAGGTTGATGCTGAACTGTATTTTGTAATAGACGAAAAAAATAACCAGGTTGAACTGACTGAAAAAGGTATCGAGCTGATCACTGCATCAGGCGAAGATCCACACTTCTTTGTGATGCCTGACGTAGGCTCTGAAATTGCTGAGATTGAAAAATCTCATTTAAGCAATGATGAGAAAGTAGCCCAGAAAGACACTTTGATGCGCGATTTCTCGGTAAAATCAGAGCGTATCCACTCGGTAAACCAATTGCTGAAAGCTTATACCCTGTTCGAAAAGGATACTGAATATATCATCGACGAGGGTAAAGTAAAGATCGTTGACGAGCAGACCGGCCGTATTTTAGATGGCCGCCGTTACTCTGACGGTTTGCACCAGGCTATCGAAGCAAAGGAAAATGTGAAGGTGGAAGATGCTACTCAAACCTTTGCGACGATCACCCTGCAAAACTATTTCAGGATGTACCACAAGCTTTGCGGTATGACCGGTACAGCCGTTACCGAAGCAGGTGAGTTCTGGGAAATATATAAACTGGATGTGGTAGAAATTCCAACCAATACGGCCATCATCCGTGATGACCGCCAGGATCTGGTATACCGCACCATCCGCGAAAAATATAATGCTGTTGCTGACGAGATCGTAAAATTGACCCAGGCCGGTAGACCTGTCCTTGTCGGTACTACATCCGTTGATATATCTGAATTACTAAGCCGTATGCTTAAACTGCGCGGTATCAAACATAACGTACTGAACGCAAAACTGCACCAGAGAGAAGCGGATATCGTAGCTGAGGCCGGTAAGTCCGGTACTGTCACCATTGCTACCAACATGGCTGGTCGTGGTACGGACATTAAGCTCGGTCCGGGTGTAAAAGATGCAGGCGGTTTGGCCATCGTTGGTACCGAACGTCATGAATCGCGCCGTGTAGACAGGCAGTTACGCGGTCGTTCAGGACGCCAGGGTGACCCGGGTTCTACCCAGTTCTTTGTATCCCTGGAAGATAACCTGATGCGTTTATTCGGTTCAGAGCGTATCTCGAACCTGATGGTACGTATGGGTATTGAGGAAGGTGAAGTGATTCAGCACTCAATGATCACCAAGTCAATCGAACGTGCGCAGAAGAAAGTAGAAGAAAATAACTTCGGTATCCGTAAGCGTTTGCTCGAATATGACGACGTGATGAACTCCCAGCGTACCGTTATTTATTCTAAACGTAAGAGCGCACTTTTTGGAGAGCGTTTAGACGTAGATATAAACAACACCATATATGACGTTGCAGCTGATGTAGTTACACAATACAAAGAAGAAAATAATTACGAAGGATTCCAGTTGGAACTGATCCGCGTGTTCTCTGTTGATACTGAGATCAATGAAGATATATTTGCTTCAACGCATATCAATCAACTTACTGATAGGGTATTCCATGAAGTAACTGCTTTTTACAAACGCAAGGCAGATGCGATCGCAAATCAAGCATTCCCTGTATTGAAAGATGTGTTCACCACACGTGGCGAGTACATAGAAAATATTGTGGTTCCGTTTACTGACGGTATCCATGGCATACAGGTTTCCGTTCCACTTAAAAAAGCGGTTGAGAATAAAGGTGCCGAGGTCTTCAAATCGTTTGAAAAGAACGTGGTGCTTTACCTGATAGATGATGCATGGAAAGAACACCTGCGTGAAATGGACGAACTGAAGCAATCGGTACAGAATGCCGTTTACGAACAAAAAGACCCATTGCTGGTTTATAAGTTCGAAGCGTTTGAATTGTTCCGCCAGATGCTGGCTACTGTAAATAAGGAAATGGTAAGCTTCCTGTTCAGGGGCGGTATCCCGGTTCAGCAAGAGGCAGAAGAGGTAAAAGAAGCTAAACCGCAGCCGAAAACAGATATGAGGCAAATGCGTACCTCAAAACCTGAGCTGGTGACCGAATCAAGTGGTTCGCCGATGAACGATTTTGGAGATGTGCCTCAGCCAAAAGCCACCCCGGTAAGGGTAGAACAAAAAATTGGACGGAATGATCCTTGTCCATGCGGCAGCGGTAAAAAATATAAGAACTGCCACGGGGTGGGACAGGCGTAAGAACCAAAGCGTCATTGCAAGGAACGAAGCCACCGCCATTGTTGGTGTTGTCACCAACAATACGTTTACTGGACAGTTTGGAATATGAGTACACAATCCTGTTGGTGACAACACCAACAGGGGCGAGGGACTAAAAAAATTATTATATGAAAGCAGCATCACGTTTTAAAGCTATTTTGCAATTAAGCGGGTGCTGCTTTTTTGTTTTATTTGCTTTTACAACCAATGCACAAACGCGTGGTAAAGTAGAAGTGATAAAAGATGCCCGCATCGATACATTTGCTGCTCATCGGCTCGAATTGAATAAAGGCGCGGATGCAATGACCGTAAATGGTTTCCGGGTGCAGATATTTACCGGAGAGAATAGAAAAGATGCTTACAATGCTCAGGCTAAATTCCTGGAGCAGTTCCCGGATACAAAGAGCTATATTATTTATAATGAACCTAATTTTAAAGTCCGCGTAGGAGATTTCAGGACCCGTTTGGATGCTGAAAAACTGCAGAACGACTTAAAAAAACTATTCACCGGGATGTTTATCATCCAGGAAAAGATCACTCCGCCGAAACAGGATACCGATGACTAAAGAACACATACAACAACTTTCCCAGAACATTTTTAACGAGGTAGTTGCCAACCGTCGCCATTTACATGCTAATCCCGAGCTTTCTTTTCACGAAGTAGAGACGTCTGCATTCGTAGCTAAAAAGCTGGAAGATATGGGCCTGGAGTATCACAAAATGGCTAATACCGGTTTGGTAGCTTTGATAAAAGGGGAAAAGCCTTCCGATCAGGTGGTTGCACTGCGCGCAGATATGGATGCGCTGCCGATCCTCGAAGCGAATGATGTTCCTTACAAGTCTCAAAATAACGGTGTGATGCATGCCTGTGGGCACGATGCACATACATCGTCGCTTTTAGGTACCGCTAGAATATTAACGGAATTAAAAAGCCAATTTGCCGGAACGGTGAAGCTGATCTTTCAACCCGCCGAAGAGAAATTGCCCGGTGGTGCAAGCCTGATGATTCAGGAGGGTGTATTGGAAAATCCAAAGCCCCAGGCAGTGATCGGTCAGCATGTAATGCCGTGGATAGATGCCGGTAAAGTAGGGTTTAGGGCAGGGAAATACATGGCTTCAACTGACGAGATCTATGTAACAGTAAGAGGTAAAGGAGGTCACGGCGCACAACCGCAGGCGAATATTGATCCAGTGATCATCACCGCGCATATTCTTACTGCACTGCAAACTATTATCAGTCGCTATAATGACCCTAAGAGCCCATCTGTGCTCTCATTTGGTAAAGTGATCGCCAACGGTGCAACCAATGTGATCCCTAATGAAGTTTACCTCGAAGGAACTTTCCGCACCATGGACGAAGCATGGCGCGCCGATGCTCATAAAAAGATGAAGAAAATGGCCGAAGGCATTGCCGAAAGCATGGGTGGAAGCTGCGATTTCAATATCATGAGAGGCTATCCGTTCCTCATCAACGAAGAAAAGCTGACTGCTGCCGTACGTGGCTATGCCGAAGACTATTTAGGCAAAGAAAATGTACTCGATCTGGATATCTGGATGGCTGCGGAAGACTTTGCCTATTACACGCAAGTAGCCGATTCTTGCTTTTACCGCTTGGGAACCCGCAATGAGAGTCGTGGTATAACCTCGTCTGTCCATACACCAACCTTTGACGTGGAAGAGGATGCCTTTAAAGTGAGTACGGGGTTGATGGCTTATATGGCATTGAAGCAGTTGGGCAATTGATCGGGCTTGCTGCGCTAAATCATGGCCCAATACCAGTAATTGTACAGGCATTGGGTCATAAATAGTGGCTCTAAATCAAGGGCATCCAAAGGTAGCCGAACAGGAAACTCCGGTGTTAGTACAAGTAATACCTGTGCAAGATGGGCTGGAGGGGTTGGTTGAACTGCAAACATTAGAGATAAAACCGCCTCCGGTGTCACATGCCCACCAGGTCTTGTTTGTGCCGCCTAAAACTTTTTTCATTTCCTCCCTTGAGAGTTTTTTTAGATTTTTCATAGAGAATTAAGGTTTGGTAAATAATTCCTTGTTAAAGCACAAGGCTTGCTTTTGAATTAATCTATAATTAAATATAAAATTAATTTGGGAGAAATGAAAATTATTTTTGAAAAACTGTCCTTGCCTCAAATTGGCTTCAGTCTCTGACTGAAGGCCTTCTGATAAAAGGCAGTTTATTATTTCTCTGCAGTTGCCTTTATCGCCCCATTCCTCTTCACCAATAGCTTCGTCATATACCGCGTTAAGATTAGCTTATTGAATATCCTGCCAAGAATCCCTAACGGCGACTCAAACTCAAAAACATCTTTCATAATAGTTTGATCGCCAGAAGCAATAAAATGATGCTCATGCCGGAAGCTTTTAAAAGCACCACTCACCATTTCATCAACAAATAAATTAGGACGATCATATTCTACGATCTTAGAAGTGAGTGTTTGCCAAATACCGAAATGCTTAGCCCGCCAGGTAACGGTTTCACCCAATTCAATCAATCCGCTTGTTTTACCTGCAATAGCTTTCTCCCCGGTTTGTTTGGTCGATTCCATATGCAGATCAATGCTTCTTGACAGGTCGAAGACCTTTTCGATGGGAGCGTCGATGGTGGTTGTGAGTTCGATTTTCGGCATAGTCAGAACCGTTGATTATAAATGATTAGGGTGATTACACTGATTTTCATTAAAGATTTAAAAATCAGCGTAATCATATAAATCAACGAAAATCAGCGGTTAAAACTCTGCATTTTTCGGGAACCTTGGGAAAGGTATCACATCCCTGATATTACCCATGCCGGTAACAAACTGAACCATACGCTCAAAGCCTAAACCAAAGCCTGCATGCGGACAAGATCCGAAGCGACGGGTATCCAGGTACCACCATAATTCCTCAGTAGGGATGCCCATTTCGGTCATGCGTTCTTCCAGTTTTTCCAGTCGCTCTTCACGTTGTGAACCACCCACGATTTCGCCAATGCCCGGGAACAGGATATCCATTGCCCTAACGGTTTTGCCATCATCGTTCTGGCGCATGTAAAATGCTTTGATCTCTTTCGGATAATCAGTCAGGATTACTGGCTTTTTGAAATGCTTCTCAACCAAATAACGTTCGTGCTCTGATTGCAGGTCGGTTCCCCAGCCTTCAACCAGGTAGGTGAACTTTTTCTTTTTATTCGGGGTTGATTCTTTTAATATATCGATAGCCTCGGTATAAGTAAGGCGTTGGAAATCATTATCCAGGCAGAACTGCAACTTCTCGACCAGTGTAGATTCCGAACGCTCGTTTTGCGGTTTCTGCTTTTCTTCCTCAGCCAAACGCTGGCTCAGGAACTCAATATCCTCAGCGTTATACTTCAATACATAGCCGATCATGTATTTCAAAAATGCCTCAGCCAAATCCATGTTGTCTTCCAGGTCAAAGAAAGCAACCTCCGGTTCTATCATCCAGAACTCGGCTAAGTGACGTGTAGTATTAGAGTTTTCGGCACGGAAAGTTGGTCCGAAAGTATAGACGTCGCTTAATGCCATAGCACCCAACTCGCCTTCCAATTGACCAGATACCGTCAAATTAGTAGCACGACCGAAGAAATCTTGTTTGTAATCAACATCTCCATTCTCCTGTCTCGGCGGATTGGCCAAATCGAAGTTGGTTACGTGGAAAGTCTCTCCTGCCCCCTCGGCGTCCGAAGCAGTGATAATCGGTGTGTGCAGGTAAACAAACCCGCGTTCCTGGAAAAAAGTGTGCACAGCATAAGCCAGGCTGTTGCGTACACGGAATACCGCACCAAAAGTGTTGGTACGGAAACGCAGGTGCGCTATCTCACGCAAAAACTCCAGACTGTGTTTTTTAGGCTGAAGCGGGTATTTTTCAGGATCGCTGTCACCTAGTATTTCAATCTGTTTTGCTTTAACTTCCACCTTCTGACCTTTACCCAATGATGCTACCAGTTCGCCCACCACGCTAAGCGCTGCCCCTGTGGTAATACGCTTCAACAGGTTAGGGTCAGTATTTTCAAAATCAACCACGATCTGGATATTGCTATTGGTCGAGCCATCATTCAAAGCTATAAACTGATTATTACGGAAGGTACGTACCCACCCTTTAACCGTTACTTCAATGTTGGTTTGCTCGCTCTCAAGCAATGCTTTGATCTTTGTGCGCTGACTCATAATAAATATTTTGAGGCGCAAAAATACAACTAATTACCTAAATGCGCAGCGATTTTTCCGTCTAAAAAGGTTACAGTTGTGGTGTGTCCGGGGTCGGTAAACCGCAGGTTAAAAGTTGCTTTCATCTCTGTCGGGTCAGTGGTCGTCTCCGGTTCATTTTGTGGTGGGACAAAGTCTGTGATCTCTATCCTGTTTTCGTAGGTTTGATCGAGCATGTAAGTGGTTTTTGAGCCGTTCGAGAAAACGGTGTAAGCGATGTTTAAATCAGAGGGCGTGTAGGTCCCAATGCCGGTATATTGTAGATTAATAGCCAGCGAGTCGGTTGCCGTATATAATAACTGCGGCCCGACAGTAGATAGAGAGATTACTTTATTCTTGCTAATCTCACTCTTAATAATAGGCAACGTCCAGTTAACCCCATTTCGTTGTGCGGTTATTAATTCCGGATTCGGCGACACGCAGCAATGTGGTCTTTTTGAGCAGGAAGCTGAAAGTAGTGCAGCACTCAAAAGGATAAGGCAGGCAAGGTTTTTCATGAAGAGAAAGTTTAGTTTGAACAATATACGCGATTGCCACAGTATTTGCTACACCGGATATTAAAATACTGACTTATAATGTATTTTTGGCAGCAAACAATATGATGAACCCTAAGGCCAGCCTCATTATCGGCATTATCTGCATTTCCTTCTCGCCGATATTTGTCAAGCTTTCCGTGACGCCAGCTGTTACCTCGGGTTTTTACCGTATTTTTTTTGCCTGGGTATTCCTGGTACCGTATTGCATCGTAAAAGGTAATCTAAAAATAGAACGGAATGATTTCCTGGTAGCCTTACTGGGCGGCGTAGTGTTTGGGGCAGATATCGCTGTATGGAACCTTTCGTTGATGAAGATCAGCGCCACTATTTCTACACTGATCGCTAACCTGGCTCCGCTTTGGGTAGGACTGCTAAGCTTTCTAATCCTAAGGAAAAAATCAGGAGCTTCATTCTGGATAGGTACCTGGATAGCTATTTTCGGCATGGTGATTTTGGTGGGATACCAACAGATATTTCACCTGCAATTTAATATCGGGTTGATCCTTGCTTTGATAGCCAGTTTGTTCTATGCCATTTATATCATGATCACCAAAGGTATTTTGCAAAGGATAACAACAGTCACTTTTATGTTCTACAATATGCTGGGCGCATCAGTATTTTTATTTCTGATCTCTCTATTTCAGCACAATGCCTTGCTTGGCTTCCCAACCTCAACCTGGCTTTATTTGCTAAGCATGGGTTTGATTTGCCAGTTAGCAGGATGGATCACCATCAATTATTCGTTGAATTATTTGGATGCAACCAAAGTTTCAGTCGCACTGCTTAGTCAAACAGTGATCGCAGGAGTATGGGCAATGATCTTTCTGAGCGAGAAGCTTGAGTTTAAGGAAATTGCAGGCAGTGTTATCGTATTAGTCGGTATAGCCATTACTTTTTTAAAGCGAAGGCAGCTAAATAATTCCTAAATTAAGGCCGCCATACCCTACATTTGTAAACTGTTTTATGATCACCAAAACCACCATCGACCGCATTATGGAAGCCATCGACATTGTCGAGGTGATTGGTGAGTTTGTGCAGTTAAAAAAACGTGGGGCGAATTATGTGGGTTTATCACCTTTCGCCAACGAGCGTACGCCGTCGTTCACCGTATCTCCCGCAAAAGGTATTTTCAAGGATTTCTCGTCAGGCAAAGGCGGCTCTGCTGTCACTTTTTTGATGGAGCTGGAGAAGTTCACCTATCCCGAAGCGCTGAAATGGCTGGCCAATAAGTACAGCATCGAGGTTGAGGAGACAGTAGAATCGCACGAAAACAAGGAAGAAGAAAACCATCGCGAAAGCCTGATGATCGTCAGCGCTTATGCGGCTAAATTCTTTCATGAAAGTTTATTGGAAAGTGAAGAGGGGCAAAACATCGGCCTCAGCTACTTTAAAGAGCGCGGTTTTAACAACGAAACGATAAAGAAATTCGAGTTGGGTTACTCGCCTGACCAATGGGAAGCGTTCTCAAGCCAGGCTTTAAAAGAAGGCTACCAGGAAGAGTTTTTAGTAGAAAGTGGCCTATCGGTTAAGCGCGATAACGGCGGACTATATGATCGCTACCGTGGCCGGGTAATGTTCCCGATTCACGGGTTTACCGGGCGCGTCATCGCCTTTGGCGGACGAACGCTGAAGACAGACAAGAATGTTCCGAAATACGTTAACTCGCCTGAGTCGGAGATATACCATAAGTCCAACGTTTTATACGGTCTTTATTTTGCAAAAAAGGCGATAAGGGATGAGGACAATTGCTACCTGGTAGAGGGTTATGCCGACGTATTATCTGTGCACCAGGCGGGGATCGAAAACGTAGTAGCCTCATCCGGTACTTCGCTTACGGTTGAGCAGATCAGGTTGATCAGCAGGTTTACCAAAAATATTACCATCCTTTATGATGGCGATGCGGCAGGTATTAAAGCATCTTTGCGTGGATTGGATATGATTCTGGAAGAAGGACTGAATGTAAAGGTGGTGTTGTTCCCCGATGGTCATGACCCGGATTCCTACGTTCGCAGCGTGGGCACCAACGCCTTCAAAAATCACATCGATCAAAACAGGAAAGACTTCATCCTATATAAAACCGACATCCTTTTAAAAGAAGCCGGAACAGATCCGATAAGACGTGCAGAAGTGATCCGTGAAGTGGTAGAAAGCATTGCTAAAATTCCGGACTCGATCAAAGCATCGGTTTTTATAAAAGATTGTAGCCATATCCTACAGATTGATGAGCGTGCATTGCTTTCAGAGCTCAATAAGATGCGTCTCGCCAAATCGAAGAAGGACGCACAGCAGGGGGCGAAGCAGCCGGAGATGCCGGAGCCGTATGCGGTAGAGGAAGTCCCGCTCGAAAAGCCCGTAAAGGAAGATTATACACAGGAAAAAGAAATTATCCGATTGCTGTTGCTGTATGGCAATAAAATGATCGATTGGGATGGTATCGCCAATACTTATATCGGACCGTTTATGATAGCCGAGTTGGCAGACGTGGAATTTGAGCATGGTCCGAGTAAAAAGTTTGTTGAACTGTATAGCAAAGAGGTGGAAAATGGGGTATTGCCAGATGAACAATTGTTTATTCACCTCCCCGATAAAGATGTAGTTGATTTGACTGTTACACTAATAGCAACTAAATATACGTTAAGCGAAAACTGGTACGAAATGCACAAGATTTTGGTGCCGGATGAGCAGGTGAATATGAAGGCGACTATTTTAGGCGCAATATTTCACCTGAAAAAACATAAAGTAGGTAAGATACTGGATAGCCTGCGTACTGAATTGCAAACAGCTGAAGGCGATGAGAATACCGAAATTTTGCTGACTCAGTATATGCAGATGAAAAAGGTAGAGAAAAGTATCTCGGATTATTTAGGTTCTGTGATCATTAAATAATGGCGCAGCACCTTGATCTTGGCCGCAAGGGCGAAAGTTTGGCAAAAACATTTCTGGAGGGTTTGGGTTACGAGATATTAGATGAGAACTGGACACATGGGAAGGCAGAGGTTGATCTGATCGCTTATAAAGACAGGATGATCATCTTTACCGAAGTGAAAACCAGGACGAGTAACGGATTCGGAGAGCCGGAAGATTTTGTAGATATGCGCAAGCAAAGGTTACTGGCTGATGCAGCGGATGAATATATTTACCTGATGGATCACCAGGGCGAAGTGCGGTTTGATATCATATCCGTTTTATTTGACCGGAACGAGAATTATACATTAAAACACATTGAAGATGCCTTCTGGCCATCTGCCGATTAACTATGAGAAATAATACTATCCTGCTTTTAACAGCAGTTGCTATGCTGGCATTTGGTTGCGCCGGCTGTAATAAAAAGCCCCAGGCAACCAGCTTGTCCATTACCCCTGAAGCAGGAGCCAGCTACAAACAAGGACAGGAAGTATCAGTGAAACTAAGCTATCCTGCTGATGCCAATCCCGATTCTATTGTATACACGGTTGACTCCGTGCGATTTGCTTCAAAAAAGGACTCATCAGCAGTTAGTCTTAAAACAGATGCGATGCATTTAGGGCCGAGAGTTATTACCGCTAAATTATACCAGGGCGGTAAAAGTCAGGACGCTTCAACCAATATTGTATTGCTTGCGCCTAAAGCCCCTGAGCTTTATACCTATAAAGTTGAAAAGGTTTATCCTCATGATACCAGTTCTTACACCGAAGGACTTTTATACCAGGATGGTTATTTGTATGAAAGCACCGGAACTAAAGGGCAGTCGACCCTGCGGAAAGTGAACCTGGAAACAGGCAAGGCCGTGCAGGTAGCAAAACTGGATTCGCAATATTTTGGCGAAGGTAGCGCTATTATCGGCAATAAAATACTGATGCTTACATGGAAGGATCCAAAAGTAGCATTGGTGTATGATAAGAATACTTTTAAGTTATTGAGTACCGCTCCGAACAACGTAGGTGTTGAAGGCTGGGGCATGACCAACGATGGTACCAAGCTTTACATGGACGATAGCACCAACCGCATCTGGTTTTTAAACAAAGACACCTATCAGCAAATTGGATTTGTAGATGTTTATGACGATCAAAAAGGTATAGACAGCATTAACGAGTTGGAGTATGTTGACGGGAAGATTTATGCGAATGTGTATACCACTGATATCATTGTTGTGATCGACCCTAAAACCGGTGTCGTATTACAAAAGATCGATATGAAAAATCTTTACCCGGAAAATCAACGCCCTGAAGGTTTCGACGAAGGAAATAATGTGCTGAACGGCATTGCATGGGACGCAAAGGGCAAACGCATGTTTGTGACCGGTAAAAAATGGCCGCATTTGTACCAGGTGAAGTTTGTGAAAAAGTAGTTATTGACTTAGGCTTCTACTTTTTGCTATCCATACTTAGTCATAAATTCTTGAACTTCATCTTCAAATGATTTTTTAGCATGATGCTGTTCCTGATTTTTGATATAGTTGACAACGGTTTCAACCTGTGATTCGCTTACTGAAACTGCAAAATAATCGTCTTGCCAACTGAATTTACCATCAGTGAAATTATTCTTATTTATCCAAAGGGATGACTCGCCCTTAATGAGCTGACTTATTTTTGAAATGGTTTGATCTTTGCCTAACGAAATTAAACAATGTATATGGTCGGTATATCCATTTATGGTTTGCAGGAATATATCCTTCTCTTTACAGTTTTGAATTATGTGGTTATGAAGGTCATACCTGAAATTTTTAGAAAGAAGCGGCGCCCGATTTTTAGTCGCAAATACTAAATGCACCCAGATTTTTACGAATGACATGATAAGGGTTGGTTATCAGATTTATGTATCTAAGGTAAGCATAAATTATGCAGCTCGCATAGGTTTGGCTAAAGCCATTTTTCTGTTGCCTATTATCCGTCCCATAAATGGGACGGCAATGAATCAATTTATTATAAGCTGGATAATTATCAAAACCAATGAAATATAATAGACACATAAACTATATCAATTCATTTCCGTTGGTTTTAGCGAACTGACCCCCGATAGCAGAGTTATGGCTTTAGTTAGATTCTTCGCTATGCTTAACTCCCGTTATTACCAAAGGATATCGAGGCATTAATTCATTGCCGTTGGCTTTAGCCAACGGATAGCAAATCGTAAAAAATATGGCTTTAGCCAAAACTCATCATCATGCTTTTTCGCTAATGCTAACTATTATCCTGTTATACTCATCAATCAGCTCTTCCCATAATCAACCCAATCAACTAACTTAGCCGCATGATCTCCTTTGCTCATCGTGTGTTTATGGAAGTTGCTGCCAATTTGAGCTTCTCTAAGGCAGCGCAAGTGCTGTTTGTTACACAACCGGCCATCAGCAAACACGTCAAGGCGCTGGAAGATCAATATAAAGTACCTTTGTTTGAACGTAAAGGCAACAGTATTCTGCTCACCGAAGCAGGAAAGCGTTTGTATGAAAACTTGCTCCAGGCTACTGAGATCGAACGCAAAATAGAATATGACCTGTCAATCCTGAGCAATGTATCACAGGCAGCCGGGCATTTGCGGCTGGGGGCCAGTACAACAATTGCCTTATATATTTTACCTTCAATTCTTTCCGGCTTTCAGCGGGAGTACGCTAATGTGGATATACAACTGGTGAACCGTAATTCGGAATATATCCTGAATGCATTATTAAATCACGAGGTAGATATCGGCATAATCGAAGTAGATAATAAACTCACTACAGTCTCCTATAATCCCTTTATGAGCGATGAGGTGATCCCGGTTTGTTCGTCTAAAAGCCCGCTGGCGGGGAAGTCTCTAACCTTAAAGCAACTCCTAAAGACGCCAATTGCCCTGCGTGAGCGTGGCTCGGGAACGCTGAATGCCTTGTTAAAAGCATTGTCTGACCATCACATTAAGCCTGCGGATCTTTCTGTAAAAATCCGGCTTGGTGGCACCGAAGCGCTGAAAAATTTCCTGCTGGCTGACCAATGCCTGGGCTTTATGCCGAAGCCATCCATAGTGCGCCAACTGGCGGATGGCGACCTGGTAGAAGTGCCCATTGAAGGATTAAAGATCACCCGAGATTTCTATTTTATCCGCCGCAAAGGCACTGAAGACTTTGGATTGACCAGTAACTTTATAAAGTATGCTATGCAGTTTGTGTAGCAACTTCTATTCTACGCGATGTCAAAAGCTTTGATCATAGGTGCCGGGATTGCCGGAATTGCCACAGCTATTCGTCTGTCGGTTAAAGGCTATGCTGTAGAAGTTTTCGAAGCGAATGATTATCCAGGCGGTAAATTGACTGAGATCAAACAGGACGGCTTCCGCTTTGATGCAGGTCCGAGTTTACTAACGATGCCACAGTATATAGATGAGTTGTTTCAACTTGCAGGCAAAGATCCGTCCCAATTCTTCAGTTATCAAAAACTGGATATTATCTGCAAATACTTTTATGAAGATGGCAGTCGGATAACCGCTTATGCTGATGAGGTGAAGTTTATAAATGAGGTAGACAAACTTACAGGTGAAGGAAAAGCGCTTCAACAATACATCAAAAAAAGCAGCCGTATTTATGAGTTGACCGATCAGATATTCCTTCAACGATCATTAGATCAACCTAAAACTTTCTTCACCTGGGCGGCATTTAAATCATTGTTGCATTTTGGTGAAGTCGACACACTCAGAACGATGCATGAGGCAAACAGCCAATTTTTTGGGGATAAACGTTTGCAGCAATATGCCGACCGTTACGCTACTTATAACGGATCAAACCCTTACCAGGCACCCGCTACTTTAAATGTTATACCTCATTTGGAGCAACATTTTGGCGCTTACTTTCCTGAAGGTGGAATGTATCAGATTGCCAATTGCCTGGTTGAGTTGGCCGAATCTTTAGGTGTTGAATTTAATTACAGGTCGAAAGTTGATGAGATTGTTTTAAAAGACAAAAAGGCTGTTGGTATCAAGGTAAATGGCGAAGCAATAAATGCGGATATAGTTGTATCCAATATGGATGTGTGGTTTACTTATCATAAACTGTTGAGCCAATACCCGCAATATCAACCCCAAAAAGTCCTCGGGCAGGAGCGAAGCAGCTCAGCATTGATATTTTATTGGGGTATAAAAAAGCAATTTCCAGAGTTGGATCTGCACAATATCTTCTTCAGCGATGATTACAAAACGGAGTTTGATTACATCTGGCAAAAGCAAACCATCTGTCGTGATCCGACAGTTTACATCAATATCACCTCGAAACTAAAACCGGATGACGCGTCGCCGGGTTGCGAGAATTGGTTTGTGATGATCAATGTACCATCGAATAAAGGTCAGGATTGGGAGCAGTTAATTGCTGAGGCGAGGGTTAATATCCTAAAAAAACTATCGCGAATATTAAAGGTAGATGTTGCAGAGTTAATCGCTTCGGAATCTATACTTGATCCCCGCTCTATCGAAAGTAAGACCTCATCCTACCAGGGTTCTATTTACGGCATAAGCTCCAATAATCGCTACGCCGCATTTTTGCGTCACAGCAATCGGTCGTCCAAAATAAGAAACCTTTACTTCTGCGGAGGGAGCGTACATCCGGGCGGAGGAATACCGTTATGCTTACTATCAGCGAAGATTGTGGCTGAATTGATCGGATAATCAACAATTTTTTGTCATGCTGAACGATAGTGAAGCATCTGTCGCGAATTATATCTTTTTTACCTGCATTTTGTAGTGTAGAATCTTAGGTTCAATTGTAAAGTCAGATTGACAATGAGTTCCGTTATAGATTCTTCGCTCTCGCTCAGAATGACAGCAGGTTTTACTTCACCATCCCCGCCAACGCTTCAATAAACTTTGGAGAATCATTCAAACTTTCCACCAATTGAACGTGCTCGCCGCCTAAGGCTTTAAATTCATCACCATATTCGGTAGTCACCTCATAAACCGTTTCAAGGCAATCTGCTACAAAAGCCGGACAAAATACCAACAGACGTTTTTTACCTTCTTTGGCCATTTGCGCTACTACTTCACTGGTATAAGGTTGCACCCATGGGTCACTGCCCAGGCGAGATTGAAAGCAAACGGTATATTTCTCTTTTGGAATACCTAATTCTTCGGCGATCAGTTTAGCAGTATGATAGGATTGCGCCGAATAACAAAATTTATTTTTATCAGTAAGTGTCTGGCAGCAATCGGCTGACTTTAAGCAATGATTATGGGTATGGTCAGACTTAATCATCTGTCGTTGTGGCAAACCGTGAAAACTGAACAAGATATGATCGTAAGTTTCAGGCTGGTGCTTGCGGGCATTGTCAGCAAAAGTCTCGATCATCAGTTTATTATCGTGGAACGAATTGATGAAAGATATTGTCGGACTGGTAGGCCATTGGCCAATTAATCCCATCACCTTTTCATAAACCGAACCAGTACTTGCCGAAGCATACTGAGGGAACATCGGGATAACCTGTATGCTATCCACCAAAGCTGCCTTCAGTCGCTCTAAGGCCGATTCAATACTTGGACTTTGATAACGCATGGCCAGCTCGACGATATAATCATCACCCAGTCGTTTTTGTAAAAGCTGTTGTTGTAATAAGCTATAATGCAGCAATGGGGAGCCTGTTTTAGGATCCCATATCTTCTGGTACAGTTTCGCCGATTTGGGGGCCCGGGTAGGAACAATAATACCTTTAACCAGCAGTGTACGGGAGATCGGGTTAATATCGATCACACGTGGATCCATCAAAAATTCACGAAGATATTTACGCACATCGGCAGTCGACGGACTGTCGGGCGTGCCCAGGTTAATTAATAGAACTCCCTTTTTGCCCATATTGAGGCGCAAAAATAAAATAAATTTCTCCGCAATGGATTCCGGAGGTAAATTATTGCTAATAAATGAGAAAGGTAATTAAAACTCTTCCAATGCGGCCTTCACATCTTCCATCAGCCACATGGGCGTAGAGGTAGCGCCAGCAATACCTACTTTATCGCCGGGAGTAAACAGGGATTTATCCAACTCATCAGGAGATGAAATGAAATAGGTGTTTGGATTATGCTTGCGGCAAACTTCAAATAACACCTTACCATTAGATGATTTACGGCCTGATACAAACACGATCTTATCAAACTTGGCCACAAAAGCGGGCAGATCTTTATCGCGGTTGGATACCTGGCGGCAGATAGTGTCATTTGCCCTCACCTCATAACCCCTTTCGATCAGTTTATCCTTAATGTCGTAGAATTTTTCGGTGCTTTTGGTGGTTTGGCTGTAAAGCGTGATTTTTTGTGGAAGCTCTACCTCATCCAATTCAGCAATGTCCTGGAAAACCAAAGCTTCGTTGTTGGTTTGACCTGATAGACCAATCACTTCAGCATGACCATGTTTACCGAAGATCAATATCTTTTCGTTGCTGTCGTAAGAGGTTTTGATGCGGTTCTGCAATTTCAATACTACGGGGCAGGAAGCATCGATCAGCATAATATTATTCTCGAGTGCTAATCTGTAAGTTTCAGGGGCCTCACCATGGGCACGGATCAAAACCTTTTCATTGTGCAGGTTCTTCAAATCATCATGACTGATAATGCGCAATCCTTTTGCCTTCAGGCGCTCAACCTCTTCGTCGTTATGTACAATATCACCAAGACAATACAGATAGCCATCCTCCTCCAGGATTTCTTCCGCCATATCGATGGCATATACCACTCCAAAGCAAAACCCTGAATCCTGATCGATAGTTACCTTTAACTGATAATCGCCCATAGCACTGCAAATTTACACACGATTTTATGATTTACAGGATTGTTCAGGATAAATATTTACCTGATAATCAAACAGAGCAGTCCGAAAAAGGCAAATTGGATTAAAAGAAAAATAGTCGCGACTATGCTTTGCTGCTTAAAACGGAACGCTTCGAACAGCAATAACATCAGGAAGCTAACCCCAAACCAGCAGAGATAATTTTTTAAAGGGATGATGGGGTTTGCCCAATGCCAGTAATCAAAATAAATAGCTACAGGCTCGATCAAAACATCCAGCAAGACTAGTAGTAGTGCTCCGATCAGTGATCTTATTAAGAAGTTTTTTAGTCTGCTGCGTTGCATCAAAACGCCGATGGAATAGATCAGCATAAACCAATTGCAGCCAATAATTAATGGAACGCCGGATAGTTTAAGACCCAATGTATTACCGTAACTGTAATCGCCGAAAAGGAAGTGCGTATGTATCCCGACCCATTCGGCAACCAGGCCCAAAATGAAAATGGTGAACAGAAATGATATAAAGCGACTATCTATCTGCTTGTGATTAAGCACGAGAACCGCCAGCATCAGCAATAAATGAAACGGGACAATATAAAGGAATATGGGTCTTGTAAAAGGCAAGATCAACCCAACCAAGCCTACAACATGAAAAATGAGAATAATAGAAACAGCCTGTTTATTTGCAGATAGCTCCGCCTTCAATGGGAGCGGCCTCATATTTTACGGCCTTTCCACACGGTGGTTTTTGTAAGATATTTTTGAATTGCTGAGAACGCAATAAGCACCATGCTGAATATCTGAAAGGGATGTAAAACAACGTTTAAGGCAGCATTTTGCCCGGACTCAAGCGATATCATGATACGGGTAAGCAAAATGAGCCCGATCATCATCAGGATAAGCTGAAAGTTTAGTGTCATGATCACGATCATGGGGCCAGCGATGAGTAACACCAGAAAAATCAGGAAGCTGAAAATATTATAATTAAAAGCCGCCAGGAAATTTTTTCCAAAGCCATTAATAGCAGTATTATAATCAGTATACATACGACAGCTAACCATTCCGTTGGCCAGCAAACTCTCCCCATTATAACCCCGCACTTTCACTTGCTTCATAATTTCGACATCTTCTACGATTTTGTCTTTAGCGCCTTTATGCCATTCATACTGGCGGTAAACTTCAGCGTCGAATAACATAAACTGGCCACTTGCTGCAGCCACAGCAGAGTTTTTCGCCAGGAATACTAAACGGAGCGGGAGCAGATTAAGCAGTAAGTAATGCATTAGTGGGACTGTCAGCAACTCGCCTAATGTGTCCATTTGCTGGTTGGTAAACAAGCTCAGTAAAGCCAGCTTTCGGAAATGCATGCGGTGGACTGCACTGTTAATCAATCCGTCATAGATCTGTTCATCTGCATCCAGGAAAAGCAAAAAATCTCCCTGAGCCTGTTTGGCTAACTGGTAACAGGCATAATTTTTACCCAGCCACTGCCCGGTAAGTTCTTTGCCCCTGACTACCTTAAATGCAGAATGTTTTGCAGCGAATTCAGCACAGATATTATAAGTGCGGTCGCTGGAATCATCGTCGAGGACGATCACCTCGTAGTTGCTATAGTCCTGTCTTTCTATGGATTTTAAGAGTGTAAGAATGTTTTTTTCTTCGTTCCGGGCAGGAATAAGAATGGAGACCAGGTTATCATAGTTCTTGGTGACGCGGCGTAATTTTGGATCCGAAATAAAATTGAAAATCGTTACGGCAAAGCGCAAAATGATAAAAAAGAAGGTTGCGTAGATGACGATGAGCACGTTTATATCACAATTTCGGTTTGCTGCAATTTAGCATTATCATAATGCATTTGATAAGCGTTTTTTAAATCTTCAAAACTTTTACACTCCGAAGATTCTGCCTGTAAGTAAACGGTTGCAGTAGGCTTTTTATGTTTCAGGTATTGAACAAAACTTGCAGCAAATAGCAATTGAAACTTTCCTTCGGCTTTTTCCATTATCCGGATGACACCTTTCTCAAACTCTACCGTATTTACAAAGTTGGAATACAATTTCCCTTGCGGAAATATAAGCACCAGGTTTTGTGGATCGTTCAACAACTCAGCAGCATAATCTAATGATTGCAACATCTCCCGCGATTGTTTATTGATAGAAAATGCCCCGCCATATTTTACATATTGAAATTTAACGGTAGTATCCTCGCGAGCCATTACGTAGAAGTTCTTCTTTACCAATTTGCGACAAACAATAAATAGAATGAGCGAATCCCAAAAACTGAAATGATTTGCTATTAAAAGGACAGATTTATTTGGATCGACTTCAACCGGGTCAAACTTGAGTTCATGAAAATGCCTTTTTACAATCCAGGTAACATAGGAATGCAGTATTTGGCGAATGATGAAATTGTTGCCTGCCTTTATCATCAATGTTTGGCATTTACTTGTTCCTTTAAAGCTTTTTTGTGATGCTCATTGATCATCGCCTTTAATTTTTCGAAATCAAAATCACGGTTGGTGCCGCAGTTCAAAAACCGGAAATAGACCGACGGTTTTAAACTCTCAAAGTATTCTATAAATGCTGAATAATAAATGATCTGGCAATCACCTTTGATCTTTTTTACGATATAATCGATACCGCGCTCAATGTTGATCTCCTCAATATGATTGGATTCCAATGCGCCTTGCGGGAAAACTGTTACGAGATTGTTGGAGGTATCAAGCAATTCTGCAGCGTATTGCAGCGACGTCACCACCTCCTTTGATTTTTGGTTGATGGAAAAACCGCCGACCCGGCTAAAGAACATTCGCTTTTGCAAATGATCTTCCTGCATCATGATGAAGAAATCTCGCTTTAAATAGTTATGCGCTAAATGGCCGGCAAAAAAGCCGTCCCACCAGCTAAAGTGATTGCACAATAGCAATACGGAGTGACCCGGAAGCACCTCAACCTCATCATGCTTTAATACCTTAAATGCTTTGCCCAGCCTGTAAGCCAAATATGGGGCGAACAGTTTTTTGATGAGCCGGTTGCTGCGCTGAGGTATCATTCAGACAAATCTAATAAATAATGGGAGTTGACATACGCGTCGAAGCTTTTATGCAAGAGGAGGTTCCTATGGAACCCAAAATTGTCGTTTGATTTTTCTATAAACAGGGAGTTCCTATGGAACTGGGTCGTCCGCCGTTTCAATTGTTTTTGTATTCCATAGGAATATCCTGTTTATAGAATATTAAACCAATATGTTCTGACTCCATAGGAGTCTCCTATTCCGCTTTTGAATGGAACTGAGTTTTCAAATACTTATCCAATGCAGGCACAACCAGCCAATGGCCCAATGGCACCTCATATATTTCAGCTTTTGTTAATTGACACGTAAAGGCTTTAGCAGCAGATTTTGGAAAGAGTTTATCGTCCTTGCCAAATATGAGGGTGCATTTGATCGGTTGCTGATTAAGCAATTTGATGATCTTATCGGTATTTGGTTGTAGACGCCTTATCAGGTTGAGTGTGTAGTAAACATCCAGCCGTTTTTTCTCAGTGTCAATCTCATTATAGGCGATATTGTACAAATTATCATCTATAACGCGCATTCTCCTGAGGTTTTTTAAAAGTGCTGGCGCCATCCATTTGCTTTTGGTAGCATTACGGAAGAAATATTTACCGACAGGTTTGTTGGTCAGGAAATTAAAGCCTTTATAAACAGACAAACCATCCGGTGCCATCAGGATGATCTCCTCAATCCACTCAGGAAACTCTTCCAGCAGGATCAAAGCCAGTTTAGCGCCAATGGAATAGGCCATCAGAGATACCTTTTGTTTGCCATAAGCTTTAAACCATTCTTCAATGTAGCTTTTTACCAGCGTTTTGGGCATGCCGGCGAGGATATTTTCTTCATTCCAACCCTCTAATGCACTCTCGCCGTGAAAAAAGTGGTCAAAGCCGTAAACCTGATATTTGGTCAGGATGGACTCTTTCAGCACATGGAACTGCTTCCCGGTCATGCCATAGCCATGAAAGGCCAGCATCGGTTTATCGCCGCTGCCGTATTCATGGTAATGTATCCTGCCCAGACCGGGAATTTGTAAAAAGCCCATAACGGGCAATATTAAGGATAATGCTACATTTAAAAAACTATGTCATTTCGACGAGCAAGGTAGGTGGCGCGGGATGCGAAGAGAAACTATCTCTTGAGCGGGACTGTGTTCTGACTTGTGTGAGCGAAAAATCTTCTACAGTCGCAAAGTTTGCTAGTCGCTCGTATAAGATTTCTCCTCATAGCCCGACGCTGTTCCCAACGCATATTCGTCGAAATTGTAAAAGTCAGATAATTCGGTAACAGAATTAGTTTTATAAAACAAAGCTAAAGAGTTATGCGAGATAATACGAATGATCTGACATTGGCACGTAATTACCTGGACAAGTATCGCT
>Ga0310811_10001125_pt1 | contig 34267 bp, 56 predicted proteins | sample YCmetagenome_FD_207642 | JGI IMG/M metagenome (GOLD analysis project Ga0310811, IMG submission 207642) | Soil microbial communities from experimental microcosm in Duke University, North Carolina, United States - YC | ecosystem: Engineered > Artificial ecosystem > Soil microcosm > Unclassified ...
TTGAACGGGTCCGGAGGCGCGGCGGCACTGTCCGCCTTCGCGTTCCGGCGTGTCGAAAGGTCAACTGTCCTGCGAGTCGTCGCCTGCGGCTGCTGTTGCGCGCCGTCGTCCGCCTGTTCCGCCGCCGGCTTGGCGAGCACTTCCGCTTCGATCTTCTTGCGGTAGCCCTCGGGGTCGCTGGTTAGTTCCTGGTAGTCCTTGATCTGCTTGCCCACCGCGTAAAGCTCTGCACCGGGGTCTTGCGCCGTCAAGATGCGTCGAGCCAGTTCCGGGTCACGGGTCGCCGCCTCATGGGCTACGCGTGACACTTCGTCGTAATCGGCATGCTGTGCGCGCTGCCTGTCTTCGATCTGCCGGAAATGGTTTTCCATCTGAACCTGACGCACCGCCTCGGCGATGCGCTGGTTCGTCTGGTGCTCCACGAACTTGACGGGATCGGTCCAGAAATCGGGGGCTTCAGCGCTCACCGGTTCCACTGCGTCGGCAGGTTGTGCCTGACGTGGCTGCGGATTGCGCAACGCTTCGAGTTCGGATTCCAGTTGCTTCTGGCGTTCTTCGGCTCGCTTGGCACGCTCGGCTTCCGCCTGGCGCTTGGCTCGCTCGGACTTCAAAGCCGCATAGGGAACGGGCTTACCTTCGTCGTGATTGTCGTCCGCTGTCGTCTCGGACGTGGTGTCGGCGTCGCCGCCTTCCCCGTTATCGACCTGTGTGCCGGTTGCGTCGTCGGCCACCAGTCCCGCTTCGAGGCCTTCCTCGCCACCCACATCTGTGGTGGTGAGTTCGGCGCGCGTATCGGTGCCCGTGGTGTCGCTGCTGCCAGCCCAATCCGTCAGAAAGTCGTTTTCGTTGCTCATGCGGTAATGCTCCTGACCGTCACGCCGTCATCGCGTTTCGACCGTTCGGCGTCGTCCCGTTCGACCATTGGCTGTCGTCGCCCCTGTTGCCCCTACGGGGATACCGCGATGCCCAAGGCGCTCGCGCTGTTCCCCGCGTTGGGGCGGATGGTATCCGAATTGCCCCCGGATGGTGCATGCGCCGGCCCCGCCGCGTAATTGCCCGGGACTTGCTGGTCGGCCACCCAGCCGGACGGCACGGCTTCCAGCGGAATCGGGCTCAACACCTTCATGCGGGCCGTCTCGGCGTTGTACTGCTCGATGAAGACGTTTTGCTGTTCGACCCAGGCGTCGAGCTGAGCCTTCATCGCGTCGAGGCTGTTGTCGGACTTGGCCGCTGAGAGCTGCTGCTGGGTCTTCTGAAGCTGCTGCATCAGCTTGGCGTTCTGCGCCTGAAGCATGGCGCCCTGCTGCTGCATCTGCTGCATCTGCGCCTGGACCTGCGGCGGCACTTGGTTTTCAAGGTCGCGCAGCAGCTCATCTTTGTTGCGCAAGCTGGATGCCTTGATGAGCGTCTTCGTGCTGATCGAGGTGGGATCGGCCTGCTTCATCTGCACGAGCGCCTGGAACTGCTCGGACTGGACCGTCACCGCTTCCGGTGCGTCGTCGAGGATGATGTCTACTTCGAGGTCGCCGATGTCGTTCTGCGTGCGCACGACTTCTTGCAGCTTGGGGTCGTTCGGGCCTTGGATCATCTCGCCCGTGTTCTGCATCCACTCGGCCACGACCTGCTGCACCGGCACTTGGCGCTTGGCGGCCACCTGCTGGAAGGCCTCGCCCAAGGTGACGGGATGGTTGAGCCGCACCCAGCGCAGATTCCGTTCGTCATCGGTGACGCGAATCCACTTCTCCGCGGTCCAGTACTGGCGCACGCGTAACCAGATTTTCTGGTAGATCATCAAGGCCCACTGGTCGCAGGCCTCAAACAGCTTGCTGTACTCGGTGAGGCCAGCGCTCTGCAACATCTCCTGCGCGCGGCCGGAGGGGGCGTTCTGGTCGCCGCCCAAGGACGGATTGACGCCAATCACGTCGATTTCGTTCTTCGCCTCTTGCAGCATTTGCATCTGCGAGATTTCAAGCTGCGGGTCTTTGGCAATTTCAAAGCGCTTGCCTGCGCGCACTTCAATCCAGCCATCCGGCCGTGCAGCCTCTTGGCGCGCCTGCTGAATCGACTTGACGGCGCCCTGCTCGGCGATGACGCGCGTGGTGCCGGACGCGTGCAGCGCCTTGGAGCGACGCTTGTTGATTTCATCCTGCGGGTCGAGCATGCGCTTGACCGCGCCATAACGTCGGTTGTTCGAATCGCAATAGACCGACGCCGCTACGAGGTCGCAATCGGGCTTGCCGTCTTCGTCGAGATACTGTGAGGCGACCGGATCGACCAGAAAGCCGCCGCGGCAGAACACCGCTTCCCACCATTCCCCATCGTTACGGAAGCGATGGTGCATGACCATGATGCGGCGGCGCTTGGAATCGGCCCAGCTGAAGCGCGGGCGGTCGCCGTAGGTGCCGGTGTTCCATTCCTCGTTGTAGGCGCCCTCGATGATCGACTCGATTTCGTCGCGCGGCTTGTCCTGCGAGAACTCATCAAGCACGTCCTCTTCGTACATCCAAAGGACTTCGCCCAGGAACGCGGCGTCGGCAAAGAACTTGTCGCGGCTGTGCGGATCGCGGTAGAAGCGGTCCCACGGCACATCCTCGATGCAGATGGTTTTTTCGTCCTTACCGTAGTCCTTGACGATGACCTTGCCAGCGCCGACGCCCTCGATAGCCATGTTTTCGAACGCGGCCGAGCGCTTCTGGTCGAACTTATTAGCCTGGACCACGTAACGCAGCGCATCGGTGCAGCTGTTGGCGTCATCTTCCTTGGACGGCACGCGCGGGAAGGCCTTGGGATCGGTGCGGAGCTTCTTTTCCCAGCCGATCAACGTGTCGATCTTGGGACCGATGCGGTTGAACACCACGGGCGGCTGTTTGCGCTTGGTCAGCGTGGCAATTTCCGCCTCAGTCAGCTGGTAGCCGTCGTAGTAATCGCGGCAACGCTGCGCCAATTCGCGCTCGATCTGCGTGTCATCGTAGGCGTCACGGAAGTCGCGCAGGAACGAGTTGAGGTCGAACTCGGTCGCCTCGCCGGCCTCGTTCTTGCCCGGCTGGTCGCCATCGTCCGTCGAGAGGTACGTGTTTACGTTGTTTTCCATGAATCCTCGTCCTCGTCGTCGGTCTCGTAGTCGTCGGTGTCGCGTTCTTTGTTCAGGCCACTGGCCAAGGTGGCCACGTCCACGTCATTGAGGCCACGGGCGAAGATAGAGCACACGTCAACCCCGTCATCCTGCTTGCCATCCTGCCCGGTGAAGCTCGCCAGCTGGTTGAGCAAGCGCGTCGCCCATGGCATCCCTTGCGGCAGGTAGACCTTGCCCAGGCTGGCCCGCGCGGCGAAGCCTAGCGCGCGTTCCAGCTTGCCGCCAGCCGAGGCCAGTTCGATGCGTTGGACGTAGGTGTCGGTTTCTTCCATGCGCCGGATGATGGCGCCGTTGACCGAGCGCAGGATGACGCCCTTTTCCTCGAATGCCGCCAAGGGCTCATGCTTCTGGATGAGCGCGATCCATGCGTCGATCCACACGCCCGGGTCCTCCTGCCCGTACCACCAGTCCACCAAGTAGATGTCGTCATCCGGGGTAACGCCGAAGATGCCGTGCTCGGTGTAGTCGGGCTCGCGGTCGGGCTTGGCCGGATCGGGACCGCCTGAATAGTCGCTGGCGATGTAGTAGTTCATGGCCTGCGGACGCAGCTTGGGGTCGTAGAACTTGAACCAGGCGCGCTTGAACAGGATGCCGGCCTTGGTGCGGCACTTGCCCTCCCAAATGTGCTGGTACAGGTCCTCGTTCAAATTCTTCATGGCCAACCGCTCGGCTTCCATTTCCCCTGAAAACCATGGGTTGTCGTGCCAATTGATATCCACGACCAGCATGGGGCCGTGGGGTTCTTTCAGCGCTGCCTCGGCGCGCTGATGGATGTAGGCGTTTTCGTCGTCGGGGTTGTAGTCCCACCAGATTTCCGAGCCGGGCTTGCGGATGGTCGGGATGAGCACGTTGGCCGAACGCTCGGTGATGCCCTGCGCCTCCGCGACCCACGCGCCGTCGTAACCCTCGTAGGACTTCACGTTGTCGACCAGATGCTCTTTCAAGCCTATGAACGTGAATTCCGTGCCATTCCTGCCGTAGATACCGTCGCTGGTCACGCGGTAGAACCACGTGAGGCCCAGCAGGCGTATCTGGTCCGCCAGAATTCGCAGGGAGGATTGCTTGATGGACGACTGCGACTCGCGGCAGCACAGCCAGCGAATCGGGCGCTTGTAGCCCTTCACGACTAGGATGCGCGCGATGCTCCACGACTTCGCGGATGCGCGACCACCCCGCGCCACCTTATGCCGGCGCCGCGTGAAGGCAAAGGGCAGCATCTTGGTCGGGATTTCGAGCCGAAGCTTGCCGGCTTCATCGACAGGCGATGGCGCCAGTCCCATCACAGCGCGTCAGGGTCCATGTCAGCGCCCGGCGGCGGCACGCCCACGATTTCGATGCTAGTCACGGTTTCCACCGGCTTACCATCGGGGCCGGAAAGCTCGGTCTGTCGCGTGTCCTTGTAGCCGGCATTGTTGCGCAACCAGAACTGCGCGCCGGCCGTGCCTGAGCCGAACAATCGGCCCTCCCACACCTCCACGATGCGGACGCGGACCTGCTCCCACTCGAAGGCGAATTCCTCGCGCTTGCCGTAGTTGCTGTAGGTCATCAGCGAAATATTTAGCTTGCGGCAAAGGCCGGCGATGGTCGGCGCCTTCTTCTGTTCCTCGCACTCGGTGCAGTACTCCATGCCCAGCCGGTAGAACTCGTCGGGCTCAACCGCGAAGTTGCCTTTATTGCTCGGGTTGCCTTCGACAAAGCACCCTTTCTCATCGCGGCCGGTGAAGGCGTCGCCCGGTTTGTTGAAGTTGCTGTTTCCTGCCATGGCGGTCACTGGATGGTCAGAAGGGCGGTATAGACGCGGGTGCGCGACAGGCTCACCGGGTCCACGGCGACCAGATGCATGGTGAACATGCCCGGCCCGAGGCGCTGGTGAATCGTGCCGTGGTCCACGGTGAACTGCACATGGCCCACTTCGAGCTGTTCGGCCGGAAACTCGGTGTGCCAGGGCACGTAGATGCCGGGCCAGCCTACGCCGTAGTCCTGGCCGAACGGCTGTGGCCGGTTGTACGGGTGAAGGTGGGCGGTGAGCTGGTAGCCGGTGAGATCAATCGGGCCGGCGTCGTTGCGCACGTAGCAGTCGAGCGTGGTATCGGCGTAGATATCCGCCAGCAAGCGCTGCAACTTCTGGTTCTTGGGGCCGAACGTCGGCGGCGACACGCTTACCGAGACGGTGGCCGTGTTGCTGTTGATGCCGCTTTTGGTGGCGTAGTACGTGAAGCTATCCAGCCCCGCGAAGTTGGCCGCGGGCGTGTAAACCAGCGACACGCCGGATACCGAGGCGGTGCCGTGCGCAGGCGGCGTGACGATGGTGAGCGAATCGGGAGTGACCACAGTTCCGTCCTCAGTAATAGCCGGCGTCGTGCTCACCGATGGCGGGGTCGCCGCCGTGTGCATGGACTCGGCAATGTCCGGCGCAGCCACGACGGGCGGCAGGCTCACCATCGGATTGAATTGGAGAATGGTTGTCATGGCGCGCCGTCACAAAGCAGAAATGGACATGCCGGCCGCGATGGGCGCACCGACTGACATGGGGTTCGGCGCGGCCGGCTGCGCCGTGGTGAACGCGGCGTAGGTGCCACCGGTGGCCTGATCGGAGAAGCCATAGCGGCGGTTGTAGTTGCCGCCCATGGCCACATTGGCCAGCTGCCCGGTGCGCCCCACCACGCTCACCGATGGCACGGCCCAAATGTTGTACTGCGTGGTGCCGCTGATGACAGCATCCGTGCTGCTCAGGCTGATGGTGCCATCGGCGGCGACCGCGATCACGAAGTTATAGCCGAGCCCTGGCGAGAAGTAGTTCTGCGAACTGCCCTTCGTCATGGCCGCGAAAAACCCTACCTCGCCGAAGATGCTGTAGTGCACATCGCAGGGGCCTTCGTCGAACAGCGAGTGGTAACTCATGGGTCAGCCTTGCGTGATGGTCGGGGTGACGGATGTGGGTCCGCTGTTCATGGCGACCGACAGCGCGATGTCCGGCGCATGCAGCGGCGTTTGGTTGATCGGCGTCACGGTGAAGTCCACCACGTACGAGCTGATGTACTGCACATTCGACCACACGCGCACCACGTCGCCGGCCGTCAACGGCGCCGAGGTAAACGTGTCGGTGCCGACGTTGTGCAGGTCATAGCCGTAGACCGTGATGCCGTTCACGTCGACCTGAAAGCCACCGGGAACCGTGGATGGCGCCAGGTTGTTGAGGTCTAGGCTGACCACATCGCCTTCCGCGGCCGCCGCCTGGATCGAATCGACGCCGCCATCGTAGCCGGTGAAGTCGTACAGCGTTCCGGTCCAGATGACGGGCGGATTGGCGCCGTTGCCATCGGTCCACGCGGCTGGGTTGGACAGCAGATTAGCCATGGGCGCGGCTCAACTCGTCGGGATGCTGCCGGCGCAACACACGGGCCGGGCTGTCGGTGTAGACGCGGTGGACATAAGCCGAATGGGGCATCGTCACGCCAAACTCGGCCACGGCGCGGGCTTGCGCTATATCCCCACATGCGGCCCAGGCGGCATGATCGATCACGTCGGCCCGTTGCAGCACAGTCAGATGGTGACCCGGCTTGCCAAGCACGTGACGGCCATTGAAGTCGAGCCATTCCGGGGTGAGTAAGGCGCGGGCGCCGTAGTGTAGTGCCTGGACCATCTGCGCGAAGGCGAAGGGCAGCACGTAGTCGTCGTCATCGACACATGTCACGTAGGGATAGACGCCGGCCGCGTAACCCTTGGCCCTGCCTCGGCCGATGTGACCGGCCTCGCCTTGGATGCAATGCAACTGCACCGGGAACGGACAGGCCTGGATGGCTTCCGCAATCGAGGCCATGCACTGCGCGCGCCAGTCGAGCGGCGCCGTACAGACGATGACGTGAACATCAAGCATGGCGCCCCCTTGACGATTGGCGCGGAGCATACCCCAAACGCACAAAACCCGGCACGAGGCCGGGTCTTGGCTCAGCTCACAGCCGCCAGCCGTTTAGGAGCTGAAGAACTTGTTCACTTGACGGGTCGCGCCCATCGGCTTGGGCGTCTTGTGCAGCGGGTTGCGCTTGGCCTTGGGCATCGCGTCAGAGGACTTGCCCAAGATGCGATTGGCCTTGGCGTCAATCTTCGCCTTCGAGGCCGGGCTCAGGTTGCCCTTGGCGACCTGCTGGGATGCCCTGGCCTTCGCATTGGCGGCATGGGCTTTATCAGGCATCGGATACTTGCGTTTGCCCGGCAGGCCAAAGGTCGTCTTTGGCAGGGCGTTGCGGCGCTTGGTCGTCAGGTCGGCCATGACGGCTCAGCCCTTCGACTTCACGCCGTACTGCTTGGCGATGGCCTTGTCGCTGCGCTTGTCGGCGCGGTTGGCCTTGGCGACGGCACCGGGCTTGCTGCCCGATTTGGCCTTGAACTCGGACTTCGGCGCGGTGCGCTGACTGGTCGGACGCATGGACATGGCGGGCGGTTCCCTTGGGGTGACGTGGCGTAGTGGGGCGGAATCTACTCCCAGCCTCCAATCACTCGCAAGGGCCGGCGCGATGAGTCGAGCACGTAGTCGGCTTCGTGGCTGGTGACGTGCCATTGGTGACACTCGGGGCAGCGGTATGCCCTCACCTCGACCTTGGTCGCCTTGCGGGAGCGGTCGCGGCGGCGTCGGATTTCCGAGAGCTTGCGCTTGGCCGCGTGCTCGTTGGCCCATGCCCTCTTGTTGCATACGGCCATGTCGCATCCCCCTGCGGTGGCGTGTCGGGCAGAGCATGCCACGCCTCGGCGCCGTCGTGTCCCAGCACCCGACCATCCACGACCCAGCCCACGGCGGGGTTATAGATGGCCACGCGACGGAAGCGCCATACGCGGTCGATGATGAGCCATTCGCCTTGCGGTGGCGTTCCGGTGTTCAAGCTCACGGCTTGGCCTTGCGTTCGCGCTTTGGCTTGGGTGACTGGATCAGCGCGGCATGGAAGTCGTATAGCGCTTTACCGGCGCGCAACACCTCGAAGTCGCTGGTCTTCTCGCCCGCTGCCTCGGCCATGTTCTTTGCCTTCACGGCCGCGACTAACTTCGACGCGAGGCGGAACTGTTCGGCGCGCTCCACGTTGTTCACGACGACACCCCAGGCATCGGCCACCACAGCAGCAGGCACGTCGCGATGGCAAGCACCGCGAGGAAGGCGAACAACTGCCACAGCTCGCTGCGCGCTTCCTCACGAAAGCGTCGTTCGATGGCTGCTCGCTCATAGCAGCGCAGGCACTTGGAAGCGCCGGCGACCATCGCGGCGAGCGGTAGGTCGATGCCGCAGCATTCACAGGTGCGTGTCATGACGCCTTCTCCTGTTCAACGATGAGGATGGGCCGCAGCAGCTCGCGCGGCACATGCACCATCTTCAGCGAACCGTCGTCGTCGAGGTAGATGCGCGCGAACGACTCGCCATAGCGCGCGATGTCGCTATCGATTTCCTCTTGTCGCTGCCGCGCCTCGCGCTTCGCCTTCTGGTCGGCGTCCCAGCGGTTCTTGATGTTGCGCTCGTTCATGCCCAAGCCTCCGTTTCGTGTGCCCATAAGGCGATGAGTCCCGCATCTGCGCGGCCATTGTCGTTTTTACGCTGAAGCCAAGTCATGTGCGATGGGAATCTGTTCATCGCGAATAAGCGCGCAATGTCCTTTTCTGTCTTCAACAGACCGAAATGCTTTTTCCAGCGCTGCGGCGTCACCTCAACCCAGCCGATGCCATGGCAACCAAACACGCCTTTCAAGATGCCGTAGTTCTGGCCAGCGGCCATGGCTCGGGTTGCTGCCTCACCTTTTCGAAACGTGGGCGGCTCAAGGATCGCGACAACATGCGCGCCCACGTTTTCGTGTTGGATGTCACGCACCAGCGCAGACAGCTTGCGCACGTCGCATTCACTGGTCTTCGATCCATCGCGCTTGGTGCGTTCGAACATCGGCATATCGATCACGGATTGCGGCTCACCATCGGCCAGCACGAACAGCGCGCCTTTGACGCCAGGGTCCACGCCAACCACGACACGCAGCGTCACAGCACACCCCGCGAGCGGGCGAATTCTTCCAGCGCCGGCCTCATACTTTTACTGGCATTTCCAACGAAAACGAGCCAAGCCTTGTAAGCGGCCTCGCATTCGACATCCGACACCGGGCCGAACTTCACTTCACGCGGCGCGGGGATGATCGCATCACGTCGGAACAGCTCGGCTTGCAGGTCTTCGGTTTCGGCGCTCCTGATAACAGCCATGCGCTGCTCTACTGATGAGATGAAAGGAACGAGACTAGGGATGGTCGTAAATACAGTGGGTTCAGACTTCTGATTCGTCATCGCCTCCAACTCTTCAGGCGACCACTGCGAATCCTCAGCAATCCGGGGCGGCTTCCGCATCCCCTCAATCGCATGCTGAGCCAGCACGGACAACGCCTGGACAAGCTCCGAATCGAACATGACTTTAGACATACATCCTCCAATAATTAAACCGTCGGGTTGATTTAGTTCTGTATTTCACTTTCGCCATTCGCTCTGTAACGCGATGTAAGCGATTCGCATGCCTAACTGCTACACACGTACTACTTGATTCCTCGGATCGTCTTGTAGAGCTTCCCATGTGCCATGGCGTCGATTTGAAAGGTCGTGCGACGGGCGATCCTATGAAGAAAACGTGTAGACAACGCTCATTGTTCATTTGAAGAACACAAACGCCGCTTATGTGCTCCGATTGTTCTAAATATCGACCATCTGAAAGGCGGGGAGCGTGACGCCCTCGGGGTAGCGGTGCCACTCGGTCAACTCGATGGACCCGTCGAGCAGGTGGAGCTTGCACTGGTGGATCACGTCGTCGAGGTCCGCGTGCAGCATCAGGGCCAGTTGCCAAGGATCGATGGGGCCGAGGCTGAGGGCACGGGCGATCCGGTCATCCAGCGATTCGACCATCGTCGTCTCCCCGTTCCTGTTCCTCGGCGACGTAGCGGTCCGCCAGCGCGTCAAGCTCCGACACCACCTCAGCGAAGTGTTTCGCCTTGCGGTCGTCCTCGAACGTGTGCTGCACGGTTTGCAGCTGCGTGCCGGTGGGCTTCCACTGGCTGAACTGGTCGAGTCCGCGGTTCGCGACGTGGTGCATGTAGCACTTCTGGCACACGTAGCCGATCACGTTGCCGGCGCCGTCCTGTATCGCCACTTCCGGTTTCCCATGGCCAAGGCACGGCCCGCGGCTGTATTCGCAGACCGTGGCGCGGCGATGCGTGGCTTGCGGCGGCGGATCGTTGCGGCGCTTGCCGGCGCCTGGCAGCTCGTCGCGCAGGCTCATGGCGTCACCGCGATGTTCAGCTTCGCCGCGTAGGTCTGCACAAGATCACGACGCCGTTTTGCCTCGGCCTGCACTTCCTCGGGCGTAAGGTCGGGTGCCGGTAGCTTGTGGAAGTAGGGCCGCGGCAGGGGTGGCAAGTGATCGAGCAACGCCCGCGGCGCCGGCCACTGGTAGCAGGTGTCCATGAGCGACTGGAAAGCGGCAATGACGCGTGGCGTATCGCGGTGGGCGTCATCGAGGCCGTGTCGGCGCAGCACGTAAGTCCAGGCCATCGCCGTCGCCTGGATCATGTCCGGGCCCGGCTGAAACGGCAGCGACAGCGGCGTGAGCATCAGCAGGCCGTCGATCACGGTGTGGTAGAGCCAGTCCGGGCTGGCGTGCGGCTGTGTCGGCATAGCGGGAATCTCTCAGCAGGGCTTCGGCAATGGCGGCTTGGCGGGAGGGTTGCTGCTGGCGCGGGCCATAGCGGGGCTGTGACTCGGCAGCCTTGCGCACCCAATTTCGGAAGGTGCCTCGCCAGTCGAGCTTGACGCCGCGCTGACCTGGCTGGGCCGGCCAGTAGTCCTTGAACTTTGGCAGCTCCCGTTTCCACAGGTCGCCCGACTCGGCGGTGACTTGGGCGATCAGCTCGTGGTCGGGCATCCAGTCATCGGGCAATCGAGTCCCCTTTGTCGCGGCCTTCTTCGCCTTGGGGGAAGAAGGGGGAAGCTCTTGCTCTTGATCTATATCCTCTCTCTCTCCTCTAGTCCGCAATTTGTCCGGTGGATTTGCGGACACATCTGCGGACACTTTGCGGACAGAATCAGGACGTTCTCTGGACTTTTTTTTGCGCTTCTGATCCTCGGCGCGTCGCTTTCCGCTAGCCCCGTTGTGCTCCTCAAACTCAGGCACCGTAAGGTTTTCCCCGTCAAAGCTGAGCCATTTAACGTCGATCATGGCCTGCGAAAATCCGTCCCATCCGATCAGGTGATCGAGGATCGAAGGTGAATAGCCGTTCAGGATGCCATCGACGCTGTGCGTATCGAAAATGGCCCATACCGCATGCAGTCCGCCAATCACGCGGAATTTGTCCGCCATAGTTGCGGACAAAATGCGGACAACTTTCGGATGCGTTTGGAGGTCTATGCGCATCTTGATCCAGTCAGCGGCCATACGTCCTCCCAAGCTGACGGCAGTGCTCGCACCTGGCGAATTTGTTGTCAGGATGATGAAGCGCGGGAGGTGCAAGACGCGGGTTCTTTTCCGCTAACTCAAGGATGAGCCAGCCCACCAGCGGTGAGCGCACCCATACCGCGTGGCGTCCGCGGTAGTTCGACGTATCGTCGTTTGTTGCTGCGCCACAACATTTACAGCGGAAGCCGTCTCGCTGGAATACATAAGCACGTACAGCGGCATGTGCTGGATATTTGAATCTCAGGCGACGATGTGACATGGAAATACGCCACTCGCTGCCAGTGGAATCACGCCATGTAGGCATGTCTCACCCCTGTTTGGTTTGGTCTTTTTCGTTCTGCTGGATTTGCTGCGCCGCAATGGCTTCACGGGCAAAGCGGGCGATAGCGAGGTCCGTATCGCTGAGCGTGAAGTCGAGTGGCGGCAACTCGCCTTCGGGTTGACGCAGGTCGATGGTGACGCGGCTCATGCCTGCTTCCTCGCCGGCTTGGCGGCAGCCCTGGCGTCTTTCGCCAGTTCCCGCCGATAGAGCCGCAGCAGCGTTTGTCCGGCGCCATAGCGCGGCTCAGGGCTGCGGCCGGACTTGAGGTCATGGATGGCCTGCAACGAAAGGCCGCAGGCGTTACCGATGGCCTGAAGGCTCATGGCCGCATTGATCTTGGCCACCACTTCCGGCCAGTTTGGCGTGTCTTGTGCTTCGGGCATTGCCGTTTCCTCGTTTACGTTGAGGCGGAACATACACCGGAAATATTTTTCACGCAAGCGGAAAATATCGCTTGACAATATGTCCGCGTGCGTGGAATATGCGCTCCACCAACCCCAGCCAGAGACGCCGATATGCCAGCTCACTCCATCTTCGACGCTACACTCCGCGCCTTCGGTGGTGCGGCCTACGCCAACGTGCAAGCGCTCAATCCCAAAGTGACCATCGAGGTGCCGCTGGTCGAGGTCGAGCTGTCCAGCGACAACCCGTCAGACGCCGAGACGTGGCGCACGGCGCAGCTCACCGAGGAACAGACGGCACGCGCCTATGCGCTGCTGGTGGCGCGCCACGCCGATGAGTTCGACACCATCGCACGCCGCATCGTGGAGGGCGTATGAGCACTGAGACAAAGAAGGCTGATGTCCTCGGCTATCTTGACGCCCTGCCGGAGATATTCGTCACAACAGCAGAGCTTATCGAGTCACTGCGTTTGGATGGAAAGCCATTACGCGATTGCGTGGTTACTAACACGCAGGTTCGTGACGCTGTGGCCGAGCTGATCGAGGCAAATCTTGAAATGGACTCGGCAACAGTCGCGTGCGTAGCTGCTTCGCGTGCGGATGATAAGGCGGCGCTTTCTGCAGCCGGACTTCGACACTACGAAGCAAATAAGCGAAGGGTTGCTGCCCTCGCCTGCATCGGCGGTGCCGCATGAGGCCCATCAGCCGCCTCACCGAATCCTGGGACGCCTCGCTGATCTTTTGGGGCTTCATCCTCGCCGCGGCATCCGTGCCTTTTGGCCTGATCGTTTGGAGTTACTTCGCATGAACACGAATGACGGTGGTCCGGCGTTTCCATGTCAGCCCCTTAGCTCGGCAGGCATGCCGCTTTGCGAGCATCAGCCAGGGATCACGGCGCGCGACTACTTCGCAGCCCATGCCGAACAACCCGGGGTTGCAGAAATCATCAGTGCGGCCGGTCTCTATTCGCCGGATGGGCATACGGTATGGAGCGATCCAGAGACGCAGATCGGGACATTCACGAAATGGTGGTCAACGCTTACCAATGAGCGTCGCTTTTATCTGGCCGCCAAGGTCAAATTCGAACAAGCAGACGCCATGCTCAAAGCGAGGAAAGAGTGATGTGTCTACTAGACGATCTGGCCGATCTTCCCGAAGCCGAGAAGCGCGCCGCAGTAGAACTGCTATCGCGGCTGCTGCGAGTCGTGCCGGTCAATGTGGAAACGCAAAAGGAATCGCCGTCATGTGCTACGCCGTAATTGAGGTCCGCTACCGCAACAAGACCGAGCCCGACCAGCTCATTGCCTTGCATGATGCCGAGACGTTCAGCAAGCGCACGGATGAGTTGATGCGCCTGGAAACCGTCGAGCGCGTCACCGTCTTTCGTCCCTCGCAGACTCACAAGCGCGTGAGTAGCTGGGAAACTGTGGAGCATGCCCTGTGAACCTCCTAGACCTTCCCGCAGGCATCCACGACAACGTGCCGGCTGAGGTTTATCACCAGCGCGTGTTGGGCGTCGTAAGCACTGGCGTAATCAAGATGTTGGCAACGCAGACGCCGGCGCATTATCGGTCGTGGCTGGATAGCGGCGATGATGCCGCCACGCCATCCATGCTCCTTGGTACCGCGCTGCATGCGTGCGTGCTTGAGCCGGACGTTTTTGCCTCCCGTTTCTTCGTAAAGGATTTCGACCTTCGCACCAAGGACGGCAAAGCGCGTCAGGCGGAATTGCTGTCGTCCTATCCTCTGGCAACCTTCATCGATGCCGAGACGTTCGATACGGTGAGATACATGCGTGATGCCTTGGCCGCGCATCCCACGGCGTCCTCGCTGATGTTCGGCCATGAAAACGAATCGACCGTGCTTTGGGAAGATAGCCGCAGTGGTTTGCAATGCAAGTCGCGTCCCGATGTGCGCGCACGTAAGTTCGGCGTGCTGGCGGACCTGAAGTCAACGGACAACGCCTCACCGCGCGCCTTTGCCAAGACCATGGCGAACTTCCTGTATCACGTTCAGGCCGAGCACTACCTCCAAGGAGAGCGCGCCGTAGGACATGGCGACATGGACTTCGTGTTCGTTGCTCAGGAACGCATCAAGCCCTACGCCATAGGCATCTATCAGGCTGACCGTGAATCGCTGAATCGCGGCCGAGATATTCGCGACGAAGCCATGGCGGTCATGAGTGAGTGCATTCGTGATGACCGCTGGGATGCCTATCCGACCGATATCCAAACCCTTTCCCTGCCCGCGTGGGCTTTTCAGGATTGACCATGAATCAGATGACGACGCACCACGACCACGAGTCGAACAATCCGTTCAACGCCGGACAGGTGGCCAAGCGTGAAGGCCAGAATGCGCTAGCGGATGCGGGCCAGCAGCGCGAGATTGCCGAGGTGCAGGCCGCAATGGTCATTGCACAGCGCTTCCCGCGCGATCCTAAAACGGCCATGGATCGCATCCTGAACGCCTGCACGCGAACCACGCTGGCCGAGGGGGCCCTCTACAGCTACGCACGCGGCGGCACGGAAATCACCGGCCCGTCGATACGGCTCGCGGAAACCTGCGCGCAGGCTTGGGGCAACATGCAGTTCGGCATCCGGGAGCTTGAGCAGCGCAACGGCGAATCTACCGTCGAGGCCTACGCCTGGGACGTGGAAACCAACACGCGCCAGGTCAAGGTGTTTCAGGTTCCGCACAAGCGGCACACGAAGTCGGGATCGTACAAGCTGACCGACCCACGCGACGTGTACGAACTGGTCGCCAACCAGGGTGCCCGCCGTCTCCGCGCCTGCATCCTTGGCGTGATCCCCGGCGATGTGATCGAAGCGGCCGTGAAGCAGTGCGAGACGACCCTTAAGGCCAGTGCCGACACGTCGCCCGAGGCGCAAGACAAGTTGGTGAAGGCGTTTGAATCCTTTGGCGTGAGCAAGGCGCAAATCGAGAAGCGCATCCAGTGCCGCCTCGATGCCATCCGGCCGGCACAGGTCATTCAGCTCAAGAAGGTCTATGCGAGTCTGCGTGATGGCATGTCAGATGCTTCCGAATGGTTCGAGGCCGACGACACCAGCACTAAGGACTTGAACGAGCGCATCAAGTCGGGCGGCAAGAAGAAGTCCGAAACCAAGGACTTCACGACTGATGAGCACGTGATTGACGCCATTCTGGCTGCGACCAATCACGACGAATTGAATGCAGCATGGGAGCTTGGTGGACCCGACTATCAGCCGTCCGACAAGTCGCGCGAAATTTATGCTCAGCGTCAGGCCGAGCTTTAAAGCTGGGGCACGTTCACCCTCGGACGTGGGTCGCCCTGCCGAGCGGTGAAGCCGGAAAACGTAACCGGCATAGTTATGGGGTGAATGCGCAGGCTTATGCGCGGTCCGACGTGTAGCCATCGACAAGACGACGATAAGCCAGAGATCAGCGCTGGCCACCCCGCCTTACCAACCACTGCCAACCACCAAGGAGTAACGCATGCTTACGCTTGAGAAGGTGCAAGCCAAGATTCGCAAGGTGACGCCTGTCACCGAGAAGCACGGCAACGAAGACGTGCCTGCCATGTCGCTCAGTCTGATGATGGCGCTGCCGGCGTTTGTCATCGATGGCCTAGACAAAGGTTTGCGCCGCACGATGTTCCGCAAGCCCGTCAAGGATGAGGCGCCGCAGCATGAACTTGAAGGTGTCGTGTCCAATGACGGCATGACGAAGGTGCTGTTCCCGCACTTGGCGCCGCACAGCTGGACCGAAGTGTTCACCGGCTACACGATGCTTATCGGAAGCGGCTTGACCACCACGGACAGCGAGATGGAAATCGAGGATGTGAAGGTGTCCAAGATTCGCATTGAGCCCAAGGACGGCGGCAGCATCGTGCTGCACCTGTCGGCGCACTTCGAGGTTGATGAAAAGCTTGCCGGCGCGCTGGCCGTCAACGAAGGCAAGACCATCGAGCTTTCGCTAATCCCGCCGTACATCCCGCACTAACCTAAGGAGCCACGCAGCATGAAACCCTTTGTCGGCCTCCCCGTGCTTTTCACGGGCAAGCATTTCCTAAGCACGGCTAGCAAGAGTGCGGCCATCGTCGTTGCGGTGCAGAGCGACACGCTAGTTAATCTCACCGTGTTCAATGAGCATGGCAACACCTACGGTGTGGTCGGCGTGCGTGTCGTTTACACGCCCGATGACATCGTTGGCGGTGAGAACTATTGCGAGTTTCACCCGGAGATGATGGCAAGCGATGAGGTCGAAATGTCGAGCGGCCCCATCGAAGTGAGGGTCGAACAAATTCACGACCCCGAAGATTAACCATTCGCTGCTGGGCGAGTCGCGGGCCGGCGCGTAATCCGGCGAGGATGCCATGAAAGACATAAACCGATCACCGCGGCGCAAAGGGTCGTTCTGCTGGTCCAAGACGGTGAATCAACACGGTGTGATGTATCGCCTGTTTCGCCGCGACCATGAACGTAAAACCCATATGCGTCGCCTGGAATTCCAATTCACCATGAACCGATCCAGTCGCGTGTCATTGCTACTCGAACAACGCCGACGACTTCGTGAAGTGGTGGACCAACTGCAACTTAATCAGTGGTACTCGTAGGAGACGATGATGGATGCGAAGAAGGTGGATATAGTCGCTTGGATTGACCGACAAGGTCATGTGGAAGAATGCCCGAAATACTGGGGCGATCATGGCGATTGCGATCCTTGCTCCTGTGGATTTTCTGAAGCACGCGCTGCCTTAGCCGAGTTGATCGAGGCAATGCGTGGACTGGTCGAAGTTTCTGTCATCGCTTCAATGATGGACATGCTTCCGCCTTCGCCGAATGCAAACGGCCCACTTCCACGCGCCATTGCAATCCTCTCCCGCCTCGGAGCGCCCGCATGACCACCAATGACGATATCTCGATGTATTTCCGTAGCAGAAACCATTTCTGTCCGTGCTGCGGCGAAAAGAACATGGACTACTACATTACGCCTGATGCCGACCGCGTCTATCAGAACCAAGATGGCGAGACATGCACTGAGAGTTTCGGTGAGACGTGGGACTTCAAATGTCGCAACTGCGACTGCGAGTTCATTCTCGTGCGAGGTGAAATCGCATGACCACCAACGCGAAGTTTGAGGCGTTTTGCACGTCACATCGAGACGAGCATGGTCTTTGCTTCTTTACCGTTAAGAAGCCCGATAGCAACCAATACGTTGACAGCGGGACGCGTGATGCGTTGCTTGGCTGGCAAGCCGCCCTGTCATCCCTTGAGGTGACGCCGCAGCTTGTGGCGACTTTCCAAGCGTCGATTGATGGTCATTCTGACTTTGAAGTTGGTGACAACGGTTATCTAGGCAATGCGGCAGTAAGCGATGCACTCGCCTCCGTCTTCGCAGCCATCAAGGAGGGCAAGGCATGACCACTAACCACGACCATCTTCGCGAAGTGGCTACTGCTTGCTGCAATAACGAAAAGGCTTGGAGTGCGTGGCTAGTTTTGCAAAACGAACTAGCCGCGCTCCGCAAGGAGAATGAGGGGCTGAGGGTTGCATCTGGCCGATACATCGAATTGTGCCGCCAGATCGATACAGCTGATCCGGTAAGTAATGAAGCATCGACACTCCGAAACATCATCGACGATGCGATCAATCTCGGTTCTGAATGCTTGCACTTGCATCTAGACGCCGCCCGCGCAGCCATCGGAGACAGCCATGAGTGATAAGCCGGCTCGTAGGCTTCCCGATATATCTTACCTTCACAGACTGTTTTTGCTTGAGGAAGACGGACGACTCAGGCGCCGCATATCCCAAAGCAAATACAAGGCTGGCACGTATGCTGGTTCGATTAACGCCTGGGGTCATTTAAAGGTTCGCATTGGTGGCGTTTTCATATATGCGCACAGGATTGTTTGGGCGATGACCTATGGAAAGTGGCCTGAAAAGTCACTTGACCATATCAATGGTATCAAGACTGACAATCGCCCTGAAAATCTACGAGAAGCCACTGACCTTGAAAACAATCACAACGTAGGGATTCGTAAAACAAACTCTACCGGGTATCGAGGTGTGTCTGTTGACCGCCGACGAAATGCTTTCCAGGCGCAGATCACTGTGAATGGCAAGCATCGATATCTAGGACATTTTAAAACCCCAGAAGAGGCTAGCGTCGCATACGAAAATGCGGCGAGAGCATTCCACGGCGAATTCTATAGGACACCGGAGAACTCTAATGTCTAACGAAAACCTCTCGCGCCCGGTGAGCGTGAGTGATGAGTTACACAAACTGGCTGAAAAGTGGAACAAAGAGGGCTATGAAAAAGATTCCGCCGCATCCTCTCGTGAGGAACAGTGGCAATCATCAACCCTTTGGGACTGCGCTTACCAGTTGAAGCAAGTAGCTTCAGCCCTCGAAGCCGACCGCGCGGGGCGTGGGGTTGTGCCGGATGCTATCAATCTCGATGACGTAGAGGTTGACCTTGCATTGGACAAGGTGCTTCGTGCATCAGGTAGCCGACTCGCCAACTACAGCATGCACAAGACCATTCAAGACATGCGTGCCGCTATGAGAGAGGCGATGCTCGCGCAAGGCCAAGGCGGGGTGCGGGATGGATTCATCGCCATGCCATTGCTTAGGCCGGATGAAATGCAGGCACTTCGTCGGTTCGCTGAAACAGCAGAAGACGATGAGAGCTATGACGTTCCGAAAGATATGATGGCGTTTCTTGCCATCAATGGGGCCGTATCTCGTTCGCCGACAAGAAAGAATTGGTATTGGCTGACAGACTACGGACGCATGTTGCTCGCCGCCTCGCCGCAGCCAGACGCGGAGGGTGGGGTATGAGCTTTGATCGCATCAACCAGATAGAAAAATGGGCAAATTCATCTAGGCCAAAGTCTAGCAATCCCGCATGGATGAACACTCATAGTGAACTCGTATTTGTTCTTTCAGAACATCGGAAGCTTCAGAAGGAATTTTTCAAGCTGCTTAACTTAGCGCGTCGAGCCTGCGACAAGTATGCCGGTGATTGGGATGGAGACGACGAAATGGGTGCACTCGATGACTTAGTTCAACAGATTATCGAGTCGAATGACATCACGGCCATAATTAGGAACATGATGTATGACTGACCAGACGCATTGCCGCGATGTATTTGCCGACTTCTGCGCAGTCGGCAAGGCTAACTTGACTAAGGACCAGCGCGACGCATTGTCTTACCTGTACCTCGCAGCAAAGAACACCCGCGCCCAAGCGTCGGCGCCGGAGGGTGGGGTGGTGGGAACGCCGCTCTGCTACATCGCTGCAACCACGCTCGATTCCTTCAAGCAGATCAGCGACGCGGGAAGCGTAGGGTTCACTGCTTTCAAGTCGCCTGAGCGCGAGTTCTCTATACCTCTATTCACTCGCAACAACGACAAATCTGCAGAAGATCTCGCGTTGATCGCGGACGAAATGGCTGTCATTTCCTGCTGGGAGACGATACAGCTTTCTAGCGCTCAGATTGAACGCTGGGAACGCATCATCCGTGACTACACCCTCAGCAACGCCAAGCCGTGGAATGTCAACCGAGAGGACTGCGCATCTTCGCGAGAGACGACCGAGGATATGCGAGAGGAAGCAACCCGCAGCAACGCCAAGGCGGGAGGGGTTGTTATCGACTTTGCCAAGGCTGTTATCACGGCTTGTGAGGATGACCTGATCGCCAACACATCGCACGCAGATACCGTCGGCGTACTTGAAGACGCCGCGCGAGAAATCCTCTCCACCCAGCGCGGTGACGGCAGTGAGATGGGGGAGACGTCATGAAATGGTCGCTCATGATGCGAGCCGACGTGATGCAGGTGAACCTTGAGCCTGAGAACGATCACGAGCGCAAGATCGTGGACATGCTTGCTGCACATGCAGGACAGGCAACCATCCATGCCGGCGTGAACGTCGATGAATGTCGTGGTGGATACCTTCGCAACTTTGGCGAGAACAATTCGCTCGCCATAACCATCAAAGCCATCGCCAGCGCGGAGGGTGGCGAATAAAGCAAAGGCCCCATTACGGGGCCTTTTTCTTTGGTGCTTTCCAGCATCCTTGAGCTACACCATGTAGGTCATGCGCCAATATCTGCTTGGCCGTTCCATCCGTGAGAACGTCTTGCCTGGATGGATAGATGGCCGACCAGCCGGCGCACGGATCGACCTTAGTCGCGGGTCCATCCGTCGTCGCGCAGCTCGCCAGCAGCGGTAGAAGGGTCAGCAGCAGCCACAGTCTGCGCAGACGCTTCCGGTAGATTCTGAACTTGCACATCAGTTTCATGGCGTGACTCCACGATGGCGGTTGTTTGCTTAGCGACTTCGGCCTCCTGCTTGGCGGCTTGCGTCTTGACCTGTTCAGCCGCCTTTCCCTTCTCGCGTCCGGCAAGGAATATGCTTGCGATAGCTGCAAGCACAGCGCCGATCCCTACCACCCACTTCCAGACTTTGGCCCATAGCAGTGCGAGCATCAGAGGACTCCTAAGGCCTTTTTGGCCTGCATCCAGCGGTTTTGTCTATCAGCCAAGCCATTGAGTCCACCATTGATGATGCGCGTGATGGCGGTGAATGCCCCGTGGTCTGCCAGTTCGTTGCAGCCGTGCGTGCCCCACCACCATGCCGCAGTGATGGCTGGCCATGGCTCTTGCTCCAACAGCTCGGGGCGATTCACGCAGTCCAGGCACAGCGCGCCGGCAAGGTCGGTGTAATTCTTGCGGCCCGTCACTTGGATAAAGCCGCGGCCCATGAATCGCTCGCCGTCGCCTTCCTCGGTGTTGCCCAAGTCGGTGCTACCTTCATAGCCACGTTGCGCGGCGGTCGGTCCCCATATCTCCTTGGTGTAGAACAGTCCCAAGGACTCATGCCCGATCTGCGCCAGAAACGCCGCCTGACGCTTCGGCGTGGTGATGCCATAGTCGGCCATGGCTTGGGTCAGCGACGGCGCCCACCGCTGCGCCAGGGGCAGCGATGAGCCCGTGCAAGCCGCAAGAGTCGCGGCGTCCATCAGGGTGATGGATCGTTAGGATTGTCGCCGCTCTGATCGATCATGCGGGCGATGATGCCGCCGACACCAAGGAACGCCGCCACCCCGATCATGACCTTGGGCGGGAGGTAGGTCTTGAGGTCAGCCGGCAAGACGGCCCACGCGCCAGCCACAGCAAGTTGCGCCCCGTGGAACCAATTGGTGGCGAACTTGGCCGATTTCTTCCAGTTATCCACGAGGCGCATAGGTCACTCCCCTGCCTGGATAAGCGGGAGCAACGCCTCTGCCCACGCGCGAGAAGGGAATCGGCAGATGACCTGATCGCCATCCATGACTGCCCACGTGCTGATGGTTGGCGCGCCTTCGGTTTCAGTGATGCCTACAACGCGTGCCTGCGGACGCGGACCGCCGCCTCCTACGACTACGGTACTCATGGTGTCTTCTCTCCCTTCGTGTGATTGGTGGAATCGTCCACCTTCTTTGCAAGCTCCGGCGACCATTGCAGGATGACGGAAAGCTTGTCGTTCGCCACGTCTAGCCGGCGCTTCTGGTCGATCTGATCGGCGCGGGAGACGAATGTCATCGTCAGCATGACGGCGCAGCAAAGAGACGCCATCCACAGCGCCGCCCATACGCCGAAGCCGCCGGCATCGATCTTGATGATTTGCGTGTTGCCCGATCCTTGGCCGCTGCGCATTGCCTCGCGGATGGTGCCGTCGAGGTTACGAAACGCTTCGGTCAATCGGTCTGCTGCTTCACGATCCCCTGCATCGTGAGTCATGTTCCCTGTTCCTTATGATGTGGCGCTGAGTCGTCCTACCAATTGATTGACCATTTCAGCAAGATGGTCGAGCTTCTTGATGACTTCGCCAATAGATTCTTTCTTGGCGTAATTCTCGGCCACGTATAGCTTGAGGTCGCTCTGTTCCTTTTTGAGCTTGTGAACGGACATAACAACCCACGTGCAGAACGGAACCATCAGCGTGAGTAGAAGGCTTACGCCCCACATGATGAGCTGCGTTGTCATGGCGCCGGCTCCCAGGTATAGGCCGAAGGCTGCGGAAGATGGGCCGTAATATAGTCGATGGACGGCCACTGGTCAGGCGGTAGCGCTTGATACGTCGGCATAGCCGCATACAGCGCGTTGAAGCAGTCGGAGCGCCAGGCCTTCGCTGCGATTCCCTCGGTGTTGAACTTAGGGCTCTTGTCGCCGGCATAGCTGGCTGCACTGACGATGTTGTCGTAGCCAAAGTTGTCGTGCACGTAGGCGCTGAGCCAAGCGCTTACGCCATCGGAAACAGTAGACACATAGTCATCAAAGGCTTCTGACTGTGTAGGCCCAGGAAGCACATCCGACACGGATTCGCCGGGGAGTGCCTCGGATGCATCACCAATACATCGCCAAGATTTATAGCTCGTATAGGCGTACATCATCACCTCTCGAAAAAGTAGCCGGCTACATCAATGTAAGCTGATCCGCCTGACGCGGAGTAGTCATACGCTATGGATTGTCCAGGCGAACTGATATCCGTGAGGATAGGGTAGATAGGATTTCCTGATGCAATCGCTGGATAACTAATGAAAACAGGACCAGTGGTGCTCTTTCGTATGTTGTAAAAGGGCGTTCCTGAGGCCGCTGTTAAAATTACCGTAGCAGCAAGAGCTGTTAAAGGAACAATGCTAGCAAGAGATACAGCAGTTGGCGTTGTCGCTGAGCCTGCCGAAAGAACACGAAAAGGAGCAACGCGGCTACCGCCTGCGTCGTATAGTATTTTGTTGCTGTTGTAATGGTTGAATCCAATGAGATTTCCACTTCCATCGGAAAGTACGCTTCCTATATAGCGCCGCGTGGTGTCACCCGTCTTAGCCCTAGCTGTGCCTTGGTAGGGTGACGCTGGCGCAGTCGTGACGCACTCAATCGCTGGCGTTCCGGCGTTGTCGTATAGGTAGACGTGGTAAAACGTCGAGGCGCTGAGCACAAGGCTAGAAAGCGTCAACGTTGCGGACACAGTTTCGAGCTTGCCCGTCGATGGGATGACAGCGGAACCCGTGCCGACGCTGATCGAGGTAGCGCTGTTCCAGATGAGCTTCAGTCCGCTGATGTAGTCTGTTGGCAACGCGCTCGCGACATCGGCAGCAACGAGCGTGCGGAATGATGGCGCTGCTGCTGCGCCAGACGACGGGCCCGCAAACACTAGATTTGCACTCGCCGTTGAAACGCCCGTGCCGCCTTGCGCGACCGTGGCAATGCCACCTATCAAGGAAAAGGTATAGTCGCCGGCAGCCGGCACGACGACACCATTGCGGCCGTTGAACGACGTGACGCCGCCCATCACGCTACTGAACTGCACGAATGGAATCGCCGTGGTGCCAAGCGTTCCACCAGCGTCCGCCGTACAGGTCCAGGCCTTGTCGGCATTCGCGGTGCCTTGCGACACGAAGACCGAAGCATTCGTGACTTCGGCCCAGCTATCCATGTCGGTGGCACGCGTCCAGGCGCCGGACTGCACCACATAGATGCCGTTGTTAGCCTGGGTCGTCTGATCCTTCACCAGCACGCGAGCGCCGGCCAAAACGGACACGCCGTCGATGGTTTGCGTGCCACTCAACGTGATGTTGGCCGTGGTGGCAACCTGCACGGGCGCCTTCCACGAGAGGCCCGCGGCGATGTTATCGACGTACTGCTTCGTTGCCGCCTGTAGTGCCGTCGTCGGATCGGCTGATAGGTTCACCGCAGCGAACGATGGCGATGAGGTGGTGTCGATGCTCTGCGGCAGCGAGAGTGTCACGGCACCGGTAGCGGCCGACACAATAACCTGATGGGCAGTTCCAGCGAGGGATAGCACGCCGGTATTGGTGATCGTGGGCAGGCCCGATGAGGCATCTCCGTTGGCGACGCTGATGCCCGCGGCAGCAGTGATCGTCGCTGCCCGGGTTCCGGTGACACGCCCTTTGCTGTCCCGCGTGAAGGCGAGCAACACGCCCGCGCCGGAGTCGGCCAAGTCAGTCAGGTCGAACGACACGACGCCGTTGACGTCCGTCGAAAGCGCGATATTCGACGTGCTGGCGAAGTCATCGGCGACCGGCGCCCAGCCCTTATTTCCGCCCGAGTCGCTGCCGTAGCGCTCATGGCCGGTCACGGACGCCTGGTCATTCACCAGCGCGAACGACACGAAGCCAGCGGCAGCGCTTCCTGTCAGCGCGACCGACTCATTGCCGGACAGGATGAGCGTCGTTGACGAACCGCCGCCTGACGATGCTTGCAATACCGCAATGTCGGCCTGCGCCTGCTTGAGATTGACATCCACGGCCTCCCAAAACAGGTAGTAGCCGCGCGATGCCGTGTTGCCGACATCGACCAGCGACTCGCGGACGTGCGGCAGGTCTTGGGGAAGCTGTGCCATTACGCGGGACCGATGGCGAACCAGTCGAACGTGAGCGGCGCGGTGAACTCGGCGTTGACCTGGCTAAAGTCGTCCGAATCGAACTGCACGCTGAAGCCAGTGGGGCTCTTGCTGGTGACGGCCGGCACGCCGATTTGCAGGCCCGCCGTCGCATTGACGGTCGTCGCGATCACGCCGACGTGGTAGGCCGATCCGCTAAACGCGGCGGGGAACGTCGTGGACTTCGAGGTCTGCCGGAAGCCGGTGGCCGGCGCCGTATCGCTGCCCCACTGAATCTTCACCGCGCCCAGCGTGACGCTGTTGGCGTCGTGCGCGATGGTCGGGATATTGAGGCTCGCAATCGTCTGCCAGAAGACCGCCGTGCCATCGGTGCCAAGGATGTTGTTAGCGTGTCCGGTCGGGTCCGGCATCAGGATGGTTTGCAGCCACAGCGCCAGCGAGCCGTCATTGCTGAGCAACGCGTTCGGGATGAAGGGCGTGGGTAGCGCTGCCGCGCCGCCGCCAGGAATGGCGATGTTGTCGCGGTCGGGGCCGATCTGTGCGCCGCCGGCATCCAGCAAGCGCGCGCGGTACGCATCGGAGCCCCAAATGTCCGACACCGGCCGGCCATCACTGCCGATCTGCACCACGTTGCCGAGGTTGACGGTGAGGCCAGGATCGGAGAACACGTCTTTGGGTGTCGTGGTGCCCGTCGTGAAGAAGTTCAGCGAGCCACCCGCCGCCAGCTGTCCATGCTGATCGGTGAAGGTCTGGAACGGATCAAACAGCCGAAAGGCGGTGGACATGGGCGTTACTCCAAAACGTCGCGGTTGAGGTGGGGCCGGCTCGGCGGTAGGCTGGGCGCATGGTCGCCGCTATCGCCTCGTTTGTCATTGCCTACCTGTTCTGGCTGATGGTCGGCTGGCTGGTGCCGGCGCTCGGCGCTGCGATCAAAGCCCTGCTGCTGCCGGCCGAGTGCGCGCTGTTGCAGTGGCTTCAGGACCGCGCGGTCGCGCGCACCCTTGGCATCGATGCTGCCGTGGTACGGATGCGCCGACGCCTGGACGGTCACGGCTGAGGTTGCGCCATCGCTTGCTGACCCACGGTGGCCGCTGGCAACGCCCGCTGCTGTAGCAGCAGACTCATCAGCGCGGAATTGTTGGTCGGCAAGCCGGCGATGCGTCGCACCAAGTCGGGATTCTGGAACATCGATTGCACGCCGCGCGCGCCGCCGATGGCGCCGGCCGCGGTCGCCAAGCCCGTCAGCGGGCTCACGAAATGCCCCGCCAGCAAGCCGGTGCCAATGTTGCCGATGGCACCTAGGCCCTTGTTGACCGCCTCGCGCGTGGCCGTGCCGGAGTTGGGCGGCTCGCCGATGAAGCGCTTGCCGATCTGCGCCAGCGTGCCAAGGTCGCCACGCGTGCCGGTGGCAAGCGACGCCTTGCCCGCCTGATTCGCGGCCACGCGATTGAGCAACGCGTTAGGGCTGATGAGGCCGTCCTGCGCGCTCGCCTGCGCGACCAAGGGCTCGATGGTCTTGATGTTGCGCCACTGGCCATTCGCGCGCTGCAACAGCGCTTGATCGGCGCCGGACATGCCGGTATTGAGGCCTTCGCGGATGGCGTCCTGAAGATCGCCCACCAGCCCCGCTCCCTCGCCGCCGGTCGCCGATGCACGGCCCAGCCCCGAATCGATGACCTTGACGCGCGCACCCGGCACCATGCCGTTCTGCGCGTTATCGCGGATGCGCTGGATGTTTTCGTCAATCTGCGCCCGCACGGCCGGCGAATAGGCGCGGGCTTCATCTTGGATCGCTGCGAAGCGCTGTTCGAGGTCAGGCGTGATTTGCAGGTTATTGCGGGACAGCAAGTCGTCGTAGATCGCCCCCGTGTCGGCCTTGGCCTTAGCGAAGACCTGCGGGGTGATGGCGTCGGCCTTCTGCCCGATGGTGTCGGCAACCGCGCGATTGAAGGCGGTGCGTTGCGCTACGTCGAACTTTCCGGCGCCCGAGAATGGCACAAGGCCCGTCGCCGAATCGACATATTTGCCGATCTTGGAATCCGCGACCTGCGTCGCCTTGAGCGGGATACCGAACTGCTCGGCCTGTTGCGCAAGCTGCTGGGCGCCTTCGGAGGCCGGCAGCACTTTGGATGCCGCGGCGCGCAAGGCGGCGCCCGTGCCGGCGGCTGCTGAGGGAGCCACGCCACCGGCGAATGCCGCTGCCAGCTGCGCCAAGGGACTACCGCCGAGTTCCTTCGTGGTTTCGGCGGCGCCCGCGCTGGTCAAGGCGGCTTTGGCTTGCGCGCCCGGATTCTCGGCCAGCAACGTCCCCAAGTAGGACGTGACCGGGCTGGCCGAAGTCGCCAGCACCTTGCCAGCACCTACACCGCCAAAGGCGCCCGACAGCGCCCGCTCGCCCGCGCCGGCGTAGCGCTCGGCGGCGGTGACCGGCTCGGGATTCGGCACGCCGGCCGCGCCCAGCGCCGTCTCTGCCGCCTGCCCGGCCGTGCCAAAGCGGTACTGCGGCGACACGCCGGCCGCTTCCAGCGCCTTGTTGCCCAAATACGTTGCCGGCCCCAGCACGATGTCCGGCACGCTCGCCAAGCCGGCACCGATGTTGTGCGCGGCCATGGCAAAGGAGCGCTTGGCCTGATCGCCCAAAGGCATCGGCGGGGCCGCTGGCGTGGCCGCATCAACAGGCGTCCCGTACTGGCTGAAATCCAGCTTGGACGGATCGACTTCGGTCGCCTGGCTGCTGAAATCGAGGTCGGTCATGGTTAGTGCTTCCGCATGATCTTGCCGTCTTTGGGATTCACGAACAGCGCGCCCGAGGGCAGCGCGTCAAACTCGGCCTGCGACGTGACTTTGGCCGGCGTGCCTGCGCTGGCAGCTGGTGCGGCCGGCTGTGCCTGCGCCTGCGAACCCGTGTCGCCGCTGGTGCCGAATACCTGCATGCTGTGCCGAATCTCTTGCAGCTTTTCGTGGGCTACCTGACGCTGGTTTTCCGTATCCATGCGCAAGGTGCTGAGTACGCCGCGTAGCTGGTCCGGCGTCTGAAAGGCGTTGATGACAGCGTTGGCGTGTTCACGAGCCGAATCGGTCGATCCCGCCGCACCCGTGGCGCCGCTCGCTACCTTGGCGTATTCCTGCGAGGCGGTCTGCTGCGCCGCGAGGTAAGCGGCTACGGTGGGATCGGTCGTGACCTTGTTCTTCACGCCGATGACAAACTGATTCCATGCCTGCGGGCCTTGCGCATTCACCTGATCGGCCAAGGACTGCATGAGGTCGGCATTGCGGTGGAACGTCTCGCTCGCGCGGTCCACGGTGTCGGTCTGCTTTTGCGTGTTCGACAGGGAGGCTTGGAAAGCCTTGTTGCGCCCTGCCGTGGTCGCCAGCTCTTGCGGGCTAACGCCATACTCTTTGGCGAGATCCGCCGTCGCATTGATGACTGCCGTGCGCTGGGCCTGTCCTGATCCACCGCGACCGACCGGCGGCAGCTTGCCATTCAGGGCGTAGTCCCACGCCAGATTCTTCAGCGCGTCATCCGAAAGGCCCGTGTCCTGCGGATCGGGCGACGCGCCGCGGCCCAGCACCATTTGCTTCACGTCATCGTTGGTGGCACCCAGCGACTTGGCGACCGCGATTTTTTCCTGCAACGAAGACTGCTTCGGCGGTGTGAAGCCAATGCGGCCTGCGCTTGGCGGCGGGACTGCCGCCGGTGCCGGCGCTTCCGCTGCTCCGTCCTGCGGGCGTACCGTGACAGTACTGCCGTCTGGTGAAACGGTGGAATCCGTAGGCACGCCGCTGGCGTCAGCCGGCGCAGCGCCACCACCGCCGCTCAAGGCGCCCTGCTGCGCGTCATAGGTCTGCTTCTGCGCCAGCAAGTCGGCCTGCACCTTGGCCGGGTCTTCGCCATTGGCGATGCGCTCATTGGCCTTCTGGATGAAGGGCAGGAAGCCATCGTTAACGTTCGGCAGCGTCGTCCCCGGCGTGGTTGGCGGTACGACGGCGCCCGAAGCCGGCGCTACGGCGCTGGTGGCGCCGCCAGAAGGCATCGCGCCCGGGCCTAGGATGTCGGTGTAATCGGGCAACTCCGGCTTGCCGGTCTTCTTGTTGTAGAACGCCAAGACCTTGCCGCCCTGGCCATCTGGGATTTCGATCTGCGAATAGTTGGGGTTGCTGGCGCGCGGATCGAGGCCGACCTTGATGCGCATGGCCTTTTCGCGATCTTCCGGGGAAAGTCCCTGCTGGAAATACTGCGCCGTTCGAACTGCCGCCGGCATGGCGCTGTACGGCGTGTATGCCTGCGCCAACGACTGCGCGGTCTGCGCCACGGTATCGTCATAGGTCGCCGGCAGTGTCGAAGGGTCAATGCCGACCTGTGCGAGCGTCGGTTTCATCGATTGGTACACGGCGTCGCGCTGGCCTTCCGGGGCGTTCAACAGGAACTTGGCCATACTGACCAGCTTCTGTCCCTGTACCTGCTGCGTCTGCTTCTGAAGGTCGAGCGCACCGGACGGGTTGATCTGCGTGGCTTTGGTCAGCGCGTCTTGCTGCGCCTGGCCCGAGCTGGTCAGCGCTTGCCCGGCTGCCTCGTTAAAGGCCATGTTGCGGCCCGTCTGCCACGCCTGATTGATCTGTTCCAGCGGATTGGTGAGGTAGGGACCAGCCATGGCTTAGGCTCCCGTGAGGTAGTTGGGAACGGTAGCGTTCGTCGCCAAGGACTGCGGCCCGGTGTAGGTGCCACCCGCAAACGTGTTCTGCGTGGGCGAGAGGCTATAACTGCTGGCGTTCGCCGCAGGCGTTCCGCTGCTCAGCGAGCCGCCATACTGGCCCCATAGCTGGCCGAGGATGCCGGCCGTGTTGTTCGCGGTGTTGATGTTGCCCGCTGCCGCGTTGTAGCCGGCCGTGGTCTGGTTCGCGGCGTTGTTGAAGCCGATGTTGCCAATGGCTGCGGCCTGTCCGGCGCCCACGCTGCCAAGGTTCGCGCCAGCGCCCGCGCCCAGCTGCGCCAAGCTCATCAGGCTGGACCGGTAGTTGCCCAAGTTCTGCGAGGCGAGGCCTTCGGCGGTGCCCAGCGTGTCCGCCGTGGTGCCTCCCGAGTACAGCGCGCCGCGCGAGGCGGCAGAGCGGTCCACGCCCTTGAGCCCCTGTTGCAGCGCGTAGAGGTAGTCGGGCGAATTCTCGAAGCCGGCATAGTTGCCGCTGTTGACCGCATTCAAGTCGCCCAGCGCCGAGGTGCCGGCATTGACGTACGGCTGAAGATTAGCGGCAGTATTGTTGTAATTGGTCTGCTGCGCTCCTAGAGCCGCATTCGCCGCATTTTGCGATGTCTTGGCCGCATTCGCCGCCGCTTTACGGTTCTGCTGGCCCTGATAGATGTTGTTGGCAAGCGCCAAGCCGCCAATCACTGCGCCGGTCACTGCGGCCATGTCACACCACCTTTAGGAAGGATTGACCGGCCCGGACATAGCCGCGCCGTAGGTAGGCCTCGCCGGCAAAGGCCGGAGAAGTCGCCAGGATGAACATCTGAAAGACGGTCGCGTCATCCTTGGCGCCTTCGGGCTCAATGGCGTCCAGCAGCGCTGCGCCCACGCCGTTGCGTTGCTCGGCCGGGTCCACGTACCAGACCACCTCGGCGCACATCTTGTGCTCGGCGTTGAAGCTGAAAGGCGCGTACATCATGCCGACCATGCCAACGACGGCGCCCTCGGGATTCTCAGCCACCAGAAACAGGTGATGGTCGATGATGATGGTGGCCAGCTGTTCGACGGTGCCTTCGTCATAGGGCACCAGCGGGGCGTATTCCGTGGTCGCGTAGAAGGCCTGTGACATGCGCAGGATGGCCGGCAAGTCGTCTCGCGCAGCGCGGCGAACGGTCGTCATGAGTGCTCCCGAAGGTTGAAGAACGCCACGGCGACCAGCCGGCCGTCTTCTGGCGTCGAGCCGAAGGCCTCGAAGGGATAGCGCGAATGGAACAGCGCAGATTCGTAGATAGTGGCGCGGTTGAGTCGCAGCGGGACCAGTGAACGTTGCTCCCATTGGGCCGCATCGTTCCAGTCATTACGGACCTTTTCGAACAGGTCTACATCCCCGACATAGATCGTTTCGGCGCCTGTTGCACGATGCTTCCAGAAGGCAGTTCCGCCATCGCCATCACACAGGTAAAGGACGAGCGCGTGCGTTCCCCATCCGAGGTCCGAATGAATGGCCGCGTTGGGAAGTTCACCGGCATAGTTAAGCCTGTAGCCCATCCCTAGCATCTGCACCGGCCCCATCTTGGCCTCAATGGCCTCCAATAGGCCCGGTACATCGCCAATCCAGATGCGCTTATACACTTCTCCGTCAGGGGCAAGCCAGTCGATGTAGGGCGCATGGAGCGCATGCTCGCGCACGGCGTCGATATCGGGCAGGAAGTCATCGAAGATCGCGGGCGTCATCCTTCGTACCCCTCCAAGTCCACGGACACGGTGAGCATATCGCGCTTGCACGGGTCCGTGATGCGGAAGTGAAACACCCACTGGCGGCTGACGCCCCAGCGCCGCGCGCGCGTCGGCTTGGTGAAGGTGCCTTTGCGTCCCAGGGATACGGTGCGCCAGTTCGACCAGTTGCGCCCGCCATCCTTGGAGTAACGGATATCGACCAAGGCCGGCGTGGTGTCGCTGCCGCCGACGCCCGTGTCGAACACCGGCATGATGCCCTGCACGCCGATGAAGTTGCCCTCGCCGGCGAGCACGCCTGTCATGCGCTCGGACGATAGCTCGTCGGCGCCTTCCTGCCACACGTTCCAATCCAGCTTGTAAATCTGGCCGGTGCGGTAGTCGCCGGCGTACCAGCCGCCGTTCCAGTTGGTGAGCGTGTTGATGCGCCACCGGTTGAGATTCTTGGAGACGCGGCGGTGCCACTTGCCGGTGGCCACGTCGTAACCGATGGTCGGGCCATCGGGGAAAGTCAGATAGAAGACCTTGTGCCCTTCACTCTCAAACGTGAAGGCGAAGGCGAGCGATGTGTTGCACTGCGCGATGGCCTGCTCGATGGGCATCGTGGAGATGCGTTGCGGGGTGAAGCCGTTGGCGCGGTAGACGCTCCCATCCTCGCCCAGCCAGAACACCGAATTGTCGAGCGTGGCGACCGCGAAGGTGGCGGCGAGGCCGCGCTCCATGACCAGCCCGCTGCTGCGCTGCCAGGTATTCGTGGTAGCGCCCGTGTTGCGGAACGGCTCGATGGTGCGCTCGCCCATCAGCCACCACTCGCGATGCGTCACGATCTGGCCGACGATCCTGTCCGGCGAGCCCTCGGCTTCGTAGCGGTCCAAGGTGCTGTAGCTGGTGGCGTCGGCCAAGTCCGAGGTGAAAGCGAACCGGCCCTGCGGTTCCACGCCCAGGATGAAGCTGTCGGCGTAGGCAAAGCACTTGGCGCCGATGAACGCGTCGTCGGTGATCTGCACGAGCGTTTGCGTGACCGTGTTGTAGACGTAGCCGCTCGATCCGTTCGAAATGGCGACCTGCGCGCCACCGGTGATCTGGTTGTGATCCATCGACACGCGGCCGATGCCGGGAATCTGCCCGCGGTCGGTCACGGTGCCATTGGTGTTGATCTGCTTGAGGCGCGTGCCGGAGACCACCAGAAAGACGCCCTCCGCGTTGTGCGCACCGCGAACGGGCAAGCCGGTGCCGGTGTCGGCAAAGGCGCCCGACCAGCCCGGCACGCCGCGCAGTTTGCCCTTGGAGCGCGTGCCGGCCTGCTCGGCGTACTCGGGCAGGTAGTTGATGGTTTCCTGGTAGCTGTACGGCCGCGAATCGTCCGCGTAGCCGCCGTCAACGATCTGGTCGATCTGCTTCCAGACCATTAGAAGTAATCCGCCGTCTGCGCGAGGCCCACGTAGGCCTGCTCGCCCAAGATGATGAGCTGATCCTCGGCCGTCTCGGCGTTGTCCTTGAGCATGGCCGCGCGCTCAGTCGCGCCGTAGGTCAGCGTGAGCTTGAACGCGATCCACTGCGCCAGCGGGATGAAGGCGCGGGCCGGGATCGTATCGGCGTCAATGTCCCACCACACCAAGCCTTGATCGTAGGCGTATTCCAGCTGCTGCTGGCAGCGGTCATTGGCCAGCTTGGCGTCTTCCGGCGACGGCGGCTCGTTGGGGTCGATCAAGCCGAGTTCGCCCAAGACGGCATCGCGAAGGTCGGCGCGCGTGTACGTAGCCATCGCTGCAACTCCTGATAGGGAAAAGGGAGGGGCCGTCTAGCCCCTCCCTGGTCGGTGGTTTCCGCGTTACAGCGGCCTATCAGGCGTCAGCGGCGGCGGCGACGAAGCCCGTCACCATGCCCCAATCCTTCGCGGTGCTCTGACCCTGGTTCCACAGAATCTTGTCCACCGCGCGGATTTCCTCGAAGCCCACGCCATTCTGGTAGCCGTAGTCGTCTTCCTTGCGTAGCGTGGTGCGAAGGGTCTTGGCCCAGGCCACACCGAGCGCCTGCGCGCCGCACAGGTAGACCGGCTCGATACGGACGCCGCCCGTGTTGGTGATGGCCGCGATTTCCGGGATTTCACGCACGACCACGCCGTCGGCGAGGATCGAGGTGGGGCCGGAGAACAGCGGGTTAGTATCAGCACGCGGCTGCGCGTTTTCCCACTTCTGTTCCATGTCGATGCGCAAGTCTCGGAACGCGTTCTTGCCCACGAACATGACGAAGGTTTCTTCGTCTTCACCGAAGCGGTACGGACGGATGCCATCGCCGTTGGCCGTCTTCGCGCCCTGCGCAATGCGCTTGATGACGCCGACCAGCTCATAGGTGAGTTTTTCGCCGGCCGTGATGGCATCGAGCGCGGTGCCGAAGGTGGCGTTGTAGTTGGCGATGGTGCCGAAGATCACGCGGTCGCTGTTGGCCGCGGTCCAGGCGTTCTTCTGCGCCGCGGTGGCCGAGGCAAAGGCGACGCCCTGAACGGAGCCCAGCGCGGTGATGGTGGCGATCTTCAGCAGGCGCGCGGCGTGCGTCTTAATCATCGTGCGTGCGGCGTTGCGGATGTCGAAGGCCGAGGCCTGCTCATCCATGTTGTTCACCACCACGGCATCACGGACCACGCCAACGGTGATCTTGTGGCCGTCGTTCGGCATCTGCTTTTCGTTGCCGACCAGCGTGGTGCTGCCGTCGTTGTAGCTGGACGCATCCAGCGCGCCGACCAGGTTGAAGGTGATGCCGTCGCCCTTCTTCTTGGTGAGGTCGCGCTGCACCTGGATGATGCTGTTTTCGGTCGAGCCCATATAGCGCTTGAAGCGGGACTCGCGCACGTACTCCATGAAAACGCCGTCGTCCCACTGTTTGGCACGTACGGCAGTCGATGCGACTGTCTGAGTCATGGTCGATTACTCCGGGAAAAGTTGCTTGAACGGGTCCGGAGGCGCGGCGGCACTGTCCGCCTTCGCGTTCCGGCGTGTCGAAAGGTCAACTGTCCTGCGAGTCGTCGCCTGCGGCTGCTGTTGCGCGCCGTCGTCCGCCTGTTCCGCCGCCAGCTTGGCGAGCACTTCCGCTTCGATCTTCTTGCGGTAGCCCTCGGGGTCGCTGGTTAGTTCCTGGTAGTCCTTGA
>Ga0310811_10001126_pt1 | contig 34260 bp, 38 predicted proteins | sample YCmetagenome_FD_207642 | JGI IMG/M metagenome (GOLD analysis project Ga0310811, IMG submission 207642) | Soil microbial communities from experimental microcosm in Duke University, North Carolina, United States - YC | ecosystem: Engineered > Artificial ecosystem > Soil microcosm > Unclassified ...
GTTCGGCGCCGGTTGTCTGATGCTGCGGCTTCAAGGCGAAGAGTAGTGCGCCTCCAATGCCAATGGCCGCGGCGGCGCCGACGCCAAGCAGGACCTTGCGGGACAGCCGGGTTACCGGCGGTCGCTTGGCGCGCAAGCGCATCTCCTCAGCCGGACGTGCGGCCGCGCTCGGCCCCACGTCATCCCTGGCTTCGTCCGTCACCGCGGCCTCCCATCGGTGCGGACGATGCGCACCAGCTCCTGGTGCTTGCCGCCGAGCTTCAGCTCCGCCGCAGCGAACAGGCGGTCGACGATCATGTGATTGCCGCGGACACGGTAGTTGACGAGCTGGCCGTCGCCTTCCGCGCCGATCACCCAGAGCGGTGGCAGCTCACCCTGTGAGATCCCGGTCGGGAATTCGATGAACACCTGCCGGCCGTCATCGAAGGCGCGCAGCGGCCGCCACGGCGGAGTATCGCCCTCGATGCGATAGCGGAAGTTCAGTGCATTGATGTCGACGCCGGTTGCGACGGGGGCAGCGGCCTCGGCGGCCGCATTCTGCTGGCGCAGCGCGATGAGCTGATCCTGCGCATAAGCCCAAGAGACCGACGCCATATACGTCTTGTCGTCGGAATGCAGCTCGAGGTGATAGGTCCGGCGGTCTGTATTGATGACAAGGTTGGTGATGAGATCCGCACGGGTGGGCTTCACCAGGATGTGGACACGTTTGGCTGGCCCGGCGCCGCTCTCGGTGTCGCCGATGATCCACCGCACGGTATCTCCGGCAGCGACAGGCCCTGAGCCCGTCAACTGCTCGCCCGGCTCGAGCGCGATGTCGGTGATTTGGCCCGGCGCGGCATAGACCTGATACAGCGCGCCATCGGAAAAGGGGTAGACCTGGATAGCGTTGAGATAGCCTGCCCGTGTCGGCTGGACGCGGGCCGCGCCATTGGCCTGATCGACGCGAGCATGCGGATCCGCAGGTTCGGGGGCGCGCTTCGTGTTCCCGGGCAGCGGCTTGAGTTGTCCGGGCAGCGGCAACGGCTTCGGCACCTCGACGATCTGAATGGGCTTGGGCGGCTCGGCCTGCAGCACCGCGGGCTTCGGCGTGTTGTCGTAGCTGATCTGCGGCGGTTTCCAGGCTGTGGCGCAGGCGCCGAGGGAGACAGACGCAAGTAAGAGCGACGAGATCGCAAGCGGGCGCATCAGCCGAGCTCCTTTGACCAATTGAGGGCGTGGACGTAGACGCCGAGCGGATTCTTCTTCAGCCGATCGGCGTCGGTCGGCATCTGCAGCGCGATGGTGAGGATGGCGCTCCATCGCTCAGTCGAGGCAAGCGCGCCGTCGATGTAATGACGCTCCGTCCATTCGACGCGAAAGCTGGAGTCGGAGGCGCGGATGACGCTCGCGACGTCGACGGAGACTTGGTTCTTGCCGACCTTGGAAAACGGATCGCTCGTCCGCGCATAGTCATTGAGCGCGAGCGCCCCCTTGTCCGTGACGTAGTTGTAGGCGTCGAGCCAGTTCTGACGCAGCACCACGGGGTCGGCGGGGATGCCGCGCACTTCCTGGATGAAGCGCGCCAAGTGCCACGCGATCTGCGGGTCGGTCGGCTGGTAGTCCGCGGTGGCGGGCGCGACGGCCTGGGCCTGGCCGAGCTTGTCAACCTGCACAACCCAAGGCGTGATGGTGCCGCGGGCCGATTGCCAGACCAGGCCGCCGGCGAGCCCACCGCTGAGAACGAGTGCGCCGAAGAAAGCCAGGCGCCAGTTCTTGGCCTGAACGCGCGCGGAGCCAATCCGCTCGTCCCAGACCTGGCCGGCCTTTTGATATGGCGTCTCCGCGTCCGGCGTCTTGCCATAGCGCACGGTCGATCGTCGGAACATGAGCTATTCCCCCTCGGAAAGATCGACCTGATGCCCGCCGCTTGCCCGATCACCGGAGCGGATTGCGTGGTCGGCGGCGGTGACGCCGCGGTTGATGGTCTGGCCGCGCTTCATGCGCTGGGCCCATGCTGGCGGGCTGTCCGACGCGGCGGACGCGCCGGCGGATGACGACGAGCGCGCGCCGCCGCTCATGACGGCACGCTCGCCAGAGGCGAAGCTTTCTTGAAGGCTGCTGGCGGCGCGGCGCAGTGGGCTCATGGCGACTGAGCCGGCAGCTTGGGCGACACCCGCTGCCCCACCCGCGCGATATGCGGCGCTGGCGCCGCCCGCGACCGCGGCTCCCGCGCGCGCCGTCCCGGCGATCGCGCCGCCGGCCGCGGCGACACCCCCGGCGGTCGCCGCAATGCCGGCCGCTCCGATCCCGGCCGCTCCCAATCCTGTCGCGACAGCCGCGCCGGCGCCGAGCTGCGGTCCGCCCGCGATCAGGCCATTGGCGATGCCTGGACCGAAGATCGTGAGGCCAAGGAGCGAGAGCGCTGCGAGGATCAGCGTCAGCGCGTCGGAAATTGTCGGCGGATTGTTGAAGCCGCTGGTGAATTGATTGAAGATCGTGGAGCCGATGCCGATGATGACGGCGAGCACGAGAATCTTGATCCCGCTGGACACCACGTTGCCCAGCACCCGTTCGGCGAGGAAGGCCGTACGGCCGAAGAGCCCGAACGGCACGAGTACGAAACCGGCCAACGTCGTCAGCTTGAACTCGATCAAACTCACAAAGAGCTGGATCGCCATGACGAAGAAGCTGATGACGACGATCAGCCACGCGACCAGAAGAATGACGATCTGCACCAGATTGGCGAAGACGCTGGTGAAGCCCATCATACCGGAGATGGCGGTGAGGATCGGCTTGCCGGCATCGATCCCGACCTCGGCGATCTTGCCGGGCTGCAGGAGCTGCGCAGCGCTCATCGTGCCGCCACCGGCCTTGATCCCGAGGCCGGCGAAGCTGTTGTAGATGATCTGCGCGAGATTGTTGTAGTTGCCGATGATGAAGGCGAAGAGGCCGATATAGAGCGTCTTGCGGATCAGGCGCGCGAGCACGTCCTCGTCGGGCGCCATCGCCCAGAAGAGCCCCGCCAGCGTGATGTCGATGGCGATGAGGACGCTGGCGAGCCAGCGCACGTCACCTTGAACGAGGCCGAAGCCGGAATCGATATACTGGGTGAAGGTGCCCAGGAAATTGTCGATGACTCCCGTGCCGCCCATGATGCTTACCTGTCGGTGTTCTTGGCTGGAGCCGGAGTCGGGTTCTTCGGTCCGGAGGCCGGCGTATAGGTGAAGAAGCGGCGGCGGTTTTCAGCCCAGGCCGCCTCGCAGGCCGGATCGTCCTTGGCCTGGTCGGCGATGAGCTGACACCGCTTGAGCTCTTCGGCGAGCGAGTCGGGCGTGTGTTCCTCCATCGCACGCGGCTCGAGGCGTGGAGGCGATGTGTGGAAGTGCAGTGCCGCCGCGACGATCGCGATGGCGACAAGCAAAAAGCCGACAGCCCGGCCGACAGCAGGCAGATTGAGAAGCCGGGTTCGCATCAATGGAACATCTGCGCGGAGCCGGCCTGGTAACCAGCGCCGTAGTTGAGGAATGCCTGTGTCTGCGCTTGTGCCTGCGCCTGCGTCTCAAGGGTCCGCGCGGCATCGAGGCTCTGCGCGCGTGCGATCGACGCCATCAGCGCGGTCAGGTCCGCAAGCTGCGTGGTCTGAAGCGCCACGAGCTGATTGCCCGACTGTGCGGCCTGCAGCGCGCCGGTCGCCGACTGGCTGGAGGACACCAAAGCGTTGATCTGCGTCCGCGTGGTGTTGAGATTGCTCACAACGCCGGCTTGCACGCGCATCGTATCCTGGAACCCGGCGAGTGCGTTCTGCCAGCGACTCTTCGCATCCGTGAGAAGCTGCTGCGACGACGTCCCGCTGGAATAGGCCTGCGGATAGGTCTGCGTGAACGACTGGTCGATGCTTGAGACGCTGTAGGCGATGCGCTGCGCCTGCGCGAGGAGCTGCTGGGTCTGGGTGATCTGCTGCTGAAGCTGCGTGAGCGACGAGTACGGCAGGCTTGCGAGATTGCGCGCCTGATTGATCAGCGACGTCGCCTGGTTCTCCAGCATCTGGATTTCATTGTTGACCTGCTGAAGCTCACGCGCGGCGGTTAGGATGTTCTGCGCATAATTGGTCGGATCGAACACGATCCATTGCGCACGCGCCGGTCCGCTGGCGATGGCCGTAATGGTGAAAGCGGCGGCGCCTGCGATGAGCAAGGCGCGCAAGCGGTGACGGATCATGACGTGGTCTCCTGGTTGTGGGTGAGCATGTCCGCTGCCCAGTCGAGATCCTTTCGGCGCAGCCAGGCGGCGGTGAAGCCGCCGCGGCCGTGTTCCGCGAGCAGCTCTTCGATGGCGGTCTGATCGGATTTCGCCGAGGCGGCGGTGAAGGCGAGCGCGACTTCGGACAGCCCGAGTTCGAATAGGCGATTGCCGCGTCGCGACTGGCAGTAATATTCGCGCTTCGGCGTCGCGCGGCTCAGAATCTCAATTTGGCGATCGTTGAGACCGAAGCGCTGGTAGATCGCCGCGATCTGCGGCTCGAGCGCGCGCTCGTTGGGAAGCAGGATGCGGGTCGGGCAGCTCTCGATGATGGCTGGTGCGATCGCACTGCCGTCGATGTCGGCAAGCGACTGCGTGGCAAAGATGACGCTGGCATTTTTTTTCCGAAGCGTCTTCAGCCACTCTCTCAGTTGCCCGGCGAAGCCGGGATCGTCGAGGGCGAGCCAACCTTCGTCGACGATGAGCAAGGTGGGTCGGCCGTCGAAGCGATCTTCGATGCGATGGAAGAGATAGGATAGGACGGCTGGAGCCGCGCCCGCGCCGATCAACCCTTCCGTTTCGAAAGCCTGGACTTCGGCCTCGCCGAGCCGCTCCGTCTCGGCGTCGAGCAGTCGTCCCCAGGGGCCTGCCACGGTGTAGGGCTGGATCGCCTGTTTCAGGGCATTTGATTGCAGGAGCACCGAGAGCCCGGTGATGGTGCGCTCCTGGATAGGCGCGGACGCAAGCGAAGTCAGCGCTGACCATAGGTGTTCCTTCAGTTCCGGAGTGACGGTGACGGACTCGCGACCGAGGAGCGCCGCGACCCATTCGGCGGCCCACGCGCGCTCTCCGGGATCATCGACCCGCGCGAGCGGTTGGAGCGCGACGGGCTCGGCGGCGCTGTCGGAGAGCGCTCCGCCGAGATCGTGCCAATCGCCGCCCATCGCGAGCGCCGCCGCCCGGATGCTGCCGCCGAAGTCGAAGGCGAAGACCTGTGCACCGGCATAGCGCCGGAACTGCAAGGCCATCAACGCGAGCAGCACACTCTTGCCGGCGCCCGTCGGGCCGACGATCAAGGTGTGGCCGACATCCCCGACATGGAGGCTGAGGCGGAACGGGGTCGATCCCTCGGTCTTGGCGAAGAGAAGCGGCGGCGCCTGGAAGTGCTCGTCCCGTTCAGGCCCGGCCCAAACCGCCGAAAACGGCATCATATGCGCGAGGTTGAGCGTGGAGATCGGCGGCTGCCGGACATTGGCGTAGACATGCCCTGGGAGAGACCCAAGCCAGGCTTCGATCGCGTTGACGCCTTCGCGCATGCAGGTGAAGTCGCGGCCCTGAATGGCCTTCTCGACCAGGCGAAGGCGCTCGTCCGCGATCCGCGGATCATCGTCCCAGACGGTAACAGTGGCGGTGACGTAGGCCTCGCCGACGAGGTCGGTGCCAAGTTCTTGCAGAGCGGCGTCGGCATCGAGCGCCTTGTTGGCGGCGTCGGAGTCCATCAGCACCGACGCCTCGTTGGTCATCACCTCCTTGAGGATCGCCATGATGCTCTTGCGCTTGGCGAACCACTGACGGCGGATCTTGCCGAGGAGCTTGGCCGCGTCGGTCTTGTCGAGGCAGATGGCGCGTGTCGCCCAGCGATAGGAAAACGCCAGGCGATTGAGGTCGTCGAGCAGGCCCGGCCAAGTCTGTGATGGAAAGCCCATGATGGTGAGCGTGCGCAGATGTGCGCGGCCGAGCCGTGGTTCGAGGCCACCCGTCAGGTCCTCGTCCACCAGGATGGCGTCGAGGTACATCGGCGTTTCCGGCACGCGCACGCGCTGGCGCCGCGTCGAGATGCAGGAATGCAGGTAGGTCAGGGTCTCGGCGTCATCGAGCCAATCCGATTCCGGCATGAAGCCTTCGAGCAGCGCGAGCACGCGATCGGTGCGGTCGACGAAACCTTCGAGCGTGGCACGCCAGTCGGCGGCGCCCTGGGCGCGGTTCTCATAGAGCCAAGCTTCCGCGCGGGCCGCGTCATCGGCGGGCGGCAGCCAGAGCAGTGTCAGGAAGTAGCCGCTCTCGAAATGCGCGCCTTCTTCTTCGAATTGGGCTCGACGTTCGGCATCGACCAGCGCCGAAACGGGATCCGGAAATTGAGTTGACGGATACCTGTGCGCCGGCACGCGCTGGGCCTCAATGAACACGGCCCAGCCGGAGCCAAGGCGACGCAACGCATTATTGAGACGCGACGTGATGGCCACCAACTCGGCGGGCGTGGAAGAATCCAAGTCTGGACCGCGAAAGCGTGCGGTGCGCTGGAAGGAGCCATCCTTGTTGAGAACAACGCCCTTGGCGACGAGCGCCGCCCACGGCAGGAAGTCGGCGAGGCTCTGGTTATGGCGACGATACTCGGCAAGGTTCATCATCGGGCGAACCTCACGAGACCATGTGCTGCGGATAACGCAGATGCCGACGCACGACGTCGACGAAGGCGGCGTCACGCTTCGCCGCCCAAACGGCGGCGATGTGACCGACAAGCCAGATGAGGCCGCCCACGATCCAGAGCCGAAGACCGAGCCCGATCGCGGCAGCAAGCGTGCCGTTCACGATCGCCACGGCGCGCGGCGCGCCGCCCAAGAGGATCGGCTCGGTCAACGCTCGGTGAACGGGCGCATAGAAGCCGGCGATGGCGCCATCTTGCTCCATCACACCGTCACCCCGCCGCCGAACTGGAAGAAGGTCAGGAAGAAGCTCGACGCTGCGAAGGCGATGCTGAGGCCGAAGACGATCTGAATGAGGCGACGGAAGCCGCCGCTGGTCTCGCCGAAGGCGAGCGTCAGACCGGTGACGATAATGATGATCACCGACACGACCTTGGCCACGGGCCCTTGGATGCTCTCCAGGATCTGGTTGAGCGGCTGCTCCCACGGCATGTTCGATCCGGCCGCATAGGCCGGCGCGGTTGCGAGGGCGACGAAGACGAAGGCGGTTGCCGTGGCGAACGCACGGCGGGCATCCTTGATTAACATCACGGTTCTCCTGCGGGGGTGAGGACGTAGTCGCCGGCGGGCGAGAGGCCCTTCACCGCTGCGAGCTCGGCGAGCCGGCGCGCGGAGCCGCGGCCGGTGAGGACCGCGATGAGGTCGATCGTCTCGGCGATGAGCGCGCGCGGAACGGTGACCACGGCTTCCTGGATGAGCTGTTCGAGCCGGCGCAGTGCGCCGATGGCGGAGCCTGCGTGCAGCGTGCCCACGCCCCCGGGGTGTCCCGTGCCCCAGGCTTTCAGAAGATCGAGCGCCTCTGCCCCGCGAACCTCGCCGATTGGGATGCGGTCGGGCCGCAGGCGCAGCGACGAGCGGACCAGATCAGACAGCGACGCAGCCCCGTCCTTGGTGCGCAGCGCCACGAGGTTCGGCGCGGCGCATTGCAACTCGCGCGTATCCTCGATGAGCACGATGCGGTCGCCGGTCTTGGCGACTTCTGCGAGGATCGCGTTGACCAGCGTCGTCTTGCCGGTGCTCGTCCCGCCGGCGACCAGCACGTTCTTTCGGTCGCGCACGGCCGCGCGGAGCAGCTCGGCCTGGTCGGCCGACATGATGCCGGCCTCGACGTAGTCGCCGAGCGTGTAAACGGCGACGGCCGGCCGCCGGATGGCAAAGCACGGCGCAGCCACCACGGGCGGCACCAGGCCCTCGAACCGCTCCCCGCTTTCCGGCAATTCCGCCGAGACGCGCGGGCTGCCGGCATGCACTTCGACCCCGACATGGTGCGCGACCAGGCGCACGATGCGCTCGGCGTCCGCGGGCGTGACGCGACAGCCGGTGTCTTCAAGACCGCCTGACAGCCGATCGATCCAGAGGCGACCGTCAGGGTTGAGCATCACCTCGACGATGCTGGGATCTTCGAGATAGCCGGAGATCGCCGGACCAAGCGCCGTGCGCAGCATGCGCGCGCCTCGGGCGAATACTTCAGATCGGAGGGAGATCGTCGTCACAAGAGCCCCGCAAATTAGCCTCCTGTGGAGGCGCAGATGTCAGCGGGGTTGAGTAGAAAGAGCCGGAACTGGGACTGCGCAACAACAACAAGGAGGCGGGAGGGCTCTGGGATAGAATGACAAGCGAGAAGGACGATCGCTATTCTGACTGCGTGTCTGCTGAACCCTCCTTTTGCGGCGGCACGTCGCGAATCACCTCGTCAGCTAGTTTGTGACCGCGCGCGAGACGACGGCCGAGCGCTTCGATGTAACCTTCGTAGCGCTCTCGTCCTTTTGTTTGCGCGGCGGCAAGCGCCGTGTCAGGCAGCGGCGGCGTGCTGGTCAGCCAAAACCGGACGAACACCGCGAGCGCTTCATTTGAGATCGTGACGTGGCGCTCGATGCGCTCCATGTCGCGGACCATACGGTCCAGGCGTCGCGCGAGCGCCGCTTCTAGTCGGTCCGCGGCATCGGGCGAAAGATAAGAGGCGAGCGCTGCCTCGACGATCAACGCCTGCGGCACGCGCTTGCGGGCGGCGTAATCGGCGAGCTTCGTAGCCAGGTCGGGTGGAAGCCGAAAGGTGTGCTTCGTGCGCACGGCTACATCTGCATGTCATCGTCCGCGTCGAGCGAGATTTGTCGCGCGCTGCCGAAATTGCGCTGCATGATCCGCTGGCGCTGGGCGTCGTCGTCTGGCTCGTCCTCGACGGGCTCGAATTCCTGCACCGGCTTTCGTGGCTCGGGAACAATCTCCTCATGGTCCGGAAGTTCGGGTTCGCGCCGGATTCCCGCATTGTCCGGATCGTCCGTCTCTGCGGCGGTTGGCGCTGACGCGATCGCGCCGCTCCAGGTATTCACCTGGGACATGTTGGGGGCTGGCGGTCGAAGAACAGCGTTTCCGCCCGATGATCTGGGCGGCGGAAGAATCCGCCCGGCGAGCTCGGGGTCTTCGTAATACCGAGCTTTCTTCGCCCGGACGGGCGCACTTCCCGATATCATGACGATCTCGTCGTCGGGCGGGAGCTGCATGATCTCGCCGGGAGTCAACAGCGGCCGCGCGGTTTCTTGCCGGGAGATCATCAGATGTCCAAGCCACGGACTGAGTCGGCTGCCGGCATAGTTTTTCATCGCTCGGATTTCGGTGGCCGTGCCAAGTGCATCCGACACGCGTTTCGCCGTGCGTTCGTCGTTGCTGGCGAACGAGACGCGCACGTGGCAATTGTCCAGGATGGAATTGTTCTGACCGTACGCCTTCTCGATCTGGTTCAGCGACTGCGCGATCAGGAAGGATTTCAATCCATAGCCCGCCATGAACGCCAATGCCGACTCGAAGAAGTCGAGCCTGCCGAGCGCGGGAAACTCATCGAGCATCAGCAGCAGGCGATGTCGCCGCCGCTTGTTCTCTAGCTCTTCGGTTAGCCGTCTTCCGATCTGGTTGAGGATGAGGCGCACGAGCGGTTTCGTGCGGCTGATGTCCGAGGGTGGCACGACGAGATAGAGCGTCACCGGATGCTCAGCCTCGACCAGGTGGCGGATGCGCCAGTCGCAGCGTTGTGTGACCGCCGCGACCACCGGATCTCGATAGAGGCCCAGGAAGGACATCGCGGTCGACAGTACGCCGCTGCGCTCGTTCTCGCTCTTGTTCAACAGCTCTCGCGCGGCGCTGGCGACGACGGGATGGACTCCCTTCTCGCCGAGATGCGGCGTGGTCATCATCGCCCGAAGCGTCTTCTCGATTGGTCGCTTCGGATCGGAGAGGAAATTGGCGACGCCGGCGAGCGTCTTGTCGGGTTCGGCGTAAAGGACATGCAGGATCGTGCCGACCAGAAGCGAATGGCTGGTCTTCTCCCAATGGTTCCTGCGTTCCAGTGCCCCTTCGGGATCAACCAGCACGTCGGCGATGTTCTGGACATCTCTGACTTCAAACTCACCGCGCCGGACCTCGAGCAAAGGATTGTAAGCGCTGCTTTGCGGATTGGTCGGATCGAACAGGACCACGCGGCCGAACCGCGCACGCCAGCCGGCGGTGAGCGTCCAGTTCTCCCCCTTGATGTCATGGACGATGCAGCTTCCCGGCCAGGTCAGCAGCGTCGGAACAACAAGACCGACGCCCTTGCCGCTTCGGGTCGGTGCGAAACACAGCACATGCTCGGGCCCATGGTGACGGAGGTAGGCTCCGTGCCAGCGGCCGAGCAATACGCCATCTGGGTGAAGAAGGCCGGCTGCGCGGATCTCGCGTTCCTCGGCCCAGCGAGCCGAACCGTAGGTCGTGGCGCGCTTTACCTCGCGCGCACGCCAGACCGACATGGCGACCGCGACGACGAAGGCAGCGACCCCGCCTGCGCCAGCGATGAAGCCGCCGGTGACGAAAATGTCGTGTGCGTAAGCGTCGAAAGAGAACCACCACCAGAAGAAGGCCACCGGGAAATAGACCGGCCATCCGAAGAGCGAGAACCAGGGGCTGCCGAGCTGCGGCTGGAAGGCAAGCTGCCACGCCGTCCATTGCGTCGCGGCCCAGACGAAGCCGAGCGTGGTCGAGCACACAACGAAGACTTGCAGCCAGAGTATTTTGGTCGGGTTCATGGCGCCACACCAGCGCTTCCGCGATCGCTTGCTGCAAGCACGAACCGTATGGGATCAAAGGGCCGGACACGCTGGGTCAGAAATCGGATGCACCGCAGGCGCGCCTTCACAGGCCCAGTCCCCGTTTCCGCCCCGGGTCCCAGTCGACTCGTCCGCCCGGCGCCATGACGCCACGGACTTCGCGGCCGAGGTTCTTTTCCAAAGCCGGACGCCACGGCACGAGTTGGAATCCCAACCCATCATCGATCATGGCGAAGCGCCCCGACGCGAGTGTCACCCGTTCGCGATAAACGCCAGCGACACGCTCGCCTTCAGCGGCCGGGTGGTACGCCAGACCCGTGTCGGCTGATAATCTGGCCGTGGCCTCCTCAAGCTCGCGTCGCTGGAGTGTCGAAAGGAGATCGCGGGCGACGATCACGCGCTGGCCCTGTCGTCTGGCCAGGCCTTCCTCGACCAGGTGATCAGCGCGGGCATCCATTGCGTCGCGGACTTCGGCGCCGAAGCCGCTGGCGCTGAGCGGTGGGTCTTTCGCAAGAAGCTGACGATCGAGCCAGGTCGCTCCCGATGCCCCGACCTGATCAGAAATGGACAGATCCGACCTGGTCGCGAGCGATAGTCGTCGTCGTCCATCGGGATCGTCATAAGCGCGCACCTCGACGATCGCGTCGGGCGTGGCATCGCCGGTGAATTCGAGGTCTGCAAACCGCAAATGGTGGGTATGGCCGTCGACGCCGGCGACGATGACGTAGGCCGTGCCCTTGAGCTCGTCATCGAGACCACGCTGGACGAGTCGGCCGAGCACCGGATGGGAAGGCTCGTCGCCATGCAGCGCGAAGCGGCTGACGTCCGGTTCTGATCCGCTTCGGCTCATGGCTTGGTGCATCGTCTTGATGATGTCGCCGCGGATACCGAGCTGGCGCAGTGTTCCGTCGAGGCCGGGCTTGAGGGTCCAGCAGGCCGGGCCAACCGGATCGGCCAAGCCGAGACGTTCGAGCTTGGCCGCCCGTCCGAGCAACAGGCGACGCAGCTCCGGATCCTCGGCGTTCGGACCAGGCCGAAGATCTGCGACGCCGCCGCATTCGTCCGAAATGTCGCGCAGCGCCCGATCGAGACTTGTCCAGCGCTCGGCCTCCACCTCGCGTTGAAGCGCGCTGTGGATTTGCTGTTCAGTGCGGGGACCAAGTTCGAGCGTGATCCGCTCGGCGGCCCGGTCGCGGATTCCTCGGCTGATATAGTCGCGGCTGATCACCAGATCCTGGCCGTCATCGGCGCGGCCGCGGATCAGGAGGTGGACATGGGGATTGTCGGTGTTCCAGTGATCGACGGCGACCCAGTCGAGCTGGGTGCCGAGGTCCCTTTCCATGTCGGTGACCAGCTCGCGCGTGAACGTCTTGAGGTCGCCGATCTCGGCCGCATCCTCTGGAGAGACGATGAAGCGGAAATGGTGGCGATCGTCCTTGCAGCGCTCGGCGAACGCACGCTCGTCGGCTTCGTCTCCGGCCGCATCGAACATCCGCGCCGGCTGACCGTCTTTGGTGACGCCTTCGCGTTTGAGATAGGCGATGTGCTTCGGCAAAGGCGCCGAGCGGAATCGCGGACCCTGGTGACGGACGACGCGCGCCTTGGTGACGACGCGCCGGGCATTCGAGCGCAGCCGGATCGAGACTGCGGCGCGCCGGCCACGGCCGAAGCGGGAGCGGCTCCGCCCCTGGCCGGAGCGGAAGCTGTTCCCGACATGCCCGGCCTTCTTTGCGGCCCGCATCACCTCGCCGACGAAGGTCTGCGGACGTTTGCCGCCGCGGTTGCCATGCTGGATGCGGCCGGGCCGGATGCGCAGGTCGTCGTCGCGCGTCGTCATCGGGCCGAATCCGGGTGTTCAGGCGTGCGACGGCGGTTCAGACATTGATTTGCTTGGACAAATCGAGGTGAGCGCCAGCAGGGGTAGTCGGTGATATCGGTAAATTGTCCAATACAACCAACCACATAAGCCGCGCCGAAGGCCGGCCTTTTCCCTTGCCGTCCGTGGTTGTGGTTCCTCTGCCGACCTTCCGACCCTCGCAACTGTCGGGGTACGCAGTTCAATGCACCTGCCGAACTGACACCGCTCATGGGGTTCGTCGATCAGACGACAGCACGACGAAGAGCCCGTCGGCTTGCGGTGCGAGTCCGGTCCAATCCTGCGGCGAACGGACGCTCGGCGCGTTGGACGACTGCGGCCCGCCGGTCTTCGTTGTGTCGTCCGATGCGGTGGACGGCTGTTTTGGAAACAACGATGCCTCGGTCCATGATCGGACGACGGACGCGAGCAATGTCGTGTCGTCGATCACGCTGCCACCGACAATGGGCGCGAGCCTGGTCAGGTAAGCGCGCGTTTCCGCCGGCAACGGGCGGCCGGTGGCGAGATGATCTTCCCAGCGCGCTGGACCGGCGTTGTAGGCCGCAAGGAAGCCGGGAACCCCATAGCGGTCGTGCAGTTCGCGCAGATAGCCGGCACCGGCGATGATGTTGTCATGGACGTCGTAGGGATCAGCGCCGAGATGGTAGCGTTGTCGCAGTGTCGCCCAGGTTTGCGGCATGATCTGCATCAAGCCCATCGCCCCTTTCGGCGATATCGCGTGTACGTCGCCGAAGCTCTCGGCGCGCATCACGGCCCGCATCCACGTTGTCGGAATGCCGAAGCGCTGCGAGGCCTCGGCCACGAACGCTGCAAAGCGTGTGGCATCTGGAACGCGCGCGATATGATGGATGGGCGTCGATTGGGCGCACACCGGCCCGCCAGCCGCGATCACCCCGGCGGACAGACAAGCGCTGATCAGCGCGATGCGAAGATGCGATGGCTGTCCGGATCGGCAGGCCGGAAAGGAGAAGGGGGATCGACCGTGCGCCGACGAAGCTCGGCCGCAGGACGGCTGGAGGTGAAGCACGGTCAGTCCTCCTCCCGCGTCCATATCGGGTCGGCGCGGCCGGCGATCGTCGTGCGGGAAAGCAGCCCGAAATAACGGCCGTCGAGCGAGTCTGCGGATTGCCAGTTCATGAGGAAGACCTGGCCGTCGGGAATGCGCTGGCAGCCTTGCCAGACGGGCAGCGGTCGATCGTGCGTGTCGCGATCGAGCGCATCGCCCATCGCTATGCCGTCGACGGTGATGGTGCGCTGGCGGCGGCATACCGTCTGGCCTGGAAGCGCGAGCACACGCTTCAGCATGGGCACGCCCTTGGGCAAATAACGGCGGTCGGAGAGGAATTGGGCCAGGGCGTCCGGTGGACGCACGACGACAAGTTGGGTGACGTGGAGCGCGCCGACAGAGTGGATGGCGTAGAGGCCGATCGGCACGCTGTCGCTGGCGTTCCAAATGAATTTGGGCGAGACAGGGAAGATCGCGCTGCAGGCGGAGACGAGCAGCACCAGATACGTCGTCATGACGTAGCCGAACCGCGTCACTTGAGCACCCGGTCGCGCAAGAGCCACGCGCGATGCTGGTCGCGGCTGTAGGGGCGGGGCTCGTAACCTGCCCCGAGGCGATTGTGGACGTGCCTCCAGTAGTCCGGCGCGACGGCTGCAGGATCAATGCCGAGCGTTTCGACCGTGTCGATTGTGGCGAGGACGCGCTCGACTTTGGGCCAGCCGCTGATCCGGAGCAGGATCTCGCCGCCGGGACGGACAAAAGGCAGCGTCTGATAGGCCTCGCCTGGCGCGATCGCGCGCAAGATGTCGATGCGTGAAACGATCGTGCCGTAATCGTTGGAAGCCCAGCGAACGAAGCCGAAGATCGTGTTCGGCGCAAAGGTGAGGACACGTCGGCGACGATCGATGATCGTTTCGCCCGTGTCGTGACCGAATCTTATCCAGTGCTCGATGCGTTTCTCGAGCCACGTCAGTTCGACTGCCGTCAGCGTGTCAGGCGAACCGGCTCGCGCGTGTGCGAAGGCGGGATTGGTCATCATGTTTGTTCTCCATCGGTGTTGGGGAATTCGCGCGTGAGGAGCGCCCGCAGCATGTCGGCGACCGTCTGGCCGCGTTGGAAGGCCGCGATTTTGATGCGGCCGCGGAGCGCGGGCGTGATGTCCACGGTGAGGCGCGCCGTATAGGGATCGCTCTCCGGCGTCGCACCGGCGCTGCGATCGGGCGCCTTGATCCAGGCGTCCGCATCGCGTGGTCGGGATGCGAAGCCGCCGTTCGAACGCCGCGCCGTCATGGTGCGAGCCTTTCGGTCTCGACAGCGAGGGAGGCGATCTCGCGGGCAGCGGCGCTCGTCGCGCTTTGCTCGAAGGCGAGCTGACCGGTGCGCGCGGCGTCCGCGAAAACCACACGCTGGCTGATGCGCGTGGCGAGCGCCGGCGGATCGTGGTCAGCGAGACTCTGCGCCGTGTCGCGGGCGATGACGGTGCGCGCGGCACAGCGGTTGAGCACGAAGCGTGCGACAAGGGCAGGACGGAAGATGCGCGCTTCGGCGATCAGGGCCAGCATCTCGGCGGACGCCCAGCCATCGAGCGGCGATGGCTGGGCCGGTACAAGAACGGCGTCGGCCGCGAGCAACGCCGAGCGCAACAAGGCGGCGATGCGAGGCGGGCCGTCTATGACAATATGGTCCGCATCGCGGGCAAGCTCGGGAGCTTCACGGTGGAGCGTATCGCGGGCGAGACCGACCACGCCGAACAAACGTGCGTGGTGGCGCCGGGCGCGCTGCTCGGACCAGTCGAGAGCCGATCCTTGGGGATCGGCGTCGATGAGGGTCACGCGCTTTCCGTGACGGGCCCAGTGTCCTGCGAGGTGCAAGGCGAGTGTCGTCTTGCCGACGCCGCCCTTTTGATTGAGCAGCGCGACGATCACGGCGCGTCACCATCGGTTTTCCACCCTGCGGGCCGATGGGAAACAACAGAATCGTTAGATTCTTGTTTGTTAGATTCTAAGTTAGGGGCGTCGTAAGCAGCGGATTTTCCGTTTGAAAATGCGCCTTCCGGTTCCTGATGGCACGGGCGCGCGGTTCCCGATGGCACGGGAACGGTGGTTCCTGATGGCACGACCGCTTCCACAGGCTGTCCACATGCTGCTGTGGACAAACGAGCCGGAAGGAAAACGAGCAGTTCATGTCCGCCGCGGTCGCGCTCGACATCGAGCCGATAGCCCGGAAGCGGCTGGCGGCGCGCGATGTCGCGCAATTCGAAGGCAAAGCGTTTGAACGGCGAAAGGCTTGCGGACTTGTCGTAGAGATGACGAAAGGCGAACCGCCAACCTGCACGCTGGCGACCGGCATGCTTGCGCACGATGCGATAAAGCCAGCGCTCCAGGCCGCCGGTCAGCCTGAAGTAGTCGCGGTCAATCGTGAGCACCAACGCTTCGTCGAGAACAGCTTTGTAGAACCAGTCCGGTACGATGAGATCGATGCCGTCGGCGCGCCCATGCGCATCCGCGCGCTCCGTCCATTCGTTGATCCACGAGAAGCGGTGCGCGCGGCGTTCGTTGGTCTGGCGCAGCGTCGTGGCGACGGTCGTCGATTGAAGGCGGTCGAGGGCCGCTTTCAGCCTGTGATAGTCGCGTGCGCTGTCACCGCGACCGATGAACGACAGAATCTCATAGGGTGTTGCCGCCATCAGGCGTGAGGTGCGCAGGCCGCTGTCGCGTGCCTGGACGATCTGGGAGGCGGCCCAGATCAGGATATCGGCGTCCCAGATGGTCGCCATGCCGTGCTCCGGCACGGCCTCGACGCGGATGGCAATCTCGCCGCTCCGGTAGTCGATCGGCGTGATGCGATGGGTCTTGGCGAGCGAGAAGAAAGGATAGGCCATGAGGTCCTGGGCGTCGCGCGGCGCGAGATCGCCTGGCAGCGCCCGAAACAGTTCGAGCTGCTCGCGTTCGGAGCGTGAGCGGTGGCGCGACGACATGGCGGTGATCAGCGGCGCGGATGACGCGCCTGCTCGAGCTCGGCAGGCGAATGGCGGCGCGCGGGCAGGACGACGGCTTTGCCAGGGTCGGACGTCGACGCCTTGGCGGCTGCGTCGACCCACTCCTGCAGGTCTTCGACGCGATAGACGACACGTCCGCCAAGTTTCGAATAGCGCGGGCCAGTGCCGTAGATGCGGTGCTTTTCAAGCGTGCGGATGGAAAGACCAACGAAGCGTGCCGCTTCGGGCGTACGCAGGTAGCGTTGCGGCACGCCTGCGAGAGTGGTGGACATGGGATACCTCGGTGATCGTTGGGGCGGCCGTCGGAGGACGGCGGCTACTGGCGATCACGGTGGCGGAGGGGTCTCGGCCAAAATAGTGCGATGTCGGCAGGCAGTGAGATCGCACCGGTCTCAGATGCGGCGCCGGTAAGGATAGAGAACAAGCTGCCGGTAGCCGCCCTTCATCATCTCGAAACCGAGCCGCACGAGACGGCCGGTCTGATCCCGCAGTTCGTGCGAAATCCAGTCACGTTTGGTGATAGGGGCGGTTTCGAAGAGACCAGCCGCGATGTCCGGATATGTCGTTCCGAGCAGGCGTGCATCGAGCGCGCGCAGCGCAAGGATGAAGCGCTTGCGGCGCTCTTGAGTAAGGGCGCCGGCATCCGGTGGCGTTCGACGCCCGCCGAGGCCATGCCAAAGGCGTAACGCGGTAGCGACGCGGATTTCGAAAAGCCGGTCGAGCGGTAGGAGCACAGCGTATGGACCATCCGTGTTGAGGAATTCAACACGGACCGGCGTGCCGCCGAGCGTTAGAGCCCGTGCGGCGGCCGCTCTTGCAATTGCGCTAAGAAGTCTCGGCGGCAAGCCGAGTTCAGGATTGACGAGTTCGTCGGGCGCATCTGTGATGGTGACGACGCGAGGGAGCGCTTTGGCTGTCCATTGAGCGGCCGTTGCGGGGAGGTCGGGCAATTCGGGGGCGAAATCGCACCCCCCAGCGTTCGGCGAACGCAGCCGTCTCGGCGTCCAAGGGATTGATAGCGCGGCCCCGGCTCCGGTGTGCAAGCCGCCTATGGTCTTCCTGAAATTCGGAGTTCCGGCGCAAGAATTCAAATGCGAAAGCCGGCGCGTCGAGCAACCGCAGTTCCTGGTACGCGTCCGCCGATCGCCAATCGGCAGCACTCATTGTGATGTCTCCTCCAGCGTCCGCTCATGCGCGGATGTGGATAGGAGAATGCACGTTCAGGTGGTGTTCTGAAACCCACAGCAACAGCAGCGCATGCTGCGCGGTCTGCACGGAACTATTTTCTAGTGCGGCGCTCCACCATAGAGAAGATGGCGGTAACCCTTCTCCGTCATCCATCGTGCGCGGGCGAGATGCGTCTCCCAGGCGCGGCGTGCGCGATCGGGTTCCGTCGCCGGGTCGATGCGCAACACGAGCTTTGCGACCTCTTGCCAGTCGGCGCCATCGGAGTCGGCATCAAGCAGACGGAGATATGTCACGAGGTGGCGCTCGTCATAGCCGGTCAGGATTGCGGCTGTCGGCGCGATATCATCCACTGCTGGATCCCGGGGTGGCGACTGCATCAAAGCTCCTCGACGACACGGTTTCTTAAACGTTAACACATGCTGGTTTCAACGTTTCAAGTTTGCCGACCTTCGCCCTGAAGCCGTTGCAGGCTTTGCCTCGTGAAGCAGCATGATTCCGCGGCCACGGTCGGATTCGACAAAAAGAATCCCCGCCGCCTCCAGCGCGCGGCGAACTTGGTCCCGCGTGCTCTCGTGCGTCGGGAGCCCGCGCTCGGACTCCAGACGTTTGAGGGCGGTCAACGCCACCAGGGCTTTTTCGGCGAGCATCTCTTGCGTCCAATTCAGCAAGGCTCGCGCCGCCCGCACTTGTCGGCCGGTGATCATTCATGATCACCTCCGACAGACGATCTGCGCGCACCAGAAAAACGACTATAATAGTCGTTATGGGTCGTCGCAACGGTGCGCCGAGGCCATATTTGGCCTCAGGAGCGGGTGGGCGGGGTGCGGGGTGATTCGGGTCAGGCCGGGACGGTTGTGAGATGCTCGGGGGCGATCCGACGCACCGCCTAGCACGGTTGTCAGGCCTGGTCGCCGCGGTTCTTGGCAGCCAGAAGACGCTGGATACGGTCCAGCACGAGGCGGTGATCATAAGGTTTCGATACGGCCGGCCCGTCCTGACAAAGATCCGCAGCTTTCTCGACAGAGCCCGTAATCGTTCCGGCGAGGATTACGCGTGGACCTGGGGCGCGATCGCGTATCCAATGCGCGAGAGCGAATCCGCTTTGGTCTTCAGCGCCGACATCGATAAGCACGACGTCAATGGGACGAGCCGTGTTGTTCAATACCTCTTTGGCTTCTACAGAATTGGTGGCTTCCAGCACTTGATAACCGCACTCGCGGAGATATTCGGCGAGCGGTGTGCGGACCAGGACGTTGCTGTCGACAATGAGGATGCGTGTGTCGCTCACGCGGGCGTTCCCGGCGGCGCGACGCCCAAAGTTACAAAAACCAATGCCACTGTCTGTGTGATGTCATATGGCTTCGCGATAAAGCGCCCGGGCATCGTCTCGCTGTTCAAGTGATCGTTTCCGGACGTGAGGATCACTGGGACGGTCGGAAAATCTGCGCGGACTCGCTCGGCGAGCTGCAGGCCGTTGAGGGAGCCAGGCATCTGGATATCGGAGAACATAAGATCGACCTTGCCGCCGGCCACGAGATAATCGAGCGCCTGGTCAGCGGAGTTGGCCTCGATGACGGCGCAGCCTGCTGTTCGCAACTCGTCGGCGATGAGTGCGCGCATAAGGACTTCATCCTCGACAACGAGCACATGAGGTTTCTCGCGATCCAACGCCGGCTCAGGCAACACTTTGATGCCCTCCTATTGAGCGAAAACGGAGGGCTTGCTGTGGCGTTCCTTGCGAAGACGAAAATAGTTGCTTTTTTCGGCGACTGTGGTGGTCGTCGGCGGAATTGGGTGAGACCGGGATTAGGGGGCGTCGGTGCGGCGCGAGGTTTCCTGCTGAGAACCTCTTGCTCCTCTAGTCACTAGAGGATTTAGGATCTCCTTCCAGCTTGGTGAAGGAAGGAGTTCTTTGCGATGGAGCGAACCGAAGGCACTGGCATGTTGTGCCCCGTCTGCCGTGTCGATCTCGTGATCAGCGAACGGCAGAACATCGAGATCGACTACTGCCCGAAATGCCGCGGGGTATGGTTGGACCGTGGTGAGCTTGACAAGATCATTGAGCGGAGCGCGGCCGAGACCTCTCAGGTTTCCCAGCAGAGGTCTTCCGCACCGCCTTCGTCCTCAGAGGCACCGAGCGCGCCGGGACCGTGGGGCGGATATGATCAGCACGGCGGTCATGGTGGCCACGGGTCACGTGATGGCCACGGCAGCCGCGGTGGTCACGGACGCGGCTTCCTCGGTCGGATATTCGACTGACGCCAACAACAACAAGAGCAACGAACAAACAATAAGGTGCTTGGGGTGGCCTCAGCTTGGCAATTCACCTTGATCCCGGCTGCGGCCGCAATGATCGGCGCCGTGATTGCGGTGAACGCGCGGCCGAAAGCAACTTTGGTCAGCGCGATCCAACATTTTGCTGCCGGCGTTGTATTCGCGGCGGCGGCTGGCGAGATCCTGCCCGATGTCATGCATCGAGGCTCGCCCTGGGCGACGGCGATCGGTGGCGCGATCGGCGTCGTCACGATGCTGCTGGTAAAACAGTTGGAAGAGTGGGCGAAAGGGCCAGCGGGCCTGTTGACGGCAATTGCCGTCGATATTCTGATCGACGGTCTGGTGCTTGGGATCGGATTCGCGGCGAGCCCAAAAGTTGGCATTCTGTTGACGATTGCCTTGACGATCGAGATTCTGTTTCTCGGCCTTACTGTGGCGACGGAGCTCGGAGAGAGTGTTCACTCCAAAGCCAGAATCGTCGGAATAACGGCCGGGCTGATCATCCTGCTGCCTGTCGGCGCTTTACTCGGGGCTCCGGTCGCGTTGCTGCCCGGTCCGATTCTGACCGGTTTCTTTGCATTCGGACTGGTCGCTCTTCTCTACCTTGTGACCGAGGAATTGCTGATCGAAGCTCATGAAACGCCCGATCGGCCGTGGGTGACAGCGATGTTCTTCTTCGGCTTCTTGGCGCTTTTGCTTGTTGAGGAGGCGATCGGCTGATTGTGCGGGTGCATGCACTGGCCATGGTCAGCTAGCACCTCGATGACACGACACTCCGCCAGGCGTCCGTGACTGCAACCGTCGATCATCACCTCAAGCTCGGCCTTGAGCGCACCTAGGCTCGCAATGCGCTGCTCGACCTCGACAAGGCGGGCTTTCGCGATTGCATCCGCCGTCGCGCAAGACTGATTGGGCTGATCCTGCAAGGTCAGCAAGGTCCGTATCGCTGGGATCTCGAACCCCAATTCGCGAGCGTGGCGAATGAACATCAGCCGGTGAAGATCGCGCGTATCGTACGTGCGACGATTGCCTTCGGTTCGGGGTGGGGCCGGCAGCAAGTCGATCTGCTCGTAATAGCGGATCGTCGGTACTTTCACGCCGCTGTGTCTGGCTGCCTCGCCGATGGAGATGTGGCGCACGACGGTCACTCCTCTAGTCACTAGAGGAATTGGCGATTGCGCACCAAAAATCAAGGGCTGCCAGTGGGGAGCTCTTTCTCGCCCGGGCTCTGCCCAGCCGCGAGATCGACAGCGCGCCGTGCGCATTTTCTATCCCGCAGCGGATCTTTGCCCTTGCTCCTCTAGCGACTAGAGGACGTAGCGCTATGGCTGAATCGAGGATTTGGTCATGACGAAGCATTCGCAACAGAGCCGCTATCGGGTCGATGGCATGGACTGCGCTTCATGTGCGGCAAAGATCGACACCGCGGTGCGCCGCGTGCCGGGTGTCGAAGATGTCTCCGTGTCGGCCACCGCCGGCACGATGACCGTGCGCCACGGTGACGATGAGGCAGTTGGTCCGGCGATCACGAAGACGGTGACCGGACTGGGATACAAGCTCAGACTGCTGACAGAACATTCGATCGGCGACGGCGGACCGAAGGCGGTCGAGGCCTGTGGTTGCCAAGGTCGCAGCGGCCCGGACGCTCACGCGCATGACGATGCCCGAAAGAGCGAGGGTCCTGAGCATCGTCATCACAACGGGCAGAACGACGGCAAGGCGTCTAGTGCCGAACTGCACGGTCACGACCATGGTCCGACAAACGGCCCATGGTGGCGGAGCGGTAAAGGACGGCTCACGATTGCCAGCGGCATCGCGCTGATCGCGGCCTACGCGATAGGCAAGTTGGTTCCAGGATTTGAACCCTGGATATTCACGGCGGCGATGCTGGTTGGACTCGTGCCGATCGCCCGGCGCGCCATCATGGCGGCTATCGCCGGCACGCCTTTCTCGATCGAGATGCTGATGACGATTGCCGCCGTCGGCGCCGTCGCCATAAGCGCAAGCGAAGAAGCGGCAACTGTCGTCTTTCTCTTTCTGATCGGCGAACTGCTCGAAGGGGTCGCGGCGGGCCGAGCGCGCGCCAGCATTCAATCGCTGACCGCGTTGTTGCCGAAGACCGCTTTGCTCGAAGAGGGAGGCAAGACGCGTGAGGTCCCGGCCGAGGACCTCATAGTCGATTCCTTGATCCTCGTGCGGCCCGGCGACCGCATTCCTGCGGACGGCTTGATCGTATCGGGTGAAAGCGCGATCGATGAGGCGCCCGTCACCGGCGAAAGCACGCCCGTCCGTAAGGGCGTAGACGCTATCGTCTTCGCTGGCACCGTTAATGGCGAGGCGGCGCTGCGCATCCGCGTGACGGCCGCCGCTGCCGACAACACCATCGCCCGCGTTGTGAAGCTGGTCGAGGAAGCGCAGGAGAGCAAGGCTCCAACCGAGCGCTTCATCGACCGGTTTTCGCGCTACTATACGCCAGGCGTCGTCGTGGTCGCCGCTTTGGTCGCCGTCATACCTCCGCTGCTGTTTGGCGGCGCCTGGAGCGAATGGATCTACAAAGGCCTTGCCATCTTGCTGATCGGATGTCCGTGCGCGCTGGTGATCTCGACCCCGGCGGCGATCGCAGCGTCGTTGTCGGCCGGCGCCCGGCGCGGCTTGTTGTTGAAGGGCGGCGCCGTTCTGGAAAAGATCGGAACGATTACCGCCGCCGCCTTCGACAAGACTGGCACGTTGACAGAAGGCAAGCCGCAAGTGACCGACATTGTCGGCTTCGGCCGGCCGGAGGCAGACGTGCTGAGGCTCGCCGCGGCGCTTGAAACCGGCTCAAACCATCCGCTCGCTAGGGCGATTCTGGAGCGCGCGGCGAGTGATAATGCTGCCGTGCCCCAGATCACCGACGCCAAGGCGATCGGTGGAAAGGGGATCACCGGGACGGTCGACGGCAGCGAGGTGTTCTTCGGCTCACCGCACGCAGCGGGCGATCGCACGGCGCTTACGCCCGATCAGATCGCACGGATCGCTGCCTTCAACGACGACGGAAAGACCGTATCGGTGTTGCTCGCCGATGGACAGGTTGCCGGCGCCATCGCGATGCGGGACGAACCGCGTGTCGACGCCAAGGCCGGTCTGAAAGCGCTGGCTGATGCGGGAATCAAGACCGTGATGCTGACAGGAGATAATCGGCGAACCGCGGACGCGATCGGCAAGCAGCTCGGTATCGAGGTGCACGCCGAATTGCTGCCGCAAGACAAGCAGCGTGTCGTCGGCGAGTTGAAGCGCCAGGGCTTCTCAGTGATCAAGGTCGGCGATGGCATCAATGATGCGCCGGCTCTCGCCGCGGCGGATGTCGGCATCGCCATGGGCGGCAGCGCGGACGTGGCTCTCGAAACGGCCGATGCTGCCGTCCTTCACGGACGGGTGGGGGACGTCTTCGCGATGATCGCCCTATCGAAGCGAACCATGGCCAACATTCGACAGAACATCGCGATCGCGATCGGGCTAAAGGCGGTGTTCCTTGTAACGACCGTCGTCGGCATCACGGGGCTTTGGCCTGCAATCCTCGCCGATACGGGGGCGACGGTGCTTGTGACCATGAACGCGTTGCGCCTGCTCAAGGTCGGGCAAGCTCAGGGTTCCTGAGTTTCGTAAGAGGCCGCCGTCTAATGCTTGCGCGTGCGAACCCCGCCCGGCGCGGCCGGGCGGGGTTGCTGCGAAGGCCTCAGTCGCCGTTCTTGCGGGGCCGCGACCAGATGAGGGTGTAGCCGTCGGCCTCTTCGTCATCGAACAGGTTCGCGTAGATCGGAGCGTTGAAGGAAGGGTCGTCGAGCTTGAGCGAGAGGTAGTCGCGGCCTTCTTCGGAGCGCTTCGACCACGCTGCCCCGATCTCGGCCCGGCCCACATAGACGCGGTGGCTGGGGGCGTTCTCGTTGGAGCGGTTGGTCTCGGCGACGATCCGGACGCCTTTCGTCTGCAAGCTCAGGGTGACGATCTCGCCCTGGAAGTCGCTGCCGACCTTCTTGAAAGAACCGATGTTAGCCATGTCACTTCTCCTTGCTGATTTCGAGCCCGCGACCACCGCGGCCTCGATGGCGATCGACAGGCCGGGGACGATCGACGACGCACCCGCTCGCGGGCCGGAGCGCAGCGGAGGATGACGGCGGTGAGACTTTCTTGCCTCGCGAGGAATGGGCTTTAGCCCAGGGGAAGAAAGTCGAGCCGACGGCGTTGCGGCTCAGGCGATCGAGGCGCAGCCGGTCTTCGGCCAGATCAGGCCATCACGAGGCCAGGTGCGTCCGTGCTCTGAACAGCATCCTCAGGAGGAGACGTGGCGGATATCGGTTCTCTTGCACAAGACGTCGGCGAGTTCAGGCGTAGAGAAAGAAGCCATGGCGTAGAAAAAGGCGGGATCGATTGCCGGGGACTCGCCGCGACTGAACGCCTTCATCCGTCTTTATGTGAGTGCCGGGAGATCGGTGCTGCGGGCTCTGCGCTTCGATAGGCCGGGGCCGTCCTCGTTTCTCAACCGAGACCCGATGGCGCTGGACCGTGCTTCGCGAACCTGTTCGATGACGAAGAGGCCGGCCTCTCAGCCTTCCCGTGTTGCGGCCGTAAGAACCGGCTGCGGCTCATCCGCATTTGCCCCGTCCGGTCGCAGCGGAAGGGGTTCGGCCAACACCGTCATGCGCGCCCAAGCCGTGCAGCCGATGATGATGGCGCCAACCCAAGCGAAGGTCTCCCGCCAGAACAGCGATGGCATGCCGATCTGCGAGAGCCCCAACACGGCGTGGTAGCCGGCGATCGCGGCCGGGATGGCGAAGGCCGCTGCAATGGCCGCGCGCAAGGGGATCGGCTTGACGAGCGCAAAAGCGACCTGGCCGACGCCCAGCGTCAACGCGCCCACGACGATGCCGATAAGGAGGGCGCCGAGGACGCCCGCGCCGCTGTGGAAGGCGGCCATGCCGGCGGTGAGGCCGACGAAGAAGGGCAGCGCATAAACCGCAAGGGCGAAGATCAGCCAGCAGAACAGGCCGATCCCAAAAATGCTGAGTATGAGTCCGATGACGAGCATCGCGGCGTCTCCGTGACAAAGCGTGTGACGGTCGCGCCTTCCACCACCACCACGGCGCGATCCGAACTATAACGAAAATTGGCCTCGAATGGGAGAGGAAACCCGTCCCACCAGACATCGGCGGTGTCCGCGACCGTGCCAGGGGCCTGACCCGACCGCAGGAGGAACGATGGCGAGACGCTCAGAAAAGCTTGATTTTCCGGTCTCTCAGGTTCGGCGCTACCTTGAGCCTGGGCCAATCGTGATGGTGTCGTCAGCGCTGGATGACAGGCGAAACATCATGACGATGGGGTGGCACACGATGATGGAGTTTACACCGTCACTCATCGGTTGCGTCATCGCCGGCGCAAACTACAGCTTTGACCTGGTCTGCAAGAGCCGTGAGTGCGTGATCAATCTCCCGACCACGACGTTGATCGACACCGTGGTCGGCGTTGGCAACACGACGGGCGCTGAGGTCGATAAGTTCGAGAGGTTCGGGCTCACGGCGCAATCGGCAACGCGCGTGAAGGCGCCGCTGATTGTCGAGTGTCACGCAAATTTTGAATGCCGTCTTGTCGATGATGCGCTGGTCGACAAATATAATTTCTTCGTTTTCGAAGTGGTGAAGGCGCATGTCGCCAAGTCGCCGAGGCATCCGGAGACGCTGCATTACACCGGCGATGGGGTATTCATGGTCGCCGGCAAGATCATCAGCCGGCGCCGGCTGTTTCGGCCGGAGCTGCTCGATACCTGATGCCGTAAGTGGCGGCGCTTACGCGCCGCCTTCGTCGTGCTTCCAGACCGGAATGCCGAGCTTGCGTGCCTTGTCGGCGAGGTTGTCCTGGATGCCGGTGCCCGGGAAGTGCAGGACGCCGATCGGCAGGACCGCCAGCATCGCGTCGTTGCGCTTGAACGGAGCCGCCTTCGCGTGCTTCGTCCAGTCCGGCTTGAAGGCGATCTGCGGCACGTTGCGATTGCTCGCCCATTTGGCGGCGATGAGCTCCGCGCCTTTCGGCGACCCGCCATGCAGCAACACCATGTCGGGATGCTTGGCGTGGACTTTGTCGAGTCGATCCCAGATCATGCGATGGTCGTTGAAGTCGAGCCCGCCGGTGAGCGCGATCTTCGGACCAGGCGGCAGCATGACCTCGGTCTCGGCCCGACGCTTCGCAGCCAGAAAGTCGCGGCTGTCGATCATCGCTGCGGTGAGCGCGCGATGATTGATCAGCGATCCTGACCGGGGACGCCAGGGTGTGCCGGTGTGCGTCTCGAAGTGTTCGGCGGCCTGGTCGCGGAAGAGCTCCATGCTGTTGCGGCGCTCGATCAGCGTGATGCCCTCGGCCGTCAGGCGTTCGAGCTCGACCGATTTCACTTCCGAGCCGTTCTGCTCGCGCTGGCTGCGCCGCTGCGCCTGTTCGTTATCGTCGAGTTCGCGCTCGATGCGATCGACGGCGCGGTGGAAGAGATTGACCGTTGACCAGAGCAGATCCTCGAGGTCCGGCTCAAGGCGCGTTTCACCCAGAGTCGAGATCAGGGCGTCGAAGATGTCGACGACGGCGCCGGCCACGACATTGCCTTCGGGAAGCGGCCTCGGGTCGGGTTCGCCCTGGAAGGGACGGTAGCCGTAGAGCTGAAGCTCGTTGAGGACGTGATCGGTCGGGGATGAGCTGTGCGGCGGTTCGAAGTCGATGTCGTCATGGTCGGTCGTCATGGTGAGGTCCTTTGCCGGATCGGCCGCGCCCATCGCGGCCTTCGTGGCGATCACTGGACCGGGAGCGGAACGGGCTTGCACCGCGGCGCCCTCGCGCCGCGGCCGAAGCGCAGCGGAGGACCGAAGGGGCCGGCTATTTTGTCTCGCGCTGTAAAGGCGGCTTCGCCGCCGACGGAAAATAGTCGGCCCTTGAGGTTGCTGGACCGGGGCGCTTCTGGTCCGATCGCCCTCTAGAAGGCCAGGGTGCGGACTCTTTCCGGCTTGCGGGGCCTCACCAGACCAACCATGGCGACACGCGAACCGTCGCCCTTCATCCCGTCTCGGCGGCGTCAACGTGCATGAAGCGCGCGACGTCCTGCGGGATAAGTTCGATCCGCAAGGCTGCTGCCAGCACGTCGACGCCGATGCCGCGCAGATCCTCGTTGAAGTCGCCCCGCCTCGGGGTCCAGGTGATCGCCTCGACCCCGGCCGAGCGGGCCCGCTCGGTCAACGCGATCGCGGCCCCGTCGCCGGCCGCATCGTTGTCGCGAGCGATATAGAGCCGGCGCAGCGTCGGCGGAAGCAACAAGGCTGCGAGGTGATTGGCCGAGAGCGCAGCGGCCATCGGCAAGGTCGGCAACACGCAGCGCAGCGACAGCATGGTCTCAATGCCTTCGCCGGCCGCGAGCACATCGGTGGCCACACCGAAACGGACGGCGTTGCCGAGAAGATCGCCCATCGCGCGCCGTGGCGTATCGATCGGCGCCTTGCCGAGACGGACGAGATCGAAGCCGGCGGGATTGAGCCAGGTGCGGTGCGCGCCGGTGATGCGCCCATCAAGGTCGGTCACACGTGCGATCATCGCTGGCCAAATTTCGGTCGGCGAGTAATCATCCGGGCGATAGTAGCAGCGCGGGTGGAATCGCAATGCGCCGGCTTCGTGCAAAGGCGTAATGCCGCGATTACGGAGATACGTCTCTGCGAGTGTGCGCATCATCGGCTGCGACATCGCAAAGAGCCGCCGTGCGGCCTCCGGCGAGCCAGTCTGCGCAGGTGGTCTGGCCGAGTTTGGCGAAGGCTCCTGTTCGCTGCGCGGCAGGTTCAAGAAGCGGCGCGCTTCGTCAGCAACATCGTGGAAGTCGACGAGGCCGCAGCTCTCGCGGATGATGTCGAGGAGATCGCCATGTTCGCCTGTTGCGGCATCGGCCTTATGTGCAGTTGAACATAAGACCGATTATGTTGCGCCGGAGATTATGTTGCGGCCCTGTGCTGGGCGGCCGTTTTGCGCAGGCTCGGCAGCTTCTCGGCAACATAATCTCCGCCCGTCAGGGAGGGTCGCGTGATGCCCCGCGACGCTTCCGAGCTGGCGCGGCGCCTCGCCCGCGACGCCGAGGCGGTCTGCCGCCATTACCTGTCGAAGGGTAGACGCCAGGGCCGTTACTGGATGGTGGGCGATGTGCGGAACACGCCCGGACGGTCGATGTTCGTGCGGCTCAGCGGACCGGACTCCGGTCGCGGCGCTGCCGGGCATTGGACCGACGCCGCCTCGGCCGAGCACGGCGATCTGCTCGACGTCATCCGCGAGAGCTGCGGGCTCGTGGAGTTCCGCGATGTCATCGACGAGGCACGACGCTTTCTAAGTCTGCCGCGCACCGAACCGTTCCCAACCGCAAAGTCCGTTCTCACACCCGTTCCGGCCGGATCGCCGGAAGCGGCGCGACGGCTCTTCGCCATGTCGCGGCCGATCCGCCGGACGCTCGTGGAGACCTATCTGTTCAATCGCGGCATCAAGGTTCTCCACCATGCGGACGCGCTGCGGTTTCATCCGCGCTGCTATTATCGCGAGAACGACGGCTCGCCGACTGAGACCTGGCCGGCGATGATCGCTGCCGTCACCGATCTTTCCGGTGCCATCACCGGCGCGCATCGCACTTGGCTTGCCCCGGACGGCTCGGACAAGGCGCCGATCGATACGCCGCGACGCGCCATGGGTGGCCTTCTCGGCCATGCTGTCCGGTTCGGCGTGGCTGGTGACGTCCTCGCCGCCGGCGAAGGCATCGAGACGATGCTGTCGCTGCGATGTGCGCTACCCGCCATGCCCATGGCCGCGGCGCTGTCAGCGAGTCATCTCGCCGCCTTCCAGTTCCCGTCGACGCTCCGCCGTCTCTACATCGTCCGCGACGCTGACGTTGCGGGCGATACGGCGGTCGCGGTGCTCACCGAACGAGCCGAAGCCGCTGGCATCGAGGCGCTGGTTCTCTCCCCGCGCCTCGGAGACCTCAACGAGGATCTGCAAGCGCTCGGCCCCGACGCCGTTCGCGCAGCGGTGCGCACCCAGCTCGCCCGTGAGGACGCGGTTCGCTTCATGCGCCGGCGGACGGTCGGAACGGGGTGACCATAGCTGGCACCCCGTCACCGACTCACAAGGCCTTCAGGAAGGCCATGAGGTCCTTGTCCTCCTTCCATGATCGAGCGGGTTGCGGCTGCCCAACCTCGCACAGCGCGACGGCGTTGGCCTTCAACGTCAGGTCGATCTCGGCGTAGATGTTGGTCGTGCTGATCGAGACGTGTCCGAGCCAGGCGCGGATGGTGTTGATGTCCACGCCGGCAAGGACCAAGTGGCAGGCCGTCGTGTGCCGGATTACGTGCGGCGTTATCGTCCGATCGGCCAGTTCCGGGACCTGGGCTGCGCAACGCTCGATCAGGCGATAAACCCCGAAGCGTGTGAACGGTGTCCCGAGCCGACTGACGAACACGGCGTCTTCGCCCGCGCGCCCGCTGATCTCCTCCGCCAGAACGCGCTCGGTTTCCGGCCACAACGGGCAATGGCGCGTCTTGCCACCTTTGCCTTGCAAGATGGCGAGATCGTGCCCGCTCTTGCGCGATCCGATCTGCAGATCGCAGGCCCTCAGCTGGGTCGCTTCGGAGACTCTGGCGCCGGTGTTGTAGAGGAAGAGCAGAAGTGCGTACTCGCTCCGGCCGCGCCGCGTCTTGCGGTCCGGCGTCGCCAGCATCGCCTCCATCTCCGCCCTGGTCAGCCATCCGACCGGCGACGGCATCGATCTCTTCGACGCGATAGCCCGGATATGACCGCACCATTCGACATGGGCCGGGTCGCGGCTGCCGACGAAGCGCGCGAACGCCCGGATCGCAGCCAGTCGTTGATTGCGGGTGCGAACGGAGCAACCTCGATCCGTCTCGAGATGGGTGAGGAACTGCAGCACGCATCCGGACGTGATGTCCGATACCGCAAGCCGGTCCACGGGCTTGCGCACCTTCCGGCTGACGAAGACAAGCAACAGGGTGAAGGTGTCGCGGTAGCTCTTGCGAGTGTTCCGGGCCAGATTGCGTTCGGTCACGATGTGCTCGGTGAGGAACCGGCGGAGCCATGGGCCGAGGGCTGTGCGATCAGGCATGCCGACCTCCCGCCGCATAGCCGGCGAACCGTAGCGACGCCTCTTTCAGCAGCTCCGTCGTCATCGACAGATAGACCTTCGTGCCCTCCAGATCGGCGTGACCGAGATAGGTGGAGAGCACCGGCAGCAGCCGTTGCACATCAGCGCCCTGCCGATACCAGCTCGTCAGGCGATGGACGGCGAAGCTATGCCGTAGATCGTGCAGGCGCGGGATCGTCCGCCCCACCGCTGCGCGATGGACCCCGGCGATGCGTCTCAGCGTGTCGAACGCGGCCTGCACGGTGCTGCTGGCAAGCCGCGTCCCATCCCGGTTCGCGAGGAGTAACGCGTCCCGGCCGTTCACGAGTCCGGCGCGCTGGCGTAGGGACACGTGACTGTCCAGAAGCGCTGCAAGCTGAGGGCCGATCGGGACCAGCCGGCTTTTATAGAACTTGGTGGCTCGGACGGTCAGGACGGCGTTCGCCAGATCGACGTCGGTCAGGGTGAGGCGGGTCGCCTCGCCGAAGCGTAGCCCGGCCCCGTACAAGAGGAGAAGCAGCGTCCGGAACGTCACCGCATCCAGCTGGACCGCGCCGCGCCGGCTGGCCTCCACGGTTATGGGATTGAAGAGACGCGCAAGCTCATCGCGCGAGTAGATATAGGGCGGCGTCCGGACGGCCGATCTTGGCGCGTCGACCGGCATGGGCGAGCGGACCGCATGGCCGCGGCTGATCGCGTGACGCCAGAAGCCGGCAAGCGCATAGTGCCTATTCTCACGGTGGCGCGTCGGCCGTCCGTCGCCTGCCAGGTAGGCCAGGACCTGCCCCGTCGTCACCCCGTCGCAAGGGGCGTCGCCATCGGCATGGTCAAGCAAGCGGCGCAGGAGGTTCGCCCCGGATGTGAACTTCGCCCCGTGAGCTCGGCGCCAGAGCACATAGCGTTCGATCGCCTCTCGCAGGATCATACCAGGCCCTCCAGGTCGAGAGCGGCCACCTCGCGAAGCGCGGTGAGGTCGACCTTGGCGTAGATGGTGGTGGAGGAAGGATCGCGGTGGCCAAGGAAGTCGCCGATCACCTTCATCGGCGTGCCTTGATCCAGCAGATGCTGGGCCGCGGCATGCCGCAGGGCGTGAGCCCCACGTCGTCCGGTGACGACGCCGATGCCGGCCAGCCGGTCACGGACGATCTTGCCCAAGGCGTTTCGGTCGAGCGGTCGGACTGGCGCGCGCGTTGTGAAGAAGAGACTGCGCCCGAACCCGGACGGCCGCGCCTCCCTGATGTAGCGCAGGATGGCGTGGCCCACGCCCAGCGACAGCGGCCACAGATGAGTTCGACCCGGTTTTGGGCAGCGGACCCGGAACATCGAGTTCTCCCAGTCCAGATCATCGAGCCGCAGCCCGCCGACCTCTCCCGTCCGAAGCCCATATGCGATGAACAGCATCAGGATCGCCCGGTCGCGCTTGTCGACAGGGCGGTCGCCCCCAGCCGACGCCAGCAGCCGCACCACATCCTCACGCGGCAACCCTTTGGGCACGGTTTGGTCAGCCATGAAGCGGGGTGCCACGATGCCCGCGGCGAGGCCCGCTCGGCACCAGCCGCGCATCTCGGCGTACAAGAAGAACGCCCTCAGACGCTGCGCATAGTCATGTCTCGTCCGGCGGCTCCAAGCTCCCCGCTCGTGCTCAGCCGCTACGGCATCGTCGATATCGGTCATACCGATGGCGTTCAGCCGGACGTCCTTGGTGGCCAACTGACGGAAGAAGTGGTCGGCCGCCTTACGATAGCTCTGCACGGTCGCATCGGAGAGTCCGCGCTCCTCGCTCAGCCATCTTGCGAAGGCGTGGACCTCGGCGTCATGCGGGTGACGACCGTCATCGCGCTCGTCGAGCCAACCTAGGAAGGCGAACCATCTAACACTGTGATTGACGAAGCGGTCGTGCGCCTTGATCGATGCTCCTCGATCGCACCGACGTCCCCTGGGCCGCGCCCATAGCGCCGCAGCAGCCTCAATCCGCGACCGGCTCACCCGCTCGCCGTCTTCAAGGCCCAGAAGGCGCACCAAGCTCAGCTGATCGTTGGCGCACTTGCGCAAGGTCGATCGGCTCGCGCCGGTCGCCTTGAGATGAATGAGGTATCGCTCCCGCTGCTCCACAAGCGGCGCCGCCCGATACTTGTCGACGGTATGCGGGAAGAAGATGTCATCAAGCATTTTGCCTCCATGTTGTTGGAGGCGCGAGTTTCCGACGAAGCGGGACGACGGAAGCTATGTTGATCGCACGAGAGGCCTATCGTCAGGCGCGAGCTGGGCGCACAGCCCATTGCTCAGTACCTCCGCGCCGAGCCGGTGCAGGTCCCCGTTGAAGTCGTCCAGCGCGGGCACGAGCGTCAGCACCTCGACGCCGGCGGCACGTGCGCGGTCGGCCAGGATCTCCGCCGCACGACGTCCTGCCGCATCGTCGTCTCGCGCGAGATAGAGCCGTCGTAGACCGGCGGGCAGCTCGAGCGCGGCGAGGTGGTTGGCCGAGAGCGCGGCTGCCGCGGGCATCGAGGGCATGACCTGCCGCAGCGAGAGTATCGTTTCCAGCCCTTCTCCCGCGATCATGACGTCGACCGCCCGACCGAATCGGACGGCGTTGCCAAGCAGCAGGCCCATGGCGCGGCGTGGTGTCGAGACCGGCGCTTTGCAGGCCGACGCCGGATCGAGCCAAGTACGATGCACGCCCGTGATCGTGCCATCGAGCGCCGTGACTGCCGAGATCAGCGCGGGCCAAGCCTTGCGAGCCTGATCGCGAGAGTCGTCATCGTCGCCGCGATACCAGCAGCGCGGATGGAAGCGAAGCGCTTTGCAGCCCCTCAGATCGTCGATCCCGCGCCTGAGGAGGTAGGCCTCGGCCAGGGTGCCGGCGAGCGGCTTGGCCATGGCCCAGAGCCTGCGCGCGGCTTCGGCTGAGCCCCGCGCGGCGGGCGGTCTTGGCGCAGCCGGTGGTTCGGCGCGGGGCAGCGACAGGAAGCGCCGCGCCTCGTCGATGACATCGCGGAACTCCACGAGCCCGCAGCTCTCGCGGATGACGTCGAGCAGATCGCCGTGCTCGGCCGAGGCGGCGTCGGTCCAATGCCCGGCAGCGCCGCGACCGGAGTCCGGTCCGCTGAGCCGCACGAACATCGACCGTCCGGGCGTGTTCCGCACATCGCCCACCATCCAGTAACGGCCCTGGCGTCTACCCTTCGACAGGTAATGGCGGCAGACCGCCTCGGCGTCGCGGGCGAGGCGCCGCGCCAGCTCGGAAGCGTCGCGGGGCATCACGCGACCCTCCCTGACGGGCGGAGATTATGTTGCCGAGAAGCTGCCGAGCCTGCGCAAAATGGCCGCCCAGCACAGGGCCGCAACATAATCTCCGGCGCAACATAATCGGCCTTATGTGCAGTTGAACATAAGACCGACGCCGCGACCGGCGAGCATGGCGATCTTCTGGACCTGATCGCCCTCAATCGTGGTCTTGATCGCCTTCGCGATACGCTGGACGAGGCGCGCACGTTCCTCGCCTTGCCGCCGGACCGGATCGCTGCCCGGCAGGATCGACTTCCTACGCCTCGCGGCTCGCCTGAGTCCGCGCGACGTCTCTATGCCATGTCGCGCCCGATCGCAGGGACCTTGGCGCAGACCTACCTGCACAGTCGCGGCATCACGACTGTGCCTCAAGGCGATCCGCTCCGCTTCCATCCGCGCTGCTACTACCGCCGCGACGAGGACAGCCCGACCGAGACTTGGCCTGCTTTGATCGCCGCAGTCACCGACCTTGGCGGCAGGATCACTGGCGTGCATCGCATTTGGCTCGGTCGCTCGGGTCACGGCAAGGCACCGATCGATGCGCCGCGCCGGTCCATGGGCCAGGTCCTGGGGCATGGCATCCGCTTCGGAGCGGCGAGCGACGTGATGGCGGCCGGCGAGGGGATCGAGACCGTGCTGTCGTTGCGCGGTGTCTTGCCCACCCTGCAGCTGGTCGCAGCAA
>Ga0310811_10001127_pt1 | contig 34254 bp, 15 predicted proteins | sample YCmetagenome_FD_207642 | JGI IMG/M metagenome (GOLD analysis project Ga0310811, IMG submission 207642) | Soil microbial communities from experimental microcosm in Duke University, North Carolina, United States - YC | ecosystem: Engineered > Artificial ecosystem > Soil microcosm > Unclassified ...
GGCAAAAAGTGGCCGTATTTCGCTCTTTTTGGCCTTTTGTTGAATTTTGGTGCAAAAAACAGCTGCAAATGAGGCCATATAATGAACATCTTACCGGACTGACAATCAACTACATAACGAGAAAGGTGTTCACGGAAATCGCAAAAATGGTGCACTTTTTGATGTTCGTGAAAATTCAATCAATTGACTATCAGGTAATTACTCTAAATACTGCCTGGCAAGCGGCGGCGGCGCGAACACTTAGTGTATCGAGTTCGATTGTACTTAACCAATAGTCCATAGCTATCCTTTAAAATTACTATGATAGTTCTTTACTTAACGAAATTGCCCAACAGGCGCACCGAACACAAAAACCGCGCCTTAAAAAAGGGGGCGGTTTTGCTTTAGGTGTTTGAAAGAACACGCGTCGTCTTCTCCCCGTGCGCCTGGCTATTACTCACTTCAAAAAGAAATCCAATAATCCTTTTTGCACCTGCGCAGTCTGCTCCTGTACTATCCAGTGCCCGGCATCTTTGATGATCACCTCGTGCACATCAGACGCTACGAGCCTGCTATGCGCAGCTAGGTACGACCCGGCAGAATGATCGGCCCCCATGGCCAACAAGGGTATAGGAAGCTTTTTCTTTGCAAATTCCACATTGTCTTTGGCGTCCTGGTTAAATTTCCCGAACCAGAGGAATGCCCCCGTTGTTGCGCCGGGTACAGAATAGGCACGAATAAACTCATTTCTCTCGGCTGCGGTAAAACTATTATTTTTAAACCCGACGGTCGGCCAGAAATCCGTAAAAAACAGTCCTACTTTGCCTGAAACAAGATCGCCTGAATGCGGCTGCGCAAAAAAACCAAACCACCACGCCTGCGACCTGACCTGGCTCCATACCGGCTCGATGCCGGGTAACAGGGCATCTAATAACGCTATCTTTTTTACGTCCGCAGGAAATTGTGCCGCATAGGCGTAGGCCACCATCAGGCCTATATCGTGCCCAACTAAATTGATATGTTGAAAGCCCAGCTTTTTCATCAATTCGTGCATATCCACGGCCATATTCTTTTTGTCGTAACCGCCCGCCGGCTTGCCTGATTCACCAACACCACGCATATCAGGTGCGATAACGACAAAATGTTTAGATAGTTCGGGTAGTAAACGATTCCACATATACCAATTTTGTCCAAAACCGTGTATCAGTAACAATGGTTCGCCTTTGCCGCCGATGACGTAATGAATTTTGACACCATTAACAGTGCCGTATTGGTGTTTAAACCCCACAGGTGGCGAAGCCGGCTTGATCGTTTCGGCAAACCCGGCAGCCGAATAAATAAAAAGCAGCGCCGTTAGCACCAGTAGCTTCATTTTTTTTAGTGTTTTCATGGTTTTTGTTATTTAGTACAGTTTATTGTTTTTGGATTTGGGTACCCTTTGGAAATCACTATACTACAAGACTATCCGGTTTGCACAGACTCCAGTTAAAGATAAGTATTTAAATTAAGCAGCTTATATACTTATATTGAAGCTATTAGAAGGTACACCGCCTAAGATGCGGTGACAGATTCATGAACTTACGGAAATAAAAAAAGGGCTTTTCACATGGAAAAGCCCTTTTTTATCCGGACCATGTTAGTTCACTTTAACAGTTCGCCCCGTGTTTTTATCATCAAAAAAAGTGATACTAACCATTTGGTCATTAAGTTTGACAAAGCGTGCTGATTGCGAAAGGAATGACGAACCATAATAAAACTCCTGCTTCTCGGTTTTACCGTTTTTATAAGTTATCAACGCATAACTGTCCGTTGCCGCAGGGGAAATAGTATTCGACCTGGAATTCAATTGATAAACCTTCATAAAGCCTTTATCCTGACTTGCTGCCAATAGCAGGTTCCCTTTATTGTCCCTCAACTTAACCAAAGCTTTGCCGTTTCCGGGAATGTAAATACCGCTTTGAGCAATGGTCATCGGCTTAAAACCGCCCCTGCCGTCGCCTTTCAGTATCAAACCATTGAACGCATCATACCTGCCGATGGAAACGTCGGTGCCGTAATCATTACCGTTAATGGCCACATCCTGGTTGCCATCACCATCGAAATCGCCTGTCACCATCCCATTCAAAGTTGAGAATTGTGCCTCAGCGGGGAGCGGTATGATGGTAAATTTCCCATTCCCGTCATTGCGCAAATAGCACGACTTTAACATATTTGCTTTAAGACGCAAGGCCCCCTTTCGCTGTTCGGGTGATAATATGTCATCCATAGTAGCGGTAGCGTAGGATTTGTAATTGGTGTACTTCTTTTTCATGCTGATCATCTGTTTCAGCATATCATCACGTCCATGCATAGGAAACTCCTTCTTATCACCATTCTGATCGGGCAGGAAGATGGACGGTATAGCAGAGTAGGTTCCGCTCTGATCGAAATCTTTTGCGGTAATGTATATGGGATATTTATCGCTGGCTTGCAGTAAGCTGTTTTCACCCAGGTTTCCGACAATATAATCCATGCGGCCCGTGTGCCTGAAATCGCCGGCAACAATTGAATTCCACATACCCAATTGCGTGCCTACGCCAGTCTTCGAGGTCACGTTTACAAATTTTCCATGATCGTTCTTAAGAAATGTAACCGGCATCCACTCTCCTGCCATCACCAGGTCGGGCCAGCCGTCGCCGTCAAAATCAGTAAAAAGGCCATCGCAAACCATGCCGATATTTGTTAAGGCAGGCGCAACCTCGCTGGTCACATTGGTAAATTTCACCACACCGTTCTGGCTGTCGTTGCGCAGTATGCAGCTTGACACCGGCCTGGGATAATTCCATGGGTCTACCCTGCCCGAAACAAACAGGTCAAGTTTGCCATCTTTATTATAATCCACAGCCCGCACGCATAGTTTACTGGTATGATCTGTTGGCAATGCATTTGCCGCGAGAGTAAAATTTCCTTTCCCATCGTTAATATATAAACGGTCCTGGTAGTTTGGGCTGCCGGGAGCACTCTTGTAACCTCCGCTGGCGATATACAGATCCGGCTTACCATCTCCATTGGCATCGAACAGTAACATACCCTCATCTTTGGTTTCAGTAAACTTACCTTTCTGATCGGGGAACAGGTCGCGCCTTATAAATTTACCGTCGGCCTGCTGCAAAAACAATTGAGAGTGAAGTGCTGAATTGCCTGCGGTGATGATATCGTCCAAACCGTTGCCATCAACATCGGCCACTGCCAGCGCCGGGCCATATTCCGATAGTTTGTGAGGTATTAATTTTTGAACATTGAAGTCGATAAAATCGCCCTCATCGTGGTGGTACCTGATATTTTTCACACTATCCACCTCGGTAAACAAGGCATTCGGGGCAACCTTTGGCTGTTCCCATGAATAAGATTCATTTGCATTAACAACGTTAGCCGTAACTACCTGGTCGGCTTTCACATTTTTCAGCACCTGTTTTTTACCATTCGGCCAGCGAATAACTACTGAATCCAGTTTACCGGTTTTCCCGAGGCCAAAATGCGCGATATTTTCGTCGGTAGACAGGTAACCCCGGTAAGGATTATTTTCAGATACCTGGTGTTTGCCGTTATCATAGTATATATCGGCCCAGGCTCCTAAACCCCCGGGGTTGTGCCCGGCCCCCTTGAATTTTACCTGTATAAAATGCGTATCGGTGCTATCCTTGTCGCGCGAAGTATTTCGATAGACAAATGCTTCGTCATTAATGTTATTAACGATCATGTCCATCGCTCCATCGTTGTCCAGATCGGCATAGACAGCACCATTGGAAAAGCTTGGTACCGCAAGCCCCCAATCCTTAGTTTCGTCCTCAAAGGTCAGATTGCCTTTATTGCGGTAAGCATAGTTATGTATCTTCACAGAAGGTATTTGCTCTAATACCTGTTTTTTTGACCCGATTGCATACGCATTTTGCCGGTAAACCATAAAATCATGATCTGTTACATCCTTAGGGAACCCATTAGTAACTATCACGTCCCGGTAACCATCATTGTTAAAATCGGTGATCACAGGTGTCCAGCTCCAATCCGTTTGAGCTATGCCGCTCATAAATGCGATCTCACTAAATGCCGGAGCGCCAAGCGAATCGTTTTGCAATACGCGCGGACCCTGGTTTAGCTGCAAGGTGTTTCGCACATACTGATATTGAATATGAAAAAGATTAAAGCTTTGAATAGTTTGATAACTGTTTGGTGGCATCATCATTTTCTTACGATAATTATCTTCCGGGTTCATATCCAGCTCAAAAACATCAGCGAGGCCATCATTATTGATATCAACTATGTCCTGCCCCATCGCATTGAACGAGGTATGCTTAAAATACTCTTTTGACCTGTCGGTGAAAGTACCGTCGTGATTATTGATGTACAACAGGTTCGGCGAGAGGAAATCATTGCTTACATAAATATCTTTCCAGCCGTCACGGTTAATATCAACTACAGTCGCTGCATGGCCTAGTCCCTGCAGATCGATGCCTGCTTTAAAAGAAACATCGTGAAAAACAGGATGCTTCAGCTTTGCATCCCATTCGGCATGATATAATCTCCCCATGCTTGAATGCGGGTATTTAGCCGCAGCAGGGCCAAAAATATTGGGGTAGTAGGTTGAACTGGCCTCGTTATCTGTAAGGTACATATCCGGATTACCATCATTGTCATAATCAAAAAAGGTAGCCATGGTTGATTGTATATGAACGTCAAGTCCATATTCCTTTGCCATTTCTTTAAAATGCGGCACCCCATCCTTATCAACCCCCTGGTTAACATACAATAAGTTAACCCTGCGATTTGAATCGGCATAAACCGTATTACATACATAAATATCCATCAGGCCGTCGCTGTTAATGTCGACAACTGAAACCCCTCTTCCCCATCGGCCCGTGCCGCTTACGCCGGCTTTGTCCGTTACATCCTCAAATTTGAAATCCCCTTTGTTGAGATACAGTTTATTGGACACAACGTTGCCGGTAAAATAAAGGTCCTGCAAGCCGTCGTTGTTGAAATCTCCTACACCGATTCCACCGCCGTTGTAAATATTGACGATATCGAAAGGATTTATGGTGTCATTTTCAACGATCTGGTTATTAAAATGAATACCGGAATGCGACGAGGAAATTTTTTCGAAAAGTGTATGTTTCTTACATGAAAAAAAACTTAAAAGGCCAAGCAGAAACACAAATGGATAAAACTTTTTCATATATACAGTTTAATAACCGGGAAGCCAGGAGTTCCGATTGAATTTAGCTATTTAATTGGTTTGCTCAAAACCCGGTGATAAAAATACCAGGCAGTGTTATACCTGGCTCTATTAACTAAGAAAGGCTTTCCCCGAACGGGGAAAGCCAAGCCAATTATAAATCAACTCTCATGTTGTGTATTGAGTTCTCATCGGTAAGCAGGGTTTTGGGTCAGGTTCGGGTTAAGCCCGATAGCTGCCTGCGGTATAGGCAACAGGTCGCGCCCGTCTGGTAGCGCCGTACGCCAAACACCATGCGGCTGACCGTCATGTGTCGGGCCCGGAGCCGGATTAGGCTGCGGGGTCGACGTTGCGTCTGTTCCGTATGCTTCATGAATAAAGGCAGCCGCCACACCGGGGCCTGCCCTGCGAAGGTTATAGAACAACGAATATTCGCCTGTCAGTTCATGCCTGTATTCGCTCAAAACCATTTGCAATGGGTCGGTTATAGGCGAAGCTGCTGTACCGTCGTATTTGGCGCCGTCCTGCATAGTTGCCGGAGCCGTGCCACCCCATGCCCTGTCTCTTACGGTCTTAATATCGGCCAAACCTCCTGCAACATCGCCTGTGCGGATTTTACACTCGGCCCTGTCAAGCAATATTTCCGCGTAACGCAGCATTATTTGGTTTTGCGAACCGAAGATAACCTGTGAACCCGAATTACCGGTTAGGTTAGGGTCTCTCCATTTTTTTGCGCAGTAATAGCCGGAACGTTTTTGGTCGGATACACCATACCACGGCTTTGTAGCCGTTCCGCAGGTATTGATGATCTTACCGTCGTCTCCTATATAGCGGGGGTCGCCGTTGGTAAAGCCCGAAACTACTTCAGGATATCCTTTTATGCCGCCCCATTTGGCAACTATGCCAGGGCTAACAATCGCATCGCCGGGACCGATAATAGTGCCCGCCTTGCGCAGATCGCCTGGCTGATAAGAAAGCCACAGACCCGGGTTGCCATAGTCGTATCCAAAGTTGTCTACTTCTTCAGGCCAGCTAAAATCGTCTATCCAGGCAACCTCGCCACCATTCTGCCAGCCACCGTCCCAGCTTTGTGAACCCTGAACGTCAAACTGTATCTCGAACAGCGATTCATCATTGTTTTGATGGTCAAATTCGTGAACGTCCATAAAGTTTGGCAACAAGTGGTAGTTGTTTGTTAGTTCTGGATTATTGAAAGCAGTTAAAGCCGCCGCATAATCGCCCAACCACATTTGAGCGGAACCTTCATAGCCGTAAGCAGCTCCTTTGGTTGCTCGGCCCAGATCAGTAGAAGGTAGTGTTGTTTTAGACAAAAGCAGCTGTTCTGCCTGCTGCATATCCGCTACTACCTGTTTGAAAACCTCATCCTGTGAACTTCGCGGTGTCAGTCCATTTGATGTTGGGCTCAATTCTAATGGAACCCCACCAAATGAGCCGGCGAGATAATAGTAGGTCATACCCCTCAAAAAGTAAGCTTCACCTGTAAGGCGGTCGGCCAAAGCCGGTGTCACTATTCCCTTCGCTTTCGCATCTGCTATGATACCAAAGGCAGCGTTGGCCCTGGCTATACCAATGTAGGCGTTGTTCCAGAAGGTCGAGAGGGCACCGAAATCGGAGTTGATCTGGTAATTGTTCCAAACAATATCAGCTCCATAGTTGAACCAGTCGTGTGTCTGGAAATTCGCATAGTACCAGATCGATTTCTTTAAAAGATCGCTGTTTTGGTAGCTGTCGTAAATGCTGTTTACCAGGGCCACTACATCCGATGATTTTTGGAAGGTTGCACCCGCCGTAGACGAGAAAGTATTCGTCTGGTTTAAAAAGCTCTTTTTACAACTGAGCGGGATCAATAGCACCGCGACCAGGGCTATCAGTGAAATATTTTTCTTATTCATTTTCATATCTTTCAATATTATATTGCTCTTTATTTGAATGTCACATTTAAACCGATAGTGTAAAACCTGGATGACGGGTAAGTGCCATTATCCACACCGTTCTGGGTTGCATTTCCTCCCTGCATACCTACTTCAGGATCGAGCCCTTTGTAGCTTGTTATTGTAAACAGGTTTTGGGTTGAAAAATACACCCTTACTTTGGCTAGTGACGCCTTGCTCACAAGGTCTGATGGCAATGTGTAACCCACGGTTACGTTTTTCAATTTCAGGAAACTGCCGTTCTGTATCCATGAACTTGATGGCACATTGCTGCCGATGGCGTCGTCATTGTAATTGGCCCTGGCGTAAATGTTGGATGGATTGGTAGACGTCCAATGATGCAAATAATAATCATAGCTAACGTTTTCCACACCCACAAAACTCCTGTTCTGGAAACTTTCCAGCGAGCTTTCTTCATAATTCAGTATCTTGTTTCCGTAAACGCCATAGAAATAAGCGTTAAAATCCCATGCTCTGTACGAAAAGTCAAAGTTCAGACCTCCATAAAACTTCGGTATCGGGCTACCCAGGCTCACCTGGTCAGCCGGAGTAACCTGTCCGTCGCCATTGGTATCAGCAAAATAGCGATCGCCGGGGCCTGTTGCTGTTTTCTGGTAGTAAGGATTGGATGGGTTCTTAGCCGCTGCCGAGGCATTCAAAGCATCCACCTGTGCCTGTGTCTGGAATATACCAAGTGTTTTATAACCATAGAATTCGCCTACGGGCTGTCCTACATTTGTTTCAGTAAAGGTAGACCAGCCAATACCGGCTAAACTAAGACCACCAAAGTTGGTTACGAAGTTTGTTCCTGAAGTAATACTCGTCAGTTTATTGCTAACTGTGGTTAGGGTTAAACCCACGCCATATTTGAACTCACTTGTTCTGTGATTATAGTTGATTGCAAACTCGAAACCTTTATTTTCCATACTGCCCACATTACGGGTAAGGAAATTGTAACCTGTCTGTGCAGGCGCTGCCAGCGTTAGCAGAAAGTCTTTTGACTTCCTGTCGAACCAGTCGACTGTTACGGTCAGATCGCCATGAAGGAACGATATGTCCGCGCCAATATCGGTTTGGGTATCTGTTTCCCATTTCAGATCAGGGTTTGATGGTTGTACCGAAGCAATACCTCCCTGGTACAACTTATCAAACGGATAACCAAGGTTACCACTGGTTGCCGGTGCCGATCCTGTTGAATAAAGCGCCTGGTACTGGAACAGGCCAATTGAGCCCTGGTTACCGACCTCGCCATAGCTGGCCCTGATCTTCAGATCGGATAGCCAATCCACATTCTTCAAAAACGACTCTTCTTTAGCTTTCCACGCAACAGCGCCAGATGGGAATGTACCATATTGATGCCCTGCGTCAAATTTCGAAGAACCGTCGCGCCTGATAGTACCTGTTATCAGGTATCTGTCGTTGAAACTGTAAGATAGCCTGGCAAATTGTGAAGCCAGGGAATAGATGCTTTGCCCATTGCCCAAAGCGTCGAGCTGCAGGTTACGCACCTGGCCCAAATCGCGAATAACGCTGTTGGGTGGGATACCGCTGCCGCCCATGGCGGTGTACGTATTCTTTTGTTCCGAAACACCACCTACAAAATTTATGGTGTGCTTACCGAAGGTCTTGTCATAAGAGATGGTATTTTCCCATAACCAGTTAAAAGTTTGGTTCAGATGCTGGCTATAAAAAGCATTTTGGGTTGCACCACCCAAATTATATTGCTGATCGAGGCGATCATCCTCCGGCTGGAAGAAATAACCATTGTATTCGTTCACGTTAACACCCGCATTGGTTTTTATCTTAAGCCCATCAATTATAGTAGCCTCTAATGAAGTGTTGGCCAGCAAAAAGTTGGTCAGGTTTTGATAACGGTCATTTTCTACCGTGAAAACCGGGTTACCATATTTGGCTACATAAGTATTTTGCGGGTTATAAAAGCCATAATTGTTATTATTATCCTTTATCAGCGAGGTTTGTTTATTACCGCCATCCAATGTCGGAGGCAATTGGGTTAATTGCACCAGGCTGCCTGTCCCGAAAGGATTGTTTGAATCCTGGTAAGTGTATTTGGCACTGGTTGACGATTTCAGCCATTTCATAGGACTATAATCGACATTTGAACCTAATGTTACCCTTTTGAAGTATGAGCCTAGAACAATACCTTTCTGATCATAATATCCAAGTGACGTTGCGGATTGTACCTTTTCGCTGCCGCCGCGTATAGCCAGGCTATAGCTTTGGGTTTGCGCAGTACGGTACATTGCATTTTGCCAGTCGGCATTAGTTAACGAGGCTGGGGTACGCCATTGCTGCAATTCGGCAAAGTTGTGTTGCGGGTCTGCATCAGCCACCTCATTAGCCAGCGTGGCCCACTGCTGGGCGTTCAGAATATTGTATTCTTTTGGCTTGCTTTGGAATGCGTTGTATGCATCGAATGAAACCTGGACGCCATCCTTCCTTCCCTTTTTTGTTGTTACGATGACAACGCCATTTGCAGCGCGTATACCGTAGATCGCAGTTGCAGATGCGTCTTTCAATACATCAATAGATGCAATATCGCTCGGGTTGATATTGTTGATACTGCCGTCGAGAGGATAACCATCCACAACATATAGCGGCCCATTACCACCACTGGCAAGACTACCGATACCACGTATAAGTACGCTGATATTACCGCCGGGTGAGGCATCATTGCTCACAACCTGCACGCCCGCCGCCCGGCCCTGTAATGCCTGGTCAAGGGTAGTAACCGGGACTGATGCGATCTGCGCCGCTGTCACGGAGCTAACCGACCCGGTCAGGTCTTTTCGCTTGGCGGTACCGTAGCCGACAACTACAACCTCAGAAAGTGCTTTGTTATCGGTTGCCATTTTGACATCGACAACGGCCCGCCCGCCTACAGGAACCTCCTGCGTTGCATAGCCGATATAAACAAATACCAGCGTGCCGTTAGCCGCTGCAGCGATGGAGTAATGACCGTTTACATCGCTGACCGTTGTAGCCCGGGAGCCCTTAACTGTGATGGTTACTCCCGGCAAAGGCGATCCGCTATCGCCATCGGTTACCGTTCCTTTAACGGTATTACTTTGTGCAAAACCGGGGCTGCTTACCAGCAGCAGCGATAAGCACAACCCGACTAAAGTCACGACGTGAATAATTCGTAATTTTTTAATCATAATAAGTTTTGATGAAGTTGAAAATTGGTTGTATTTGACAATGAATAAAATTATTGCCCGGGAGGCACCAACTGTAACACAAATGTTAAAGTTTATACAACAAATGTTAACCCGGTGTTTTTTAATTGACTATCAGATAATTATAAAAATAAATCTTGTCTATGAAATTTTATTTTCGGCAATTAATGGTCTATTTATAACATTTGTTGATACTATTTTACACGTTGTTTTGTACGTATTTTTAAATGGTACTCTTTTAACACTTTAAAAAGTTCCGGTTCCTGTTAATTATTATTGTATATCTAACATTTATTCATAATTTAGATTCACCGAAGGCTAGCCGGCCATACCAATTATAACGTTAATGAGAGTGAGACTTTTCTTCCTGGTGGTGTTGTTTTTTCTAAGTCAACATACGTTGTTTGGCCAAAACAATCCCTATCAATTCTATAACCTGGATATTAATAACGGGCTATCAAATAACCAGATCAATTGCATCTTCAGGGACTCCAATGGTTTTATGTGGTTTGGCACAACGTCGGGTCTTAACCGGTATGATGGTTATAAATTCAGGGTTTTTAAGAATGACAGCAGGGACACCAATTCTATCGCCCAAAATTTCGTCTCGAACATATTTGAGGGGCCGGAAAACAAAATGTGGGTATTAACACACAATTATTTCAGTATTTATGACCCGCAAACCGAAAAATTCTCTAATAATATACATAGCCAGCTCGACAGGTTCAAGGTTGGCACATCAGACTTGCGGTTAATTAAAAAAGACAGCTGGGGCAATTTTTGGTTCATTACAAACAATAAGGGTGCTTACTGCTATCAGCCACAAAGCGGCATAACTGAATTTTTCGATCATTCGGCTAAATCGAAGATTTCCCTTCACTCCGACCAGGTGATGGATATTGCTGATTGTGGGAATGGTATTATCTGGGTGATCTATGGCGACGGCACACTCGAAAAACTGGATATAAACAACCACCGTATTATTGAAATTGCACATGTGCCGTCCACAACCGGGGGCAAAAGCAATCTTTCATTTTTTGCAACCGTTGATCGGCAGCAGAATCTTTGGCTATGGGCAAACGGAAGCCAGATAGGCGTATACAGGTACGATGCCGGTTCAAGAACTTTTAAACATTTCGCTAAAGAAGAGCCCCGCTACAAGTTAAATTCCAACATTGTTAATTCCATTACAGTTGGCGATGACGAAAAGATATGGATAGGCACGGATCATGGAGGAATCGATGTTATTGACCCAAAAACTTTCAATATCATTTATCTAACCTCCCGCGACGATGATCCTAAATCACTCAAGGGAAATAGTGTGGTATTATATAAGGATCTGGAAGGCATCATTTGGGCGGGGACCTACAAACAAGGTATAAGCTATTACCGCAAAGGTATTTTCCAGTTCCCGCTTTACAGGCATTTCCCCGCAGACAAAGCAAGCCTGCCTTTTGAAGATGTGGACTGCTTTAAAGAAGATAAAGCCGGCAATTTATGGATAGGTACAAACGGAGGCGGGCTGATCTACTTCGACAGAAAAAGCAATAAATACACCCGCTACACGCATGACCCTGGCAATGTCAACAGCTTAAGCAACGATATTGTTATAAGTTTGTGCATAGACCATGAGGGTAAGCTTTGGATAGGAACCTATTTTGGCGGACTCGAATGTTTTGATGGGAAAACATTCGTTCACCACAGGCATAATGATAAGATAGCCGGGACCATTTCAGATGATCGCGTATATTGCCTGTTCGAAGATCGGTCACATAACATCTGGGCAGGCACGTTTGCCGGCGGTATCAGTGTTTATAACAGGAATACGAATTCGTTCTACAAACCTTATCCCAATTTAAGCTCAAGTTATGTAGCAGTACTTTATCCTGACGAGCAGCAAAATGTTTGGGTTGGGGAAGATGAAGGGATCGACGTTATCAATACCAAAACCAACAAGGTCACACGTTATATCCATCAAGCCAAAAACCCCAATAGTCCTATCGCTTACGATATTAATGGCATAACCCAGGATAGCAGAGGATTAATCTGGATAGGGACGAAAGGCGGTTTAAGCGTACTAAATCCTAAAACGGGTAAATTCACGAACCTGGATGACAATACAAATCTTCCGGCAAATAATGTCCTGAACATTTTAGAAGATAAGCAGAAACGGATGTGGTTAAGCAGTTCCAACGGCATTGCATGTATTACTATTACCGGTAACAGGAACAACTACCAATTTGATATCAAGAATTTTGATGAAGCCGATGGATTACAAGGCAGAGAATTCAATTTAAATGCTGCTTTCAAAACGCGGAATGGTGAAATGATATTCGGCGGGGCACATGGATTTAACTTATTTGACCCATTAAAAGTTAATATCCAGGTTCGTAAACCGCAGCTGGCCTTTACAGATCTCCAGCTTTTTAATAAAAGTGTGGCGGTGGGCGATACAATAAGAGGATCTGTGGTTCTTCAAAAAGCCATATCGTCAAGCCGGTCTCTTGTTTTCAATTACAGACAAAATGTTTTCAGCATTGAATTTGCAGCTGCTGACTTTTTCAATCCTAACAAAATCCAATATCAATACAAGCTGGAAGGGTTCGACAAAGGATGGCTGAACAGCCCGGCTACATCACGAAAAGCTACCTACACCAACCTTGATGCCGGTGACTATGTCTTCAAAGTCCGTGCATTCAATAGTAATGATGCCCGCAACGCGGGCACAATCGCACTTAAGATCAGGGTTCTCCCTCCGTTCTGGAAGTCCCCACTCGCTTATATACTGTATGCCATAGCTTTCATAGCAGCCTTGCTCTATATCAGGCACCGCGGCATACTAAAGCTGAAAAAGGAATTCGAAATAAAGCAACACCAATTGGAGACCGAGCGTCAGATCGCAAAGGAACGGGAAGAAGCCCACCGGATGCACGAACTGGACCTGATGAAGATAAAGTTCTTCACCAACGTGAGCCACGAATTCAGAACGCCATTATCACTTATCCTGTCCCCTATTGACCAACTGATCAAATCGAGTGACAAACCCGATCAGCAACAACAGCTAACCATGATAAAAAGGAATGGCCGGCGGTTACTTAACCTGGTAAACCAGTTGTTGGATTTCAGGAAAATGGAGTTCAAAGAGTTGAAACTAAGCTCAGCTAACGGTGATATTGTGAGTTTTACAAGAGAGGTATCGGCCTCGTTTTCAGATATTGCGGATAAAAAGAATATCCGCTTTGCTTTCGACTCCGAAATCGAATCTCTTTTCACTGCATTCGACCACGATAAACTTGAGCGCGTATTATTCAACCTGCTGTCAAACGCTTTTAAATTTACACCTACCGGGGGTCATATTTGTGTGCTCCTTAGCCTGAAGGCTGAAGCCTGCGCCGACGGCAAACAACTGCTTGAAATAAAAGTGCTGGACACTGGCATCGGCATCAATGCAGATAAGCAGGAAAAGATATTTGAAAGGTTTTTTCAGGATAATATGCCCCAAAATCTGTTAAACCAGGGCAGTGGCATAGGTTTATCCATCACACGTGAATTCGTAAAAATGCATGGCGGCGATATCTCTGTCGAAAGCGAGGTTGGTGAAGGAAGTTGCTTTACCATTCTTTTGCCTGTTATTGCTGAACATCGGGTGCCGGAAACGGACGGACAGCAAAAAATGGCGCCGGAATCGAAAAAGGCCAAAGAACATACAGGCGATCCGGCACGGAAGCCACTTGTATTGTTGATAGAAGATAACGACGATCTGCGCTTTTATCTTAAAGACAATTTAAAACACTTGTTTACTATTATTGAAGCAAATAATGGCAAAGAGGGTTGGCAGAAAGCTTTGGCTTTACACCCCGGCATCATAGTGAGTGACATTCACATGCCAGAAATGAACGGCATAGAATTATGCGAAAAAATAAAAGCAGATAGCAGGACAGCGGACATACCGGTAATACTGCTTACCGCTTTGTGCGAGGAGGAAGACCAATTGTCGGGACTGGGAAGCGGCGCTAATGATTACGTGATGAAGCCTTTCAACTTTGAGATATTGCTTTCCAAAATGCAGAACCTGCTGCATTTGCAGGAAACGCTGAAAAGGACCTATCAAAAACACGTCGAAGTAAACGTACAGCAAATGGAGATCGAGTCGGAGGACGAGAAATTCATAAAAAATGCGGTTAATATCATTGAAGCAAATATTACTAATTATAATTTCTCGGTTGAGGAATTAAGCCGGCTTCTGCTAATGAGCCGGGTATCTTTATATAAAAAATTGCTGACTCTTACCGGCAAAACACCCGTCGACTTTATCAGGTCCATCAGGTTGAAAAAAGCGATCCAATTATTGCAGAAAAGCAAGCTGAATATTGCAAGTGTAGCTTATGAAGTAGGATTCAGCAACCCTACCTATTTTGCCAAAGTATTCCGTGAAGAATTCGGAGTGCTTCCCTCAGATTACGTCAACCAGCTTAAGAGGAATGAGGCCAGCCACGAAAGGAGCCTGGCCGGGGTTAAATAGTATCATCATCTGATGCTATCTCTCTTACGAACACGTGATCTTACACGGATTTAACATTTATTATATTTATTTTAACTTTTGTTGCAGGTAAAAAAAAATGCTTCAAATAGTTTTACAGCATATTGTCATTGGATAAATTCGATGACTCTTTTTTAGTTTACTTGGGCGATACCTGATATGCTGTTTAACCTGGATTTCAGAAATATTTTCAGACCTGTTTGTTGCGCAATATTGGCATTGATCCAATCGACGGCATTTGGTCAATATAAATATCCATTTCAGAACCCGAACTTACCTGCTGAAACACGCATAACGAATTTGCTTTCATTAATGACCATTGATGAAAAGGTAGACTGCCTGGGCACCAACCCAACGGTCGAACGGCTTGGCGTGAAAGGTACCCGCCATATTGAAGGACTTCATGGTGTTGCAATGGGTATTATTGGCAATTGGGGTGGCAAAACGCCTGTGCCTACAACTATATTTCCGCAAAGTATTGGCCTGGCCGAGACCTGGAGCCCCGAATTGTTGGAGCGCGCTGCATCAATAGAGGCCAATGAAGCAAGATATCTTTTCCAATCAGAAAAATATAAAAAAGGAGGACTGGTGGTTCGGGCGCCTAATGCCGATCTCGGACGCGACCCGAGATGGGGCCGCACTGAAGAGTGCTATGGAGAGGATGCTTTTTTTAATGCAACAATGGTTGTAAGTTATATAAAAGGGCTGCAGGGCAACGATCCGAAGTATTGGGAAACCGCGGCCCTGATGAAACACTTTTTGGCCAACAGTAATGAAGATGGTAGGGACAGTAGCAATTCGGTATTTGATAGCAGGTTATTTAACGAATATTATGGGTACACTTTTCGCAAGGGTATAGAAGTTGGCGGTTCAAAGGCGTACATGGCTTCTTATAATAAAGTTAATGGCATCCCGCAGGCTGTAAATCCTATGCTTAAAAATATTACGGTTGACCAGTGGGGACAAAATGGCATTATATGTACCGATGGCGGTGCCTATAAGCTTTTGATGACTGCCCATCATTATTACACAACTCCGGAAAAAGCTGCTGCGGGATGTATCAAAGCGGGTATTAACCAGTTTCTCGATAACTACAAGGCTGGTGTAAAAGGCGCGCTGGATAACAATTTAATAACAGAATCGGATATCGACCAAAACCTGCGCGGCGTGTTCCGGGTGATGATCAAGCTTGGTCAGTTGGATCCGCCTGAGATGGTACCTTATTCAGCAATTAAAGATGGACCTGAACCCTGGTTAAGCAAAAGCCATCAGGATTTTGCACGGTTGATCACTCAGAAATCGATCGTATTACTGAAGAACACGCAAAACCTTTTACCGCTTGATAAGAACAAACCCGGAACTATAGCGGTAGTCGGTCCCCGGTCAGCAGAAGTATTACAGGACTGGTACAGCGGCACCCCACCGTATAGTGTGAGTCCGCTGGAAGGAATAAAAAATAAGGTCGGGACGGGCGTGAACGTAATTCACACTACAAATAATTTAGTTGCCATAAGTATGGCCAAAGCTGCAGATGTCGTTATCGTATGTGTAGGTAACAATCCTTCAGGCAATTTGGGGTGGAAAAAGGTGGACGGACCGACCGAAGGCCGCGAAGCGGTTGACCGGCAGAGCATAGCGCTTGATTCGTTACAGGAAGAGTTTGTTAAGAAATTGTATGCTGTTAACCCGCATATAGTAATGGTGTTGGTTAGTAGCTTCCCATACGCTATTAATTGGGAACAAGAGCATATAGCTGCTATTCTCCATGTGACCCACTGCAGCCAGGAACTGGGCAGTGCACTTGCCGATGTCATTTTTGGCGATGTTGATCCCGGTGGAAAACTGGTCCAAACCTGGCCTGGATCGGTAAGCCAACTACCCCAAATCATGGATTACGACATCCGGCACGGGCGCACATATATGTATATGAAAGATAAACCGTTGTATCCTTTTGGCTTTGGATTGAGCTATACCACTTTTAAATATTCGAACTTGCGGGCACCGGCTAAATGCGATGCAAAAGACAGCCTTTCAGTTACTATCGACGTGGAAAATACAGGAAAGCGGATTGGCGATGAAGTGGTGCAGCTATATGTTAAACATTTGGGATCGAAAGTTGAACGCCCGTTAAAGGAGTTAAAAGCCTTTAAACGGATAAGCCTGGAGCCCGGAAAAAAGCAAACGGTACAATTAAAATTTGCGGCACAAGACCTTGCTTACTGGAACGATCGGAAAAACGATTTTTTAGTGGAAAGCGAACCTGTGATGTTAATGGCAGGAAGTTCTTCGGCCGATATTAGGGAAACAGCGACAGTACAAATAAAGAATTAATTAAACCAATAATACATTTTCATGATCAGTAAATACCTCCCCAACTACTCCCCTAAGTTGCTAATTATAAGTTTGGCCCTGTTTTGTGCCGATATAGCCCGCGCGTCTGTCAAAAGCTATCACAAAGACGACGATGGCGTAAGCTTTACGCTTGACAAAGGGTTGATGAAGATTAGGGTTTGCAAACCAGATATTGTTGAGGTGAAATACACGGTATTCGAAAAGATGCCTGTGTTTAACTCGCTGGTTGTGAATAATGCATTTAAAATGCCATCGAAATTTACAGTCACCCAGTTTGCTAATAGTATTGATATCAATACCGGAAAGCTTATCATCAGGGTAAATCGCAAGACCAACGCGATCACCTATCTAGATGCTGCCGGGAAGATCATAACATCCGAAGACAAAAGCAATAAAGAGATGCATCAGCAAACCGTGGCGGGCATCGATACTTACAGTTGCAGCACAACTTTTAATTCGCCTGCCGACGAAGCCCTTTTCGGATTGGGGTGCCATCCAACAGATTCTTTATCTATCAATTACAAGGGTCGCAACCAGGATATGGCTATTAAGTATATGACCGGTGCCATACCTGTGTTGCTATCAACAAAAGGTTTTGGGCTCATGTGGGATAATTACTCCGCATCAAACTTTTATGGAACCGAAGCCGGTAATACAAAATTTAAATATGTTTCGGAAAGCGGAAAACAGGTCGACTATTATTTTTTCTACGGCCCGGCCTTTGACCATATTATCGATCTGTACCGCATTACCACTGGCAAAGCGCCAATGTACCCCAAATGGGCCTTCGGTCTGTTCCAGTCACAGGACCGGTATTTGAGCCAGAAAGAAATACTTTCAGTTAAGGACAATTATCGTAATAACCATATTCCGGTAGATGTAATCGTGCAGGACTGGTACTATTGGGATCCTCTGCCTATTGGTTCGCATGTGATGAAACCCGAACGCTACCCGGATCCAAAAGCTATGGTAGACGAATTGCACAAAGCTCATATACACGGCATGATATCCATCTGGCCGGTGTTTGGTAAGGGAACACCCAATTATGATGCCCTGGATAAAAATGGCTTCCTGACAAGCATTACCTGGGATAACGTGGTTACGCACACTTTCGATACCTATTACGACGCGCATAACCCTGCCGCCCGCGAAATGTATTGGGACCAGGCACGCGACAGCCTTGTAAAACGTTATGGCTGGGATGCATGGTGGGTAGACCAATGCGAACCCGATAATGGTACACTGCTTGATGAACGCCGCAAAGCCAATTTTTCAGTTGGTAAAGGCATCGATTACTTTAATACCTACTCGCTTGAACATTCCAAAGGCTTGTACAAAGGCTGGCGGCGGGATATCCCGGGCAAAAGGGCCTATTTTCTCATCAGGCAGGCATTTGCAGGAGAACAGCGAAATGCGGCTACCTTATGGTCATCGGATATCTCCTGTTCATACCAGGCGCTGAAGAGCCAGGTGCCGCAAGCCATTAACGCATGCGTATCAGGTATCCCCTATTGGACATCTGACATTGGCGGCTACCATTACCACTGGACCGCCCCGGATTGGTCGAAACCTGAGTTCCAGGAATTATTTACCCGCTGGTTCCAGTTTGGCACCTTCAGTCCTATTTTCCGGATACACGGGAAGGGCGAAAGAGCACTATTCTCAAAAAACTGGAGCGACCAGACCAAAGCCATATTACTAAAATATGATAACCTGCGCTACAGGCTGCTTCCTTATATCTACTCATTGGCGGGCAGGGTAACACAGGAAAATTATACTATTATGCGTTCGTTGGCATTTGATTTCAGGAATGATAAAAACGTATATGATATTCCAGATCAATATATGTTTGGTTCCGCATTCCTGGTAAACCCGGTTACGGAGCAATTGTATTCGGGTGAGAATGCTGCATCAGGCAAACATACGCGTGAAGTATACCTGCCTGCCGGAACTGCATGGTATGATTTCTGGACGGGCAAAAAATACTCGGGCGGTAAAAAAATGGAAGTAAACGTACCGATAGAAACTATGCCGCTGTATGTAAAGGCCGGTTCCATTGTTCCAATGGGCCAGCACATGCAATATGCAACAGAGAAACCCGCGGACAAAATCGAGCTTCGGATATATCCGGGCGCTGACGGCGAGTTTAAGTTTTACGAAGATGAGAACGATAACTACCATTATGAAAAAGGCAGATACGCTACTTTCAAGATCACCTGGACCGACAAATCACACCAATTGAGTATTTCTGATACCAAAGGCAATTTCCCCGGCATGCTTAAAAAGCGGACATTCAACATCGTGCTTGTAAAAGATGCCCATGGCAGCGATGAAGGGATAACAGCAACAGCTGACAAAACTATAACCTATACAGGCAAAGCGATGGTTGTAAAATTATAGTTTAGTACAGCAGGGAATCGCTTGCCATTATAAATTATTGATTATCAATTATTTAATCAAATATCGCCTGAAAAAGTGTTAACCATAAAATAGTGATGCTGGCGAATTACCCCTGTTTCGTCCAGGCAAAATGTAAAGTCACTGCTAAAATTGCTATTTGATGGAATTTTTAAAAGATTTGTCATTCAATCCTGTTGTTTGTCATCCAAATTCCATTTAAAGATAATTTTTGATGCAAAAACATAAAAACATTTGGAAGATTATTCAAAACCGTATTACTTTTGCTAACACCGTTAGGTTATTGACATGGGAATTGTAGAGCGCAGGGCGAGGCAGAAGGAAGAGGTTCGGAATAATATCATCTACACCGCCTGGGACATGGTAAAAAAAGACGGGTGGCAGGCTTTATCCATCCGCAAAATTGCCGAAGCTATTGAATATAGCGTTCCGGTCATTTACGATCACTTTGAAAACAAGGAAGCGATACTGCTTGAGTTCGGTAAAAAAGGGTTTCGTAAAATGGGCGATAAATTAGAATTCGCCAGGAACCAATATACCAACCCGTCCGATCAGATAAGGGCCATGGCCGACGCTTACTGGGAGTTCGCACTTAACAATGTTCAGCTTTATCAATTGATGTTTGGCATTGGAATGGCGTCCTGCGAAAGTGAAAAATGCACCTGCGAATACAACAGGTTTATTGACATCATGATCGAACCTATTGAAAATGAATTGAAATTAAATAATAGAACTGATGTGAACGCCTGTCTTAAATATCATACCCTCTGGTCGGTACTGCACGGGTTGGTTTCCATCAAAATAACAGGGACATCCCCGGCAGACGATGAGCTTACCAAAGTCGTACTTGACGACGCCATAGCAGGCTACATAAAAAATTTGAAATAAAATTTTTTCCAGATAAACCTAACATCGTTAGGAAAAATAACATCATAAAATTATCATTAAGTAATCATTAATTCTCACGCATATGGAAACCACCACAATCATCAGATCGATCAGGCATTATTTGCCTCTATTTATAGCGATCGCCGCCATTGCACTGTACACCAGTTGCAGTTCGTCAACGGCCGGCAACACCGCGCCGCCACCACAGGAACTACCTGTTGTAAGCATAACCAGCAAACCTGTTACTGTTTACAGCGAATTTACTGCTTCGTTACAAGGCAAGCGCGATATCGAGATCCGTCCACAGGTAGATGGCAATCTTGACGCCATTTATGTCGACGAAGGCGCTTATGTTCACAAAGGGCAGCCACTGTTCAAAATAGATGCCCGCCCTTACACCGAGCAACTGAACAATGCAAATGCTACTTTGCTTTCAGCAAAAGCTTCGTTAGCGAATGCTTTGATCAATGTGAACAAATTGACACCACTTGTACAGAACAATGTAATATCAGATGTTCAGTTGCAATCTGCTAAAGCAGCTTATGATGCAGCAAAAGCTAATGTCGAGCAAGCAAAAGCGCAAGTAGAATCGGCTAAGATCAATGTTGGCTACACCACCATTACTGCTCCGGCCGATGGGTATATAGGTACCATTCCTTTTAAGACCGGAAGCCTGGTAGTTAAATCACAGGCAGATGCATTAACTGTATTATCCGAAAACAAGGAAATGCACGCATACTTTACCCTGAGCGAAAGTGATTTCATCAACTTCAAGTCGCGTTTTGCAGGTGCAACCCTGCAGGACAAGATAAAACACCTGCCCGAAGTAGAGCTGGTGCTTGCCGACAACTCCATCTATCCTGAAAAAGGCAAAGTTGAACTAGCCGAAGGGCAGTTCAGCAAAACAGATGGCACGATAAGTTTCAGAGCTAATTTTTCCAACCCGAACGGGCTATTGCGCTCGGGCAATACAGGAAAGATCAGGCTGTCAAACACGGTCACCAATTCATTGCTGGTACCGCAGGAGGCAACTTTTGAATTACAGGATAAGGTATTTGTTTACGCTTTGACAGATAGCAACAAGGTTATTGGCAAGCCATTGACGGTAACAGGTACAAGCGGCAACTTCTATCTTGTTTCGGGAGGAATAAAGGCAGGCGACAAGATCGTTTACCAGGGTATCGACCGGTTGCACGACGGGGTTATCATTAAGCCCAAAACTATGCCGGCCGACAGCTTGTTCAAAACAGCATCGCTGTAAGCCACAAAGCCCGCTCACATTTTGTTTAACTGTAACCCGGGAGCATTTCCGGGTTACGCAACTCACAAACTATGTTACGAAAATTCATAGAAAGGCCAGTCCTTTCGACAGTGATATCTATTCTCCTGGTTTTGCTGGGCATCATATCACTTTTCACGCTGCCTATCACGCAGTTTCCGGATATAGCGCCACCTACCGTACAGGTAACTGCCTCGTACCCGGGTGCTAACGCCGAAGTGGTAGCACGCTCGGTGGCTACCCCTATCGAGGAAGCGGTAAACGGTGTGGAGAACATGACCTACATGACGTCCAACTCGAGCAATGACGGTTCCATGAGCCTGAATATCTATTTTAAACAAGGGACAAATCCTGACATTGCGGCCGTCAACGTACAAAACCGGGTTTCTAAGGCTATCAGCCAGATACCGCAGGAAGTGGTTCAGTCCGGGGTATCAACCCAGAAAGTGCAGAACAGTATTATCATGTTCGTTGCACTGACGAGTAAGGATACCAGCTACAACGAGACGTTCCTGCAAAACTATATCAAGATAAACCTGATACCCCAGTTGCAACGTATTCCCGGCGTGGGACAGGCTCAGCCATTTGGTGCGCACGATTATTCCATGCGCATTTGGCTGAAGCCGGACAGGCTGACCGCCTATAACCTTTCGCCACAGGATGTTACCGCTGCTATCAAAGATCAGAGCCTTGAGGCAGCGCCTGGCCGTTTTGGCGAAAGCAGTAAGGAATCCTTTGAATATGTTTTAAAATACAAGGGTAAATTAAATAAGAACAAGGATTTTGAGAATATCATAATCCGCGCCAACAGCGATGGGTCTGCAGTGAGGCTAAAAGACGTGGCACGTGTCGAATTCGGTTCGTTCACTTATTCATCCAATAGCCAATTGAACGGCTTCCCGACTTCAGGCCTCGCAATATTCCAGACGGCCGGCTCTAATGCGAACGACATCCTGACAGAGGCACAACGCCAAATAAAAGAGTTTTCCAGTACCCTGCCAAAGGGTATCGAACCAGTGGTGATGTACAACTCCAAAGAGTTTTTGGATGCGTCTATCGACCAAGTAAAACACACCCTGATAGAAGCATTCGTGCTGGTATTCATAGTTGTGTTCGTTTTCCTGCAGGATTTCCGGTCGACACTGATACCGGCAATTGCCGTACCCGTAGCTATTATCGGCACTTTCTTTTTCATGCGCCTGTTCGGCTTCAGCATTAATTTGTTAACGCTGTTTGCGCTGGTACTTGCTATCGGTATCGTTGTGGACGACGCTATCGTCGTCGTCGAAGCGGTGCACGCCAAAATGGAAAGCACCACGCTTTCTGCCCGTAAGGCAACTATCGAATCGATGAGCGAAATATCCGGAGCGATCATTTCCATCACCCTGGTAATGGCGGCGGTGTTCGTCCCTGTTGGCTTTATGCAGGGCCCTGCTGGTGTATTTTACCGGCAGTTTGCATTCACGCTTGCCATCGCGATTTTGATATCGGCTGTAAATGCATTAACCCTCAGCCCTGCCTTAAGTGCTTTATTTTTGAAAAACACGCATAGCAGCGAAGGGCACGACACCAAAAAAGGCTTCGGCGCCCGTTTCTTTGCAGCGTTCAACGCAGGTTTTACCGCGGTTACGAACAGGTATGTAAGGTCACTTCAGTTTTTGATCAAGCGTAAATGGGTAGCCTTATCGGCGTTGGCATTGATCTCGGCGGTTACTTTTGTTATGATCAAAAAGACACCAACCGGATTTATTCCTACCGAAGACCAGGGTTTCCTGCTGTATGCCGTGAATACCCCTCCGGGCAGTTCATTGGAAAGGACACACAAGGCGATGCAGGAGATAAACGATATTGTGAAGAACGACCCGATAACCAAAAACCATTACATCGTTGAAGGTTTGAACTTTATTTCCAACGCAAATGCATCACCTTATGGTGCCGGCTTTATCCGCATGAAACCACAGGGCGAACGCGGTCCGGTGCAGGACCTTAACCAGATAACTGCGATGATGACCCAAAAGGTGGCCTCGCAGGTAAAAGGGGCAAATGCTTTCTTCTTTACCTTCCCTACCATCCAGGGTTTCGGTAACGTAAGTGGTTTTGAGTTTATGCTGCAAGACCGTACTAACGGCACCATGGGCAAACTCGATTCAACAACCCATGCCTTCCTGGGGGCGCTGATGCAGAAAAAAGAAATTGCTTATGCGTTTACCACATTCGCTGCTGGCAATCCTCAATACGAAATTGAAGTGGATAATGAAAAGGCCAAGCAACTGGGCGTGTCGATAGCCGATCTGCTCCAGACCATGCAGGTATATTACGGCAGCAGCTTTGTAACCGATTTCAACCGCTTTGGTAAATATTATAGGGTAATGGCCCAGGCCGATGCGCAATACCGGTCGAACCCGCAATCGCTTGACAACATCTATGTGAAGAATAACCAGGGACAAATGGTGCCGGTAAATGGCATTGTTAAGTTAAAAAGAGTCTACGGGCCCGAAACCGTTACCAGGAACAACCTGTTCAACGCGGTGACGATAAACGGCGTACCAAAACCGGGATACAGTACGGGCGATGCTATCAAAGCAATTGAAGAAACCGCAAAGGAGACGCTGCCGCGCGGGTATGGGTATGAATGGACCGGTATGACACGCGAAGAGATCAATTCGGGTTCACAGATATTGTTAATATTTGCGATGAGCCTCATATTTGTGTACTTCCTGTTAGCTGCTCAATACGAAAGTTACATTCTTCCGTTTGCTATTATCCTGACCATACCACTCGGCGTATTCGGATTGATGCTCTTTATCAATATGATGGGTATCGACAATAACATTTATGTGCAGGTGTCCCAGATCATGCTTATTGGTTTGCTGGCTAAGAATGCCATCCTGATAGTAGAATATGCGGTACAACGCCGCAGGGCCGGAATGAAACTGGTTGCCGCTGCGCTCGAGGCTTCCAGATTGAGGCTCCGCCCAATCCTGATGACATCATTTGCATTCATCGTTGGTCTTATCCCGCTGATGAGAGCAACCGGCGCATCGGCTTTGGGTAACCGGTCGATAGGCACAGGCGCCGTGGGCGGTATGCTTACCGGTGTACTGTTGGGTGTGTTTGTGATACCGGTGCTCTTTGTTGCGTTCCAGTACCTGCATGAGCGTATCAGTACAAAGAAAATAGAAGAACCCGGATCGGTTGAGGAAGCTGAGCCGGAACTGTTAAATGCTTAATAATATTATCATGAACAAGTATAGGATCATTATATACTCCGCTTTACTTATAGTGCTGTTCAGCGCTTGTAAGGTTGGGAAGAATTACCAGCGACCTGAGGTCGATCTGCCTAAGCAATTTAATACTGTTGCTTATGCAGATACGAGCAGCATAGCTGATGTGGAGTGGCGAAAATTTTTTACCGACACCACGTTGCAAGGTCTCATTGATCGCGGCATCAAATACAATTACGATCTGTTGATCGCGCTTAAGCGCATCGATATTGCCGGTCAGCAGGTTAAACAGGCCAAACTACTACTCACCCCTGAGTTGAATTTGCAGGTGAGCGGCCAATATAACCGCTTTTCAAAAAATGGCATAAACGGAGTGACGGCCGATATTACGGGCAGCAATCACTACGAAGATTATAATGCCAGTTTAGGATTGTCGTGGGAAATAGATACTTGGGGCAAAATACGCAGGCAAAAGGAAGTTGTGCTGGCGCAATACCTGCAAACTTATGAAGCTACCAAGGCTGTACAGACTAAATTGGTTGCTGACATAGCGCAGGATTATTATAACCTGCTGATGCTGGAAAAACAGTTGGATATAGCAAAGCAAAATTTGAAGCTTGCCGATACCACGGTTAACCAAACCACTTTGTTAAAAAATGCAGGCGAAACAAACCTTCTTGCTGTACAGCAAGCAGAGGCGCAACGTCAAACTACGGCCTTGCTTATACCTCAGCTGGAACAAAATATAGCTATCCAGCAAAATGCACTGCAAATTTTGACCGGGCAATTGCCAGGGTCCGTAGCTCATTCAACTAACCTCGACAATGTGCAGATACCAAAGCAACTACCAACCGGGCTGCCTGCAGCCATTTTGAGCCGCCGGCCGGATGTCAGGTCGAACGAAATGGCATTGGTTGCAGCTAACGCTAATGTTGGTGCAAAACAAGGTAATTTGTATCCATCGTTAACTATCACAGCTGCCGGCGGTATGGAAAGCTTGCGGGCAAGTACCTGGTTCAATCTCCCGGCATCATTATTCGGAACGGTAACTGGTTCGGTGCTTCAGCCTATATTTAATCACCGGGAATTGAAAACCCAGTTTGAGGTGGCAAAAGTACAGCGTAAGCAAGCAGTGTTACAGTTCAGGCAGTCAGTATTAAATGCGACCGGCGAGGTTAGTAACGCGCTGGTACAAAACGAAAAGCTTGAGCAACAAATGACCATAGCCGGCCAGCAGGTGGCAACAACACATAAAGCGGTCAAAAATTCACAATTGCTTTTCAAAAGCGATCTGGCCAATTACCTCGAAGTAATAGCAGCGCAAACCAATGCCCTGCAAGCCGAGTTAAACCAGGCTTCGATAAAACGACAGCAAATGGGTGCAGTGGTAGAATTATACCGTGCCCTGGGTGGTGGCTGGAAATAAATAAACTACAACCAATTGCAAAAAGCGGTGCGGATCTTCCGCCCGCTTTTTTGCGTTTTGCACGATTTACAGACGTTTGCGGCCTTAATTTTAATTTAATTTATACGCAAGTATTTTTTTTAAAACCGGATATACTACTTTTGGGTTTTACGAATCAGTATCTCAAAGCAGAGGTACTCTCCATTATTGCCTGAAAAAATATTTTATAATACTGCTTATTGAATTAGAATATGTACGATTATAATATTCTTGAGGATAGTGAATTGATCCAACGGCTTTCTGCGGATGATAATCATGCATTTACCGAAATATATAATCGTTACTGGAAGAAACTTTTTACCGTAGCTGCCAATAAAATAAACGACCTGGATGAGGCCGAAGAAATTGTGCAGGACATATTTATTTCGCTATGGAGAAGACGCGAAGAGCTTACTGTAATTGATACACTAAGCTCTTATCTCGCGGTATCTGTAAAGTATAAAGTGATCAAATTGTTAGACAAGCGAAATACCAGGCAAAAGTATTTGGGTTACAGTAAAGACCATATCAGTATTGCCGATAATTACACCGAAGAGTGGCTGGAGTTTGAAGAACTAAAAAGTCGCCTAACGATTTTTGTAGCCGAATTACCCGAAAAATGCCGCATGGTTTATCAACTCAGCCGTGAATCGGGATATTCTCAAAAAAAGATAGCAGCGGAAATGGGTATTTCCGAAAAAACTGTTGAGGCTCATCTTGGCAAGGCCCTCAAAACCTTGCGTGCACGGTTAAGCCAATTTCTTCTCTGAACGCATCCCGCAAGACTTCTTAAAAAATATTTTCAGTTACACTAAGGGATATCATCCTACTGGCGGACTTATATATTAAAGCACGCTAAATGAACAGTAACGGATCCTTAGACAGATACCAGGAACTGGCCAAAAAATGGCTTAATAAAACCATTACTCCTGCCGAGCAGGAGGAATTTGCAGCGTGGTACAACACAGGTCAGGACATGCCGGTAGATATCCCGGCAGGTTTTGCAGAAGATGAAGAATCGCACCGGGCCAGGATATTAAACAAGGTAAACGAGGCTATTAAATACGACCGCTCGCATCGAAATAAAATAAGATACATGCGGTGGGCCTCCATAGCGGCGGCTTGTTTACTGCTTTTATCTATCCCTCTTGTTTATTTCCATATACGAAAAAAGATCACTCAAAAAGGTGATATTGCCTATCAGCAAAAATTAGTAAAAAATGATGTTGCTCCCGGTGGCAATAAAGCTGTACTTACGTTGGCTAATGGGTCAAAGATCGTTTTAAATGATGCAAAAAACGGCGTGCTGGCCAAACAGGGAAAAACACTGTTAAACAAAGCAAAAACTAACCAGCTTATATACGTGCCCCCTGCTTCGGTCACTAATAATCTTCCGGTTGTTTACAATACTATCTCTACCCCCCGTGGTGGTCAATTCCAGGTGGTGTTAAGCGACGGCACAAAGGTTTGGCTCAACGCAGCATCGTCCATCACCTTTCCTACCGTTTTCACCAAAGGAGAGCGCCGGGTGAATATTACCGGCGAAGTTTATTTCGAGGTAGCTAAAAACAAGCACCTGCCGTTTAGGGTTATCGCCGGCAAACAAACGGTGGAAGTTTTAGGAACTCATTTTAACATTAACGCTTACACGGACGAGAGGTCGATCAAAACCACACTCGCAGAAGGTAGCGTAAAGGTATCGGCCGGGGGCCAGACAGTTTTTCTCAAACCTGATGAGCAAGCCAATGTATCGAATTCCGGAAAGGCTGACATTAGCATAAACACGGTAGATACGGACGATATCCTGGCATGGAAGGAAGGCAGCTTTGTTTTCGAGAAAGCCGACATACCATTCATCATGCGCCAGGCTTCAAGATGGTATGATGTAACCATTAAATACGAAGGCAATATATCCGACAGGCGGTTCACCGGCAGCATTTCGCGCAGTGTGAACCTGTCCGAATTGTTAAAAATGCTAAAATATACAGGTGTGAATTTCAGGATAAGCGACAAAACCATCGTCGTCGGCTCCTGACGCCTGCACATTTATAAACTAATGAAAAACATTTAAGATCAGCTTTACCAGGCTGGTTTTACAAGATATCGGTTCAACTACCATTTGAGCCGGATACTAAAAATGACCAATTACTAAATTTAAAAACAGATCCCATGAGAAAACCGATACTTCGAGCACCGTAAACAGCAAACTTTTTATTTGAGATAGTTGAGGCCAGGTAAATGAACCGGGTAGCGTTGCAGCGCTATCCCGGTCAATATCTGGGTTACCCTCATTTTACAATCGTGAATTGGAAACCAGGTTATTAACCCAAACACTACAAAACTATGAAATTAAATTGTAAGGTCTTGCCTATAGACAGGCATGGCCTGTTCAAAATTCTATTAGCTATGAAGCTAACCGTTGTTTTTATTATTGCAGCGATGGTTAACGTGAGTGCCAAAACTTACAGTCAAAGCATCAATATCCACCAAAATCGTACCTCGGTAGGTAAAGTATTAAAGTTGATTAAAAAGCAAAGCGGGTACAATTACCTGTACGAGGAGGACGTGCTTGCTAAAACATCAAAAGTAAACATCGATCTATCAAATGCAACGGTTACGGAGGCGCTGGATCAGTGCCTGAAAGGCCAACCGCTCACTTATAAGATAATCGATCAAACAATAGTTATTAAGGCCAAAGACGACCCTGCATCTACCAAAGCAGCTGCCGCCCCCCAGAAAGTACAGGGAACGGTAAGCGATGAAAAAGGACTTCCTTTACCTGGAGTATCGATTAAAGTAAAAGGCACCGGCGTGGGTACTGTTACCGACGTAAACGGGAAATACACGTTCGATAACGTGGACGGCGGGGCAACGCTGGTGTTCAGTTACATTGGCTATGTTACCCAGGAAGTACCTATTGCCAATCGTGAGACGGTCGATGTAAAGCTCGCCGAAAGCCAAAAGTCCCTAAGCGAAGTGGTAGTAGTAGGTTATGGCACGCAAAAACGTGTCGATCTTACCGGTGCAGTAGGAAGTGTGAACAGCAAAGAGTTAGAAGAGCACCCCGCAATAAATGTAGAACAGGAATTGGCGGGTAGGATAGCGGGTGTTAATGTATCGGTTAACTCGGGCGCACCGGGCGGCGAAACAAAGGTGAGGATACGTGGTTACAGTTCTATAAATACCACAACCGATCCGTTATATGTGGTCGACGGCGTGGTTTGGACCGAAGGCGGAAGTTCGATTAACCCGAATGACATAGCGTCAATTGACGTATTGAAAGATGCGTCTTCGACCGCGATATATGGTACGCGCGGTGCTAACGGTGTAATTTTAGTAACCACCAAGCGCGGCGGGGGCAAAAAAGGCGGCACGGTAAGTTACGATGCTTACGGAAGTATCAGCAATATGGCCCATGAGATCCCGGTGCTGAATGCCAAAGAATTTTTAGCTGTGGAGGATCAATCTTATAAAAATATTCAAAAATATGACCCGGCAGGATGGGCAGCAGGTAAATATGCTGATGACGACCCGGTAAAGATCAGGACGGCTTTGATAGGCAAATTGTTCGACTCGAACTTAAACCCTTTATATGACGTGGATTGGCAAAAGGCAACAACCCGCACTGCGTACGGCCAGAACCATAATCTTTCATTTACAGGTTCGGCCGATAATTTGAACTACGGCTTATTCCTGAATTATGCCAACGACGAGGGTATCATCCTGAACAGCTATCAGAAACGGTACAATGCCAGGTTGACTTTTGACCATCAAACCAAATCGTGGTTAAAAGTGGGCGCGACCATTAACTATGACGACCGGGTTACCCGCACAGCGGACGATGGTACCGGCGGTAATAACATCCCCCGTATGCTGATCGAAATGATCCCAATCATACCGATTAGATACCCTGACGGAAGCTATGGAAAACGGACGGATTATCCTAATATGGAAGGTGGTGACAACCCGGTTGCACAAGCAAACGAGATCGAGTCGCTTACTTACAACAGGGTGTTTAGCGGTAATGGCTACGCAGATATAACATTCTTCCCCGGTCTTGATTTTAAGACGACCATCGGCGTAACCAATTCCAGTAACACTCATCCCCATTTCCAAAGCGGGCTTGTCGGCGGTTCAACTGCTAACCAAACTTACAGTTCAGCTTCGATTGATCAATGGAATAATACTTTCTGGCAATGGGAAAATCATTTAACCTACAATAAGGTGTTTAACAAAGTGCATACCATCAACGTAGTTGTAGGTACCGAGCGCCAGAATTTCAGTCAATTACGTTCTTATGGATCGACGCAAGATCTTTCAGACAACTATTATCAATATTATAACCTGGGTTCAGGCGGCATACCGGGCATACCCTCTTCAAATTACGATGCATGGCAAATGCAGTCATTTTTCGGAAGGATCAATTACAACTACAAAGAAAAATACTTGTTGACCGTAACCGGGCGCGAAGACGGTTCATCACGATTCGGAACAAACGCCAAATATGGTTTCTTTCCGTCCGCTGCAATTGCCTGGAGAGTGTCAGAGGAAGATTTCTTGAAAAACAATAAAACCATATCCGATCTGAAACTTAGATTAAGCTACGGTTTAACAGGTAATTCGGAGATCGGCGAATATCAATCATTGGCAAATATTAATACAACAAACTATGTTTTTGGTGGCACACAGGCTATTGGCACAACCCTCACCAGCATAGGGAATGACGACCTGCAATGGGAAAAAACGGCAGAATACGACTTCGGGTTTTCACTCGGATTGTTTAACAGCCGGCTTAACATCGAAGCCGATGCATTTCTGAAAAAAACCAAGGCCCTGTTGCTCAACGCTCCTTTACCCGAAACAAGCGGATTCAATAGTGTTTATAAAAACATCGGAAGCATTCGCAACGAAGGCATCGAGTTAACGATCAACAGTGTAAACATCAGGTCGAGCAACTTTAGCTGGAACACCAGTTTTAATATCTCGTTCCTTAGGAACAAAATATTGAGCTTGGGAGCATCAAACGACGATATCTTCCTTGGCCCAACATTCCTTTCCCAGTTTAACCTGGCGCGGGTAGGATTACCTGCCGGAACTTTCTGGGGTTATAAAGTATTAGGTACCTGGGGAACTGCCGAAGCAACCGAAGCAGCTAAATACGGCTTGCTGCCGGGCGATTTGAAAATATTTGATAAGAACGGTGATGGCAAAATAACAGCCGATGATAAAACGGTATTAGGCAAATCGATTCCCGACGGATATGGTACGCTGACCAACACCTTCCGTTATAAAGGCTTTGATCTCGGCATCGAGTTGCAGTTTGACTATGGGAACCAGATCATGAACCTCACCCGTCACTCGGGCCAGGACCGTACCGGGCAGGCAAATAGCTACGCTACGGTATTGAATGCATGGACACCTGAAAACCAGAATACTTTTATAGCGGAGGACAGACCTGCTTTCGTTCGTTATCAGACGGAGATTTATTCCACCAAAGTTGAGAATGGCTCGTTTATCCGCGGCAAAACGGTGACGTTGGGATATACCTTCGGACAGGATCTTGTTAAACGGATCGCGTTAAGCAGACTGAGGGTTTATGTCCAGGCACAGAACCTGTTCCTTTTGACTCATTACACAGGCTACGACCCCGAAACGTCAACCTATAATGGCAGCAGTAACTTCACGCAGGGCATCCAGTTTTACGACTATCCAAAACCGAGAACCTTTTTACTTGGAGTAAATGCTAGTTTTTAATCAAAAGCCAAAAACATACGATCATGAAATTTAATTTAAGAAAATATTGGATCTGCATTGTTCTACTGGTCCTTTCTGTAAGCAGTTGCAAAAAGTATCTTAATGAAAAGGACTATGGCAACTTTGTAAAGAATAATTATTTCACCACCGCGTCGCAGGCTCAAACCTTTGTTAATGGGATATATACTCAATTACACTTGTTTCAGAATGGAGATGCTTACGGTGAAAGCCCGTTTATTACTATTGAACTTTTTGCCGGCCATGCAACTTCATTGGGACAAAGTGTCAACAACGGGAACGTGATACATCAGCGTACGGACCCTGTTAATCCTGGATTTGAAGACGTTTGGCAGAATAGCTACAACGCTATAGCGAATGCCAACCTTGCGCTGGAGCGTATACCTGGCATCGCCATGGACGACACACAAAAGAACAAACTGTTGGGTGAGGTTTATTTTCTGCGGGCTTTCTTTTATTATCATTTGGTACGCCTTTATGGTGATGTGCCGCTGATAACAAATTCAGTAACGGTTAACAGCCCCGACCTTTACCCTTCCCGGTCGCCGGTTGCCGATGTATATGACCTGATCATTGGCGATCTGCAAAAAGCGGAAGCTTCAGGCCTGCCCGAAACAGACCAAACGGGGCGCGTTTCGCTGGGTGCTGTACACACTTTACTGGCGAGCGTCTACTTAACTACGGCTGGCTTCCCGATGCAAAAAACCGACAATTATGCCCTTGCCGCAACCGAAGCAGAAAAAGTATTAAATGAATATACCTTGTTTGATAATTATGCTTACCTGCACGACAATGCGCACAAAAATCAGGGTGAACTGATATTCCAGGGGCAATATCTGGTTGGTGTAGCTACGAATGCCATACCGCAGTTGACTTTACCGTTCAACCTTCCAGTCGGCGCTTACGGCGACCATTTGGGCGCTATGATCCCTACGGATGAGTTTGTGGCGAGTTACGAAGCGGGAGACCTGCGGGCCGAGGAGCGTCAATTCTATTTTTCAAGCTACCCGCAGTATGGTGACGACACTAAAACAGTAGTTTTTGGCGTACATGCATTGTATAAGTATTTCCATGCGGAAAGCGCACTGGGTAATGGTCAGAGCGACGAGAACTGGACCTTCCTGCGGTTACCGGAAGCCATGCTGATCTATGCGGAAGCAACCAACGAAGTTAGCGGACCAACGCAAGCAGCTTACGACCAGGTTAACAAAATCAGGGCCAGGGCTAAGTTAGCGCCATTAAGCGGCTTGACCAAAGATCAGTTCCGCGAAGCGATATGGAGGGAGCGTTACCACGAGCTTGCTTATGAAGACAAGGCTTATTTTGATATCCAGCGTACTCATATGGTATATGATGTCGTAAACAACACTTTCGGCGACGCATTATCAACCCCTAATGAGCAGGGCGTAACCATGAAGGAACAATATTATCTATGGCCTATCCCCCAGCGCGAGATAAGCACCAACAACAAACTGACCCAAAATCCGGGTTGGTAATTTGCTCACAACAACAGCAGGGCCGGGTATTAAAACCCGGCCTTTTTTATGTCCATAACTATAGCTTCACCTCCATAAACCCGGGTAACGCAATTTTTATTATTACCAATTGTTTTGTATTATGTAAAAGCTGTAATTTGTTATTGCCTTTTAATTTTAAGGAGTGCCCATAAAGGATGAAGGAGATTATTGACATTGTTGCCGCTTACGACGAAGCGTTTAAAGAGGGGAAAAAAACTGCGCTCGCTACTGTGGTGCAGGTCGAGGGCTCTGCCTATCGTCGCGCGGGTGCCCGGATGCTTATTACAGAAGACGGGCAACTTACCGGCGCAATTAGCGGCGGCTGCCTGGAAGGGGATGCTTTACGCAAGGCACGCATGGTGATATTACAGCAGGAGCCGTTGCTTGTTACCTACGACACCCGCGACGATGACGATGCCAAATTGGGAGTTGGCCTGGGTTGCAATGGTCTTATCCATATCCTCATAGAACCTATAAATG
>Ga0310811_10001128_pt1 | contig 34246 bp, 40 predicted proteins | sample YCmetagenome_FD_207642 | JGI IMG/M metagenome (GOLD analysis project Ga0310811, IMG submission 207642) | Soil microbial communities from experimental microcosm in Duke University, North Carolina, United States - YC | ecosystem: Engineered > Artificial ecosystem > Soil microcosm > Unclassified ...
GGTTGGTCTCGCGGACCATCTTCTCGCAGTAGTCCACCCCCACCAGGTTCTCCTGGTAGATGTTGTGGTCGAACATGTATTCGGCGGCCTCGCCGCAGTTGATGATCCATTCGGCGAGGGCCGGCGGGCGTACGCCGTAGGCCATGTTCTGCGCGTAGACCGAGCAGGTGGCGTGGTTGTCGCCGCAGATGCCGCAGATCCTGCTGGTGATGAAGTGGGCGTCGCGGGGGTCCTTGCCCTTCATGAAGATGCTGTAGCCGCGGAAGATGGACGAGGTGCTGTAGCACTCGGCCACCTGCCGGTTGGCGAAGTCGATCTTGCAGTAGACGCCGAGACTGCCGACGATCCTGGTGATGGGATCCCAGGCCATCTCGACCAGCTCACGGCCTTGCTCCGATGAGGTCGTCATGTCAGCTCCAGGGCGCCTTGTATCCGGTGAGCAGCTCGCGGCCCTTCCTGCGCCACTTCGGCTCCTTGTCGACGGTTCTGAAGGTGAAGCCGCGCAGCGTGCGGATGACCGAGCCGTACGCCTCGCTGATGGTGGAGGAGACGTGCGCGCCGGGCGGCTCGTCCATGAAGGGCATGAACTTGTCCGGGAAGCCCGGCATGGTGCAGGCGATGCAGATGCCGCCGACGTTGGGGCAGCCGCCGATGCCGTTCATCCAGCCGCGTTTGGGGACGTTGCACTTCACGACCGGCCCCCAGCAGCCGATCTTGACGAGGCACTCGGGCGTGCCGTACTCGGTGGCGAACTGGCCCTGCTCGTAGTAGCCGGCCCGGTCGCATCCCTCGTGGACGGTGGCGGTGAACAGCCAGGTCGGGCGGAGCGCCTGGTCCAGCGGGATCATCGGCGCCTGCCCGGCGAGCTGGTAGAGCAGGTAGAGCACGGTCTCCGACAGGTTGTCCGGCTGGATGGGGCAGCCGGGCACGTTGACGATGGGCAGGCCGGCCTTCGACCGCCAGTCCCAGCCGAGGTAGTCGGCCACGCCCATGGCGCCGGTCGGGTTGCCCGCCATGGCGTGGATGCCGCCGTAGGTGGCGCACGTGCCCGCGGCGATGATGCCGGTCGCGTTCGGCGCGAGCCGGTCGAGCCATTCGGGGACCGTCATGGGCTGGCCGGTGTCGGGATTGTTGCCGAAACCGGTCCAGTAGCCCTCCCGCTTGAGCGACTCGTTGGGGATCGACCCCTCGACGACGAGGACGAACGGGTCGAGTTCGCCGCGCGCGGCCTTGAAGAACCATTCGATGAAGGCGTCCGCGCCCTGCATCGGGCCGGACTCGTAGTCGATCAGGGGCCAGTGCACGGCCACCTTGGGCAGCCCGGGGAACACGCCGAGCACGATGTCCTCGATGCTCGGCTGGGTCGCGGCGGTGAGGGCCACGGAATCGCCGTCACAGCTCAGGCCGGCGTTCATCCAGAGAATGTGGATGACCGGCTCTTCCTGCTTGCGCTGCTTGCTGGTCGCTGACTTCGTCGGCGTTGTCATGACGCCTCCCCGTCTCGATACCGTGTCGATGGCTGTCGATGGCTGTCGATGGCCGTCGATGCCTGTCGATGCAGGTCGACGGCCTCAGATGCCGTGCCTCGTGCCTGGTTCGCCGTGTGTCTCCGGGCCCGTCCCCCCCGGTCTGCTCGGTCTGCTCGGTCTGCTCGGTCACGGTGGGCTGGACGCCGGCGTGGCAGCGGCATGGTCGTGCTCCGCCGCCGGACGGCTGGCCAGGACGTGCTGGGTGATCTCCCACAGCACGTGGTAGACCGTCGTCTGCGTCTCCTGGATGCGGTGCACCGACGAGGACGGGACGACGAAGAGGTGGTCGAGCACCCCTGCTTCGCAAAGCTCGGTGAGCATCCCGCCGTGCCCGCCGGCCAGGCCGACCGTGAGCATGCCCCGGCGCGCCGCCTCCTCGAAGGCCCGGGCCACGTTGGCCGAGCCCCCGCTGGTGGACAACCCGAGCGCGACGTCGCCGCGGCGGCCGAGCGCTGCGAGTTGGCGGGCGAATACCGCGTCGAAGCCCACGTCGTTGGACAGTGCCGTGACGACGGCGACATCGGTGGTCAGCGACAGGGCGGGCAGTGGGCGGCCATGGGCGGGACGCAGGAACGCGGTCGCCACCTCCTGGGCGTCGGTGCTGCTTCCGCCGTTGCCGAACGTGAACAGCCGCCCGCCGCCGGCGAAGGCGGCCGCCATCCGCTCGGCGCACACGGCGACGCGGTCGCCGCACAACTCGGCCATCCGGCGGCGCAGCAGCACGATCTCGGTGGCCTTGCCCTCGGAGGACCGGGTGGCGTCGGCCCAGACCGGGGCCGGGTCGGCCGAGGCCTCGTAGAGGAACGGGTACAGCTCCCGCATCCCCCGGCCGCGTGCCGGGTCCTCAGCGACACCCATCGTCGTCCACCCTCGTGACGACGGCGATGGCCTCCTTGGCGTGCACCAGGATGGTGTCGCCCACGGCGGTCTCCACCAGCGCCACGCTGACCTCCTCCGGCTCGCCGTCGCCGGTGTCGACGACCGCCATGTCCCGGTACTTCAGACGCACGACCGTGACCGGTATGGCCTCGTCGGAACACGTGACGCAGCCGCCGGTCGAGTGGCAGTCGTCACCCGAACCGTCGAAAGCCTCATCGGTGTCGCCGATCTCGAGGATCTCGCCGAATTCGCCGACGAACAGGTCGCTCAAGCGGTCGTGCGAGCCGTCATCCGAGCCGTCGCGCAGACGGCCGCCGGGCTCGCCGGTGGGTTCGTTCATGTGAGGGCCTCCCCGCCCTGTTCGAGAAAGACGTGGACCAGTTCCCACATCAGGTGATAGGTCGTGACGTGGATCTCTTTGACCACGGCGGGGTCGGTCGAGGCGACGGCGATGACATGGTCGGCGCGCGTCATCGGTCCGGCACGGTCTGCATGATCTGTACGGTCTGCATGGTGTGCGCCCGTCAGGGCGACGGTCAGCAGGTCCAGATCATGGGCGGCCGCAAGGCCCTGCCGTACAGCGGGGCTTCCGCCGTCCCGGGAGATCCCCAGTGCGATGTCGCCGGGATCCGCCCAGTGGCGGACCTGATGGGCGAACACCTCGGCCATCCCGTCGTCGGTGCCGACCGCGGAGACCGTCGCGGCGTCGTTGCTGAGCGCCAGGGCGGGCAGCGCCGGTTTGCCCACGATGACGGGGTGCATGAACTCGACGGCGACGTGGGCGGCGTCGGTGCCCGCCCCTCCGCTGCCGAAGACGACGAGCTTCCCGCCGCGGCGGAACCGCACGGCCATGTCACGGGCCGTGCGGGTGATCAGCTCCGCGTCGCGCGCGAGAGCGCCGCCGGCGGTGTCCCGGCGGGCGAAGGCCTCACGTGCGACCTGCTCGATCGATGCGACGGACATGTGACACTCCTTGACGGTAGTCGTCAGGCTACGGTGGGTGTCCGAGGACGAGATACCTCGAGCGTCACAACCCCGAGTAAAGCTCTTATCGCAGGCGTAACCCCCCTGTCTCCGGCAGACCCTCGCGAGGCGAGCCGCTCGGGCACTCGCGAGGCGAGCCACAGGACGGAGGGGACGCGGCAGGACTACCATCCGCCGCTATGCGGATTCTGATTCTCGGCGGCACCTCGTTCGTCGGCCGGGCCATCGTCGACGAAGCACGGGAGACCGGTGCCGATGTGACCCTCTTCTGCCGCGGCAGAACCGGCCCCGAGGTGTTCCCCGACCTACCGCGACGCATCGGCGACCGCGACGCCGGCGACTACGCGGCGCTGGGTGACGATGTCTGGGACGCGGTGGTGGATGTCAGCGGCTACGTGCCCCGGCACGTGCGGCAGGCCTCCGACGCGATCGGCGAGCAGGTCGGCCGGTACCTGTTCATCTCCAGCAACGCGGTCTACCGGCCCGGTTGCGGGCCGGGCTCGGACGAGGACGCGCCGCGCCTCCCGGCGGAGCGGGACACCGAGCAGATCGGGGCCGACACCTACGGGCCGCTCAAGGTGGCCTGTGAGGACGACCTGCTGGCCAGGTTCGGGCAACGGGCGACGATCGTGCGGCCCGGGGTCGTGGCCGGGCCGTACGACAACCAGGACCTGTTCACGTACTGGGTGCGCCGGGCCTCACGCGGTGGACGGGTCGCCCTGCCCGGACGTCCCGAACAGCCGGTGCAGGTGGTCGATTCACGTGACCTCGCCCGTCTCGTCGTGCGCCTGCTCGCCGATGACCGGCCGGGCGCCTTCAACGCGGTGGGCCCGGCCGAGCCGGTGACGCTGGCCGGGCTCGTCGAGACGTGCGCGGCCGCGGCCGGCACTCACGTCGAGATCGTGCCGGTGCCGCCCGAGTCGGCGCCGCTCCGGTTCCCGCTGGTGCGCACCGATCCGGTCTGGGCGTTGACGTTCCAGCGCAGCGCCGCGCGCGCTCGTGCGGCCGGCATGCCCGCGACGCCGCTGGCCGTCACCGCCGCCGACGTCCTGGCCTGGGATCGCGAGCGGGGCCTGCCGCCGCTGTCGGTGGGCCTGTCCCCGGAGGAGGAGGACAGGATTCTCGCCGGAGCATGAGCGCGTCACGTGAGGTCCCGGTCGGCGGGCTGGGACCTACTGCAGGGCTGGGACCTACTCCACGGCATAGTCGAGCGTGTAGGCGTGGCCGCCGTCCTCGAGGATCTCGATCCGGCCCTCGCCGCGCAGCCCGGTGAGCTCACCGGTTCCCGAGGTGGAGACGATCAGCCAGCGCATCCAGGGTTTGCCGTCGTCGTCGCCGCCCGCGCTGTGCTGCAGGACGAAGGTGCCCTTGCGGCCGCCGAGAGTTCCTTCGACATGCTCGATGCCGACGTAGGCCGCGGGGCCGGCTTCGGTGCCGACGGTCATGATCTCGGTGGTGCTGGTGCCCTCGAGGTCGCCGCGGAATGCCTTGCTGATGCGCGTCCGCCCGATCGTGGCGCCTGTCTTCTCCTCAGTGGCCACCTCTTCCCAGCCGGTGATGTCGAACATGCCCGTCGCGTGATTCGTCATGTCTCGACCCTGCCGCATTTTCCTGTCATCCGCCGTCAGGTATGACCGGCTCGGCTGACGTCGCCCGCCTCCGTCATCCGGGCAGTTCGCCGAGCGCCGCGGCCATGGCCTGCCCATCCTGGTACTCCCGGACGTGCACGATCTTCCCGTCGCGGACGCGGAGAACGGTGACGAATCCCGCCGACGCCTGGCGGCCGGTCGTGAGCACCGTGCCGGCGAGAAGGTACTCGGCGATGATCACCTCGGGGTCGGCGGTCTCATGGATGACGAGGTCGCGGAACTCCTCGAACCGCACAGGCAGTGCGGCCCGGCCGGGCCCGGCGATCGCCTCGAACGCGGCTCTGCCCTCGATGCGGCGCGGCCGTCCCGGCGGGTTGAAGGGCCACTCCACCACCAGGTCGTCCGCGAGGTCGCCGCCGTACGCCGTGGGGCCGGCCGTGCTCGTCGCGCCGTTCGCGTCTTGTTGCTCATCGGGGAAACCGGACAGCACGGCGTGCTGCCACCGGGTGAAGGCGTCGCGTGGGGTGAGGGTCATGAGGTCCTGATTCCTTTCCCTGGGGGTCCGGACTGCATGCCGTACACTCGGAGTCGTGACTCCGCTTAGAAAATACGGAGCGACGACTCCGCTTGTCAATGGGTGAGGGGCGGCCGCTGCGCGCGGACGCCCAGCGGAACCGCGCAAAGATCCTCGACGCGGCCGAAGCCGTCTTCGCGGCCCAGGGCCTGTCGGCCTCCACGGAGGATGTGGCGAAGGAGGCCGGTGTCGGCATCGGCACCGTCTTCCGCCACTTCCCCGCCAAGGAGTCGCTGATCGAGGCGGTCTTCCTCGCGCGGGTGCGCGCACTGGCCGACAAGGCGGCGGCGTTGTCGCAGGCCCAGGCGGGCCCGGCGTTCTACGGGTTCTTCACCTACGCGGTGGAGCAGGCGGCGACACAGAGCGCCTACGCCGACGTGCTGTCGGAGGCCGCGGTCGCGGGGGGCGGCGGCGGGGAGCCGTCCGTGGTCGGGGTGGAACTGGCGGCCACCGTCGAGACGTTGCTGGTCCGCGCGCAGCAGGCCGGAGCCGTCCGCGCCGACGTCGGTCCCGCGGAGCTGATCGCGTTGCTGATCGGAGCGTCCCGGGCGGCGGAGCGGGTGAGTCCGGACGTCCGGACTCGGGCGCTCGACATCGTGTTCGACGGGCTTCGTCCTATTCGGTGATGACATGAGCGCATCCGACAAGAAACTTATCTGAATCCTGAAAACCCCGTCACTTCCCAACCTTCAATGACAGATGATCGGAGGCATGCGTCTTCCTCGGCTGCTCCCGCAGTCCGCGTCCGTCGGGGCCTTCCGGGAGTCACTCCGAGGATGTTGACCTCACCGTTCTCCTCCCATGGCGATCGGCGGGTCGCCGACAGGGTGTTCGGCTCCGCGCTGACCGCGCCGAGACGGGCCCGGGCGTTCGTGCGCTGTCAACTCGGCAGATGGGAGCTGGCCAACCTCGCGGACACCGCAGAACTGCTGGTGTCCGAGCTGGTGACCAACGCCGTGCACGCCACCAACCTGGTGCGCAACGCCCCGATCGCGTCGTCGATGTTCCCCGTGGCGTTGCGGATGGTCGCGCTCCGGTTGCGCGTCTCCTCAGGCCCGCGCAGCCTGTTCATCGAGGTGTGGGACGGCAGCGAGCGGGCGCCCGTGGTGGCCGAGAACGACACGTCCGCCGAGGGCGGCCGGGGGCTCGCCCTCGTCGGCACGTTGTCGACGAATTGGGGCCACTACACCGCGCGTGACCGAGGGAAGATCGTCTGGTGTGAGGTCCCTCTCCCGCCGCCTGCTCTGGCCCGGTCCGTCGCCAGGCCGGCCCGCGTCGCGGCCGCCATCGGCCGCAGGAAGGGTTCGGCCGCCGGCGCCGACGACGCGCACAGGGGCCTGCCCCGGCGGGTCCGGCAACATCCGCAGGCCGAGCGGGCCGCGGGACCGGATGAGATGACGCTGCTACGCGTCCTCGACGGTCTGCGCAACCTCGATGTCGCCGCCCCCAGCGGTGATGTGCTGGACGGTCCCGGCTGACGTGGCACTCATGGCACGACGGTGACGGGCCACCGGCCTACGCGGACGAGGCGGATCGCCACCGAGCCCATGATGCGGTGGCCCGCCTGAACCGAGGCGCCGACGACGACGGCGTCGGCTCTGACCTCGTCGGCGACGCGGATCAGCATGGACGCGGCGTCGCCCTGCTCGACGCGGAAGGTGTAGGGAACCGGGGGGTGGATGGTCTCCGAGACCTTGCTCACCCGCTCGATCAGATCGGTCGCCACCTCCTGGCCGGCCATGATGGCGGAGGCGGTGGCATCGGGCAGGAACGTGGTGATCGTGTTGGAGGAGGCGGCGAACACGAAGACCAGCCGGGAGCCCTGTCTGCGGGCGAGCCCCCAGGCGTAGGCCGTCGCGCGCAACGAGGTGTCAGAGCCGTCGATTCCCACGACGATCACCTGAGGGCCGTCGGTGCCTATCTCGAACCCGCTCATATCGTGAGCTTATGGCCCGGCGGAGACGCTGATCCACGGCAGGGGCGGTGAGCGGCGCGGACCATGCACCCGGCGTCCGGCGGCCGAAAACCTGTTGCGGAAATGTCGGTGCCGTTGGTTAGGGTCTCGACACGTGGCTGACCAATCTCTGATCTCTGCACGCGGCCTGGTCAAGCGCTTCGGGGACTTCACCGCCGTCGACGGGATCGACCTGGAAGTGGCACCGGGCGAGGCCTTCGGCTTCCTCGGGCCCAACGGCGCCGGCAAGTCCTCGACGATGCGCATGATCGGCTGTGTTTCCACGCCGACCGCCGGTGAGCTGCGCATCCTGGGGATGGATCCGGTTCGCGACGGCACCCGGATCCGGGCCAGGCTCGGGGTCTGCCCGCAGTTGGACAACCTCGATCCCGACCTGTCCGTCCGGGAGAACCTGACAACCTATGCGCGCTATTTCGGGGTGACCAGGGCCGAGGCGCGCAGGCGGGCCGATGAGCTTCTGGAGTTTGTCCAGCTGTCCGACCGTGCCAACGGCAAGGTGGAGCCGCTGTCCGGCGGCATGAAGCGGCGCCTGACGATCGCCAGGGCGATGGTCAACGAGCCCGACCTGGTGCTGCTGGACGAGCCCACGACCGGCCTCGACCCGCAGGCACGCCATCTGGTGTGGGAGCGCCTCTTCCGGCTCAAGCAGCGCGGCACCACCCTGGTGCTGACCACGCACTACATGGACGAGGCGGAGCAGTTATGCGACCGGCTCGTCGTCATGGACGGCGGGAAGATCGTCGCTGAGGGCTCCCCGCGCGCGCTCATCGAGAACTATTCGACGGCCGAGGTCGTCGAGTTGCGCTTCTCCGACGGGCTCGACTCCAACGCCCAGTACGCCGCCAAGCTCGACGGGATCGGCGATCGGGTCGACCCGCTGCCCGACCGGGTGCTCCTCTACGCCGACGACGGCGACGCCGCCGTGGCCGAGGTGCACCGCCGCGGCCTGACACCGGCGAGCGTGCTCGTGCGCCGCTCCACCCTGGAAGACGTGTTCCTGCACCTGACCGGCCGGACGCTGGTGGACTGACGATGACCACGGAAACGACCACGGTGACGGGCGCCGGCGACCCGCGCCCGTTGCGGTTGCGTCCCGTCGTCGCCGTCGTGGAGCGCTATCTGACGCTCTACCGGCGGCTCTGGCAGGCATCGGTCTTCTCGTCGTTCATCCTGCCGATCCTGTTCCTCATCAGCATCGGCATCGGGGTCGGCGGATATGTCGGGTCCATCGAGGGCGTCGACTACCTGTCGTGGATCGTCCCCGGAGTGCTCGTCTCGACGGCGTTCCAGATCTGCGTCGGCGAGTCGACCTATCCGGTCCTGGGCGATTTCAAATGGGTGCGGGCCTACCACGCCATGCGCGCCGCGCCGGTCCAGCCGAAGGACATCGTCCACGGGCACCTGCTCTACATGATCTTCCGGGTGCAGCTCTCCATCGTGGCGTTCCTGCTGGTGGTCGTCTTCTTCGGCGGCCTGCACTCACCCTGGGCGCTCGCCACCCTGCCCATCTGCGCGCTGCTGACGGCCGCGGTCGTCACTCCGGTCACCGCGTTCGCCGCCACGATCGAGAGTGACAGCTACTTCGCGTTGCTCTTCCGGTTCGTCGTGATCCCCGCGACGTTGTTCTCCGGCGTGTTCTTCCCCGTCGAGCAGCTTCCCGTCGCGATCCGGCCTGTGGCGTACGCGTCGCCGGTGTGGCATGCGGTGGAGCTGAGCCGGGCCGCCACGCTCGGCCGCGCGCCGAGCTGGCCGATAGTCGTGCACATCGGATATCTGCTGCTGTGGGCCGTGATCGGGCTGCTGGCGGCGAGACGAGCGTTCGCCCGGAGGCTGGAAGACTGATGATGACCACCCTTGTGGCCGCCCGGATCTCGGTCTCACCCGGCCGGGTGGGCGCCGTGATCAACCGGAACGTGGGCGCGCTCCGGTCGGGCCCCTCCTACTGGGTCGTGCTCATATCCGGCTTCTTCGAGCCGCTGCTCTACCTGCTGTCCATCGGTGTGGGGGTGGGCGCCCTCGTCGGGGATCTGACCCTCGACGGGCAGACCATGTCCTACGCGGCGTTCGTCGCCCCGGCGATGCTCGCCGTGTCGGCCATGTCCGGCGCGCTGGCGGAGACCACGTTCAACTTCTTCTTCAAGCTCAAATACATGAAGACGTTCGAAGCGGTCCTCGCCACCCCGGTGCGGCCCTTCGAGATCGCGGTGGGTGAGCTCGTCTGGGCGGTGATCCGCGGTTCGCTGTACACTGCGATCTTCCTCGGGTTCATGGTCGCGATGGGGTTGACGACGGCGGCCGGGGCTCTGGCCGCGTTCCCGGCGACCGTGCTGATCGGCCTGGCCTTCGGCGCCGTCGGCATGTGGGTCAGCACGCTGATGCGCGGATGGCAGGACTTCGACCTGATGGGCACGGGCCAGTTCGCGCTGTTCCTGTTCTCCGGCACCTTCTCGCCTGTGCAGAACTACCCCGTCGGGGTGGAGATCCTGATCCAGCTCACTCCGCTCTACCACGCGGTCGAGTTGGTGCGGGCGCTGTGCACGGGAATCGTCGGGCCTGGCATCCTGGTGAACATCGCCTACCTGGCCATCATGGGTGTGGGCGGGTTGTGGCTCGCCTCGCGCCGCGTGGAGAAGATGTTGTGCCTCTAGTGTGTCCCGCCTGCCGTGTCCGGATGCCGTCCGGCGCCGAGTCCCGGATGTCGTGACCGGGTGCCGGTGACGGACGCGCCTGACGGCGGCGTCGTGATGGACCCCGATCCCGGCGCCTACCGGGAGCGGGCCTCGCGCGTCCCCGGCGCGGTCCTGTGGCGACGGGTGATGCCGGCCTCGGAGTCCGCGCAGCGGGTGCTGCCGGACGGCTGCATGGACCTCATCTGGACGGACGGCGAGTTGATGGTCGCCGGGCCCGACACCGAGGCGCACCTGGCGGCGGATCCGGTGGGCACGCGCTACGTCGGGCTTCGGTTCGCGCCGGGCACCGGCCCCGCCGTCCTCGGAGTGCCCGCGCATGAACTGCGTGACCGCCGGGTTCCGCTCGATGATCTGTGGCCGGCCGTACGAGTCCGGCGGCTGGCCGATCACCTGCACGCGGTGCTGGAGTCAGGAACGATGACGGATCTCGGCGCGGCGATGGAGCAGGTCGCGGGAGGTCGCTACCGGCAGGCCGGCCCGCCGGACCCCGCGGTGGCGGAGGTGGTCGCGCTGGTGCGTGCCGGACTGCCCGCCGCGGGCGTGGCCGACGCGACGGGGATCAGTGAGCGGCAGTTGCACCGGCGGTGCCTGGCGGTCTTCGGATACGGTCCCAAGACCCTGGGGCGGATCCTCCGCATGAACCGCGCGGTCGACCTGGCACGCACCGGCACGTCGTTCGCGACCGTGGCCGCCGTGGCCGGCTATGCCGACCAGGCTCACCTCGCGCGTGAGGTGAGGGCGCTGACCGGGGTGACTCTCGGCACGCTCATCCGCTGACGGGAAGCGGCGCGAACAGTTCGACGTTGTTGCCGTCCGGATCGAACACGGTCGCGTAGCGCTGGCCCCAGAACGCGTCCCACGGAGGGTTGTGCCCCTCGTACCCGGCTTCGACGAGCCCCGCGTAGGCGCGGTCCACGTCCGAGGGATCGTCGCACAGAAAGGCCAGGCTGATCTTGGAGCCGGCGCTCGGCGGTGTCCAGGCCGGGTCGAAGGAACGGATGGTCTCGACGTCGTCCCACGCGAGCCGTATGCCGCCGGGCAGAACCACCTCGACGTGCGGTTCCGCGTCGGCCGTCGCCGGGATGTCGAGCCCGAGGCGGCGGTAGAAGGCGAGTGATTTGCCCATGTCGGCCACCACGAGGCCGATCAGATTGAAGGAAGGTGCCATGCCGGTCACGCTACGGGACCCGCATGGCACCGTCTTGAACGAATCAGACACCCGGTGCCCTGGTCAGCTCCAGGTCAGCGTGATCTGACGTTCGTAGTTGGCATACCCGGCCCGCTGGAAGGCCTTCGCCATGGGGACGTTGCCGACGTCCGTGGCGGCCCGGATACGCGGAACGTCCTGTCCGGCGAGCACACGAGTGCCCTCGGCGAGGATGCCGTCGATGTAGCCGTTGCCGCGGTGGGCGGGCAAAACGCCGATGTAGGCGATGATCGGGTTGTAGTCGTTGCGGGCCGCGATGACGAACCCCACCGGCTCGCCGCCGGGCAGGGTCGCGATCCGCCACCAGTCCCGCGGGCTCGTGTAGCGCGCGAGTTCGTCGTCGTGATGTCTGACCGCCGCCTCACGGGCGGAAAAGCGCGTCAGGTCGTCGCGACTGTGCGCGTCGAGAGTCCCGTCCATCGTCAGGGTCATCAGGTCGAGGATCTCTTCGGTGTCGCGGACCGGCCGGAACTCCAGGCGACCGTCCGGCTCGGGAACCGGTGTCCCGGGACGCCATTCCAGCCGGAGCCGTTCGACGAACAGCCGGGCGCCGACCTTTTCCAACGCCGCCATCCGGTCCTCGACCACCCCCTTGGACATCTCGTCTTCGTGCCAGTCGGGCGGGATGAACCGCACGTACACGGGCGGCGTCGTACCCGGCCGGAGAGTCTCGGGCATGGCCGTCCGCAACAGCCGTACGCCGATGTCCACGCGATCGGGTTCCGCGTCGTCGACGTCGAAGACGTCCAGGAAGGACGGTGTCTCCTCGTCTGGCCGGCCCCACCAGGCGACCCTGGCCACGAGACGGCCGCCACGCAGGGCGACCCACATCCACGGTGGCCGCCTGCGGCCGGTGTCGAGGTCGTCCGCCAGTTCCTCGTTGAGGGTGTACGGCAGCCGGGAGAAGAGGTCGAGTTCTTCGCGTCCGGTGATCGGACGCATGATCAGGTCGTTCGGGTACAAGTTAAGGCACGCTCCAGTGAGGGCGCCTGTGTTCCGAGGTCAAACGCGGTGCGCGCCCCGGGAGGACACAAGCGCAGTGATCATGGGGATCATGGGCTTATCCCTCCTCTCATCGATCATCGGCCCCGCGGTTCCGCTGGGGCATCCGTCGGTAATGACTATCGAATCGCTGGATCCACCGCAAACGCATTTCCTGCTCATTGCATGATCACCGAAGGTGTCCGCCCAGGTCGGGTGGGTCAACACCGAATCCGTGCATGATCACGGCTCGCGTTGTGCCAGCTCAAGGGGTATTCCGCCGAACCTGCGCATGATCACGATCGGGGTTGGGGCAGGTCGGTGGGGGACTTTCCGAACCTGTGCATGATCACGGGTGGTATGCGTGATCATGGGTGGTGCGCGTGATCACGTACCCCCACCCGTGGTCATGGGTGGGGGGTGAAGGAGGTGGCGTCGGTGACGGCGGCGACGGGGATCGGGCCGTAGATGTGCGGGAAGGCCTCGGTCGTCCCCTCGGGGACCTCGAACTTCAGCGGGCAGTTCAGCAGGCTCTCGTCGATGGCCAGGAGCAGCAGCGGCTCGGTGACGTCCAGATAGAAGCGCCGGGCCACCCCCTCGGCCTGGGCCAGGTCGGCGGAGGCGTGGATGAAGCCCTCCTCGTCGAGCGTGCGGCCGAGGGTGGACACCCGATACTCGCCCGTCTTCACGGCGTCTTCCCAGTCGGCCGCCAGTGCAAGATGAAAAATCATGACACGGAGCCTATGGGTCAGCTGATCGCCTTGAGCGCGCGGGCCACCACGTCGCGGGCACGCTCGAGCCCCTCGGGCCGCGCCTCCACGATGTCCTCCAGCCACAGTCCCGACAGCACGGTGGTGACGAACCGGACCTCGGACCGCCCGCAGGCGTATCCGGCCCGTTCGAGCACCGACGCGACGATCTCGTCGCAGCCGTCCGTCCACGCCCGCGCGACGTCCTGAAGAGCCGGATCCCGGCCCGCCTGCAGGTAGAGCTCCCACAGGCCGAGCTGCCGTGGCCGGTCGACGGCGTAGACGGTGGCGAGTTTGTCCGCGAGGACCTCGGGGGACCGCTCCCGCACGTCCTCCAGCGACAGGCGCATGTCGGCCAGTTCCCGCTCGACGAGCAGGGCGAACGCCTGGGCGAGCAACTCGTCACGACCGGCGAAGTAGTAGGTGGTCGCCGCGAGGGGGATCCCGGCCCGGCGGGCGACGGCACGGTGCGTCGCGGCGGCGAAGCCGCCCTCCCCCAGCAGATCGGCCGCCGCGCCCAGCAGCGCCTCGCGACGGCGGAGGGCGCGTTCCTGCCTGCGCCGCCGCTGGGTCACGACCTCCGCGCCGGCGTGCCCCTCGCGCTGCTCGTCCACCTCATCCAAGGAACGACCTCACGAAACAGAGCTGATGCGACGTACCGATCTCGATGAGCTCAATGGGCGCCGGCCAGGTTCAGCACCACGACGCCGCAGATGATCAAAACGATACCGGCGGCTTTGGTCAGGTTCATCCCTTCGCCGAGGAATAACGTGCCGATCAGGGCGATGGCCGCCGTGCCGATGCCCGCCCATACGGCGTAGGCCACGCCGACCGGCATCTCCAGCTTGAGGGCACGCGCGAGCAGCACAAGGGACGCCACGTATCCGATGACGACCACGATGGTCCACCCGACGTTGGTCAGCCCGTTGCTCAACTTGAGAGCGGAGGTGGCCAGGACCTCCGTGAGGATGGCGGCGACGAGCAGGATCCACGCCATGGGAACCTCCACTTAAGCGGTACGCTTGTACCAGTTTAGAGGTCTCCCATGGTCAGGGCCATGGGCATTTCGCCACTCTTTCCAGGCAACGGATCCTGTCCCTCCATGCCCCCGCCGCGCGGCGCCCACTCCCGTACGGCGCGGCACTTGGCGTCAGGGTCGAATGCGTGTTCTACTGATCCCCATGCGTCGCGACGCCTCTCCCGGCCCCGCCATCACTCCAGGGGTTCAGCAGTCGCTCCTCGACGGAGGGCCCTCGCGGCCCCGGGTCGAACGGCAGGCCGTCATGCGGGCCTTCGACGGCATCACCTGCTACGAGGTGCCCGCCCGGGTCGCGATCGACAAGGTCCCCGAGGCCGCGGAGCTTCCCTACCAATGGGCGGTCAGCCCCTATCGCGGCTGTCAGGCCGCATGCAGTTACTGCATGGCCAGGCGCGGCCACCGCTATCTCGGGCTCGACGCCGGAGAGGACTTCGCCTCGCGGATCGTCGTCAAGACCAACCTGGCCGATCGGTTACGCCGCGAGCTCACCTCACCTCGCTGGCACGGTGATCCGATCGCGCTCGGGCTGACCGGCGACTGCTACCAGCCCGCCGAGGAGACCTACCAGTTGATGCCCCGCGTCATCCGCGCCCTCGCGGAGGCGGGCAACCCCTTCACCGTTTTGACCAAGAGCCCGCTCATCCTCCGCGATCTCGACGTGCTGCGCGAAGCGGCCAAGATGACCCAGGTGAACGCCGCGGTGTCGGTGGGCTTCGTCGACGACCGCATCCGCCGGGCCGTCGAGCCGGGTGCGGCGACCCCCCAGCGCCGGCTGGAGGTGTGCGCCGCGCTGAACGACGGCGGCATCCCCTGCGGCGTCCTGATGGCGCCGATCCTCCCTCTGATCACCGACTCGGCCGACCACCTCCTGTCCACCGTGCGGCGGGCAGCCGAGGCGGGCGCGGTCAGCGTGACACCGGTCGTCCTGCGACTCCCCTCCGGCGCCCGCGAGTGGTACATGGGCTGGCTCGAACGCGAACATCCCGGGCTTGTCCCCCGATACCAGGCGCTGTACGGCAAGGGCCCCACGGCCGACGCCGACTACCGGCGCCGGATCGCCGACCAGGTCCGCGGTCTGACGGAGGCGTACGGCATCGGGACGTCGGCCAGACGCTGGCGTCGCCGCCGATCACCGGCCAGGCAACTCGCGCTGGTCTGAGCCCTTGGCTGAGCTCTCGTCTGAGCTCACGTGCGAGCTCTGGTCTGATCCCTGCCCATGGTCGCAGTATGGTCGCGACCTCCTGCTCGGCCGGGCGGCCGAAAAATGAGAAGACGTGCGGGTGCCGGATCGTTAGCGTTCAGGGCATGAGCACGGTGGATGGCCGGGCGGCCGACGTGGACGTCGAGCGGTTCGTGGCGGACGGATTCCTCAAGATCGAAGAGGCTTTCCCGCGTGCGGTCGGCGACCGTATCCGGGAGTCGCTCTGGGAGCAGATCGGGCTGTCGCCGGACAGGCCGTCGGAGTGGGTCAAGCCGGTCATCTGGGCTACCGACCAGACGGGACAGGGCCCGTTCGGGGAGGCGATCCGCAGCCCGAAGATCGCCGCCGCGCTGGATCAGATCGCGGGCAAGGACGGCTGGATCCCGCGCGGCTCCGTCGGCATGGCGCCGATCCGCTTCCCGCACCCTGAGGACGCCGGGGACACCGGCTGGCACATCGACCAGAACGATCCCGGTCCGGACGGCGCCTGGGGGATCGTCTCGCCCAGACCACGCACCATGCTCGTGCTGCTGCTCTACTCCGAGGTCACCGAGCAGGACGCCCCCACTCGGATCCGCGTGGGCTCCCATCTCGACATGGCCCGCGCCCTGGAGCCGTACGGTGAGCGCGGGCTGCCGTTCCACGAGTCGGGCCCCGTCATGGATGCGGCCGGCGCGGACCGCCCGCTGGCCCTGGCCACCGGTCTGCCCGGCGACGCCTACCTGTGCCACCCGTTCCTGGTCCACGCCGCCCAGCCGCACCACGGGACGCGGCCGAGGTTCATGTCGCAGATCCCGTTCTTCCTGTCCGAGCCCCTGCGGGCCGGCGAGTCCACACCCCTGTCCCGGGCGGTACGGCTCGGCCTCGCAGGCTGACCCGCCGGAGATCCCCCGGCGTTCAACCCGATGAGTAGACGCTGATCTCGATCAGGTTGCCATCGGGATCGCGCAGGTACACGCTGTCCATCGGGCCGATCGCGCCCGTACGCCCGACCGGTCCTTCCTCGATCGGCACCCCGTGCGCGGTCAGCTCGGTGATCACCTGCTCCAGCGAGTCCGTCGTGATCAAGCACAGATCGGCGCTGCCCGGGATCGGGTGCGTTGCCTTGGGTTCGAACTCCTGACCCGCCTGGTGCAGGTTGATCTTCGACTGGCCGAAGACCAGCGCCCGGCGGCCACCTCCGAAGGTGACCGGGGTCATTCCCAGTATCCGGGTGTAGAAGTCGACCGTGGCCTCCAGATCGGCGACGGTCAGCACCAGGTGATCGAGCCGGTCAATCCGCATCGCCCACCTCCTTCCCGGCCAGGATCGTCTGGCAGTCTGTCCAGGCCGCCGCCGACAACAGCGGCCGGGCGCGGGTGAACAGCGTCAGCAGATCAGATCCGTACTTCACGGCGAAGTCAGGGTCGTGGTCGGCCAGATCGAGCTCGTTGGCCGCGGTCAGCTCGGCGAACCAGGCCAGCTCGGCCGCCGCGATCGGCGCGGTCCGGCCGGTGAACCGGTCACGGAATTCGACTGGGTCCGCGACCCCCAACTGGGGGTAGACGTGCGCACGATCGCAGGCGCCGTACCGGTAGACCAGCTCTTCGGCCTCCGACCCGATGACCTCCTCGAGCAGGCCCCGCTCGGCGAGGCCGAGCAGGCCGGTCGGGAAGCCGTCGGTTCCGTAGAAGGCGTGGCACAGTCCGGCTGCCCGCAGTGCGGGGGCGGCCTTCCAGCGGGCCAGGCGGTCACGCACCCGAATCAGATGATCCAGCAACATGCCACCGGGGTGGGGGACGGTCTCCGCGCCTAGCCGGCGTAGGAGCCGTATCGCATCGCCATGCATACCTGGCATTGTCCCAAGAGCCTCGGCACGGAAGGCGGATCGCCACCCCCCGCCGACGTCGGACCCCCTGCCGAGGGCAGCGAAAAGGGCCCTCCGGTGAACACCCGAGGGCCCTGATGCCGAGGCGCCGCTACTTGAGCGCGCTGCCCTTCTCCCACTCCTTGAACGACATCTGCCAGAAGCCCCAGCCGTTCCACGACTCCAGGATGCGGGTGGTGCCGGTGACCTTGACGACGTCGCCGCGGTGGAAGTTGTCGTAGAACCACTTCGCCTGCGCCGGGCTGGCGTTCACGCAGCCGTGGCTGACGTTGGCGTAGCCCTGCGAGCCGACCGACCACGGTGCGCTGTGGACGTACTCGCCGCTGTTGGAGATGCGGACGGCGTAGTTGACGATCTCCTTGTAGTAGCCGGGATCGCCCTCCTTCTTACCCGGCGAGATCATCGTGACCGGGTTCGCGCGCTCCATCGTGAGGTGGATGCCGCTGGTCGTCGTGTACTCGCGCGTGTCACCCTTGCCAGCGCTGATCTTCATCGTCTGGACGGTCTTGCCGTCCTTCTTGACGTACATCATGTGCGTCTTCACGTTGACGGTGCTGATCAACGCCGCGCCGATGTTGATGGTCGCGCTGGAGTTCTTGACGCCGTACATGTCCTTGCCGCCGCGCACGCCCGCGAGGTTCGCGGTGAACTTCACCTGCTGGTGGGCGGGCCAGTACTTGGCGGGACGGTAGATCACCTGCTTGGCGCTCATCCAGCGCCACGCGCCGTCGACCGGCTTCTGGGCCTTGACCTTCAGGGCCTTCTCGACGGACGCCTTGTCGGTCACCGCCTGGTTGAAGGTCACCATGATCGGCATTCCGACGCCCACCGACTCGCCCTTGACACCCGGGGTGATGTCGGCGATGGCCAAAGGAAACTTAGGCTTCAGGGTGCTGAACTGGCTGGTCGCCTCGGCGGGGCCGCCCTCACCGCTGGCCTTGGCCGACACGGTGTACTTGCTCGACGGCTTCAACGGGCCCTTCGACGTCCACTTGGTGCGAGTGGAGTCGAACTCCCCCTCGACCGGCACGCCGCCGGCCTGGACGACGACCTCTTCAAGCGAACCGTTGTCGGCCGTCACGACCACGGGCTTGTCCGGGCGCACCTTCGAGGTGCCCTTGACCGGACTGATCTTGATGGACGGTACCGGCTTCGCGGGCGTGGACTCACCGGAGTCGCCCCCCGGCGACACGGTGGATCCCGATCCCGACCCACTGGAACATGCTGCCAATGCCGTGACCATGGCCACGGCGACCCCGGCGATGGGCAACTTAGACCGGGTGTGAGTGCTCGTCACAACTTCTCCCCCATGGGCGCAAAGTGCACACAAGACCTTATTAGGGGTAGCCGTAGATATGTGCAATTTCTGGGCCGGTTAGGTCACAGTTTGGTCGCCGAACGTTCACACCTATCTCGATCACCGGTAAAGTCCGCGTCAAACCTGATCATGGACGTCAGTCAGCTGTTTTTCCGAGGCTCGTCCGCCCGCAGATCAAGACGTGCGGGAACCCGCAGATTGGGTGACGGCTCGTAGTGGATCTCCGGGTTGACGAGGACCCAGGAGGCCGCTGCTTCGACCACTCCCGCCGCGAGGGCGATCGCGGTCACATCGCCGGGACACGATCTGATTCCGGCGCCGAATCCGAAATGCGGACAACCGGCAGGTCCGCCCTCCGTCTCCTCGCCCGACCCCCGACGATCGACATCGGTTCTTCGTGGATCGAACCGGTCGGGGTCGAACCGGTGAGGGTCGCGGAAGGCGTCGGGATCGCGGTTGGCGGACGCGAGGTCGACGACGACCACGGTGCCTGCGGAAACGAGCGCTCCACCCACGATCGTGTCCGCCGCGGCCACCCGGCGCGTCAGCCGTACGGGAGGGTCGTGGCGGAGGGTCTCCGTGAGGATCGCCTCGGCCGGCCACTTCGCGACCACGGCGTGCGGCAGTCGCGTCAGCAGATTGAGAGCGTTGCCGATCAGGCCCGCCGTCGCGTCGCACGCCTGGATCAGCAGCGCCGCCACGGCGGCCAGCCGTTCCGGCTCCGGGTGTCCGAGCAGGTCCGCCAGCACACCCACCGCCAGGTCGGCCTGTTCGTCCCGCGCGTCGGCCTCGGGGGCGGGCCGCGCCGAAACGGGCCGCGGGTGGTAGGCGGCGGCCATCGCGGTGACGGCGCCGACGGCCTCCTCCCGGCGCTCCGGGCCGATGCCCAGGTGCGTGGCGAGAACGCCGACCGGTACGCGGCGGGCGAGCCGTGCCATCACGTCCACAACGACCGCCTCGGACCGCCTGGACGAGAACGGCCCATCCAGGAGCGGCCCACACGGGGACGGCCCGTACGGGGGCGGCGCAGGCGAGGACGGCCCGGCGGAAGACAACTCCGCGGATGCCAGGTCGAAAGCGTCCGCGCGCAGTTGGGCGGGGCTGACCGGGGACAGCAGTCCGATCGCGCGTGACCTGCGCCGGGCGTGCTCCTCCCCGTTGCTGAACCTGCTCACCGCCCCCCGGAGCCAGGCGATGCCCTGTGTGCCGTCCGTCACGGGCGCGACCGCGGGCACCTCGAAGCGTGAATCGGACAACACGGCTCGAACGTCGGCGTGCCGGCTGATCACAGGAGGTTCGTGTGTCATGCCCGGAACGCTAAGCGCGTGACGTTTCGGCACGAGGCGAAGCATGCGCTGCTTCTCGCCCGTGGAGCGTGCGCTGCTTCCCGCCCGTGGACGGCACGCCCTCTCCCGGCGGACCGATTCAAGAATGGTTAAGCAACTACTTGACTATTGAGCCCTCCACGGCGAATAGTTAAGTACGTGCCTAAGTATGAGTTGGACCGGGTCTTCCAGGCGCTGGCGGACACGACCCGCCGGAGCATGGTCGAGCGGCTGGTCCGCGGGCCGGCCTCGGTGAGCGATCTGGCCAGGCCCCTGGACATGTCCCTGCCGGCGGTCATGCAGCACCTGCAGGTCCTCGAAGCATGCGGCCTGGTCAGGTCCGGCAAGACCGGCCGCGTCCGCACGTGCCACATCGAGCCGGAGGTGTTGCGGGCCGCCGAGAAGTGGATCACGCGGCAGCGCACGTCCTGGGAACGGAGTCTCGACCGGCTCGGCGACTACCTGACCGAAGATCCCCAGGCACCAGCAGACCAGGAACCGGAGAACAGGAGCACATCATGAGCGACCGTTCCGTCACCCACACCACGTTCACCCTCGAACGCGTCTACAAGGCGTCACCGGCCCGCGTCTTCGCCGCATGGGCCGACCCCGACGCGAAGGCCCGCTGGTTCGCCGGACCCTCCGCCGAGCACGAGATCGACTTCCGCATCGGCGGCAGAGAGGTCGTCCGCGGACGCGCCGAGGACGGCGCGGCGCTGACGTTCGAGTCCGTCTACCACGACATCATCCCCGACCAGCGGATCGTCTCCGCCTCCGTCCTCAAGTCCGGCGACACCATGGCCACGGTGTCCGTCACGGCCGTGGAGCTCACCCCGGACGGTGAGGGCACCCGGCTGCTGCTCACCGAGCAGGGCACGTTCCTCGACGGGCACGAGCAGCCCTCCTGGCGGCAGCAGGGCACGCTCGACCAGCTCACCGCGCTGGAGGCGGAACTCCGGCGCTAGAGCCGGTCTCGAGGGTGAGCAGGACAAGAAGGGGCGAAAAGGGCGAGCCGCGGCACCCGGGCCGGTCGTCAGGGTCGCGCCGGAGAGTCGAGGCGATGCGTCAGGCCGGTGTGCCGGCGGCCCGCCCCCTTCGTCCGTACGGCCTGCGCGAGCGCGCGCCGGGACCCCACGATGACCACGAGCTTCTTGGCCCGGGTGATGGCGGTGTAGAGCAGGTTGCGCTGCAGCATCATCCAGGCGCTCGTCGCGAGCGGGATGACGACGGCCGGATACTCGCTCCCCTGGGACCGGTGGATGCTGACCGCGTACGCGTGGGCGAGCTCGTCGAGTTCGTCGAAGGAGTAGTCGACGTTCTCGTCCTCGTCGGTGAGGACGGTCAGCTTGCTCTCCTCCGGAGACATGCCGGTGACCACGCCGACCGTGCCGTTGAACACCCCGGCGGCGCCCTTGTCGTAGTTGTTGCGCAGCTGCGTGACCTTGTCGCCCACGCGGAAGACCCGCCCGCCGTAACGGCGCTCGGGCATGCCCTCCCGCGACGGTGTCAGAGCCTCCTGCAGGGCGATGTTGAGCGCTCCCGCGCCGGCGGCCCCGCGGTGCATCGGAGCGAGCACCTGGACGTCGCGCCGAGGGTTGAGGCCGAACTTCGCCGGAATGCGCCGCGCCACCACGTCGACCGTCAGGGAGGCGATCTCCTCCGGCTCCTCGCAGGGGAAGAGGAAGAAGTCCGGGAAGTCCCTGACCAGGGGGGACTGGCCGGTGTTGACCCGGTGGGCGTTGACGACGACCCCGGACTCCTGTGCCTGGCGGAAGATCTGCGTCAGCCGTACACGGGGGATCTCCGGAGCGGCCAGCAGGTCACGCAGCACCTCGCCCGCGCCGACCGAGGGAAGCTGGTCGACGTCGCCGACGAACAGCAGGTGCGCACCGGGAGCCACGGCCTTGGCCAGCTTGTTGGCGAGCAGCAGGTCGAGCATGGACGCCTCGTCGACGACGACCAGGTCGGCGTCGAGCGGGTTGTCGCGGTCGAACGTGGCGTCGCCGCCCGGGCGGAGCTGCAGCAACCGGTGGACGGTGGTGGCCTCGTGGCCGGTCAGCTCGGACAGGCGTTTGGCGGCGCGCCCGGTGGGCGCCGCCAAGATGACCTTGGCCCTCTTGGCCTTGGCCAGTGTGACGACCGAGCGGACGGTGAAGCTCTTGCCGCAGCCCGGACCGCCGGTGAGGACGGCCACCTTCTCGGTCAGGGCCAGCCGTACGGCCTGGGCCTGCTCGGGGGCGAGGTCGGAACCTGTCCTGCCTCGCAGCCAGTCGAGGGCGGCGGGCCAGTCGACGTCGGCGAACGCCTTCAGCCGGTCGTGGCCGGAGGCCAGGAGCCCGCGCAGCGTTCCCGCCAGCGAGAGCTCGGCTCGGTGGAAGGGCACCAGGTAGACGGCGGGCACGGAGCCCTCCCCGACCGGCACCTCCTCGCGGACCACGCCCTCCTCGGCGACGAGTTCGTCGAGGCAGGTGGCGGTGAGGTCGGGCGCCACCTCGAGGATCTTCACCGCGTCCGCCACGAGGTTGGGCGCGGGGAGATAGCAGTGGCCGTCGTCGGCGGCCTGCGACAGGGTGTAGCGCAGGCCGGCCTTCACCCGTTCGGGGCTGTCGTGCGGGATGCCCACCGCCTGGGCGATGGTGTCGGCGGTCTTGAAGCCGATGCCCCACACGTCGTCGGCGAGCCGGTAGGGCTCCTTGCGGACCACGTCGATGGACTCGTCGCCGTACTGCTTGAAGATCCGCACCGCGATCGAGGTAGAGACGCCGACACCCTGCAGGAAGATCATCACTTCCTTGATGATCTTCTGCTCCTCCCAGGCGGCGCCGATCATCTTCGTGCGCTTCGGGCCGAGCCCCGGCACCTCGACGAGCCGGCCCGGTTCCTCCTCGATCACGCGCAGGGTGTCGGTGCCGAAATGATCCACGATGCGCTCGGCCATCTTGGGGCCGATGCCCTTGATCAGCCCGGAGCCGAGGTAACGCTGGATTCCCTGGATCGTGGCCGGTAGGACCGTGGTGTAGGACCACACCTCGAACTGCCTGCCGTACCGGGGGTGGGAGCCCCACCGGCCGGTCAGCCGCAGCGACTCGCCGACCTGCGCCCCGAGGAGCGGTCCGACGACGGTCAGCAACTCGTTGCCGCCGCGGTCGGTGGCGACCCGCGCGATCGTGTAGCCCGTCTCCTCGTTGGCGTAGGTGATCCGTTCGAGGACCGCCTCGAGGACCGCGCCCGGCGGTCTGCCTCCCTCGGAGCCCGTGCCGGACCCGTCGGAGGAGCCGCCAGGAGGATTGGTCATGCACGGCATTCTTCCGCAGCGGCCGAGGACGTGTGCTCACTCGCCGGCGGCATCGACCGGCGATGAAGCCCCGCCGAGGCCTCCTACGCCTCTGCCGCGAGCATGGACGCGCCATCTGACGGGACCGCCAGTGTGGCGAGGAGGTGGAGGCGCTGCTCGGAGTCGGAGCCGGGGTCGGCGTGGTAGGTGATCAGCATCTGGCCCGCGCCGGACAGGGCGAGCTTCTCATAGCGCAGGTCGAGCGGGCCGACCTGCGGGTGCAGCAGCCGGGTCAGGCCGCTGGTCTTGTGCCGGACGTCGTGACGAGCCCACAGGGTGCGGAAGCGCTCGCTGCCCAGGCTCAGCTCCCCGATGAGGTCGACCAGGCGCGGGTCGTCGACGCCCGCCCCGATCACCGACCGCAGATACGGCACGACCTTGGCGGTCATCTCGTCCCAGTCGCGGTAGAAGACGCGCATCTCCGGCTCGAGAAAGGCCGCCCGGAGGGTGTTGGAGCCGGGCGCGTAGTGAGGTGACAGCGCCATGGCCAGCGGGTTGGCGGCCAGGACGTCCCCACTGCGGCCGTGGACGTAGGCCGGCGTCGTCGTCCAGTTGCCGATCAGGTTCCGCACGCTGCCGCTGACGCGCTCGGGTGGTGCGGGCCGGCGCCGTTTCTGCGGCACCGGATGGGCGAGGCCGTGCAGGTAGGCCGATGCCTCGGTGTCGAGCCGCAACGCCTTCGCGATGCAGTCGAGGACCTGGTCGGACGGGTGCTGGTCACGGCCCTGCTCCAGCCGCAGGTAGTACTCGGCGCTGATCCCGGCCAGCAGCGCGACCTCCTCGCGCCGCAGCCCGGGGACCCGGCGCCGATCCCCCTCAGGAAGGCCGACCTCACCGGGACGGACCAGCTCGCGCCTGGCCCGCAGATATTCACCGAGTGTGCTGGTCACAGCCATGACGCCGATGCTATCCGGCCGGTGCGGCCGGTTCCTGTCCCTGCCGGCACCAGGATCGGCGGGAACCCGGTGGCCCGGCACCGGCAGGGCGTTAGCCTGGACCGATCACGATACGGGAGGGTCGCGAAGATGGTTCTGGAGGGTACGGCTCGCGCGTTGCTGCGGAGACTGGCGGTCGAACAGGCGGAATCACGCATTCCGTCGATAGTGGCGGCGCTGGTCCGGGACGGCCAGGTCGCGTGGTTCGGCGGGCGCGGACGGGTCGGCGGGGAGCAGCCCGGCGAGAACACGCAGTACCGCATCGGATCGATCACCAAGAGCATGGTCGCGGTCCTGATCATGCGGCTCCGCGAGGAGGGACAACTCGACCTGCTCGACCCCCTGGACAAGCACCTGCCGGGAACTCCGGTCGGCGACGTGACGATCGCCCAGTTGCTCTCCCACACGGCCGGGCTCACCGCCGAGTCGCCGGGTGAGTGGTGGGAACGCACCCCGGGAGTCCCCGCGGCCGAGCTCATCGGCTCGCTCGGATCGGAGTCGGCCAGGCACCGGCCCGGCCGCCGCTACCACTACTCGAACGTCGGCTTCGCCCTGCTCGGCGAGATCGTCGCGCGCAGGCGCTCGGCCCCGTGGGAGGAGGTCCTGCGGGAGGAGGTCCTGGAACCGCTCGGCATGCGTGAGACCACTCCGCGTCCGCGGGCGCCGCACGCGACCGGTTTCGCCGTCCACCCCTGGGCCGACGTGCTGCTCCCCGAGCCGGAGAACGACCACGGCGCGATGGCGCCGGCCGGGCAGCTCTGGTCGACGGCGTCCGATCTCGCCCGCTGGGCGGCGTTCGTCGGCGGCGACACCGGCGGCGTGCTGCGGCCGGAGACCGTCGCGGAGATGCGCGAGCCCGCCGCCGTCGAGGACGGAGACATCTGGACGCGGGGGTACGGCCTCGGCCTCCAGCTGAGCCGGTACACCGGCCCGGCCGGTTCTCGCAGGCTCGCCGGGCACACCGGCTCCATGCCGGGCTTCCTGGCCACCGTCTGGGCGGATCCGGCGGACGGCACCGGCGTGCTGTTCCTGGCGAACACCACCTCGGGGATGCGCGCCTCCCTGCTCACCGATCTGCTCGACATCCTGACCCAGCACGAGCCGCCGTTGCCGGCCGAATGGTCACCGGCTCCCGCCGACGACGACCTCCTGGCGTTGACCGGGCCGTGGTACTGGGGTCCGACGGCATACGTCTGCCGGGTGCTGCCCGGGCGGGGGCTGTCGCTCACCCCGGTGAACGCCCAGGGCCGGGCGTCCCGCTTCGCCGCCCAGGCCGACGGCACGTGGCTCGGGCTCGACGGCTACTACGCGGGCGAGACGCTCCAGGTCGTCAGGACCGCCGGCGGCGTGCACCTGGACCTCAACACGTTCGTCTTCACGCGGGAGCCGTACGACGCGGCCGTCCCGGTGCCGGGAGGTGTCGACCCCCAGGGCTGGCGCTGACGGGCCTCAGCCGTCCAGGTAGCGCAGGATGGCGAGCACCCTGCGGCTGTAGCCGGGGTCGCGTGGCAGGTCGAACTTGTCCATGATGGCGTTGACGTGCTTTTCGACGGTGCTGAGCGACACGTGCAGACGTTCGGCGATCGCCGCGTTGACGTAGCCCTGCGCGAGGTGCCTCAGCACCTCCGCCTCGCGCGGGCTCAGCCTGCTCAGCGGGTCGGCGTGGGTGGTGCGGGCGAGCAGTTGGCGGACGACCTCCGGGTCGAAGACCGTCCCGCCCGCGCGCACCCGCGTGAGGGAGTCCAGGAAGTCGGCCACTTCGGAGACCCTGTCCTTGAGCAGGTAACCCAGCCCCCCGGTGGCGTCGGCCAGGAGCGTGGCCGCGTACGTCTTCTCCACGTACTGCGACAACACGAGCACGCCGACGTCCGGGTGGCGTTCGCGGATCTCCAGTGCCGCCCGCAACCCCTCGTCGGTGTGCGTCGGCGGCATGCGCACGTCTATGACCGCCACGTCGGGCCGGTGCAGTTCGACGGCGCCGAGCAGGGCCGGGGCATCGCCGACGGCGGCGACGACCTCGTGCCCGGCGTCGGCGAGCAGCCGGATCAGACCTTCACGGAGCAGCACCGAGTCGTCGGCGAGGATCAACCGCATGGCCCGCCCTTCGGCAGTGTCGCTGCGATCTCGGTGGGGCCGCCTTCCGGACTGTCGACGGTGAAATCTCCGTCGAGCGCCAGGACGCGCCGGGCCAGCCCGGACAGCCCTCCGCCGGAGGGGTCGGCTCCGCCCCGGCCGTCGTCGGAGATCGCCACGGTCACCTTCTCCTCGTCCTCGGTCAGCACGACCAGGATGTCTCCGGCCCCCGCATGCTTGATCGCGTTGGTGATCGCTTCCCGGGCGATGAAATACAGGGCCGTCTCCACCTCGGACACGGGCCGCCCGGCCAGCCCATAGTGGACGGTCACCGGCACGCTCGACCGTTCGGCGACGCCCGCGAGCGCCGCGCGCAGGCCCAGTTCGTCCAGTGCTGTCGGGTAGATCCGCCAGGCCACGCTCCGCAGCTCGTCGAGGAGCCCGCGCGACTCGGCGTAGGCCTGGGCGACCAGTTCGCCGGTTCTGGCCGGGTCGGCGCTGTGCCGGGCACGCCCGAGCAGCATGGCCAGGGCCACCCCCCGTTGCTGGACGCCGTCATGCAGGTCACGCTCGATCCTGCGGCGCTCGTCGTCCACGGCCCGGACGATGCCTGAGCGGGTCGCGGTCAGCTCGGCGATGCGCCTGCGCATCAACTCCTGCCTGCCCGGTCCGAGCAGATGGTCGGCCAGCCGCCGTTCCGCGGCGGCCACGGCGACGGCCCCGAGCACGATCAGGACCAGCAGCAAGGCGGCGGTGGTCAGCCCGAGGATCGCACTGTTGGTGATCACCTTCACGCCGGGGAGGTTGACCGGCACGGCCTCGGGCTCGCCCCAGAGCAGGTCCCACGACCCGCCGAACAGGAGCAGGCCGCTGAGGAACAGACCGGCGGCGCATCCGTATCCCGCAAGCACCCCCAGAGCGGCGCGGGCGCCGAGGAAGCCGTATCCGCCGCCTGCCGAGATCGTGTCGTGGTCCAGCCACGTGGACAGCCGAGCCCGTTCGAGTGCCAGCAGCCGGGCCAGGCCCCGGTCGGCGGCGGGCCGCGTGGCCGGGATCAGGGAAGCCGGCCAGGCCACGCACAGGAAGAGCAGCTCGACGACCCCCAGGGCCATGCCCGCGATCACTCCGACCAGGGTGCGCGCGACGCGGGTGCCTGACACGGTCCGAAGTCTAGGCATCACGCCGGCGCAGCACGGCATAGCCGGCCGCGACAGCCGCCGCCGTCCACGCCAGGAGCCAGGCCAGTCCTTCTCCCGCCGAGTAGGGGATCAGGCCGGCGGTCAGGTCGCCGGTGCCGCCCATGAAGGCCAGACCGGCGAACAACGGCATGCGCAGGGACACCTCCACGCCGACCTGGCTCCCTGTCATCAGCAACATCAGCGGCAGCCCCATCAGCACCATGAACACCACGGTCAGGGTGCCCGCCGCGCTGCGCACCGCGGTGCCCACGCCGAGCGTGGTCACCGACACCAGGGCGAGGAAGACCCCCACCCTCAGCAGGTCGACCGCCACCTCTGCGGGCGGCAGTGTCACGTAGCCGCCGAACAGGTCGGTGGACAGCGCCGCGTAGACGACCGCTGCGGCCACTCCCCCGGACAGCACTCCGGCGGCGAACATCACGGGCGCCACCACGAGCGCCTTCGCGGCGATCACCCGGCCGCGGATCGGTGTGGCCTGCAACGTGCTCCGGATGCCGCCCGACGCGTATTCCGAGGTGATCACCAGCATGGCCAGGGCCACCAGTGTGAACTGGACGAACAAGGTGGCCGTGATCACCGGTTGGGATGCCGGGAAGGGGGTCTGCGCGCCTCTGCCGTGCAGCATGTCGGTGGCCGTGGATCCGCCGAGCGTCAGGGCGCTCACCACCATGAGCACCGCTGCGCCGGCCAGGCACCACCAGGTGGAGCGGACCGACCACAACTTCGACCATTCGGCGCCCACCGCCTGGCCCAACTCTCCGGTCCGCATGTTCACACGCCCGCCTTCCGCGCGCCGTACTCCACGCTGCTCGCGGTCAACTCCTGGTAGGCCTGCTCCAGCGAGGCCTCGCGGGTCCGAAGCTCGTGCAGCCGGATGCCCGCCTCGTACGCCAGGTCACCGATGTGCTCGATCGCGGCGCCGGTGGCGACGATCTCGTTCTCGCCGGGCCGTTCCACCCTGATGCCGGCGGCGCTCAGCCGTACGGACAGGTCGCCCGCGTGCGGGGTGCGCACGACCACGGCGGTCAGGGAACTGCGCGCGATGACCTCTGTCAGCGGCGCGTCCATGATGAGCCGTCCTCTGCCGATCACGACCAGGTGGTCGGCGGTGAGCTGCATCTCGCTCATCAGGTGGCTGGAGACGAACACCGTGCGGCCCTCGTCGGCCAGTGATCGCATCAGGTGGCGCACCCAGCGCACGCCGTCGGGGTCGTGGCCGTTGACGGGTTCGTCGAACATCAGCACCTCGGGGTCGCCCAGCAGCGCGGCCGCGATGCCGAGCCGCTGGCTCATGCCCAGCGACAGCGCACCGGCCCGCTTGCGCGCCGCATCCGTCAGCCCGACCGTCTCCAGGACCTCCGCCACGCGGCGGCGCGCGATGCCGTTGCCGCGTGCCAGCGCCACCAGATGCGCGTGCCCGCTGCGCCCGGGGTGCAGCGCACGGGCGTCCAGGAGCGCGCCGACCGTCCGCAGCGGGTTCCTGATCCGGTGGTACGGCACGCCGTTGATCAGTGCCGTGCCCGCGGTGGGGTGGTCGAGCCCGAGGATCAGGCGCATCGTCGTCGATTTGCCCGCGCCGTTCGGCCCGAGGAATCCGGTGACGGTGCCCGGCCGGACCTCCAGCGACAGGTCGTCGACTACCGGCCGGTCACCGTAGCGTTTGCACAATCCGTTGAGAGTGATCATGTCGGTCGACGCTAGGCGGCCGGTGGTGTGGCCACCATGGTGGCGAACCTCCGACTTCGATGGCGGAAAACCGTAAACCCCCGCTGACCTGCAGGGGGTCGCGCGGCTTCTTTACCCCGTTCCTGTTTCCCCGCAGTAGTAGGCGGAGGATCCGTCACGCCCGATCATCCGAGTGTTTACCGAAACGCTGACAGGTAAAATCTGACTTGTCCTTACTTGACCGGTATGGATGCGTCTATTACCTTTTAGGTAACTCAGGGCATACCTGTCCGTTTCAATCAAAGGCAGATGTGCCCTCTCGGATGGCGGTTCCTTCCGTCAAGAAGGACCGTCCACCGCCGAGTCCGCGCCAGCGCGGAGCCGGGGACCCACCTCTCCTGGGGTGAATCGGCACACATCGTGCCGTAGGGCGCCTTCCAGCCCGAACCCGTCAGCTAACCCGGTAGGCGGCCTGGAAGCAAGGGAGTAGACCCCAGCATGCGAGCCCTGAAGACCTGCATCAACGCTGCCCTGATAACCGGCGCCCTCGCTACGGCGGTGGCCGCCGGACCGGTGGCGGCAGCGGCTCACGCCCAGAGCTCCGACCACATCGTGGCCGGCAGCGACAACACGACGCCCCTGGCCAAGGAGGCGGCGGGGCTGCCCAAGGTCAGCCCGTCTCAACTGCTGAAGCTGGCCGAGAGCCAGGTCGGCGTGCGGGAGAACTCTCTCGGCGGCGGCACCAAGTTCCAGGCCTGGTACATGTCCTCGCCGCGCGCCAGGGAGACCGTGGCCCGCGACGGCGGGAGCACGGCCGACTACGCCAACGCCGCCTGGTGCGACATGTTCGTCTCCTGGGTGGGCAACCAGCTCGGCATCCGTCCCGTCCTGGGATGGGACGCCTACACCGTCGCGCACGCCCGCTGGTTCGCGCAGAACCACCGATGGGGCACCACCCCCAAGCCGGGCGCCGTGGTGTTCTTCAGCTGGCGCGGCAGCAAGAGCATCGACGCCATCGACCACGTGGGCTTCGTCATCAAGGACAACGGTGACGGCACCATCAAGACGGTCGAGGGCAACACCGGCAACGGCGTGGTGGAGATCCGCACCCGGCCCACCTCGTCCGTGACCGGATACGGCTACCCGTACTACACGGCGAGCGACAGCGCCTGATCGGAGCTCGAACGACAGCGCGCCCGGAACGTCTCCGGGCGCGCTGTCGTTTTATGATCTTCTGGGCCGGACGGCAAGCTTCGAAGTTGATTTATATAAGCCGCAGCTGAGACGCTGCGTGCATGCACGCGTTCGACGTTCTCGGAGACCCGGTGAGGCGCCGGATCCTGGAACTGCTCGCCGACGGCGAGCGCTCGGCCGGTGAGATCGGCACGATCGTCCAAGGCGAGTTCGGAATCTCCCAGCCCGGGGTGTCGCAACACCTGCGGGTGTTGCGGGAGAGCGGCTTCGCCACCGTGCGGGCCGCCGGCACACGACGCCTCTACGCCGTCGACCCCGCGCCCTTGCGCGAGGTCGACATCTGGCTGGAGCACTTCCGCCGGTTCTGGACCCAGCGCCTCGACGCGCTCGGCACCGAGGTCGCCCGAGGCCGGAGGGCCCGCCGTACGGCAGGCGAGGCGGGCCCCCTCCCGGATGGGACACCCGGCTCGGACGGCTAGGCGAACAGTCCGTCCAGCCAGGACCGCCAGGCCTGCTCGACCTGATCAGTGTCCGCTTCCGCCGAGTAGATGTGATGCCCGAGGACCACGACGTCACCGCGCTGCGGCCCGGAGTGGACGAAGCGGTAGAGCCCGTCGGCGGTGCGCACGCCGATGAAGGTGGGCAGGCCGGCGTAGTCGACGACCCCCTCGATGGGAGCGGCTCCCTCGATCTCCAGGTGCACGCGGTCGCCCACGGCGATCTCTCCGGCCAGGCCGAGCTCCGACTTGATCAGGGCCCACGCCCTGTCGCGATCGGCCGCCTGCGGCTTGACGACCGTGACCACGGCTCCATGCCGGCCGGGGAAGTGCGCGAGGTACTGGTCCAGGCTGTGCAGGTAGATGTTCCAGCCCTCGTTCAGCGCGTCGTACTCGGTCTCCCAGTCGCCGCTCAGCACTCCGCTCTGCACCATCCGGAGCACGGTGCTGCCGCCTGCTCGCCCCTCGATGAGGTACTCGAAGGCCATGAAGGCCCCGTCGGCCCCGGCTGGACTCTGGTGCGCGAGCCGTTTGCCCGGTTCCCACGCGGTCACCCTGGACTCGTCGGTGTGCCCGGCCACGGTCATCCGGATCGTGCCGCCGACACCCGGCTCGATCTCGTTGCGGCCCATGAACCACGAGTCGACCCCCGGGCCGGTGGAGATGGCCTCCCACACCTGTTCGGGTGTCGCGTCCAGCTCGACTTCCTTGCGCAGTTCGAACTCGTGGGCCATCGGGGCTCCCCCTCTTCGTCATGGTCGACCGGCGGCCCGGGCCGCGGCCATTCTCGAACGTGTCGAAGCCTGCCACCGAACATTTTTGTTGTCAAGGTGATGAAAAATGTCGGGCTGCCCTCCTCCGGAGGCTCCTGATCTTTCGGGGCTCACCGTCTGTCCGGGGAGGCGGCGAGGAGGGACACGGCGGCGAAGGTGCGGGCGTACAACACCGAACGGCCGGCCCGGTGGGCGCTGACCAGGCCCGCGTCGCGCAGCGCGGTGAGGTACTGGGACACCCCTGCCGGGGACAGGCCGGTGCGCCGGGCGAGTTCGGCGGTGGAGGCCGGGGTGTCCAGTTCGGCCAGCAGCCGGGTCCGCGAGCGGCCGAGGACGGCGGCGAGGGCGTCGAGCCCGGTGGTCGGCTGGGGTTCCCAGAGCGAGCCGACGCCGCGAGCCGGGTAGGCGAGTTGCGGCGGGTCCGGTGGCGTCACCCTGGTGAGCAGTCCCGGCCCGGTGAAGGCCGAGGGAATGAGCAGCAGTCCGGGGCCGGCCGTCTCGCGGGACAGGGCCCGCTGCCGGCGGATCAGCCGCAGTGTGTCGTCATCCCAGCTCACCGAGGCGTGCAGCTCGTTGAAGAGGTGGGCCGCGCCGTGCTCGGCGACCTGTCTGGCCCGGTGGAAGACGTCGGCGTCGAGCACGGTCCGGATCCGGGCCCAGTAGGGGGCGAGCGCCAGCTCCCAATAGGTCTCGATCTCTTCCGCGACTCGCGCCATGCGGTCCTGCGGCTCGGCGTAGAGGGTCCGCAGCCGGGGGCCCAGACCTCCCCGGTGGCGTGACAGGCGATCGAGGTCGTTGCGTACCTGGCCGCCGGGAGCGGCCAGGAGGCGGGTCAACTCCGCCGCCAGGGTGGGGGCCGGTCCGGTGGGAGCCGGGTTGAGGAAGTCGGGAACATAACCCGAGAGCGGGATCAGCTCGGCGAGCCACCCCCGGAACAGCCCAGCGGCCGCCACCCGTGGCCGGACCTGCTCGATCCAGGGGCGGTGCACGGCATGCGCCGCGCCGGAGCTCAGCAGCTTGAAGCTGGTCCCGACCTCCCACATCGGCGAGACGGCGAACCGCATCTGCGCCAGGTCGCTCGCCGAGAACGCCAGCTCCGCCAGCTCGGCCACCTCCACGATTAACACATGTCTGAATCAATGGCGGCCACCCTACCGTGTGGGGATCATTCCGGCATGACCTCACAGACCATCACTGCGGCGGCGTCGGGCACCTGGAAGCTCGGCGACATGGAGATCAACCGGATCGGCTTCGGCGCGATGCGTCTGCCGCAGACCGGCGAAGCGCTCGTCGCCGGCGCCACACCCCGCGACCGCGACCAGGCCATCAGCGTGCTGCGCCGAGCGGTCGAACTCGGGGTGAACCACATCGACACCGCCGCGTTCTACTTCTCTGCGCTGCGATCGGCCAACGAGCTGATCAACCGGGCGCTGGCCCCCTACCCCGACGAACTCGTCATCGCCACCAAAGTCGGGCCCGGCCGGGACCTCTCCGGTGAGTGGCTGCCCCACGCCGGTCCCGAGCGACTGCGCGGTCAGGTCGAGGAGAACCTGCGCCAGCTCGGCCGTGACCACCTCGACGTGGTCAACCTGCGCATCGTCGGAACCGGCTCGATCGCCGAGCGTTTCGGCGCGCTGGCCGAACTGCGCGACGCCGGGCCATCCGCCATCTCGGCATCTCCAACGTCACCCCCGGACATCTCGCCGAGGCCCAGTCCATCGCCCCGGTGGCATGCGTGCAGAACATGTACGGCATCGGGGTGCGGCCCGACCAGGACGAGTTCGTACGCGCCTGCGGTGAACAGGGAATCGCGTTCGTCCCGTTCTACGCGATCGCCGGCGACGGGCGTACGGCGGGCACCACCGGCGCCGGCGACGAGGAGGTCCTGGCCGTCGCGCGGGCCCACGGGGTGAGCACAGCGCAGGTCCGACTGGCGTGGACGCTGCACCGCGGTCCGCACGTGCTGGCCATTCCCGGCACCGGCGACCCGGACCACCTGGCCGCCAACGTGGCCGCCGGCGCGTTGCGTCTGTCCGAGGACGAGCTGGCCCTCCTGGACTCCCTCCACCGGCGCCCTCGCTGACTGTTAGGTCGCTATCGACGGGCCCGGGCAGCAGTACTGAACGTCGTCATGAGTGGTCCCTGCAGAGAGACGCATTTTCACCGGTGATCCCCCATCCGCGGGAGATCTGGATAGTGTGGACCGCCCCACATTCGGCCCGGCACCTGGATCGGAGCGAGATGTTCGAGCACACCAGCGCGTTCAGCGGATTCTCCGTAGACGACATCCCGGCGGCCAAGCGGTTCTACGGCGAGACCCTCGGCATTCGGGTGTCCGAGGAGAACGGCATGCTCACGCTGCACATCGCCGGCGACCGGAACACACTGATCTACCCCAAGCCGGACCACACGCCGGCGACGTTCACGATCCTCAACTTCCCCGTGGACGACATCGAGTCCGCCGTCGACGAACTCGCCTCACGGGGAGTCCAATTCGAGTTCTACGACGGTGCGGACGACAAGGGCGTGTTCCGCCGAGTCGGGCCGCCCATCGCCTGGTTCAAGGACCCCGCCGGCAACATCCTGTCGGTGCTCCAGCAGAGTTGAGCTAGCCCGCCCCGGCCCATGCCGAGGGTCTCGATCATGCCCGGCGCGTGGCCGGTGCGGTG
>Ga0310811_10001129_pt1 | contig 34239 bp, 23 predicted proteins | sample YCmetagenome_FD_207642 | JGI IMG/M metagenome (GOLD analysis project Ga0310811, IMG submission 207642) | Soil microbial communities from experimental microcosm in Duke University, North Carolina, United States - YC | ecosystem: Engineered > Artificial ecosystem > Soil microcosm > Unclassified ...
CGACAGCCACGGCTGGCATCCCATTCCCTACCTCGACCAGGGCGAGTTCTACAGCGAGTTCGGCAGCTTCGATGTCCATATCACCGTCCCCAAAAACCTCGTCGTCGCCGCCACCGGCCAGTCTCAGGATACCACCTCGACCACAACCACAAAAACCCTCCACTACAAACAGGACCGCATCCACGATTTCGCCTGGTTCGCCGACCGCACCTTCAAAGTCAACCACGACACGCTCCAACTGCCCTCGGGCCGCATCATCGACGTCTACTCCTACTATACCCCCACCGCCCCCGACGGCTGGCAAAACAGCGTCTCCTTCATAAAGGACGCCGTCCGCTTCCGCTCCACCCTCATCGGTGAATATCCCTACAACGTCGTCATCGCCGTCCAGGCAAAAATGGGAACCACCGGCGGCATGGAATACCCAACCATCACGGCCATCAACAGCCCCGGCCCCGCCCGCGATATCGACCTCACCATCGAGCACGAAGTTGGTCACAACTGGTTCTATGGCATTCTCGCCACGGACGAACGCCGCTATCCCTGGATGGACGAAGGGATCAATACCTACTATGACAACCGCTACGAGGCCGCAAGATACCCGCCGGCAGAAGATGACCCCCTTCCCTCTTTTTATACCGCCGCCGTCCAGAAACGCGATCAACCCATCTCCACCCCCTCGCAGGACTTTACCGGATCGAACTATTTCGACGTCGCCTATACAAAGACGGGCAACTGGATGAAGATGCTCGAAGACACCCTCGGCACCGCGATGTTCGATCGCTGCATGCAACAATATTATCTCGACTGGCAATTCAAGCACCCCTATCCCGAAGACTTCAGGGCCACCATCAACCAGACCAGTCAACGCCCACTCGACACACTATTCGCCCTTCTCGACAAAAAAGGCGCCCTTCCCCCGCTGCCCGCTCACCGGAAGCTGAAGCCTGCCCTGCTCTTCAGCACCAGGCAAACCGACAAGTATAACTATATCGGCCTCTTCCCGGCCTTTGGATACAATGATTATGATCATTTCATGATCGGACTACTGGTACACAACTTCAATCTGCCGCCCAACCCCATCCAGTTCTTCCTGGCGCCGGTCTATGCCGTCAACAGCCACACCGTCAATGGCGCCGGCGGACTCATCGCCACCCTCTATCCCGACCACGGGCTACAGAAGATCCAGGCCCTCCTCGGCGCCCAACGGCTCTCCTCCATGAGCGGTACCGATAGCAGCGGCAAGACCATCTTCGGCGAATACTACAAGATCACGCCCGGCCTCCGCATCGTTCTTCCAAAGGCCTTTCCGCGTAGCACATTCGAGTCATCCCTCGAATGGAAGACCTTCCTGATCGGCGAAAAGAACCTCGACCACTTCGTAAGAAAGTCAACCGACTCTCTTTACTATCCCACACCCGGGAAATCCGATTTTCGCTACCTGAACCAGCTCTCCTTCGACATTCGCGATACCCGTGCCCTCTATCCCTACAACGCCCGCCTCCAGCTCCAGCAGGCCGCCTCCTGGTATCGCCTCAACTTCGTCGCCAATTATTTTTTCAACTATGCCGATGGCGGCGGGCTCGATCTCCGGCTCTTCGGCGCAAAATTCGGCTATCTCGGCGCCCGCTCCTCTTCGTCCGATCTCAGTCGCTTCATGCCGAAACTCACCGCCCTGCGGGGGAACGAGGACTACACCTACAGCAACTATTTCATCGGACGCAACGAATTTACCGGCGGGGCCAGCCAACAGATCCTCATGCGGGACGGCGACCTCAAGCTCCGGACCGATCTCTTCCAGTCCCTCCAGGGCCGCTCCGACAATTGGGTGGCTTCGATCAACCTCCGCTCCACGCTGCCCCGCGCTATCGCCCCCGAATGGCTGCCGCTCCGGGTCTTCTTCGACGCCGGCACCTACGCCCAGGCCTGGCAGAACAACCCGCCGACCAGCCATTTCCTCTACGTGGCCGGCCTGGAGCTGTCCTTGATCCATGACGTGGTCCGCATCTACGCTCCCCTCTTCTACAGCAGCGATTTCTCCAACCAGTTGAAGACCGTGTCTGACCAAAACACCTTCGTCAAAAAGATATCCTTCAGTATCGACCTTCGGAATATCTCTCTCCAAAAACTATTTGGCGTCGCCCCTTTCTAATGATCCCCGAATTCCATATACGGCATCTGAAAAGGCACGAGATAGACCCCTCGCGCTGGGATGACTGCGTCCGGCATTCGGCCAATGGCTGGCTTTATCTCCACAGCTTCTACCTCGATGCCTGGGGACCCTGGGAGGGGTTGGTCGCGACAAACCCGGAACAGAACGATAAATATCTCTGCATTATGCCGCTACCGAAAAGAACAAAGTTCGGCATTCCCTATACGTATATCCCTCCCCTGTTCGGACAGCTAGGCATCGCCGGCAGGATCCCCGTCACCGCTGCCGTTACTAACGCATTCCTCAGCCACATCCCCCGCTCCTATGGACTCGTTCATACGCCGCTCAACGAAGGGAATGCAGCGCCAACCGGGATAGGCGTCAGGGTCACCAAAAGGACCAACCTCGTTCTCCCGCTAACCGAGGAATATCCGATCCTGCACAGCCGGTTCAACGCCGATGCGAAAAAGAATCTTCGCCAGGCCTATGCGAGAGGCCTGTACGCGGAAACCGGGATCGATGTGGAATGGGTAGTCCGGCTCTATCAGGGCGCATATGAAAAAAAGAATACTGCCTTTGGAAATGCCGATTATCTGCGAATGATTCGGGTATGCCGGCTATGTATCGAACGGGGGCATGGCTTTACGCTGGGCATTCGCGATTCACGCCAGACCCTTCAGGCGGCAGGGTTCTTCGGATTGGATGAACGGCGTATTTACTATCTGCTCGGCGCTCCCGGACGGGAAGGCCGCCACTATAATGCCGTCCACTGTCTCATCGACCAGGTGATCCAAAAATGGGCCGGGTCCGCCCTGGAATTGGATTTCGAAGGCTCCGATATTCCTTCGGTAGCCGCCTTCTATCGGAAATTCGCCCCGATTGCCCGCTCCTACTATGAGATCAGGTTCAATCGTTTCCCCCGCTGGTTGCAGTGGCTCCCCGGTCTTCAAGGATCTTCGCCGCCAGGACAAGATCGAACGGAGTCGTGATCTTCAGGTTATTGTGCTCGCCTTCTATCAAATGCACCGGATGCCCCGCCGCCTCCACGACCGTTGCCTCATCCGTAAAACCCGCACCATCCCCGGCCACCGCAAATGCATCAAGTAATCTCTCACCCAAAAACGTCTGGGGCGTCTGCACCAGCTTGATCCGGCTACGATCCAGCGGCCGGCTCCCCTCCCCTTCAACCCACCGAACACTATCCTTGCAATCGATCGTAGGGATCGCCGAACCCAACCGCAGCGCCTGCTCGAAACACCGCCGCACCAGCCCCACGCTCGCCAGGCAACGCACGCCGTCATGCACCCCCACCACCGACTCCCGCTCCACCAGCCGCAGCCCATTCTGCACCGACACGAACCGCGTCTCCCCGCCCTCCACCATCTGCACACGCCCCGGCTCCGATACACCGGCAACAAGCGTCTTGCCCAGCTCCCAATGCCCGGCCGGGACCACCAGGATCACCATGAGATCGGCATAAGCCGCCAAAAATGTATTCAGGGAATACCACAGGACAGGTCTGCCCTGCAGCAACAAGAACTGCTTGGGCACCGGCGCGCCCATCCTCGAACCAGACCCACCCGCAACGATCACGGCATATTTCTTCATGCCAGCGAAACTAACAAAATCCCGCCGCATCTCCACGCCCCAATCGCGACGCCCCGCGCCCGCCTCTACTTATAAATGGCTACCATGCCGGAACCATCACTGCTCTTAAATCCACGATACATACCCTGGCTATTGAACACCAGCGCCGCATTCCCCTGCCCATCCACCCCGATCATCCCCCCTTCGCCGTCGATGGCCATCAGCTTCTCATGCACCACCACCTCCATCGCCTCCCGAAGGGAAAGCCCCTTGTATTCCATCAGGCAGCTAACGTCATGTGCCGCCACCGCCCGGATGAACATCTCCCCATGCCCGGTGCAGCTGATGCCACAGGTCAGGTTGTTCGCATAAGTCCCCGCACCAATGATCGGACTGTCCCCGATACGGCCATATTTCTTATTGGTCATCCCGCCCGTACTCGTCGCCGCGGCGATATTCCCCTGCTGATCACAAGCCACTGCGCCAACCGTCCCGAACTTCTTGTCCCGCATCAGCTCCTCCAGCCGCTGATGCGTGTGATCCAGCGAATACGTGTCCGAATCCCTGATCGCCTTCCATTGGTCATATCTGAATTGCGAGAAGAAATACTCATCCGGCTCCAGCTTGATCCCCTGCTTGATCGCAAAATCACTCGCCCCCTTGCCGCTCAGGAACACATGATTGCTGTTCAACATCACCTCCGTCGCCAGTTCGATCGGGTTTCGCACATTACGGACACCCGTAACCGAACCGGCATCCAGCGTCCGCCCATCCATGATGGCCGCATCCATTTCCTGCACGCCCTTCTTGGTGAATACCGAGCCCCGCCCGGCATTGAAAAGCATATTGTCTTCGAGGATCACAATGGTCGCCTTGATCGCATTGACGGCCGACCCACCCTGTTCCAATACGGCAAATCCGGCATTCATCGCCTGTTGCAGGCCTTTGAGATAGGCTTCTTCCAGCTCAGGGGTCATATCTTCCTTCAGGATCGTACCTGCCCCGCCGTGGATCGCGAGAGTGTATCTGGACATAGTGCGAAGCTACTCCAAATAGCGAGGAATATTTTTGAAGAATATTCGAAGATGTTTGAACGGCCACTAATGGCCAAGCATCTTTATTTGAAACTAATTAACCGCTCGCACTCCTCGAAAAGCCGGTCCTTATTGATCGCCACCGTCCCTACCTCCTCGCACACAAGCCCGCCGGCAATATTGGCCACCTCCGCCATCAACCGCACATCCCCGGTAACCGCATACACCAGCGATGCCACCGCCACCACCGTATCCCCCGCCCCCGACACATCGGCAATATTCCGCAAATGCGAAGGTATCTGTCCGGTCGTCTCCCCGGACTGGAAGAAAACCCCCTTCTCCGAAAGGGTTATAAATGAGATCTCATGCTGCAACCGGCCCTTCAGCTGCTCATGGATCTGCTGCAGTACCGGCAGTCGAACCTCCTCCAGCAGAAGATTCAACCCCTCCCGCACCTCTTTCAGGTTCGGCTTGAAAATTGTCACCCCCTCATATGAAAAGAAATTCTTCCGCTTCGGGTCCACCGCCGTCACAACCCCATGCCGCCGGCAAAGTGCCACCGCTTCCCGGATCACCCGTTGCGTCAACACCCCTTTATTATAATCCTCGAAGATCACGATCTGCGGCCGCTCCATCTCCAGCCATCGCCGTAGCTCACCCAGCAGATCATCCTCTACCCGGCCCTCCAGATCGACCGTCGTCTCCGAATCCAGCCGCAACATCTGCTGATTACGCCCCATCACCCTGGCCTTGCTCGTCGTGATCCGGTCAATGCTCGTCAGCAAATAGTTGGTGTCGATCCCTTCCTCCCGCAACAACCCCTCCAGCCGCTCCCCGTCCGGGTCCGCGCCAAGCACCGAGAACACCGTGACCTTGGCGCCAAGCGAAGCCAGGTTCAACGCGACATTCCCCGCTCCCCCGATCCGGTTCTCCCGCCGCTCCAACGCCACCACCGGCACCGGCGCCTCGGGCGAGATGCGCTCCACATGTCCCCACAAATAGGTATCCAGCATCATATCGCCGATAACACCCGCCTTTATCTGATCGAACTGCCCAAACAACTTACTAAGATCCATTATGCTGATTTTTTATTGTACGCTGGCCCTCTGCCGGACCGTCAGCGCCCCTCTGTCCTGGGCGCCCGTCCGGCTCCCACGGCAAGATAGTACAAAGGTATGCCCGCCAGCACAATGATCAAACCCCATGTGGCATAGGTTGGCTTTTGGATGATCAGCGCCACACAAAAGACCACCGCCAGCACGATATAGACCACCGGTAGCACCGGGTAGCCAAATGCCTTATACGGCCGCTCCAACCCCGGCTGCTTCCGCCGGAGAATAAAGATACCCAGCACCGTCAGCGCATAGAACGCAACCGCAACAAAGGCGATCATATCCAGCAGATCGCCATACTTCCCGCTCAGACAAAGAATTCCGGCGACTACACATTGCGCCCATAACGCCCATCCCGGAACGGAATTCTTGTTCAGCTTCCCCGCCTCCCGGAAGAAAAGCCCATCCTGCGCCATCGTATAATACACCCGCGCCCCCGCCAGGATCAGCCCGTTATTACAGCCAAAGGTCGAGATCATGATCATCACCGCGATCACATAGGTTCCACCGTACCCAAAGATGTCCTTGGCCGCCGCCACGGCTACCCGGTCCTGCGGCGCCGTAGCGATCTTGTCCAATGGCATGACACTCAGATACATCAGGTTCGCAGACACATAGATGACGGTAATGATCAGGGTACCCAGGAATAGGCTCAGCCCGATATTTCGCTTGGGATTCTTCATCTCCCCGGCAATGAACGTAACGTTATTCCAGGCGTCGCTCGAAAAGATGGATCCCGTCATCGCCGCCGCGATCGCACCCACCACCCCAAGACCCAGGATCGGGCTGCCGCCCGTAATGCTCCCGCCATCCGCCGAAGCCGTCAGCCGGCGCATAGTCCAGGCATCCGCCCAGTTATGCTTCCAGACCTCGCTGTTGGCGGCCAGGATCAACCCCAGCACGATAAGGCCGAACAACGAAAAAAGCTTGGTAAAAGTAAAAATACGCTGGATCCATTTTCCACCATCGATCCCCCGGGTATTGACCCAGGTCAGGAACATGATCAAGACGATCGACACCAGCTGGGCCCAATAGATCTTCCAACTCCCCAGCAGGAGAACGACATTCTCATCCTTCAGCTCCAACGGCGGGAAGAAATAACCCGCAAACTTCGAAAAAGCCACCCCCACCGCAGCAATGGTACCGGTCTGGATAACCGCAAAAAAGCTCCAGCCGTACAAAAACCCCGTCAGCGGGTTATAAGCCTCCTTGAGATAGACATACTGGCCGCCCGCCTTTGGATACATCCCGCTGAGCTCGCCATAGCTTACCGCCGCCGACAGCGTCATAAAACCCGTGATCAGCCAGACGAAAACAAGCCAGCCGGCGCTGCCGACATTCCGCGTTATGTCCGCGCTGACGATAAAGATCCCGCTTCCGATCATGGAGCCGGCAACGATCATCGTGCCGTCAAGCAAGCCAAGCGTAGGCTTAAAAGTGGTGGAATTTGACATGCTCCGAATATAAGGAATTGCCGGAGCCTTTTCTCAAAAAAAATAAAAGTCCCCGGCAATTCCACTTATGATTGGCCTTCGGCCCTCGGACCCGCGGTCCGCGTTGTCCGCTAGAAATGCTTACTTCTTCTTATAGGCCGCATTCAGCCCGTCGACCACGTCCGCCGTGATATTATAGACGCTGTCCTTCGTATAGATAAAGGAGTTCGCGTCATATTGGATGATATAGGAGAAATTCTTTTGCCTATTGTAGTCCTTGAGGTAATCCTCTATCTGCTTCCGGATGCTGGTCTTCAGATCCTCCGTGCTCTTATACAGCGCCTGCTCAAGGGCCTGCTTCCGGCTCGCAAACTGCTGCTGCATCTGCTGGTACTCCTGCTGCGCCTGCTCCCCCTCCGTCTGCGTCATCGCATTCCCCTTCTGCCGCCAGGCCTCGATCTTCTTCTGATTGCTGCGGTCAAGACTGCTCAGCTCCTGCGTCATTTCGTTTTCCTTAGCCTTTACCTGCGCCTGCGCATCCTTGAATCCGCTGTAATGTGCTTCCAGGCTATCCATATCGAAATACGCGATCTTGAAGCCCGCCCCCTGCGTCATCTTCTCCCCCTCCACATGCTTCTTCATCTGCTCCAGCTGACTCTTCTGCGAAAAAAAGAGCACCCCGATAAGGCCCAACGCGATAACACTTAAAATGGTAGAGATGTACTTCATATTAGACGCGAATATAAATAAAGAAGGGGGTCTCAGACCCCCTTCTTACATTTTTTTAACAAGATATTATTTCAAGTCTATCCTACTCTTCCTCATCGAATTGCATAGCCTCGCGGGTCGTTTGCAGCAGTTCGTACTCCTCCTTGCTGCCTACGATCATGTTCTCGAAGTCACGCAGACCCGTACCGGCCGGGATCGGGTGACCCGTGATCACATTCTCCTTCAGACCGAGCATATCGTCACTCTTACCCTGGATGGCCGCAGAAGAAAGCACCTTCGTCGTTTCCTGGAAGGAAGCCGCCGAGATCCAGCTCTGCGTACCCAGCGAAGCCTTCGTGATACCGAGAAGCAACGGTGCCGAAGTGGCCGCATTGGCATCCCGGAACTCCGCCAGCTTCTTGTCGTTCCGCCGCAGGATCGAATTCTCTTCCCGCACTTCCCGCAGGCTCACGATCTGGCCCGCCTTCAGCTTGGAAGACTCACCCGGATCGGTAACGACCTTCTTGTCGAAGATCCAGTCATTCTCTTCGAGGAACTCGAATTTGTCGACGGTATCTTCTTCGAGGAACCGGGTATCGCCCGGATCGACGATCGTCAGCTTCCGCATCATCTGGCGAACAATGACCTCGATATGCTTATCATTGATCTTCACACCCTGCAACCGGTAGACCTCCTGGATCTCATTCACAACATACTCCTGCACCGCAAACGGACCCTTGATCGACAAAATATCCGCAGGAGCAACCTGACCATCGGACAGCTGCGCGCCGGCCTTGATAAAGTCACCATCCTGCGCCAGGATCTGGCGGGTCAGCGGAACCAGGTATTTCTTGATAACCCCATCCTTGGCCTCCACGATGATCTCGCGGTTACCACGCTTGATGTTACCAAAGGCGACGACACCATCGATCTCGCTCACAATGGCGGGATTACCCGGATTACGCGCTTCGAACAGTTCCGTTACCCGAGGCAGACCACCGGTGATATCCCGAAGCTTACCCAGCACACGCGGGATCTTCACGATCACCTGCCCGGCCTTCACTTCCTCGGCTTCTTCAACGATGATATGCGAACCCACCGGAAGGTTATAGTTCTTTATCTCCTTGTTGCCTTCAATGTTGATCGACGGGATCTTGGTCTTATCCTTGGTTTCGATAACCACCTTCTCGCGGTGACCGGTCTGCTCATCAGCTTCTTCCCGGTACGTGATACCCTCGATGACCGCGTCGAACTTCGTAGCACCCGCGATCTCTGCGATAACAACGTTGTTGAAAGGGTCCCACGAGCAGATCACATCACCCTTCGCCACCTTCTGCCCGTCCTTGACGTTCAGCGTCGCACCATAAGGTACGTTGTTGGTGATCAGGAGCCGGTCATTCTTAACGTCCATGATCCGCACCTCACCGGTCCGGCCGATGACCACCTGCACATTCGCCCCTTCGTTGTTCTGTGTAGTGACGGTACGCAGACCATCAAACTGCACAGTACCCTCGAACTTGGCCAGCATCGTGCTTTCTACCGACGCACTGCCCGCAACACCACCCACGTGGAAGGTACGCAGGGTCAGCTGGGTACCAGGCTCGCCAATGGACTGGGCGGCAATGATGCCCACCGCGTCACCCTTCTGAGCCGTATATCCCGTCGCCAGGTTCTTGCCATAACACTTCACACAAACCCCGCGCTTGCTTTCGCAGGTCAACACACTCCGGATCTCTACCGTCTCGATACCCGCGTCTTCTATCGCCTTCCCGATCTCTTCGGTGATCTGGTCACCGGCAGTGACGATCAGCTTATCACTCGCGGGATCATATACGTCATGAAGCGATGTACGTCCCAAAATACGGTCATACAGCGGCTCCACGATATCTTCATTGTCTTTCAGGGCCGAAGTGGCAATACCCCGCAGCGTACCGCAATCCTCTTCAGTGATCACCACGTCCTGCGCAACGTCCACCAGACGACGCGTCAGGTAACCGGCATCCGCCGTTTTCAACGCGGTATCGGCAAGACCCTTACGCGCACCGTGCGTGGAGATGAAGTAGTCCAATACGTTCAGACCGCCCTTGAAGTTGGAAAGGATCGGGTTCTCGATGATCTCGCTCCCCGTCGAACCGGACTTCCTCGGCTTGGCCATCAGACCTCTGATACCGGCAAGCTGCTTGATCTGCTGCTTGCTGCCACGCGCACCGGAGTCCAGCATCATATACACGGAGTTGAAACCCTGCTTGTCAGTGGCAAGCTCATGGATCAGGGTCTCCGTGATCCGGGTATCCACACGCGACCAGATGTCGACGATCTGGTTATAACGTTCGTTATTGGTGATCAGACCCATATTGTAGTTGTCCCATACCTCATCTACCTCACCCTTCGCGTTCTCCAGCAACTGCTCCTTCGTATCCGGGATGATCAGGTCATTGATATTGAAGGACAGACCACCACGGAATGCCATCCGGAAACCCAACTGCTTGATATCATCCAGGAATTTCACCGTCTTCGGGATATTCGTCCACTTGATGATGTTCCCGATGATCTCCCGCAGCGACTTCTTCGTCAGCAAAGCATTGACAAAGCCAACCTCGGTCGGTACGTTCTGATTGAACAGCACCCGGCCAACCGTCGTCTCGAGCAGCTTGGTTTCAAGCACATCGTGATTGTTCCGGACCTTGGTCTTCACCTTGATATAGGCATGGAGATCGACCCGGCCCTCGTTGTAGGCGATGATCACCTCCTCGGCGCTGTAAAAGTGCTTGCCTTCCCCCTTCACCTTCTCGGTGGGGGTGGATTTCTTACCCTTCGTGATATAGTAAAGCCCAAGCACCATGTCCTGCGAAGGCAGGGTGATGGGTGTACCGTTCTGCGGGTTGAGGATGTTGTGCGATGACAACATCAACAGCTGCGCTTCAAGAATGGCGGCACTGCTCAACGGCACGTGAACGGCCATCTGGTCACCGTCAAAGTCGGCGTTGAACGCCGTACACACCAACGGGTGCAACTGGATCGCCTTACCCTCGATCAGCTTGGGCTGGAAGGCCTGGATCGAAAGCCGGTGCAGCGTCGGGGCCCGGTTCAACATCACCGGGTGACCCTTCAGGATATTCTCGAGGATATCCCAGACGATTGCTTCTTTTTTATCCACCAGCTTACGGGCGCTCTTCACCGTCTTCACGATGCCGCGCTCGATCAGCTTACGAATGATAAAGGGTTTGAACAGCTCGGCAGCCATGTCCTTCGGCAAACCGCACTCATGCAGCTTCAACTCGGGACCGACAACGATAACGCTACGACCGGAGTAGTCGACACGCTTACCAAGCAGGTTCTGACGGAACCGGCCCTGCTTGCCCTTCAACACGTCGCTAAGCGACTTCAGCGCCCGGCCACCCTCCGCCTTCACGGCATTTGATTTCCGGCTGTTATCAAACAACGAGTCGATGGCTTCCTGCAGCATCCGCTTTTCGTTACGCAGGATCACCTCAGGCGCCTTGATCTCCAAAAGCCGCTTCAAACGGTTGTTCCGGATGATCACCCGGCGATACAGATCGTTCAGGTCCGAAGAGGCGAACCGGCCCCCATCCAGGGGAACCAGCGGACGCAGCTCGGGCGGAATGACCGGGATATATTGCATCACCATCCACTCAGGACGGTTGGTGATCCGGGAATTGGCGTCACGGAAGGCTTCCACAACGCTCAGCCGCTTCAACGCATCGGCCTTACGCTGCTGCGAGGTCTCGTTGGCCGCCGCATTGCGCAGGTCGAAGGACAGCTGGTCCAGCTCGATCCGCTCAAGCAGATCGTGCACGGCCTCCGCACCCATCTTGGCAATGAATTTGGCGGGGTCCTCATCCGGTAGATACTGGTTGTCCTTCGGCAGGGTATCCAGGATCTCCAGGTATTCTTCCTCCGTCAGGAGATCGCCATAGTTCTGCCCCTTATCCGTCCGGATGCCGGGCTGAATGACGACATATCTTTCATAATAAATAATGCTCTCAAGCTTCTTGCTGCTCATCCCAAGCAGATAACCGATCTTATTGGGAAGTGACTTGAAATACCAGATATGAACCACCGGGACCACCAGCTTGATGTGACCCATCCGCTCACGACGAACCTTCTTCTCCGTTACTTCTACCCCACAACGGTCACAAACGATACCCTTATACCGGATACGCTTGTACTTTCCGCAGGCACACTCATAATCCTTCACAGGACCAAAAATACGCTCGCAGAACAAACCATCCCTTTCAGGCTTGTACGTACGGTAGTTGATGGTCTCGGGCTTCAAAACCTCCCCATAACTCCTTTCCAGGATGCTGTCGGGTGATGCAAGACCGATCGTGATTTTGGAAAAAGTGGCTCTTGGACGATTTTCTTTTTTAATAGCCATATTGAAATGTGCTTTTTTTTACTTGTCGTAACCCCCTGTATATCAAAAAAATACCCTACCCGGTATCCCTCCGGGAGGCTATCTTACCTATTGAATATATGCTGCTGGGCCCAAATCAAGGAGGGCAAAGGTACGATTTTTTTATCCTCAAAAATATTTTTCCACGGTTCTTAATTTGTCCAACACCCATTATACGTACAAAAATTTATCCTCCTACGTACAATGTCCTTTTTTCTCCTTATCTTTACCCCCAATACGAGCTTTACCCCCAATACGATCCAAACCTTCATCATATGGACAACAAAGTCACTCTAAGCTTCGATAAGGACGTGATCCGCCGCGCCAAGGAATTCGCCGCCAGCCATAACATCAGCCTTTCCCGGCTGGTGGAACTCCTCCTGCTAAGAACAACCATGGAACAATATAGTTCACTGGAAGATATTCCCATTGCGGCATGGGTCCGCGAACTGTCCCAAGGCAACATCGAAATCAACGTCCGAAAAAGAAGTCGCAAAGAAAGCAAAGGCGAATTTTTCGCTTCCAAAAAATGAAAGTCTTTGTCGACGCCAACATCCTGGTTTCCGTACTCAACATGGAATACCCGGTCTACCCTTTTTCCGCTCGCATCCTGGGCCTGACGGACCAGAAAGGGTGGCAGATATACACCTCCCCCGTATGTCTGGCAATAGCCTTTTATTTTGCAGAAAAGCGATACGGCGCATCCTCGGCCAAAAAAAGAATGCTCTTGCTATCCGCCCACCTGAGCATAGCTCCAACCACCATGGAAACCGTCTATTCCGCCTTCAACGACCGCGCTGTTCTGGATTTCGAGGACGGTCTCGAATATTTCTCCGCCGTTGAAGTTGGCTGCGCCATAATAGTAACGGAAGACAAGGAGGATTTTCACTTCTCTAAGCTTGAAGTGCTTACGGCGGAAGAATTCGTCACACAACACCTCCTCTCGAAACGCTTCTGACGCCCCGGCCACCTACCCCCGGCGCTTCCCGCCCAGGTATTTCTGCCGGATGATATCCTGTACCGGCACATTCTCGATCTTGCTCTCCAGCCAGGAAATGATATCCAGGTACACAAAGGCCCGCGTCTCGAACCGGTTCTTCTCATAGGCCTTCAGCTTCTCCAGCAGCTTCGCAAACTCCTCCTTCAGCTGCCCCGGCCTCACGTTAAAGGACTTCCGCACAAACCGGAAGATCTCCTCCTCCACAAGGCTCAGATTCTCCATCTTCGCCATGAACCGGTACACCGACTTCGTCAGGTATTCCAGCAGCCCGAAATTCCCCAGCTCATAATGGGCGATAAGATGCAGCAACCGGCTGTAACACTGCAGATCCGTCCGCAGGTCCACCTTCCAGTTGATGATCTTGTTCAGATAGTCGATCGTCTTCTCGTAATCCCCGCTGCCAAAATACAGGCACGCGATCTTGTAGTAGAACACCAGGATCCGGTGCCGGTCCAGGTAGATCCAATACTCTTTCAGCTTCTGCTCGATATATGGAACAAGCGACAACCCTTCCGTGAACGTGCCATAGATGAAATGCTGGTTGAGCTTCGAAATATACAGGTACACAAAGGTCTGGATCCGGTTATTGACATTGTTCTTCACGATCTCCGACTCCGAGAAGGCCTCGAACTGCTTCAACGTCTCCTCGAACTTTTGATCGTTCAGCAGGTCGAAATGCGCCCCAAGCAAATTATGCATCCCCTTGATATACTGCGAGGTCTCGATCGCAAGCATAAACGGCTCCTTCTCGAAAAGATCGACCCACTTTTGCGTGTATCGGTAGTACATCAAAAAATCCTGCCGGATAAAGGCATACCAGCTGAAACTCTGGTACAGGTACAGCTGCGCATAGAACCCCTGGCAAAGGCTGGTGTCGCCCGGTAAGTTCCGCTCGAAGAATTCCTGCACCGCCACCTCATCCTTCTCATTCCTCGCCACCCCATTTCGGATATACCAGCTGTACAGCTCCAGCGAAAGATTCGATAGCTGGCTGATCGTCTGCAAATGATCATTGACGACGTCGACCTCACCCGCCAGCTGATCGGCCCGGTCCTGCATGCTGCGGGTAATATGCAACCCCTCGATCGTCTTCTCAAAGAAGAGAACCTGCAGTAAAAAGGTCTCCTGGTTATTCGCCCGCGCCAGCTCTTTGATCTTGTCGAGGGTACGAAGACTTTGAAGATAAAGCCCCTTGTTATATAGGATACGGGCAAAGTCAAGTTGCTCATGTAGCTGAATATCAATGTTTTCCTCCTGCCGGATCAGGCGGAGGCTGGTCAGGATCTCCCGGTAGAGGTGCGCCTTGGCGTTGGATAGCTGCTGCTTACGTAAATTTTTGTTTTTATTTAACAATTGAGCCTCATCATACTCCTCCATTTTGTCCATGGCATCGAACAATTGGATGCTTTTCAGGTCCTCACTCCCCGAATTTCGCTTGATGTAAAGCTTAAAATTCCGTTTCTCTGACTTTTCAAGAGACTTAATGAGTTGGAACAGTACGTCTGACGATCGGTTGGGCATCGTAATTTAAAATTGCAAAATCCGCTACTGGAGCGGGTTTCAAGGGATTTGGCGCCGATTAAAGTGCGTAAAACCCCTCTTATTATGATTTTAGGGCGAATTTAAACAAAGCTAAATTTATCCATCCGACAAAATCGGACCACAGGTCCGATGGCCGAAGGCCGGACATTAGCGCTATGCGGGAGATGCGCTAATTTGTCTGAAGGCGCGTCTCCTGCAATAAAATTACTCTAATGTCCGCTCAAAAAATCTTCATCTTCGACACTACCCTCCGCGATGGCGAGCAGGTGCCCGGTTGCAAGCTAAACACAAAGGAAAAGATCGAGCTGGCCCTCCAGCTCGAAGCCCTCGGCGTCGACATCATCGAAGCCGGCTTTCCGATCTCCAGTCCCGGCGATTTCAACTCCGTTGAGGAGATCGGGAAGATCATAAAGAACGCAACCGTCTGCGGCCTTAGCCGCGCCGTTCAAAAAGACATCGAAACGGCCGCCGCAGCGCTTAAACACGCCCGTAGGCCCCGTATCCACACCGGCATCGGCACCAGCGACTCCCATATAAAAAGCAAGTTCAACTCCACCCGCGAAGAGATCCTCGGCCGCGCCGTCCAGGCCGTCAAATGGGCAAAGAACTTCGTCGATGACGTCGAATTCTACGCCGAAGACGCCGGCCGTACCCAAAACGAATACCTCGCCCGGGTCATCGAAGCCGTCATAGCCGCAGGCGCCACCGTCGTCAATATACCCGACACCACCGGCTACTGCCTCCCGGACCAATACGGCGAAAAGATTGCCTTCCTGGTCAACAACGTTCCCAATATCGACAAAGCCATCATCTCCTGCCACTGCCATAACGATCTCGGACTCGCCACGGCCAACTCCATCGCCGGCGTCCGCGCCGGCGCCCGCCAGATCGAATGTACCATCAACGGCCTCGGCGAACGCGCCGGCAACACCTCTCTCGAAGAAGTGGTGATGGTCATCAAACAACACAAAGACCTCGGCTTCTATACCGGGATCAACGCAAAGGCCCTGAACCCCATGAGCCAATCGGTATCCGATACCATGCGCATGCCGGTCCAGCCCAATAAAGCCATCGTAGGCGCCAATGCCTTCTCCCACTCCTCGGGTATCCACCAGGACGGCTTCCTCAAAGATGCCTCTACCTACGAGATCATCGCCCCCGAAGAGGTCGGCGCCGAAGGCTCCCGGATCGTGCTCACCGCCCGTAGCGGCCGCAGCGCCCTCGCCTTCCGCCTTCATAAGATCGGCTACTCCTTTACCCGCAACGAGGTCGACACCCTCTACGAACGCTTCCTGCAGATCGCCGATACCAAAAAAGAAGTAGTAGAAGAGGACCTCCATCAATTAGCAAAAACCTACCAGGCCGTCGCCGTATAAAACATACAGAATGCCAAAAACATTATTCGAAAAAATTTGGGACCGCCACGTCGTCAAGTCCATCCCCGGCGGCCCCTCCGTACTCTACATCGACCGCCATTTCATCCACGAGGTCACCAGCCCCCAGGCCTTCAAAGGCCTCGAAAAACGCGGCATCGATGTCTTCCGCCCCAAACAGATCGTCGCCACGGCCGATCACAACGTCCCCACCCTCGACCAGCACCTCCCCATCAAAGAAGAACTTTCCCGTATCCAGGTTCAGGCCCTGGTGGAAAATACAAAAAAACATCATATCGAATTATATGGCCTGGGCCATCCCTATCAGGGCATCGTCCATGTCATCGGACCCGAGCTGGGCGTCACTCAACCCGGCATGACCATCGTCTGCGGGGATAGCCACACCTCCACCCACGGTGCATTCGGCGCCATCGCCTTCGGCATCGGCACCAGCGAGGTCGAGATGGTCATGGCCACCCAATGCCTGCTCCAAAGCAAACCCAAGCTGATGCGCATCAATGTCGAAGGTACCCTCAACAAAGGCGTCACCTCCAAGGACATCATCCTCTGCATCATCGCGCAGATCTCCGCCAGTGGCGCTACCGGCTACTTCGTCGAATACGCCGGCTCCGCCATCCGCAGCCTCTCGATGGAAGGCCGCATGACCATCTGCAACATGAGCATCGAAATGGGCGCCCGCGGCGGCATGATCGCCCCGGATCAAACAACCTTCGACTATATAAAAGGCCGCCAGTTTGCTCCCAAAGGCGCCGAATGGGACAGGAAGCTCGCCGAATGGAAAGAACTCTATTCCGATGAAGGCGCGAAATTCGACAAAGAGATCACCATCGCCGCCGCCGACATCGAACCCATGATCACCTACGGCACCAACCCCGGCATGGGCATCGCTGTAAGCGGCCGGATCCCCGCCGGCACCGACCCCAAATCCCTCGCCTATATGGGCCTCCAGGCCGGCGCCGCTATAAAAGGTAAGAAAGTGGACTATGTCTTCATCGGCAGCTGCACCAACTCCCGCATCGAAGACCTCCGCCTCGTCGCCTCCTTCGTCAAAGGCCGCAAAAAAGCCGATAACGTCGAAGTATGGGTCGTCCCCGGCTCCAAACAGGTCGAACAACAGGCCATAAAAGAAGGCATCGACAAGGTATTCGCCGAAGCTGGCTTCCTTCTTCGTCAGCCAGGCTGCTCTGCTTGCCTCGGGATGAACGAGGACAAGATCCCCGCTGGGAAATATTGCATCTCCACCTCCAACCGCAACTTCGAAGGCCGCCAGGGCCCAAACGCCAGGACCCTCCTCGCAAGCCCCCTGACGGCCGCCGTAGCCGCCATCACCGGTGAAGTAGCCGATATCCGTGAATTTATCTAAAAGCAACCACCATGTCGAAATCCATCAATAAGATAGTATCCACCACCGTCCCGGTCCACCTCGAGAACGTCGACACCGACCAGATCATCCCCGCACGCTTCCTCAAAGCCACCACCCGGGATGGGTTCGGCGACAACCTCTTCCGGGACTGGCGCTACAACAGCGACGGAACACCCAAAAAAGATTTCATCCTCAATAACCCGACCTATAGCGGAAAGATCCTCGTGGCCGGCAAGAACTTCGGCTGCGGCTCCAGCCGCGAACACGCCGCCTGGGCCATCAAGGACGCCGGCTTCGACGTCGTCATCAGCAGCTTCTTCGCCGATATTTTCAGGAACAATGCCCTGAACAACTTCCTGCTGCCCGTTACCGTCAGCGAAGATTTCCTGCAACAAACCTTCGCCGCCATCGAAAAGGATCCCAAAACAACGATCAGCGTCGACCTCGAAGCCCAAACGATCACCGTCAATGGAAAGTCCGAATCCTTCGAGATCAACAACTATAAAAAAACCTGCCTGCTCAATGGATACGATGACATCGACTTCCTATTGAGCCTTAAACCCGAGATCGAAGCTTTCGAACAAAAACACCAAGCCATATAACCCAACTGTACCCCACCCAATAAACTCAACTATGCAAAAGAACATTGTAGTCATCGAAGGCGACGGTATCGGACCCGAGGTAACAAGACAATCCATAAAGGTCCTCAACGCCGTGGCAGAGCAAGGCGGTCATGAATTCAACTTCACCTACCACCTGATGGGAGCCTGCGCTATCGACAAGACAGGCAACCCCCTCCCCGACGAGACCATCGAAGCCGCCCTCAACAGCGACGCGATCCTCTTCGGCGCGATCGGTCATCCCAAATATGATAACGATCCCACGGCAAAGGTCCGCCCCGAACAAGGCCTCCTGAAGCTGCGGAAATCCCTGCAGTTGTTCGCCAACATCCGCCCCGTTGCGACTTACCCCTCTCTCCAGCACCTTTCTCCCCTCAAGGCAAAAATGCTCGAGAACGTCGATTTCGTCATCTTCCGCGAATTGACTGGCGGTATCTACTTCGGAAAGAAAGAGGTCAACGCGGACGCTACCCAGGCATCCGATGAATGCGTATATACCCGCGCAGAGATCGAACGCATCGCACACCTTGCCTTCAAACAGGCACAGCAACGCCGGAAAAAACTGACCCTCGTCGACAAAGCCAACGTCCTCGAAACCTCCCGCCTCTGGCGCAAGGTCGTCCAGGACATCGCCGGCTCCTACCCCGACGTAAAGGTCGACTTCCTCTTCGTCGACAACGCAGCGATGCAGATCATCCTCAATCCAAAACAATTCGACGTCATCCTGACGGAAAATATGTTCGGCGACATCATCAGCGACGAAGCCAGCGTCATCAGCGGTAGCCTGGGCCTGCTGCCCTCCGCCTCCATCGGCAAAGGCTCCGCGCTCTTTGAACCCATCCATGGTTCCTACCCCCAGGCCGCCGGCAAGGACATCGCCAACCCCCTGGGTAGCATCCTCTCCGCAGCCATGCTGCTGGATCACTTCGGCCTTCATGCCGATGCCAACAAGGTGCGGGAAGCCGCCAACTGGACCCTGCAGAATGGCTTCGTCACAAAAGATATCGACCCCATCAACTTCTATTTCACGTCCACCATCGGCGAATTGATCAGCGATTACGTCAGTGGCAAGACCCCCGGAGACATCCATCGGGACAATATCGAGTTGAGAAAGTCGACGATTATTTAGAATAGTTCTTTGTTTTTTCAATAGACCGGAGTATATTCGCTTATCGAAACATCCTCCGTGAACAAACGAGTAGTAAATATCACCAAGCAGATTCTAGCCGCAATTATTGTTGTGGTAGTGGTGATTATTATTCCTGCTCAGGGAGGAGGCTGGTAACTTAAAAATAAAAATCAAGATACCGCGGCCCGCCTCCCAAAGGCGGGCCGCTTTCTTTTTGGCGAACGGAGTTCGCCAGGCCGAAGGCCAATCATTAGCGCATGTTTGCGTCGAAGACGCAAACAAAATAAATTATATGGCATATTATAACGAACACACCGTCCTCTGGCTCGACGGCGCGATCCTCAAAGCCTCCGAAGCAAAGACCGACCTCTACGGCCAGTCCCTCCATTACGGCTACTCCGTATTCGAAGGCATCCGCTCCTATCGCACCGCAGCCGGTAAAACGAAGATCTTCAAGGCCGAAGAACACTTCGACCGCCTCCAGCGCTCCGCCGCAGCGCTGAACATGCCCTATCGCTACACCACCCCCGAACTTATTATCGCCACCTACGACATCCTCGATCGCAACAACCTACAGGACGCCTATATCCGCCCTGTAGTATATGGCCCCGCCAACATGTCCTTCAACCCCAACACCGAATCCTTCACCGTTATCGAGACCTGGGAGATGGCGCCCTTCCTCGGAGAAAAGCTGCTCAAAGTGATGACCTCCTCCTTCCAGCGGCCAAACCCAAAAGGTTTCAAAATAGAAGCAAAAGCCGCCGGTCACTATGTCAATTCCATAATGGCCAGCCACGAAGCAAAAGGAAAAGGCTATGACGAAGCCCTGCTCACCGATATGAACGGCTTCATCGCCGAAGGCCCCGGCGCCAATATGTTCTTCGAAAAGGATGGTAAGCTCTACACCCCAGCCACCGGGAACATCCTCCCCGGTATCACCCGCGCAACCGTTCTCGAGCTCTGCGATGAGCTCGGCATCCCCGTCGAGCAGGGCCAGTACACCCCCGACGATCTCAGGCAAGCCGACGCCGCCTTCTTCTGCGGCACCGCCGCCGAAGTCATAGGCTGGGCCTCCATCGACGACTACACCTTCCCCCAACCCTGGAAGACCACCCAAAGCAAAAAGATCCAACAGGCATATAAAGACAAGGTCATCGAAAAGCAACCCAAACTAGAAACGATATAACCGCAATGGAACTGAACAAATACAGTAAAACGCTCACTCAGGATGTCACGCAACCCGGCGCACAGGCCATGCTATACGGTCTCGGCCTCACCGACAACGATCTCGCAAAAGCCCAGGTCGGCATCGCCTCCATGGGCTACGACGGCAACACCTGCAATATGCATCTCAACGACCTCGCACAGATCGTAAAAAAAGGCGTTTGGGAAAAAGACCTCGTCGGCTTCATCTTCAACACCATCGGCGTCAGCGACGGGATGGCCAACGGCACCGACGGGATGCGCTATTCCCTCGTCAGCCGAGACGTGATCGCCGACTCCATCGAAGCCATCTGCGGCGCACAATATTATGATGGCATCATCGCCCTCCCCGGCTGTGATAAGAACATGCCCGGCTGCATCATCGCCATGGGCCGGCTCAACCGTCCCTCCCTCATGGTCTACGGCGGCACCATCGCCCCGGGTCACTATAAAGGTCAGGACCTCAACATCGTCTCCGCCTTCGAAGCCCTCGGGCAAAACATCGCCGGAACATTGAGCGACGCCGACTTCAAAGGCATCGTACGCAACTCCTGCCCCGGCGCCGGCGCCTGCGGCGGTATGTATACCGCCAATACCATGGCCGCCGCCATCGAAGCCCTCGGCATGAGCCTCCCCTACTCCTCCTCCAACCCGGCCCTCAGCCAGGATAAAAAGAATGAATGTATAGCCGCGGGCGCCGCCATCCGCCACCTGCTGGAAAAAGATATCAAGCCAAAGGATATCATGACCCGGAAGGCATTCGAGAATGCCATCACCACCATCATGGTCCTCGGCGGTAGCACCAACGCCGTCCTCCACCTCATCGCCATGGCAAGGTGCGTCGACGTCCCCCTTACCCAGGACGACTTCCAGGCGATCAGCGATCGCATCCCCGTTCTCGCCGACTTCAAACCGAGCGGTAAATACCTCATGCAGGATCTGCACGAACATGGCGGCATCCCCAGTGTAATGAAGTACCTTCTCGAAAAAGGTCTCCTCCATGGCGATTGTCTCACCGTCACCGGTAAGACCCTCGCAGAGAACCTGGAAAATATCCCCACACTCGATTTCAAAACACAGGATATCATCAAACCGCTCGAGACCCCCATCAAAGCCACCGGTCACCTCCAGGTCCTTTATGGCAACCTCGCCGAAGGCGGCAGCGTCGCAAAGATCAGCGGGAAGGAAGGCGAACGCTTCGAAGGACCGGCCCGCGTATTCGACGGCGAACAGGACTTCATCCAGGGCATCAACACCAAAAAGATAAAACCCGGCGACGTCGTCGTCATCCGCTACGTCGGCCCCGTCGGCGCACCCGGTATGCCCGAAATGCTCAAACCCACCGGGGCCCTCATCGGCGCTGGTCTGGGTAAGTCCGTCGCCCTGATCACCGACGGCCGCTTCAGCGGCGGCACCCACGGCTTCGTCGTCGGCCATATCACCCCCGAAGCCCATATCGGCGGCGGCATCGCTTTCGTTAAGGACGACGATATCATCGAGCTCGACGCCATAAAGAATACCATTACCCTGAAAGTAAAACCCGAAGAGCTGGCAAAAAGAAAAGCAGCCTGGAAACAGCCCCCGCTGAAAGCCACGAAGGGCCTCTTATATAAATACGCAAAACAAGTAAAGAACGCAGCCGAAGGCTGTGTCACTGACGAACTATAAAAAAGTACAGTATGAGCAACACAACCGCAACTCCCAGGACAACCACACAACCCAAGTCAAAAGCCGCAAAAGAAACGGCTCCGGTGGTGCGGGAGTTGACCGGCTCCGCCGCCGTCCTCGAAGCCTTCCTCGCAGAAGGCGTCGACACCATCTTCGGTTACCCCGGTGGAGCGATCATGCCGATCTATGATGCCCTCTATGACTACAGGGACCGCCTGAAACACATTCTCGTCCGTCACGAACAGGGCGGCATCCACGCCGCACAAGGCTATGCCCGCACCTCCGGACGCACCGGAGTGGTCTTCGCCACCAGCGGCCCGGGCGCCACCAACCTCGTCACCGGCCTCGCCGACGCTATGATCGACAGCACCCCCGTCGTTTGCATCACCGGCCAGGTCTTCGCTCACCTGCTCGGCACCGACGCCTTCCAGGAGACGGACGTGATCAATATCACCACCCCCGTCACCAAATGGAACTACCAGGTCACCGATGCGACCGAAATTCCCGCAGCCCTGGCAAAAGCCTTTTATATCGCCGGCAGCGGCCGCCCCGGACCCGTGCTCATCGACATCACCAAGAACGCCCAGGTACAGAAGTTCAACTACGAAGGCTATACGAAATGTGAACACGTTCGCAGCTATCGCCCCAAGCCCATCGTACGCAAGGAATACATCGCAAAGGCCGCAAACCTGATCAACGAAGCAAAAAAACCCTTTATCCTCTTCGGTCAGGGGGTCATCCTCGGCAAAGCAGAACAGGAATTCAAAGCCTTCGTGGAGAAAAGCGGCATCCCCGCAGCCTGGACCCTCCTCGGTCTCAGCGCCCTTCCTACCGACCATCCCCTGAATGTCGGGATGCTCGGCATGCACGGCAACTACGGGCCCAACCTCCTCACAAACGATTGCGACGTCCTCATCGCCGTGGGTATGCGCTTCGACGACCGCGTCACCGGCCGCCTCGACAAATATGCAAAACAGGCTAAGGTCGTCCACCTCGACATCGACCCGGCCGAGATCGATAAGAACGTCAAAGCCACCGTACCCGTCTGGGGTGACTGCAAAGAGACCCTGCCCCTGCTGACCGAGCTCGTCGAAGAACGGACCTTCCCCGAATGGCTCCAACGTTTCAAAGACTGTTATAAAGAGGAAACAGAAGCCGTCATTTACAACGAGCTCAACCCCACCACAGGGGAAATGACCATGGGCGAGGTGATGAAGGTGCTCAACGAGCTGACCGGCGGCGATGCCATCATCGTCACCGACGTCGGCCAACACCAGATGGTCGCCAGCCGCTACGCCCTCTTCAATAAGACCCGCAGCAATGTCACCTCCGGTGGCCTCGGAACCATGGGCTTCGGCCTCCCCGCCGCCATCGGCGCAAAATACGGGGCCCCCGACCGCACAGTCGTCGCCATCATCGGCGACGGCGGCTTCCAGATGACCCTGCAGGAGCTCGGCACCATCATGCAGTTCGGCGCTGAGGTGAAGATCCTCATCCTCAACAACCGCTTCCTGGGTATGGTCCGCCAATGGCAGGAGCTCTTCAACGACAAACGCTACTCCTTCGTCGATATCACCAGCCCCGACTTCGTCGCCCTGGCAAAAGCCTACTACATCGAAGCCAGCAGCATCAGCGATCGAAAGGACCTCAAGGCTGCCCTCAAAACCATGCTCGATCACAAAGGCTCTTACCTCCTGGAAGTCTTCACAGGCAGGGAGAACAACGTCTTCCCAATGGTACCCCAGGGCTGCAGCGTAAGCGAGATCAGACTAAAATAACATGAAAGCAACATCACACGATACCAATTGGAACCCGACCCTCTACGACGGCAAACACGGCTTCGTCGCAAAGTATGGGGAAGATGTCGTCCAGCTGCTCGCCCCGCAAAACAGCGAACGCATCCTCGACATCGGCTGCGGAACCGGCTATTTGACCCATCTCATCGCCCAGGCCGGCGCTCGCGTCATCGGTATCGACAACTCCGATTCCATGATCCAACGGGCCCGGGCCGTCTACCCCGATCTTGACTTCCGGGTTCTCTCAGCCACCGACTTCCACTTCGATACCCCCTTCGACGCAGTCTTCTCCAATGCCGTCCTTCACTGGGTGCTCGAAAAAGAAGCCGCCGTCGACTGCATCGCGGAAGCCCTCCGCCCCGGCGGCCGGCTCGTCCTCGAAATGGGCGGCAAAGGCAACGTCGAAGAGATCGTCGTCGCCACCCGCAAAGTCCTCACCCGGCATGGCTATTATAGCAACGCCTCCACACAGCTCTGGTACTTCCCATCGATAAGCGAATACACCACGCTTCTGGAGAAAAAAGGATTCCGCGTCCGCTTTGCCGCTCACTTCGATCGCCCTACCGAGCTCAAAGACACCGAGAACGGCATCAAAGACTTTATAAAAATGTTTGGGAACGCCTTTTTCGTCGATATCCCCGAAAAAGCCATCGATCCCATCCTCACCGAGATCCAGGAAGCCGTCCGCCCCACCAACTACCGCAACGGAAGCTGGTACGGGAATTATAAAAGGTTGCGCATTGCAGCAATAAAACTTTAGTCATGAACAAACAGGAATATACCATCACCGTCTATACGGAGAACCAGATCGGCCTCATCAACCGCATCGCCATCCTCTTCTCCCGCCGGAAGATCAACATCGAAAGCCTCAACACCTCCCCCTCGGAAATAGAGGGCATCCACCGCTTCACCATCGTTATCAACGAGACCGAAGAAGTGGTTCGCAAGCTCTGCCGCCAGCTGGAAAAACAGGTGGAGATCCTCAAGGCCTACTACAACACCAACGAAGAGATCATCTGGCAGGAGCTGGCCCTTTACAAGGTCCCCACCGATGAGATCGCCGAAAAAGTAAAGGTCGAACGCCTCCTCCGGGAATATGGCGCCCGCGCCGTAGTCATCCGCAAGGATTACACCGTCTTCGAGACCACCGGCCAGCGCGAAGAGATCGACCGGCTCATCACCGTCCTCGAACCCTACGGCCTCATCGAGTTCGTCCGCAGCGCCCGCGTCGCCATCATCAAGGAATCCGCAGGTTTCCACAAAAAGCTGAAAGAATTCGAGCTCACAGAACCCGGCGAGGAAGTGGTCGAGAACCAATACCTCAACGAACAGGACAAGGTCTTTAGCATGTAACCTGGCTTCCCCCGAGGGAGGGCCGCTGGCCCGACCGAGGGACCAAAAAAGTCTCAAAACAACAACAATAAACAAAACCAAACATGGCAAAATTAAATTTCGGCGGCGTGGAAGAAAACGTGATCACCCGCGAAGAATTCCCTCTGGCCAAAGCACAGCAGACACTGAAAAATGAAGTGGTAGCCGTCATCGGCTACGGCGTACAGGGTCCCGGCCAGGCGCTGAATCAAAAAGATAACGGCATCAATGTCATAGTCGGTCAACGCAAGAACTCAAAAACCTGGGATAAAGCCGTCCGCGATGGTTTCGTCCCCGGCCAAACCCTCTTCGAGATCGAAGAAGCCCTCGAAAAAGGCACCATCATCTGCTACCTGCTCAGCGATGCCGCCCAGATTGCCCTGTGGCCTACGGTGAAAAAACACCTCACCCCCGGCAAAGCCCTCTATTTCTCCCATGGCTTCGGTATCACGTTCAATAATCAAACCGGCATCGTTCCCCCCAAAGACGTCGATGTATTCCTCGTCGCCCCCAAAGGCTCCGGCACCTCCCTGCGCCGCATGTTCCTCCAGGGCCGCGGTCTCAACAGCAGCTATGCCATCTTCCAGGACGCCACCGGCAAAGCAAAAGACCGCGTTACCGCCCTCGGCATCGCCGTCGGCAGCGGCTACCTCTTCGAGACCGACTTCAAAAAGGAAGTCTTCAGCGATCTCACCGGCGAACGCGGAACCCTCATGGGCGCCATCCAGGGCATTTTCGCCGCACAATATGAAGTGCTTCGCAAAAAAGGCCATACACCCTCCGAAGCCTTCAATGAAACAGTTGAAGAGCTGACCCAATCCCTGATGCCGCTGGTAGCAGAGAATGGAATGGACTGGATGTACGCCAACTGCTCCACCACCGCGCAACGCGGCGCCCTCGACTGGTGGAAGAAATTCCGCGACGCCACCCTGCCCGTCTTCAACGAGCTCTATGAGAGCGTTGCCGCCGGCAAGGAATCCCAACGCAGCATCGACTCCAACAGCCAGCCCGACTATCGCGAAAAGCTGGACGCTGAGCTAAAAGAACTCCGCGAAAGCGAGCTCTGGCAGGCCGGCAAAACGGTGCGCAGCCTCCGTCCCGAAAATCAACCCGCAAAATCAAGCAAAAGTGAACCAGTCACAAACTAATACGCTCGAAAGCCCCAACCCCGTCAGGGGTTGGGGCCTCGATTTCCACGCAGCCGCCGAACGCCTCAAAAAGATCGTTCATCATACGCCGCTGCAATACAACCATTCCCTGTCGAAAAAGTACGGCTGCCGCGTCTATCTCAAACGCGAAGACCTGCAGGTCGTCCGCTCCTACAAGCTGCGCGGCGCCTATAATATGATGGTCAGCCTCCCCGCCGATCAGCTCAAAAATGGCGTCGTCTGCGCCAGCGCCGGCAACCACGCCCAGGGCTTCGCCTACTCGTGCAAAAAGCTGGGTGTAAAAGGCGTCGTCTTTATGCCCATCATCACGCCCCGGCAAAAGGTCACCCAGACAAAAATGTTCGGCGAAGAGAATATCGAGATCGTCCTCACCGGCGATACCTTCGACGACTGCGCCGTAGCCGCCCGCAAATACACCGAAGAAAAAGGGATGACCTTCATCCCCCCCTTCGAACACCCCCGGATCATCGAAGGCCAAAGCACCGTCGCCGTGGAGATCCTCGAAGACCTCCCCCCCGGCGAAGAAGGCATCGACTACCTCTTCGTACCCGTCGGCGGCGGCGGACTCGCCTCCGGCACTGGCGCATGCTTCAAGACCTACTCACCAAAAACCCAGGTCATCGGCCTCGAACCCGAAGGCGCCCCCTCCATGTTGGCAGCCTTCAAAGCCGGCCACCCCGTCACCGTAGAGAACATCGACCGCTTCGTCGACGGCGCCGCCGTCAAACGCGTCGGCGACCTCACCTACAGCATCTGCCACGAAGTCCTCGATGGAATGACCACCGTACCCGAGGGCCAGGTCTGCTCCACCATCCTGCAGCTCTACAACGAGAACGCCATCGTCGTCGAACCCGCCGGCGCCCTCAGCATCGCCGCCCTCGCCCATTACGCCGCCCTCATAAAAGGCAAGACCGTCGTGTGCATCGTCAGCGGTAGCAACAATGACATCGACCGCATGCAGGAAATAAAGGAAAGATCGCTCCAATACGAAGGTCTCAAACACTATTTCCTCGTCACCTTCGCCCAACGCCCCGGCGCACTCAAAGAATTCGTCAACCACGTCCTCGGACCCAACGATGACATCACCCGGTTCGAATACATGCAGAAACACAACAAAGAGACCGGACCCGCCCTCGTCGGCATCGAGCTCACCGCCCGCGAAGACTACGAGACCCTGATGGCAAACATGGAGAAGTACAATATACAATTCACCGAGCTCAACAAGGACAATACCCTGTTCAGCTATTTAGTCTAAAAGCGCCAAAGGCGCGTGGACAACCCTACCAACCCTGTGGACAACAAAAACAATAAAAATTAAGCAAAACACAGATCAAATCAAATTTTTGCGTAATTTTAGCCAACTGATCATCGCGAATGCCATACGAAATTCTAAGGAAACAGTAATTTTTTTGAAAAACGTCTAATCTTGCTAGCAAACATGATCAAAGAAGGATTATACTCTCCTGAATTTGAACGCGATGCGTGTGGCATTGGTTTTGTCGCCAATATAAAGAGCAACAAATCCCACCAGATTGTCTCCGACGCGCTGACCATCCTCGAGAACATGGAACACCGGGGCGCCTGTGGCTGTGAGAACAACACCGGCGACGGCGCCGGCATCATGATCCAAACTCCCCACGAGTTCTTCTTCGATGAATGCATCCGCCTCGGCATCCACCTCCCCGCCTACGGAAAGTACGGCGTCGGCATGCTCTTCTTCCCCCGCGATATCCGCCTCAAGGAAGAATGCCGCGATATCTTCGCCCGTAGCGCCGAAAAGCTCGGCCTCGAGATCCTCGGCTATCGCAAAGTCCCGGTCAACCCCGACGGCATCGGCCCCACAGCCCTCTCCGTCGAACCGGAAATGGAACAGATCTTCATCGCCTGTCCCGACTATATCAAACAGCCCGATGACTTCGAGCGCAAGCTGTTCCTGCTGCGCAACTACGCCAGCCATACCATCAACAACACGATAAAAAAGGACGCCATCGGCTTCTACGTGGCCTCCCTTTCGTATAAGACCCTCGTCTACAAAGGCCAGCTCACCAGCGGCCAGGTCCGGAACTATTTCCCCGACCTCAGCAACAAACGCGTGGTATCCGCCTTCGGCCTGGTCCACTCCCGCTTTGCAACCAACACCTTCCCTTCCTGGAAGCTGGCCCAGCCCTTCCGCTATATCGCCCATAACGGCGAGATCAATACGCTTCAAGGCAATCTCAACTGGCTCAGGACAAGCGAAAAAGGCTTCACCACGCCCTATTTCACAAAAGAAGAGATGGACATGCTCCTGCCGATCATCTCGGAAGGAGCATCCGACTCGGCCTGCCTCGACAATGTCATCGAGCTGCTCACCCTCTGCGGCCGCAGCCTGCCCCACGTCATGATGATGCTCATCCCCGAAGCCTGGGATGGCAACGATCAGATGGACCCCGTAAAGAAAGCCTTCTACGAGTTCCACGCCTCCATCATGGAGCCCTGGGACGGCCCCGCCTCCATCTCCTTTACCGACGGTAAGATCATCGGCGCCACCCTCGACCGCAACGGCCTCCGCCCGTCCCGCTACTGCGTGACGACCGACGACCGCGTCATCATGGCCTCGGAGACCGGCGTTCTCCCCGTCGACCCACGCCTCATAAAAGAAAAAGGTCGCCTCCAGCCGGGGAAGATGTTTGTCGTCGACCTGGAACAGGAACGCATCATCAGCGACGAGGACCTGAAAGCAAAGATCTGCGCTCAAAAGCCCTACGCCGAATGGCTCAACAAGTATAAGATCCGGATGGAAGAGCTGCCCGAACCCCGGGTCCTCTTTACCCATCTCGAGCACGACCAGATCTTCAAATACCAAAAAGCCTTCGGCTACTCCACGGAAGATCTCGATACCCTCATCGCCCCCATGTCCCTCGACGGAAAAGAACCCGTCGGATCGATGGGCACCGATGTCCCCCTGGCCGTCCTCAGCGATCAGCCCCAACACCTCAGCAGCTATTTCAAACAGCTCTTCGCCCAGGTGACCAATCCGCCGATCGACCCGATCCGCGAACGCCTCGTCATGTCCCTCGCCAGCTTCGTCGGCGGTAACGCCAACCTGCTGGAAGAAGATCCCCTCGCCTGTCACAGCGTAGCGCTCAAACATCCGGTCCTCAGCAATCATGAACTGGAAAAGATCCGCTCCATCGACACCGGCATCTTCCAGGCAAAGACGCTCCAGACCTACTTCCGCGCCGACGGCAAACCCGGCTCCCTGCAAAAAGGCATCGATCGCCTCTGCCGCTACGCCGTTGACGCCGTGGAAGACGGCTTCGAAGTGCTCATCCTCACCGATCGGGCCATCGACTCCGACCACGCTCCCATCCCTTCCCTGCTGGCCTGCTCCGCCGTCCACCACCACCTTATCCGCAAAGGCTATCGCGGTCAGGTGGGTATCATCGTGGAAGCCGGCGACGTCTGGGAAGTTCACCACTTCGCCTGCCTCATCGGCTTCGGCGCCACCGCCATCAACCCCTACCTGGCCCTGTCCGGCATCCGGGATATGAAGCTCAGCGGCCGGCTCCAAACCGAGCTCGACGCCGAACAGCTAAAAAAGAACTATACAAAAGCCGTCAACGAAGGACTCCTCAAAGTCTTCTCCAAGATGGGTATCTCGACTCTCCAATCCTATCAGGGCGCCCAGATCTTCGAGATCATCGGCCTCAACCGCAGCGTCGTAGATAAATACTTCACCGGCGCCACCTCCCGCATCGAAGGGATGGGCCTCGATGAAATTGCCAAGGAAGTCCTGGCCAAACACTTCTTCGCCTTCAGCAAGAAAGACATCCCGGTCGAACGCCTTCCCGTAGGCGGTATCTATCAGTGGAAACGGAAAGGGGAATTCCACCTCTTCAACCCCACGACGATCCACCTCCTGCAGTATTCGACGCGGATGAACGACTACAACACGTTCAAAAAATATTCAAAAGTCGTCAATGACCAGAGCGAGAAGGCCGCAACCCTACGCTCGCTCATCACCTTCAAGCGCAACAGGCCCTCGATCTCCATTGACGAAGTAGAACCCGCAGAAGGGATCTACCGCCGCTTCGCTACCGGCGCCATGTCCTTTGGCTCGATCTCGCACGAAGCCCACTCGACCCTCGCCATCGCGATGAACCGCCTCGGCGGCAAAAGCAACACCGGCGAAGGCGGCGAGGACGAGCTCCGCTACGAGCCCCTGCCAAACGGCGACTCCATGCGCAGCGCCATCAAACAGGTTGCCTCCGCCCGTTTCGGGGTCACCAGCTACTACCTCACGATGGCCGACGAGCTCCAGATCAAAATGGCGCAGGGCGCAAAACCCGGTGAAGGCGGCCAGCTGCCCGGTCATAAAGTGGATGAATGGATCGGCAAGGTCCGACACTCCACCCCCGGCGTAGGCCTCATCTCCCCGCCCCCGCACCATGACATCTATAGCATCGAAGACCTGGCACAGCTGATCTTCGATCTGAAGAACGCCAACCGCGCCGCCCGCATCAGCGTAAAGCTGGTCTCCAAAGCCGGTGTCGGCACCATCGCCGCCGGCGTCGCAAAAGCCAAATCGGATGTCATCCTCATCGCCGGCCATGATGGTGGAACAGGTGCGTCGCCCCTCAGCTCTATCCGCCACGCCGGCCTGCCCTGGGAGCTCGGCCTCGCCGAATCCCACCAGACCCTGGTGAAAAATAAGCTGCGCAGCCGCGTCGTCCTCCAGGCCGACGGCCAGATGAAGACCGGCCGAGACATCGCCATCGCTACACTACTGGGCGCTGAAGAATGGGGCCTGGCCACAACCGCCCTCGTCGTGGAAGGCTGTATCATGATGCGCAAATGCCATCTTAACACCTGCCCCGTCGGCGTGGCCACCCAGGACCCCGAGCTTCGCAAACGCTTCACCGGCGACGCCGAGCACGTGGTCAACTTCTTCAAGTTCATCACGCAGGAACTCCGTGAGATCATGGCCGAGCTCGGCTTCCGCACCATCGATGAAATGGTCGGCCAGGTCGACAGCCTCCAGGTTCGCGAGAACGTCAGCCACTGGAAATATGGCAAGCTCGACCTGTCTCCCATCCTCTTCAAAGAGCCCGCAAGTCTTTACACCGGCCTCCATAAACAGGAAGAACAGGATCACGGCCTGGCGGATGTCCTCGACTGGAAGCTCCTCGAAGCGGCAAAACCCGCGCTCGACCACCGGCAAAAAGTATTTGCCGAGTTCTCCATCCGAAACACCGATCGCACCGCCGGCACCATCCTCTCCAACGAGATCTCCAAACGGTATAAAGGAGAAGGACTGCCGGAAGATACCCTGCACTTCAAGTTCACCGGCACCGCCGGCCAGAGCTTCGGCGCCTTCAACACAAAAGGCGTCACCCTGGAACTCGAAGGCGACGCAAACGACTACTTCGGCAAAGGCCTCTCGGGGGCAAGACTCATCGTCTACCCAAGCCAGAACGCCGGCTTCATCCCCGAAGAGAACAGCATCATCGGTAACGTCGCCTTCTATGGCGCCACCTCCGGTGAAGCCTTCATCCGCGGAAAAGCAGGCGAACGCTTCGCCGTCCGCAACTCGGGCGTCAAAGCCGTCGTCGAAGGAGTGGGAGACCACGGTTGCGAGTACATGACCGGCGGACGCATCGTCATCCTCGGCAACACCGGCCGCAACTTCGCAGCCGGCATGAGCGGCGGCATCGCCTATGTCTATGACGTAAGAGGCGCCTTCGGCAAAAATGTCAACCGCGAAATGGTCGACCTCGATCCCGTCGGCAACGATGACGCCGCCGAGCTCAGGGACATGATCCAGCGCCACTATGCCTACACCGGCAGCAACGTCGCGAAATTTGTCCTCGATGACCTCGAGAACCAGCTACAGCATTTCATAAAAGTCTTCCCCACAGACTATAAAAAAGTATTATTGGAAAAAGCAGCCCGGCTACAGAGAACTACTCACAAGTAGAACCTTTTGAGAACGCGGAGTCGGTTCTCATGTGTGACTCAACCACTCCGTTGTTCTCTGTAGTTGGCGCTGCCAAAAAAGCACAAAAAATGGGCAAACCCACAGGATTCATCGAATTCGATCGCGAGCTTCCCTCAAAGCGCCCCGTCCATGAGCGCAAGGAAGACTACAATGAATTCGTCAAAATGTATTCAAACCAACAGCTGAACCACCAGGCCGCCCGCTGTATGAACTGCGGCATCCCCTTCTGTCACAGCGGCTGCCCCCTGGGCAACGTCATCCCCGAATTCAATGACGCCGTCTACCGCCAGCAATGGCTGGAAGCCTACGAGATCCTCACCTCGACCAATAACTTCCCCGAATTCACGGGCCGCATCTGCCCCGCACCCTGCGAAAGCGCCTGCGTGCTCGGCATCAACCAGCCCCCCGTAGCCATCGAGGAGATCGAACGCCATATCATCGAGATCGCCTTCGACAAGGGATTCGTAAAAGCCAATCACCCGCCCCTGCGTACAGGCAAGAAAGTAGCCGTCGTCGGCTCCGGCCCCGCCGGCCTCGCCGCCGCCGACCAGCTCAACGCAGCCGGCCACTCCGTCACCGTCTTCGAACGCGACGACCAGCCCGGCGGCCTCCTCCGGTACGGTATCCCCGACTTCAAGCTCGAAAAATGGGTCGTCGCAAGACGCGTCAAGCTGATGGAAGAAGCCGGCATCGTCTTCAAATGCAATGCCGAGGTCGGCGCCAATATCGGCATCAACGATCTCCTGCGGGAATTCCACGCCATCGTACTCGCCGGCGGCTCCACGGTCCCCCGCGACCTGCCCATCCCCGGCCGTCACCTCAAAGGCGTCCACTTCGCAATGGAATTCCTGAAACAACAAAACAAACGCGTCAGCCATCTCCCCGTAGAGGGCGAGAACATCTTCGCGACAAATAAGAACGTCGTCGTCATCGGCGGCGGCGACACCGGCAGCGACTGCGTCGGCACCTCCAATCGCCATAAAGCCATCTCGGTGACCCAGTTCGAGCTCATGCCAAAACCGCCGCACAGCCGCACCGCCCAGATGCCCTGGCCCACCTATCCCATGGTCCTCAAAACCTCCTCTTCCCACGAAGAAGGAGCCGACAGACACTGGGCCATCGCCACAAAGGAATTCATCGGCGATGCCAACGGCAACCTCAAGGCACTCAAAACAGTAAAGCTCGAATGGAAAACAAATGAGGACGGCAGGGTCGCCTTCACCGAGGTCCCCGGCAGCGAACAGGAGCTTCCCTGCGAGCTCGCCTTGCTCGCCATGGGCTTCATCCACCCCCAACACAAAGGCCTCCTGAAAGAGCTCGACATCGAGCTCGACGAACGCGGCAACGTAAAGGCCACCGACCGGAATTATCAGACCAGCATCGCCAAGATCTTCACCGCCGGCGACATGCGCCGCGGCCAGTCCCTCGTGGTCTGGGCCATCAGCGAAGGCCGCGAATGCGCCCGCAAAGTCGACGAATACCTCATCGGCGCCTCCCAGCTCGAACGCAAGGACGCCAGTCTCATCGCACTCTAGTCAAAAGGCCGGCCCCAAAAGGCCGG
>Ga0310811_10001130_pt1 | contig 34231 bp, 39 predicted proteins | sample YCmetagenome_FD_207642 | JGI IMG/M metagenome (GOLD analysis project Ga0310811, IMG submission 207642) | Soil microbial communities from experimental microcosm in Duke University, North Carolina, United States - YC | ecosystem: Engineered > Artificial ecosystem > Soil microcosm > Unclassified ...
AGAATACACGCGTGCTTGCGCCCACCATCGCTCACTCTCCGCCCTCCTCACCTGAACGGGTCGTAGTCGCTGATCGTCTCGTCGCGCTGGTTGCTGACGTCGAAGCCGCCGCCGACGTCGAAGCGCACAGTGGTCGGCGTGTCGGGCTTCCACGGGCTTTTCCTCTCTTCGACAGACGGCGGCTTCGGCGGCTTCGGTGCCTGCGACTCCTTGTCGCGTTGCTTCGCGCAGTAGCGCGCGTCCTCGGGGGCGTAGGACGGTGCGTCGTTTTCCTCTTCGTCATTCCCGCGCCCCTCTTTTAAAAACGGACGGGGCGCAACCCGTCCGTCGGGTTGGGAATCGCGAGTTTCTGTTTTCGCTTCTTCTGTTGGTGGCTCTGGATCCCCGCCCATGGGACCGCTTGCACACGGTCCTTCGAAAAGAGGGGCGCGGGGATGACGAGAAGAAGAATTGGTTGGCGGTGCGTCTACCGACGCCAGTTCATCCTCCTCCGCTTCGGGCTCCGGCGAGATTGGAGTCGTGAACCGCGCCGCCGCCCGCTCGAGAACCGCGATGTCCTCTTCGCTGAGACCGCGCCACTCTGTTTCAGACGGGCGAGGTGCAACCCGTCCGTGCGCCGTGCGCGCGGTCTTCTCCACCGCCGCGATCAGCCGCAGCAACCGCGTGCGCGCGGCGATCTGGCCGCGCAGCACGATGATGCGGCGCCGGCCGCGCGCGTGCTCGGCCGCGCGATCGGCTTCGGCGACGAACTCCTCGGCGAGCAGCATCCGCTGCCGTTCGAGCGCCGCGATATGCCGTGCGCGCATCCGTTCATCGTCGTCCCGCCAGTGCTCCAGCATCATCCGCTTCGGCATGCCCGGCAGCGTCGCCAGGACGGCGAGCGGCACACCCGCTCCGACGGCGCGCTCGACCCGCCGGCGCTGTGCCGCGCGCGAATGCTGATGGCGTTGGAGCGGCGTCAGTGCGCGCTTCAGTCGCGGTCGACTCATGGTCACCTCCGTGTGTGTGTAGAAGGCCTGCGCCCCTCTCTCCGTTGCGGGAGAGAGGGGCCGGCGAGCGGCTGAGTGCGTCGCGCCCTGCCAAGCGGACGCACTCCGTCGGCGGCGGCTTCGGCAGAAGCCGCCTGTGTCGTCCCTGGAGGGGTCGGAAGGTGCCACGGTGCCTTGAAACCGGAGCCGAGCCGCCGATTGCTTCCCTCCGTCGCGAGCCGCGACGCTGAGTTATGTCGGTACTGAAAACGAGAGGTGCGTCGCGACCCGAAGGGGAAGCGTCGATGCCGTCTCACTCATCCGCCGGCGTCGGTGTCCCGGTTGTCGGGGGCCTCTCGCGGCTTCACCAGTTCGAGTGGAAGGAGCCTGGCCAAATAGCCCCCCTCCACTTTCGTGGTGCGATCAATGTGCGCGCATCGCGAAGCTGATGGTAGGGGGCTGTGGAGAAACAGGGCCCTTCCGGAGCCCTGTGCAGAGAAGCTGTGCAAAGACGGGAATGCGCGTTGCGACTCAACGCGCTCATTCGCGGACCGCGCGCCTTGCCTATTCGAAATCGGTGACTTGCGAACGCGCGGCCTTGCCGAGATCACCCGAGCGACGATAGGGGTGCTGCATTTTTAGGTATGACCGCTGCTTTGAGAGCCCGACGGGCACGGCGGGGAGGGAATTCCTTTCCATTCAGGCGAAGCGTTCCGGTATCGGATGACGTGCTGATTAAGCTCAATGAGGGCGAGTAAGTATCGAAGAGTATTCATATACGCATTGCGCGGCGTATCGGGCGCCTGGGTAAGAGGCGTCAGAAAGAGCGGAACGATCTCCGCGATCCATCTATATGCCTCGTCAGTTTCAAGCGTATTGGCAACCAGCGTTAGTTCCGGCACCCGAAACAGTGCCTCGCATTTCGCCTTAATGGGCGGGCTGTCGAATGTAAGAGGTGACAGTCCGTGGGCGAACGTATTGCGGATGCGGCGAATGACATGAAGTGAGCTACGCGCGTAGGAATCAAAAACTCGCAGCAAGTACGCCATATCGATCTTGGCCGAGAACGTGCCGAGAGGGCCATATCCAGTGAACAGTGGATTTGCCACGGATGCATCATCCAACAGCCGAGCCTTGATGACGATTGTGAGTCGGTCTTCGAAATATGCTCCGGCCAGCACGGCCGCTGCGCGATCCTCCGCGCGATCAATTTCGTCGGTAGTTTCCTTATCCAGTACTGGATCCCGGTGTATCCACGACACGGCGCTATCCTTTCCCCATGAGACTGAAGAAGGCGAACGACGAACTGAGCGAGAAAGTAATGGCTTGGCAGTCTACTGACGGCGATAAACCGTGGCGAATCGTCTCATCGTCTCTTCCTCGGAAGTCGGATGGCGAAAGCAGCGACAACAAAAAAGGGAGCGCAGTGCGCTCCCTTTTTCTTTTCCGACAGTCGACCGGATCAGGCCGCGGTGACCTTGCTCGACACGTGCGACCGCACCTCGCGGTCGTAGTCCTCGAGCAGCGCGCGGGTGACCGGACCGACGGTGAACGTGTAGTCGTCGATCGACTGCACCGGCGTCACCTCGGCGGCGGTGCCGGTGAGGAACACCTCGTCGGTCCTGGCGAGCTCGTCCGGCATGATGGCGCGCTCGACCACCTTGATGCCGCGACGGCGCGCGAGCTCCATCACCGTCTGGCGGGTGATGCCGTTGAGGAAGCAGTCGGCCTCCGGGGTGTGCAGCTCGCCGTTCTGCACCAGGAAAATGTTGGCGCCGGTCGACTCGGCGATGCGACCGCGATAGTCGAGCATCAGCGCGTCGTCGTAGCCGCGCGCCTCGACGGCGTGCTTCGACAGCGTGCAGATCATGTAGAGGCCGGCGGCCTTGGCGTGGACCGGCGCGGTTGCCGGCGACGGACGCGCGTACGGCGCGGTGGCGAGACGCAGGCCGCGGAGCCGGGCCTCGGGGGTGAAGTAGCTCGGCCACTCCCACGCCGCGACGGCGACGTGGATCCTGGTCTGCTGCGCCGACACCGCCATCATCTCGCTGCCGCGCCACGCCACCGGGCGGACGTAACCGTTGACGATGTTGTGCGCCTTGACGACCTCGTCGCACACGCGCTCGATCTCGGCCTGCGCGTACGGGATGGTGAAGCCCAGGACCTCCGCCGACTTGAACAGCCGGGCGGTGTGCTCCTTGTGCTTGAAGATGCGGCCTTCGTAGACGCGCTCGCCCTCGAACACGCAGCTCGCGTAGTGGAGCCCGTGGGTGAGCACGTGCACCTTGGCATCGCGCCACGGCACCATGTGGCCGTCGTACCAGAGGACCCCGTCGCGGTCGTCGAACGGTTGAATCGCCATGTACGGCTCTCCCGAATGCCAGAACGTCAGAAACACGCGGGGCTTTTCGGACTCGCCCCGCAATAAAATTTCACGCGGTGGTGATAGGCACGAAGACAGTTGCGTGGGGGTATCATTTGTCGGCATATATGTCAACATGACTGACATAAAAGACCGAACCGGTCCCATCCTCTCGGAACAGGACGCCCGGCGCGACATGGAGCTCCTGTTCTACGCCTATCGCGATTTCACCGCGGAGGCGGACATGGTGCTCGCGCGCCACGGCCTCGGCCGCGCCCACCACCGCGCGCTCTATTTCATCGGCCGCAACCCGGCGATCACCGTCAGCGAGCTGCTGGCGATCCTACGCATCACCAAGCAATCGCTGGCGCGCGTCCTCAACGACCTCGTGCACCACGGCTTCGTCGTCCAGCGCACCGGCGTCGAGGACCGCCGCCGCCGCCACCTCGACCTCACGGCCAAGGGCGCCGAGCTCGAGCGGCACCTCATGGACCGGCAGCGCGCGCGCATCCTGCGCGCCTACCGCGACGGGGGCGCCGACGCGGTCGACGGCTTCCGCCGCGTGCTCACCGGCATCGTCAACGAAGACGACCGGGCGCGGCTCGCCGACACGCCGGCGCCGCGGCCGGAGCGCTAGAAGCGATGGCGACCTCGCCCGACGCGCTGAGCCAGGGGCAGCCGCACATCCTTGTGGTCGACGACGACCGGCGCCTGCGCGAGCTCTTGACGCGCTACCTGTCGGAGAACGGCTTCCGCGTCACCAGCGCCGAGGACGCCCAGGCCGCGCGCACCCGGCTGCGCTCGTTCGAGGTCGACCTGATCATCCTCGACGTGATGATGCCGGGCGAATCCGGCCTGTCGCTCGCCCAGAGCCTGCGCAACGACAGCCGCGTGCCGATCCTGATGCTGACCGCGCGCAACGAATCGGCCGACCGCATCAGCGGACTCGAGAGCGGCGCCGACGACTATCTGGGAAAGCCGTTCGAGCCGCGCGAGCTGGTGCTGCGCATCCGCACGATCCTCGCGCGCGTCAACGCGCCGCCGCCCAGCGCCACGGTCGAGACCGTGTCGTCGGTCCGCTTCGGGCCGTTCGCGTTCGACCTCGAGCGCGTCGAGCTGATCCGCGACGGCGTGCCGGTCCGCCTCACCACCGGCGAATCGAGCCTGCTCGCGGCCCTCGCACGCCGCTCCGGCGCGCCGGTGACGCGCGAGGCGCTCCGCGCCGAAGCCTCCGAGTGCGCCAACACCCGCGCGGTCGACGTGCAGGTCGCGCGGCTCCGGCGCAAGATCGAGCGCGACGCGCGCGATCCCTTGTACCTCCTCACCGTGCGCGGCAAGGGTTACGCGCTTAGAATAGACTGATGATGCCCCTCTTTATGCGAACGATCTGATGCTGGGCGAGATCATCAAGCGGGTGCTGCCGCACACCCTGCTCGGCCGGGCGCTGCTGATCATCGTCACGCCGCTGATCCTGCTGCAGGTGATCTCGGCCTTCGTGTTCTACGAGCGGCACTGGAGCTGGGTGTCGCGCCAGCTCACCGACAACGCGGTCGCCGAGATCGTCAGCGTCGTCGAGCTGTGGCGCACCGCGCCCGACGACGTCACGCGCCAGCGCATCCTCGCCATCGGCCGCCAGACGTTCGGCCTCGACGTGTCGTTCGAGGACGGCGCGATCCTGCCCAACACCGCGCACCCGATCCCGGTCGGCGACAAGAACTTCGCCAGCGCGCTGGCCAAGCGCATGCAGCGGCCGCTGGTGTTCGGCGGCGACACCAGCGGGACGCTGCCGATCGACATCCAGTTCCCCGACGGCGTGCTCCACGTCTCGATCTCGCCCAAGCGCCTCGTCACCTCGACGACGTACGTGTTCGTGCTGTGGATGGTCGGCTCGTCGCTGGTGCTGTTCGCCGTCGCGATGCTGTTCATGCGTAACCAGGTGCGGCCGATCCGCCGGCTGGCGCTGGCCGCCGACGCCCTCGGCAAGGGTCGCGACGTGCCGCCGTTCAAGCTCGCCGGCGCGATCGAGGTGCGCCAGGCGGCACACGCCTTCAACATCATGCGCGAGCGCATCCGCCGCCAGATCGGCCAGCGCACCGAGATGCTGGCGGGCGTCTCCCACGATCTGCGCACGCCGCTGACGCGGATGAAGCTCGAGCTCGCCATGCTCAAGGGCTCGGCCGCCGAGGAGCTCAAGGCCGACGTCACCGAAATGGAGCATATGGTCGAGGGCTATCTCGCCTTCGCCCGCGGCGACGAATCCGAGCCGACCGCGACCGCCGATCTCGGCGAGCTGATCGACGAGATCGCGACCCAGGCACGTCGCGCCGGCGCCGAGGTTACGGTCAAGGACGTGCCGATCGGCGAGCTGACGCTCGCGATGCGCCGCGCGGCGATGAAGCGCGCGCTCAGCAATCTCGTGGTCAACGCGACGACGTACGGCACGCGCGCCGACATCGCGGCGCGCCGCGTCGGCGGCAATGTCGAGATCACGGTCGATGACGAAGGTCCCGGCGTGCCGCCCGAGCGCCGCGAGGACGTGTTCCGCCCGTTCTTCCGCCTCGAGGAATCGCGCAACCTCGAAACCGGCGGCGTCGGCCTCGGCCTGTCGATCGCGCGCGACGTGATCCACGGCCACGGCGGCTCGATCCTGCTCGAGGATTCGCCGCTCGGCGGACTGCGAGTCAGGCTCAGATTGCCGGTGTAGGCGCAGCCAGCGCGCAGCGGCGGGCGATCCATTCATCGTCGTCACCCCCGCGAAAGCGGGGGTCCAGCGCCACTGGACTCGGGCCCGAGCGACGACTCTGGATGCCCAACTCTAGGACCGCTTGCACGCGGTCCTTAAAAAAGAGGGGCGCGGGGGTGACGAAATAAACGGCGAGGATGACGACAAAGAGACGACCTAGACAAAGAGACGACCTAGAGGACGGCTGCGCCTACTTCCCCGCCAGCTCGCGCGAGCGTTTCGCCGCGGCCTGGACGGCGCGGGTCATCAGTTCGATCAGGCCGCCCGGATCGGCCATCAGCACCTTGAGCGCGGCCTCGGTGGTGCCGCCCGGGCTGGTGACGTCGGCACGCAGCTTCGACGGCGAGTCGCTCGACAGCCGCGCGAGCTCGCCCGAACCCGAGACCGTCGCGCGCGCGAGATCCTCGGCGAGCTTCGGGTCGAGTCCGGCGACGGTGCCGGCGGTCGCCAGCGCCTCGATCAGGTGGAAGACGTAGGCCGGGCCCGAGCCGGAGACGGCGGTGACCGCGTCCATCAGCGCCTCGTCGTCGATCCAGCGCACCTCGCCGACCGCGCTCATCAGCTCGGAGCACAGGTCGCGCTGCGACGGTGCCGCGCCCGGAGTCGCGTAGAGCACCGTCATGCCGCGGCCGACGGCGGCCGGCGTGTTCGGCATCGCGCGGACCACCGTCCGATCCTTTCCGACGAACGAGCGCAGGGTCTCGGTGGTGGTGCCGGCGGCGATCGACAGGACGACCGTCGTCGGCGTCGCCAGCGCCTGTTAGAGCGGCGCGACGTTGCCCATGATCTGCGGCTTGACCGCGAGCACGACGGCGGCGAACGGATGCGCGGCGTCGGCCCTGGGCGGCTCCGCCAGCACGGTGACGCCGAGCTGCGACGCGGCGTCGCGCGCGCCCTGCACCGGCTCGACGATGACGATGCGCTCGGCGGCGACGCCGCGGGCGCGCCAGCCCTTCACCAGGGCGCCGCCCATCTTGCCGCAGCCGACCAAGAGAATCGCGCCGGGCAGAACTGCTCCGGCGTTTGCCGCGCTCACGTCATCTCTCCTTAAAACGGTCGGGAGCGATCAGGCTTCGCCGACGGTGTCGATCAGCGCCGCGGCGATCGATTCTTCGGGCGTCTTGCCGCCCCAGATCACGAACTGGAACGCCGGATAGAACCGCTCGCACTCGTCGAGGGCGACTCCGACCAGATCCTCGAGCTGCGCCGTCGTCGCGCCATCGCTGCCGCGCAGCGGCAGCGCGTGGCGGTACATCGGCAGGCCATCCTGGGACCACAGATCGAAGTGGCCGAGCCACATCTTCTCGTTCACCAGCGCGAGCAGGCTGTGCACGGTCGCGCGGCGCGTGCTCGGCACTCGCATGTCGAAGGCGCAGGAGAAGTGCAGCGCCGCGGCGTCGGCGCGCCACGAGAAGAACAGGCGGTAGTCGCACCAGCGGCCGGCGATCTCAACCGCCAGTTCGTCGTCGCCGGGGCGCTCGAAGGTCCACTCGTTCTCGGAAACCAGGCGTTCGACGACGTCGATGGGGTTACGGGTGTGGTGCTCCCGGTCTCCCTTGAGGATGGCTAGGGCCATGGCCTCTCTCCCCTGCAGGGGCCCGGTTACTAATTCAGACCCCGCTTGAGATCGGTCAATGTGGGCCGATCTATTGTGGCTGGCCGAAGCCAATCCCACAACGAGTTGTAGGGTGCCGTATCGACTGTGACATGGCAAGCACCGTCATGGACACGCGCGCAATTTTCTTGTGGAAAAGCCTTCTTGACGTTCCCACGCCCGGGCAGGCGCGGCGTCGGACAGCGAAGCTCAGCGGGAGAGCGACGGATCGCTGTCGGCGGCGGGCGGCTCGTTGAGGCGCGCGGCCTCGAGCACGGCGACGCGGCGTTCGAGTTCGGCGAGCCGCACCGCTAGCTTCTCCTCGCCCTCGCGCGCCTTCGCCGCCATCTCCTTCGCGGCGTCGAACTCGTCACGGGTCACCAGCGACAGATCGGAAAGGTAGCGCTGGAAGCGTTCGCGCAGCATCGCCTCGACTTCATCGCGCACGCCCGAGGCGACGCCCAGGGCGCCGGAGGCGACGCGGGCGAGATCGTCGATAAAGCGGTTGTTGATCTGCATGACGTCCTCTCGTGGCCGACGGAGAATCGGCGGTACGCCGATGGGGCCGCCAATTATGGGCTTTGGCCGGCGCGCCAACAAGGAGCGCGAAGCCTACGCGCGCGCGGCATTTTTGGTGTCGGGCTTCATGTCGGGTGGGGCGCCGCCCGCGGGCCGCATGAGGGTTCGCCCGAGCCGGTGGGACGGTGGACGGAGTCGGGCGCGCCGCCTATAAAGGCGCGGCGGCGATCGCCCGGCGCAAAGCGTGGCGCCGTCGCCTGCACAGCGGAGCGAACCATATGTTCGTCGTCACCGGCGGAGCCGGATTCATCGGCTCCAACCTCGTCGCGAGTCTCGAGGCGGCGGGCATCGGCGACATCGTCGTCGTCGACTGGCTCGGCACCGGCGATAAGTGGCGCAACCTCGGAAAGCGCGCGCTCGCCGCCGTCGTCGAACCGCCCGACATCCTGCCGTTCCTCGGGCGCAACGCGCGCGACGTGCAGATGATCTTCCACATGGGCGCGATCTCCGACACCACAGCGACCGACGCCGACCTCATCGCCCGCACCAACATCACGCTGCCGCTCGCCCTGTGGGACTTCTGCGTCGCCAGCGGCACGCGCTTCGTCTACGCGAGCTCGGCCGCCACCTATGGCGACGGCAGCCAGGGCTTCGACGATCTCCAGGATCTCAAGTCGCTCACGCGCCTTCGGCCGATGAACGCCTACGGCTGGTCGAAGCACGAGTTCGACCTCCGCGTCGCGCGCCTGATCGAAACCGGCGCGCACCGGCCGCCGCAGTGGGTCGGCCTCAAGTTCTTCAACGTCTACGGCCCGAACGAGTACCACAAGGGCGGCCAGCGCTCGGTCGCGGTGCAGATCCACGAGGCGGCGGCGCGCCACGCGCCGGCGACGCTGTTCAAGTCGCACAACCCGAAGTACGGCGACGGCGGCCAGCTCCGCGACTTCGTCTGGGTCGGCGACTGCTGCGACGTCATGGTCTGGCTCAAGGACCATCCCGAGGTGAACGGCCTGTTCAACCTCGGCAGCGGCAAGGCGCGCTCGTTCGCCGACCTCGCCAAGTCGGTGTTCCGCGCCATGAACCGCGAGCCGCAGATCAAGTTCGTCGATACCCCCGAGGCGATCCGCGCCAAGTACCAGTACTTCACCGAGGCGACGATGGATCGCCTGCGCAAGGCGGGCTACACCAAGCCGATGACCGAGCTCGAGGACGGCGTCGCGCGCTACGTCCGCGACTTCCTCGCGACCGACGATCCGTACCGCTAAAGCCAAGAGGCAACCGTGCTCACGCTCGCGTTCCCCAACATCGATCCCATCGCCGTCGCCATCGGGCCGATCGCGATCCGCTGGTACGCGCTCGCCTACGTCGTCGGGCTGGTGCTCGGCTGGCAGTACGTCAAGGCGCTGGCGCGGCGCTATCCCGGCATCATCGGCGGCGAGGAGGTCGACGATCTCCTGATGTCGGCGGCGCTCGGCGTTTTATTGGGTGGGCGCGTCGGCTACGTGCTGTTCTACAACTTCGATTACTTCCTCTCGCACCCGATCGAGATCGTCGCGCTGTGGCACGGCGGCATGTCGTTCCACGGCGGGCTCGCCGGCGTGCTGATCGCGATCTGGACGTTCTGCCGCCTGCGCACGCGCTCGTTCCTCCGCGTCGGCGATCTCGTCGCCGCCGCGACGCCGCTCGGCCTGCTGCTCGGCCGCATCGCCAACTTCATCAACGGCGAGCTCTACGGCCGCCCGAGCGACGTGCCGTGGGCGATGGTGTTCCCGAACGACGAGCTGCACGTGCCGCGCCATCCGAGCCAGCTCTACGAAGCCGGCCTCGAAGGCCTGACGCTGTTCGTGATCCTCGCCGCGTTCGCATGGCTCGGCCGCGCCGGCGACCGCCCGGGTCTGCTCGGCGGCATCTTCCTCGTCGGCTACGCCTGCTGCCGCATCATCGTCGAATTCTTCCGCCAGCCCGACGCCCAGCTCGGCTTCCTGTGGGGCGGCGCCACCATGGGCCAGCTCCTGTCGATCCCGGTGGCGCTCGCCGGCATCTGGCTGATCGTCCGCGCGCTGACGCGGCCGCCCGCCGCTTCGAAATGACCGCGCTCGCCGACTCGCTGCGCCGCCGCATCGCCGCCGAGGGGCCGATGACGGTGGGCACCTACATGGCGAACTGCCTGACGCACCCGTCGCTCGGCTATTACACGACGCGCGATCCGCTGGGCCGCGCCGGCGACTTCACGACGGCACCCGAGATCAGCCAGATGTTCGGCGAGCTGATCGGCGCGTGGTGCGCGGTGATGTGGGAGGCGCTCGGCAAGCCCTCGCCCGTGGCGCTGGTCGAGCTCGGCCCCGGGCGCGGCACGCTGATGGCAGACGCGCTGCGCGCGGTGAAGGGCCGCGCCGACTTCCTCGCCGCCGTCCGCCTCCACCTGATCGAGGCGAGCCCGGCCTTACGCACCGCGCAGGAGCGCACGCTCGGTCATCACACGCCGAACATTGCTCCCACTTGGGCCACGGACCTTGGCGAGCTGCCGCAGGGCCCGATGATCGTCGTCGCCAACGAGTTCTTCGACGCGCTGCCGATCGAGCAGTTCGTCCGCCGCGACGGCCTGTGGCGGCGGCGCGTGGTCGCGGTCGATCAGGGCGGCGCGCTGGCGCTGCAGGAATCCGCCGAGGCGCTGCGGCTCGACGAAGCGCTCGAAGGAGCGCCCGACGGCAGCGTCGCCGAGCTCTCGCCCGCCTCGCAGGCGGTCGCCTTCGAAATCGGCGGGCGCTTACGCGACCATCCGGGTGCGGCGCTGATCCTCGACTTCGGCCGCGACGGCGCGCTCGGCGAAAGCCTGCAGGCGCTGCGCGGCCATGCGCCCGAGCCGGTGCTCGCCAATCCGGGCGAAGCCGATCTCGCGGCGCACGTCGATTTCCGCGCACTCGTCCGCGCGGCGTCGCTCGCCGGCGCGCGCGCCTTCGGCCCGATGGCGCAGGGCGACTTCCTCAAGGCGCTCGGCATCGAGGCGCGCGCGCAGGCGCTCGCCGCCCACGATCCGGCCCGCGCGTCCGAGCTTGCGCTCGCGGTGTCGCGCCTCACCGGCGCCCGCGCCATGGGCCGGCTGTTCCAGGCCGTGGCACTGGTCTCGCCGAACATTGCGACGGCCGCCGGATTTGAGAGCGCGCCTGTCACCGAAAGCGGGCTGGTGATGGAGGACGGCGAATGACGACGCCTTCCACCATCGAGACCAGCGCGCTGGCGCTGCCCGGCGTGCGCCACGGCTTCTTCACCCGCGAAGGGGGCGTGTCGAGCGGCCTCTACGCCTCGCTCAACGTCGGCAACGGCTCCAGGGACGATCAACGCAACGTGCGCGAGAACCGCGAGCGCGCGGCAACCGCCCTCGGGGTCGCGCGCGATGCCCTCGTCACCATCTATCAGGTCCACTCGGCGACGGCCGTCACCGTCGCCGCGCCGTTCGAGGGCACGCCGCCCCAGGCCGACGGCATGGCGACCAGCGAGCCCGGTTTGGCGCTCGGCATCCTCACCGCGGACTGCGCGCCGATCCTGTTCGCCGATCCCCACGCCAAAGTCATCGGCGCGGCGCACGCCGGCTGGCGCGGCGCGCTCAACGGCGTCATCGAGGCGACGGTGAGCGCGATGGAGACGCTGGGGGCAAAGCGCGCCGAGATCCGCGCCGCCGTCGGCCCGTGCATCGGCCCGGCGTCCTACGAGGTCGGCCCCGAGTTCCCGGCGCCGTTCCTCGCGCTGGACGGCGCGGCCGAGCGCTTCTTCCGCCCGGCGCCGCGCGACCGCCACTACCTGTTCGATCTGCCGGGCTACGTCCGACATCGCCTGCGCGCCCTGGGGCTGGCCGCGGCCGACATCGTGGCGCTCGACACCTGCGCCGACGAGACGCGCTTTTTCAGCTACCGGCGGACCACGCTGCGCCGCGAGCCCGACTACGGCCGCGGCCTGTCGGCGATCGCACTCGTCGACTGAATTGCGGGTCGACTGATCCGGTGAACCGGCGGCGGAGCGGTGGTACGCTCCCTCCGTCCGCCCCTCACTACCCGAGCCATGCCCTACCTGATCCTGTTCGCGATCGTGCTGCTGTTCGGCATGCTGGCGATGTGCACGTTGATGTGATGCGCGCGCTTCGCCATCTGCGCCCGCTCGCGGCGCTGCTGATGCTCGGCCTGGCGGCGTGCGTATACCCGCAGCCGTTCCAGCCCGCGGCGATTCCGAAGCTGACGCTGCCCGGCGTCCGCGCCGGTCTCGTCGTCGAGCCGTTCGAGGGCGTGGCCGACGGCAAGGCGTTCGCCGACGCCCTCGCCGAGGCACTGCAGAACGAGGACATCGGCGCTACCACCGACGAACTGCCGGGCCCGGCCTTCAGGATGTATGGGGAGGCCGTGCCGAAGTCGGGCTCGATCGAGATCCAGTGGGCGATCGAGGACGCGCGCGGCGGCGAGGTCGGCGGCGGCGAGCGCCTGCTGCCCGCCGATCAGGTGCCGCAGTGGCGCGACGGCGATCTTGGCCTCTACCACGACGTCGCCAAGACGCTCGCGTCCGAAGCCGCGGCCTCTCTCGCCGAGACCCACGCCGGAACCCGGGAGGACTACACGGTGGTCGTGCCGGCGGTGACCGGCGCCCCGGGCGAGGGCCCGAAGACGCTGCAGCGCTCGATGATCTACCTGCTCGACAAGCGCGGCGTGAAGGTGACCCAGAACGGCGACGCGGCGCCCGACGGCGCCCGCGCCCTCACCCTGCGCGGCGTCATGAAGGTGACCCCGGTCAGCGGCCATTCCCACATCGACATGGCGTGGTCACTTTTGCGCGAGGACGGCAGCGAGGTCGGCAAGATCGAGCAGGCCAACGACCTGCCGACCGCCATGCTGCAGGTCCCGTGGGGCGACATCGCCTACGCCATCGCCGATTCGGCGGCCGACAGCGTCGCCGACCTGGTCGATCACGCCGCGGCGACGCAGTCGGCACCCGCGTCGCCGTCGCCGGCGGCAGCGCAACCGCGGCCATCGCCGCCGCCCGCCCGTTAACCGAGGGACCTGTCCGGGGATGCCAAAACCCCGGAAAAACCCGGGTATTTCGCTGCGTCGGAAACGTTTACAGGGCGGTGTCAGAAGGCTACAAATCTGCCGCCGCAGACCACGTTCACGACAGACCAGCCCGCGACGGAGCCACCATGAGGATTCTCACCGGCAACGCCAATCGTCCGCTTGCCGAGGCCATCGCGGCATACCTGCAGCTTCCCCTGACCCGCGCCAGCGTCCGCCGGTTCTCCGACATGGAGGTGTTCGTCGAGATCAACGAAAACGTCCGCGGCGAGGACGTGTTCGTGATCCAGCCGACCTGCTTCCCCGCGAACGACCATCTGATGGAGCTGCTGGTCAGCCTCGACGCGCTGAAGCGCGGCTCGGCCCGCCGCATCACCGCCGTCGTTCCGTACTTCGGCTACGCCCGCCAGGACCGCAAGACCAGCCCGCGTTCGCCGATCTCGGCCAAGCTGGTCGCCAACCTGATCACCGCCGCCGGCGCCGACCGCGTGCTGACGGTCGATCTCCACGCCGGGCAGATCCAGGGCTTCTTCGACATCCCGGTCGACAACCTCTACGCCGAGCCGGTGTTCGCGAAGACGCTCAAGGAGCGCTACAACGGCAACGGCGACGAACTGACCATCGTCTCGCCCGACGTCGGCGGCGTGGTCCGCGCCCGCGGCATGGCCCGCCGGCTCGACGCCGGCCTCGCCATCATCGACAAGCGTCGCGAGCGCGCCGGCCACTCCGAGGTGATGCACATCATCGGCGACGTCTCCGGCAAGCGCTGCATCCTGATCGACGACATCGTCGATTCGGCGGGCACGCTGTGCAACGCGGCGCGCGCGCTGAAAGAGGCCGGCGCCAAGTCGGTTGCCGCCGCGGTCACCCACGGCGTGCTGTCCGGCGACGCCGTCGCCCGCGTCTCGTCGTCGCCGCTGGAAAAGCTGATCATCACCGACTCGATCCCGGCGACCAACGCGGTCCGGGTGTCGAACACCGTCGAGCAGCTCACCATCGCGCCCTTGCTGGCCGAGGCGATCCGCCGCATCTCCGACGAGACCTCGGTCTCCAGCCTGTTCGACTGACGGCCCGGCCGTCGGCCTATAACTAACTGTAAAATATAGATTTTTTCTGCCTCCCGCCGATCGCTCCCCCGGCGGATGTTTGTTGCCCCGTTCGTTGACCCGGGCCCGGAAACCGCATAAAGTCCGCGCCTTCTCGCGACCGGCACCCCTGGAGGCCGGCGCCGGCGGGTCCTTCCGGCCTCGCCGTCATCTCTAAGGAGCACGACCATGGCCGACATTATGTCGCTGCCGGCGCGTGCACGAGACCGGGCCGGCAAAGGGGCCGCCCGCTCGACGCGCCGAGCCGGGCTCGTTCCCGGCGTTGTTTACGGTAACAACGAATCTCCCTTGCTGATCGCGATGGAGCCCCGTCACCTGGAGCCTCAGGTGAAGAAGGGCGGCTTCTTCACGCGCGTGTTCAATCTCGACATCGACGGCAAGCAGCACCGCGTGCTGCCGCGCGACGTCCAGTTCCACCCGGTCACCGATCGGGCGGAGCACGTGGACTTCCTGCGCGTCTCGGCGACCACGCTCGTCCACGTCGCGGTGCCGGTGCACTTCACCAACGAGGGCTCCGCCCCCGGCATCAAGAAGGGCGGCGTGCTGAACATCGTCCGCCACACCATCGACGTGGCCTGCCGCGCCGATGCGATCCCGGCGTCGATCACCATCGACCTCACCGGTCGTGAGATCGGCGATTCGATCCACATCAGCCACATCGCCCTGCCCGAGGGCGTGAAGCCGGTGATCCGCGACCGCGACTTCACGGTCGCGACGATCGCGCCGCCGACGGTGCAGGCCGAAGAGGCGCCCGGCGCCGCTGCGGCCGCCGCTGCCGCTCCCGCGGCTGGTGCCGCCGCGCCTGCGGCCGGTGCCGCCGCACCCGCGGGCGGTGCTCCCGCCGCCGGCGCCAAGGCCGAGGCGAAGCCCGCCGCGGCCGCCAAGCCGGCTGCCAAGAAGTGACCCTGACCGGGTCCTTCCGGCTCGCTGTGAAAGGGCGCCGCTAGGGCGGACAGGATGGGCGCGATACGGCTCGTCGTCGGGCTCGGCAACCCCGGGTCCGAATACGCCCACCAGCGCCACAACGTGGGGTTCATGGCCGTGGATGCGATCGCTCGCATCCACGGCATCTCCACCTGGCGCAAGCGCTTCGCGGGGGAGTCGGCCGAGGGCTCCATCGCCGGAGCCAAGGTGCTGCTGCTGAAGCCCCTCACCTACATGAACGACTCGGGACGCGCGGTGCAGGACGCGGCGCGCTTCTACAAGATCGGCCCCGAGGACGTGATCGTGCTCCATGACGAGCTCGATCTCGTACCCGGCAAGGTGCGGGTGAAGCGCGGCGGCGGCGCCGCGGGCCACAACGGCCTGCGCTCGACCGACGCCGCGATCGGCCCCGACTACCTGCGCGTGCGCATCGGCATCGGGCACCCCGGCGACAAGAGCCGGGTGACGCCCTACGTGCTGTCGAACTTCGCCAAGGCCGAGCGTCCGATGGTCGATGCCGTCGACGACGCGATCGCCGAGGCGTTTCCGCTTTTGCTCAAGGGCGACGAGGCCGGTTTCATGAACCGCGTCGCCCTCAAGACCGCGCCGTTCCGCGCCGCCGACAACGGCAACGGGAACGGCCCCAATGGGAATGGCGTTGAGGACAAGTAGATGGGTTTCACCTGCGGCATCGTCGGACTCCCCAACGTCGGCAAGTCGACGCTGTTCAACGCCCTCACCGCGACCCAGGCGGCGCAGGCGGCGAACTATCCGTTCTGCACCATCGAGCCCAACGTCGGCCGCGTCGGCGTGCCCGATCCGCGCCTCGACAAACTCGCGTCCCTCGCCAAGTCGCAGAAGATCATCCAGACCCAGCTCGAGTTCGTCGACATCGCCGGCCTGGTGCGCGGCGCGTCGAAGGGCGAAGGACTCGGCAACCAGTTCCTCGGCCACATCCGCCAGGTCGACGCCGTCGTCGCGGTGCTGCGCTGCTTCGAGGACACCGACATCACCCACGTCGAGGGCCGCATCGATCCCGTCGCCGACGCCGAGACGGTCGAGACCGAGCTGATGCTGTCCGACCTCGAGAGTCTCGAAAAGCGTGTCGACGGTCTCACGAAGCGCGCCAAGGTCGGCGACAAGGAATCGAAGGCGATGCTGCCGCTGGTCGAGGCGGCGATCGCGGCGCTGCGCGACGGCAAGCCTGCGCGCACCGTAGAGATCGCGCCCGCCGACCAGCCGCTGTGGCGCCAGCTCCAGTTGCTGACGTCAAAGCCCGTGCTCTATGTCTGCAACGTCGAGGAAGGCGCCGCGGCCACCGGCAACCCGTATTCGGCGCTGGTCGCCGAGAAGGCGAAGAAGGAAGGCGCCGCGACCGTCATCATCTCGGCGGCGATCGAGGCCGAGGTCGCGCAACTCGCGAGCGAGGACGAGCGCAAGGAGTTCCTGTCGAGCCTCGGACTCGCGGAACCCGGCCTCAACAAGATCATCCGCGAGGGCTACAAGCTGCTCGGCCTGCTGACGTTCTTCACCGTCGGACCGAAGGAGGCGCGGGCCTGGACCGTCAACGTCGGCGCCAAGGGGCCCCAGGCGGCGGGCGTGATCCACACCGATTTCGAGCGCGGCTTCATCGCCGCCGAGGTCATCGCGTATGACGACTACGTGACACTCGGCGGCGAGCAGGGCGCCAAGGAAGCCGGGAAGCTGCGCGTCGAAGGCAAGGAATACGTGATGCGCGACGGCGACGTCGTGCATTTCCGGTTCAACGTGTAGTTGCTCGGCCCAGCTAGGCCCTGATTTCCGTAAAAACTGTTTTGACGCAGTCGGCGGCCCTCCGCCGGATGGACAGCCGCGCTCGGGCTAGCCTACACTCCGCGCCTCGGCCTCGGGACCCAAGCCCAGGGCCCACGGGCACCCGCGGCCCACGAATTCGCCAGCGTTATCTTTCAACACAATCAGGGAGAATAAGGGATGGGCAAGACCATCGAACTCACCGCGAGCGACGGCCACAAGCTCTCGGCTTACCAGGCGGACGCCGCGTCGCCCAAGGGCGGCATGATCGTCATCCAGGAGATCTTCGGCGTTAACAAGCACGTGCGCGAAGTGGCCGACCTGTACGCCGCCCAGGGCTACACCTCGATCGCTCCGGCGCTGTTCGACCGCGCCGAGCGCAACGTCGAGACCGGCTACACCCCGGCCGACCAGGATCGCGTGAAGCCGATCCGCGCCGCCCTCAAGTGGGACCAGGTGCTGCTCGACGTGACCGCGGCGCGCGACGCGCTGAAGAAGCTCGGCCTGCAGAAGATCGGCATCGTCGGTTACTGCTTCGGCGGCTCGGTTGCATGGCTGACCGCGACCCGCGTCGACGGCATCGCCGCGGCGGCGTGCTACTACGGCGGCAACATCGCCGACTTCGCGAGCGAGAAGCCGAAGTGCCCGGTCATCATCCACGTCGGCGACCAGGACAAGTCGATCACCGCCGACAAGGTCGAGACGGTGAAGAAGGCCCACCCGGAGATTCCGTACTACGTCTATCCGGGCGCCGGTCACGGCTTCAACTGCGACCACCGCGGCTCGTTCCACAAGGAATCGGCTGACCTGGCGCGCAGCCGGACGTTCGAGTTCTTCAAGAAGCACATCGGCTAGACCGATTTGCGATTGAGCGGCGGTTCCCGTCGCTCGACTGAAACGCCGCCGGGGAAACCCGGCGGCGTTTCTATTCTTGAGACAGGCGGCGGGGTGCAACCCGCCGCGGGCGGTTCATTTGAACGTGATCAGGTCCGTGTGGCTCAGCGTCGCAGCCCTGGGCTTCAACGGCTCGTTCGTCAGGTTGCCGTTGGACTGATTCAGGATCTGATAGAAGCCGATGACGGTCTCGTAGTCGGTGGCGGCCGCGGTGGTGTCCACCGGGACGACGACGGTGAAATCGCGCACCGTCGCTCCGACCGACGTATAGGTCACCGAACCGTTGACCTTCCAGCCGGCCATGACGATCGTCGTGATGTTCTTCCCCTTCAGCTCCTGCTCGAGATTCGTGCTGAAGAACCTGTCCTGGGCCGTGCTCTCGATTTTGATGTCGCCCGGCGCCGGAGCGATCGGTGGCAGCCATTTCGACATGGTCTGCTCGCGCGTCCCGTAGGCCACGATCACGCCGGCCTCACGCGCCTTCGCCATGAAGGCTGTCAGCGCCGGCAGCATGCCGCCCTCGCACTTCGGCTGCGCGCTGCAGATCGGATCGACGTAGTCGAGCACGAGCAGCGCGGTGGCCTTGGGATCGAGCGTGACGCCGACCGGATCCGGCAGCGCCGGCATCTTCAGGGTCACGGTCTTGCCGGCGGCACCGGACGAAGAGCCCTGCGCGCCGGTTTGCGCCTGCGCCGCTCCACACAGCGAGAGGACGAGACAGCTCGTGAGAAGCACCGTGCGATACAGCGTCATGATGGAATCTCTCCCCAGGAATGCCGTTGATCAGGCTAGACCATAGCCCGACCGAATTGAACCGCCGCCGCACCGCGCGCACCGGTTTCGCGGGTTTTACTCGCGACATTGAGCACTCGCCCGGAAAGACGGATCGCGCCGTCGTGCGTTAATGCTTTATTCGTCAGCCAAGGAGGTCGCCCCATGCCGTTTTCGTCCCAGGCGTTACGCGTCCCCAGTCGTCGCACATTCCTGACCAGGGCTGGCCTGACCACCGCCGGGGCCGGATTGCTCCTCGCCACCGCCCGCTGCTCCGGCGACAGCGACGAAGAGGATGTCGGGGCCGTCGAGGATCTGATGCGCGAGCACGGCGTGCTGCGGCGCGCGCTCCTCGTCTACGGCGAAAGCGCCGCGCGGCTGCGGAATGGCGACACGTCCCTCGATCTGTCGGCGCTCAACAGGACCGCCAAGCTGTTCCGCGCGTTCGGCGAGGACTACCACGAGCGCCAGCTCGAGGAGGCCTACATCTTCCCCGCGATCCGCGACGCCGGCGGCGACGCGGCACCGCTCGCCGACGTGCTGATGGCCCAGCACGCGCGCGGCCGCGAGATCACCGACTACATCGACCGGGTCACGGCCAAGGGCACGCTCGCCGGCACCGATGCCGCCGCGCTCGCGGACGTGTTCGACGGCTTCATCGCCATGTACGAGAACCACGCCGCGCGCGAGGACACCATCGTGTTCCCGGCGTGGAAGGCGTCGCTGTCGAAAAAACAGCTCGACGAGCTCGGCGGCACATTCGAGGACATCGAGCGCAAGACGTTCGGCACCGACGGCTTCGATGCCGCGGTGAACAAGATCGACGACATCGAAGGCGCGCTCGGATTCGCCGATCTCGACTCCTTCACCGCGCCGCCGCCCCCGCAGGCTGACGCGCGTTAGCGCCGTTACCGCCGGAAGACCGCCGCGTAGTGGTACGGCGGCACGTCGACCAGCCGGTCGAACGCGAGCCCCGACGGCATCACCGCGTCGACGGTCGCCTGTGGCGAGATCCTGAGGTCGGTGCGCGGGCCGCGCGGCTCGCCGAGCACCGGCGTCTCCTCGCGCGGGCGCGGGTGCCAGTTGACGACGGCGAAGCGGCCGCCCGGCTTCAGCACCTGGGCGACGGCGCGCGCCAGCCGGGTCTTGTCCGGAACTCCGTGGAAGGCGTTGGCGAGGAACACGAAGTCGACCGGCTCGCGGACCAGGCTCGCGACGTCGTAGGCGTCGCCGGCGACGAAGCTGACGTTGGCGACATCCGCCTCGCGCAGGCGGACGTCGGATACGCGCAGCAGGTCGGCGTCGATGTCGAGGGCGACGACCCGCGACGCCACACGCGCGATCGGCAGCGTGAACCAGCCGTCACCCGAGCACAGATCGATCACCGACATGCCCGCAGCCAGGCCGACGTGGGCGAGGATCGCCGCAGGATCGGGCCACAGCGCCTCCCACCAGCCGGCGGTCGGCATTTCCGTCCCTTGGAAGAATCCCGGATGCTTCGTCATGGTTTCGTCATGTCTTGGCTTGCGGCCGCCGCGCGTTACTTCTTCAGCATCCGGCCGGCCACGGCGTCGAGCTTCGCCATCACCTCGGGATCGCGGGCATCGGGGGCGGTGATCAGCGCGGTGTCGAGCGCGTGGCGGCAGCCTTTCGAACAGTCGGTGATCGCGGGCAGCCGCGGCGCCGCGTGGCTGATCAGCGCCTTCGCCTTGTCGGCATTGGCGAGCAGCACCTTGATCACCTGCTCGACGGTCACGTGGTCGTGGTCGGGATGCCAGCAGTCGTAGTCCGTCACCATGGCGACGGTCGCGTAGCACATCTCGGCTTCGCGGGCCAACTTGGCCTCCGGCATGTTGGTCATGCCGATGACGTCGCAGCCCCACGAGCGGTAGAGCTTGCTCTCGGCCATGGTCGAAAACTGCGGTCCTTCCATGACCAGATACGTGCCGCCGCGCACCACCTTGATGCCGGCGGCGCTGGCCGCGTCGTGGAGATGGTCGCCCAAGCGCCCGCACACCGGATGCGCCATCGACACGTGGGCGACGAGACCCTTGCCGAAGAAGCTCTTCACCCGCGCGAAGGTGCGGTCGATGAACTGGTCGACGATGACGAACGTGCCGGGATCGAGCGCCTCGGCCAGCGAGCCGACCGCCGAGATCGACAGCACCTCGGTGCAGCCGGCGCGCTTCAGGCAGTCGATGTTGGCGCGGAAGTTGATCTCCGACGGCGGGATGCGGTGGCCGCGGTCGTGGCGCGGCACGAACACCAGCTCGCGTCCGGCGAGCTTGCCGAACAGGAACTGGCCCGACGGCACGCCGAACGGCGAATCGATCGACACCCAGCGCTGATCCGTGAGCCCGGGGATCTCGTAGAGCCCCGAGCCGCCGATGATGCCGAGGCGGCCCCCGCGCGGTGCGTCCATCAGTGCCATCTGTTTCGTCTCTTTCCTGTATCGCCCCCTCACCCTTCCCTCTCCCCGTGGGGAGAGGGAAAAGAAACGAGAGGAGCTTGCCGCTTCCGAGTTGAGCCCTGCCCTTGGGAGAACGCTTAGGCCCCTCTCCCCCAGGGGAGAGGGTTAGGTGAGGGGGAGTTACGGAAGCCCTTCACGGCTCCACGCTCCCATACGTCAGGTAACGTGCAACGCGCTCGGGACGCAATGGCGCCGTGCGACACCCACAAACGACTATGGCGCGGGGAGGACCCGCGCCGCACTCTTCAAAGAACGAGCGGCACCGTGCAAGGTGCCGCCCCTGGCGGGTTGCCCCCGCCGCGCTCAAAAGAAAAGGCCGGCACCTTGCAGGGTGCCGGCCCGGTTAGATATGCCGAGCGCTCAGTGGACGTCGGCCCAGACCTTGCGCTTCACCGCGAAGGCGAGGCCGGTGAGCAGCACCAGGAACACCATGACCTTGAGGCCGAGGCTCTTGCGCTGCTCAAGGTCGGGCTCCGACGCCCAGGTCAGGAACGTGACGACGTCGTGCGCCATCTGGTCGACCGACGACGGCGTGCCGTCGGCGAAGCTGACCGCGCCCTGCGACAGCGGCGGCGGCATGGCGATGAAGCCGCCGGGGAAGTACGGGTTGTAGTAGAGCCCGTTCGGCACCTTCACGTTCGCCGGCGCGTCCTCGTAGCCCGAGAGCAGCGAGTAGACGTAGTTGGAGCCGTGCGGACGGCCCTTGATGATGATCGACAGGTCCTTCGGGAGCGCGCCGTTGTTGGCGGCCCGCGCGGCCTGGTCGTTGGCGAACGGCGCCTTGAAGCGGTCGGACGGACGCCCCGGACGCTCGAACATCTCGCCCTGGTCGTTGGGGCCGTCGCTGACCTGCACCTGGGACGCCAGCGCCCGCACCTCGGGATCGGAGAAGCCGATGCCGCCGTTGGGGCCGTTCGGGCCGAGATCGCGGAAGTGGATGTACTTCATCGCGTGGCAGGTCGAGCAGACTTCCTTGTAGATCTGGAAGCCGCGCTGCAGCGCCGCGCGATCGTAGGTGCCGAACGGGCCTTCGAACGAGAACTCGCCGTCGCGCGGCTCCTTCTGGTTCTGGGTCTCCTGGGAGAACGCCGGCGTCGCGAGGGCGGCGATGGCGGCCACCCCAGCCGCCATCAGGGTGATCGGAATCAAGCGCTTCATAGACGGGAACCCCTAGGCCTTGAGCACGGGCTGACTGATGCTTTCCGGCAGTGGGCGCGGCTTCTCGATCCGGCTCACCAGCGGCAACAGCACCAGGAAGTGGAGGAAGTAGTAGACGGTGCCGATACGTCCGAGGATCAGCGGCAGGCCCTCCGGATGCTGCGAGCCGACCCAGCCGAGCACGAGGCAGTCGGCCAGGAAGATCCAGAACAGCACGCGGTAGATCGGGCGGAAGTTCGCGCTGCGCACCGGCGACTTGTCGAGCCACGGCAGGAACAGCAGCAGCAGGATCGAGCCCAGCATCGCGATGACGCCGGCGAGCTTGGCCTCGATGAACAGGATGTTCGGGACCGAGCGCAGGATCGCGTAGAACGGCAGCAGGTACCACTCCGGCACGATCGAGGCCGGGGTCTGCAGCGGATCGGCCGGGATGTTGTTGTCGGTGTTGCCGAGCGCCTCCGGCGCGTAGAACACCAGGCCCAGGTAGATGAGCAGGAACACCGCAGTGCCGAACGCGTCCTTCGCCGTGTAGTACGGGTGGAACGGGATCGAGTCCTTCGGGCTCTTGCGGTCGATGCCGAGCGGGTTGTTCGAGCCGTGCACGTGCAGCGCCCACAGGTGCAGGAACACCACGCCGACGATGACGAACGGCAGCAGGTAGTGGAGCGAGAAGAATCGGTTGAGCGTCGGGTTGTCGACCGAGAAGCCGCCCCACAGCCAGGTGACGATCGAGTCGCCGACGAGCGGGATCGCCGAGAACAGGTTGGTGATGACGGTGGCGCCCCAGAAGCTCATCTGGCCCCACGGCAGCACGTAGCCCATGAACGCGGTCGCCATCATCAGCAGCAGGATGACGACGCCGAGCCACCACAACACCTCGCGCGGCGGCTTGTACGACCCGTAGTAGAGGCCGCGGAAGATGTGGATGTAGACGACGGCGAAGAACATCGACGCGCCATTCATGTGCAGATAGCGGATCAGCCACCCGTAGTTGACGTCGCGCATGATGCGCTCGATCGAGTCGAACGCCATGTCGACGTGCGGAGTGTACTGCATCGCCAGCGTCACGCCGGTGACGATCATGATCACCAGCACGAGTCCGGCGAGCGAGCCGAAGTTCCAGAAGTAGTTCAGGTTCTTCGGAGTCGGGTACTCGTCGAGCTGATGCTTCATGAAGGTGAAGATCGGCAGACGGTAGTCGATCCAGTCGACGACGCCTTTTCCCGCGGGACGATCGGTGTTGGTGGTGTTCGACGCAGACATGAGGCGCTCGCTCCTAGCCGATCGTGACGGCGGTATCGGACGTGAACTTGTAGGTCGGCACGACCAGGTTCTTCGGCGCGGGTCCGTGGCGAACGCGTCCGGAGATGTCGTACTGCGAGCCGTGGCAGGGGCAGAACCAGCCGCCGAACTCGCCGTGCGGTTGCTGGTCGGTCTGGCCGAGCGGCACGCAGCCGAGATGGGTGCAGACGCCGACGACGATCAGCCACTCGGGCTTCTGCACGCGCTTTTCGTCGGGCTGCGGATCGATCAGGGTGTCGGAGGTGTCGTCCTTCTCCGCGGTGGCGATCTGCTCCGGAGTGCGGTGCACGATGAACACCGGCTTGCCGCGCCACTTCACCGTAATGCGCTGACCGAGCTCGACCGGCGAGAGATCGACGTCGCTGGTCGAGATCGCCAGCACGTCCTTCGAGGGATTCATTGAGCTGATGAAGGGCCACAGCGCGGCGGCTGCGCCGACGCCCGCGGCTGCGGTGGCGACGAGCGTCAGGAAATCGCGGCGCGTCTCGCCATCCTGGTGCGAAGGCGCCGCGGCGTGAGCCGAATCTGACATGCGAGACATCCCTTAAGACCGACGGAAATCCGGACCGGACTCCCGACGGGGCCTCGCGCGGAGCGGGGCCCCGAAAGCCACTGAAGTGCGCACTGCCGGAGCGCTTCCGGCGTTCGAAATCGGCCCCGAAAAACCCCGTTGGGGCGCGACGCGCGCCCGCAGGGTGTAATATAAATTCCTTCGCAAGCAAAGCCCCCTTTTGGGCGCGGGAATCGGGGCTCGACAATCGTTTCACGGGCGACTCGCCGCGCCTGCGTTGCCCGCCCCGGATCGTTACATCGATCCCGGGATCGGCCCCTCGGGAAAGCGATGCGCGTCGCGCTGTACGAGCCTGATATTCCGCAGAACACCGGCGCCATTCTCAGGCTTGCCGCCTGTCTCGGCGTCACCGTCGACGTCATCGAACCGACCGGCTTCGTCATGACGGACAAACGATTGCGGCGGGCCGGGCTCGACTACATCGCCGCGACACATATGCAGACCCATCGGTCTTGGCAGAGCTTCCAGGATCGGCGCCTGGCCACGAACAGCACTGGCAGCACCACCGGGGCGCCGCCCCGGCTCGTGCTGCTGACCACCGCCGGAGATTCGAGCCACCTCGACTGGCGCTTCCGGGCCGACGACATTCTGATGGTGGGCCGCGAATCCGAGGGCGTCCCCGCGACCGTCGCCAACGCCTGCGACGGCCGCATCCGCATCCCGATCCGACCCAGGCTGCGCAGCCTCAACGTCGCGACCGCGCTCGCCATCGTGCTGGGCGAGGCGCTCCGTCAGTGCGGCCTCTACCCCGACGAGGACGCCGAGGCGTTGCGGCGGATCAATGCGGGGTAGTCGGCCTTCGCCGACCGTGACAAAAGAAAACCGACAATCGAATTGAGTTGAGCCACTTTCCCATGTCCGTTGCCGACAAGCCCAACCTGACCTCGCCGCTGCCGCCCGACATCGACGCCCGCAAGGCGGCGATGAAGGCCTGGTACGAATCCTTGCGCGACCGCATCTGCGCGGCGTTCGAGGCGCTCGAGGACGAAGCCGGTGACATCCACGCGGCGCGCATCGGCAATCGCCCCGCCGGCCGCTTCGAGCGCACGGCGTGGTCGCGTCCGTCACCGGACGGCCCAAATGGAGAAATGGGGGACGCCGGTGGCGGCGTCATGAGCGTGATGCGCGGCCGGGTGTTCGAGAAGGTCGGCGTCAACGTCTCGACGGTCTACGGATCGTTCGCGCCGGAGTTCGCCAAGGCGATTCCCGGCGCGCACGAGGATCCGCGGTTCTGGGCCTCGGGCATCTCGCTCGTCGCGCACCTGCAGTCGCCGAAGGTGCCGGCGGTGCACATGAACACCCGGTTCATCGTCACGACCAGGGCGTGGTTCGGCGGCGGCGCCGATCTCACCCCGATGCGGCCCGACGACGCCGACACCGCGACATTCCATGACGCCCTCAAGGGCGCCTGCGACCGTTTCGACGCCGCGTGGTATCCGCGCTTCAAGCAGTGGTGCGACGAGTATTTCTATCTGCCGCACCGCGAGGAGACGCGCGGGGTCGGCGGCATCTTCTTCGACTGGCTCGACTCCGGCGACCGCGACCGCGATGCCGCGTTCTCGCGCGCGGTCGGCGAGGCCTTCCTCGACGTCTACCCGCGCATCGTGCGGCGCCACCTCGCCGAGCCGTGGACCGACGACGACCGCCGCCACCAGTTGTTCCGTCGCGGCCGCTACGCCGAGTTCAACCTGCTGTACGACCGCGGCACAACCTTCGGTCTCAAGACCGACGGCAACGTCGAGGCGATCCTGATGAGCCTGCCACCCGCCGCTTCGTGGCCGTGAGGCGATCGCCGACGTTCGATTGAGGCGCCGCTTGCGGCGCCCCGCGTTCCATTTTCCCGCACTCGGCGTTTTCGTCCTGGACAGCGCCGATGACTGCGCGATGACATTGAAAATATTTGCGTATGTTGCGCCACGGGGCGCTGTCATATTTACTGCACGTTAAGTACGCGACTTGAAGATCGCGTTCCGACTCGATCCCTCGGCGGTCGGAATCCTTTGTCCCGGAAGTGCGTATGATCAGCGGCCCCCCCGGAGTCCCCAAGCGCTCCTACCGGCTGACGCGCAATTTTGCCGTCGCTTCCGCGATCGTTTTGCTCGCCGCGGGCTTCAGCCTCGCGCAATTCAATCTCGCCGAAGGCAACCGCCAGCTCGCCGCGGCGACCGAGCGCCACAACAGCGATCTCGGCCGCGCGCTGTCGGGTTCGCTGTGGCCGCGCTACGGCGCCTTCGTCAACACCGCCTATGATCTCAAGCCCGACCTGGTGCGCATCGCGCCGCAGACCGCAGGCCTGCGCGCCGACGTGGAATCGCTGATCCGCGGCTCGCGCGTGCTGAAGGTGAAGCTCTACGACCAGATCGGCCACACCGTCTTCTCCACCGATGCCGGAGAAATCGGCGACGACGATTCCACCAATCCGAGCTTCCGTCTCGCCGCGTCCGGACGCGCGTCGAGCTTTCTCGCCTTCGCGCCGCTGTTCGACGCCTTCGACCGACCGGTGGAAGACCGATGGATTCTCGCGAGCTACGTCCCCGTCACGGCGAGGGACGATGGCGGCGGCGGCGTGTTCGAGATCTTCTCCGACGTCACCGACCTTCGCGACGAGATGCGCGATTCGCTGCTGCGGCGCACGGCGGTGACCGGCGGCGGATGCCTGCTGGTGTTCGTGGCGCTGCTCGTCGTCGTTTGGCGCGCCGACTCGGCACTCTCCCGCGAGCAGGAGCGCAACATCGCGCTCAGCGCCAACGCGATCCGCGCCGAGGCCGCCAACCGCTCGAAGTCGGAATTCCTCGCCAACATGAGCCACGAGCTGCGCACGCCGCTCAATGCCATCATCGGCTTCTCGGACGTAATCGCCTCCGAGACGATGGGCCCCACCGGGACGCCCGCCTACAAGGACTATGCCCGCGACATCAACGACGCCGGCAAGCATCTCCTCGCCATCATCAACGACGTGCTCGATCTCGCGCGGCTCGAGACCGGGGCGGTCGCGCTCGAACCCCGGCCGTTCGACGCGGCGGAGACCGCGGGCGCCGTCGTCCGCATGCTGCGCGGCGAGGCGGCGATCGCCGGACACGCGCTGGTCCTGGAGCGCGGGCCGGGCGGCCTCACCGCGATCGGCGACGTCAACAAGGCGCGGCAGATCATCGTCAACCTGCTGTCGAACGCCATCAAGTTCACGCCGCGCGGCGGCGCGATCACCGTCCGCGTCGCGGCGGCGCCGGGCACGGTGCAGATCGCCGTGTCGGACACCGGCATCGGCATCGCCGAGGAGGATCTCGCGCTGGCGCTGAGCCCGTTCGGCCAGATCGATGCGTCGCTGGCCCGGCGCTACGAGGGCACCGGCCTCGGCCTCACTCTGTCCCACAAGTTCGCCGAGCTGATGGGCGGCTCGCTCCGGATCGACAGCGCGCGCGGCAAGGGCACCACGGTCACGGTCTCCCTGCCCACGGCCGCCGCCGTCGTCGCGGCACGCACCGGCTAGCCCTCTTGCCTCTCCCGCGCCGCCCGCCCACACTCGGCGGCAAAACCGGGAGAGCACGATGGCCACTCAGATGACGACTCCGAAACTCCGCGACTGGACGCTGCGGGCGCGCATCGGCTACTCGGCGGTCGCCTTTGTCACCGAGCTGCTGCCCAAGTACTTCTACGAGATCGCGCCGCCGGGCGTGCTGATGTCGATCCTGACGCTGCAGATCGCCGAGCACACCCAGTCGAATTTCGAGGACCTCTACCGCCGCGGCGTCGAGGCCGCCGAGTCGTTCGCCCGCGCCGGCGCCGACGTCATCATCATGGGCGGCGCGCCGACCAACATTTCCCACGGCGAGGACAACCTCGAGCGCGCGCTGAAGGAACTGAGCGACCGCTTCGGCGTTCCCGTGAGCTCGTCGTCGATGGCGCAGCGCAACGCGCTGCGCGCTCTCGGCGCGCGCAAGGTCGGCACCATCAATCCGGCGGTGCCGCGCAAGATCGGCGATTCGGCCGCGGGCTCGATCGACGACGGCATGGTGCTGGTCGGGCGCAAGCACGTCGGCGCCAAGCTCCAGGACTACAACCGCATCCCGCCGGAACGCGCCTACGAGCTCGGCGCCGAGCTGGTGCGCGAGCATCCCGAGATCGACACGCTGATCTTCGGCTGCCCGCACTGGGCGTCGATCGAGGCGATCGAGCCGCTGGAGCGCGAGTTCGGCGTCAGCGTCGTCACCGCGCTGCAGGCGATCATCTGGGAAGGCATGCGACTCGCCGGCGTCGACGACAAGGTCGCGGGCTACGGCAAGCTGTTCCGCGAGCACTGACGTCCGCCGCGCCCCACGGGAAAAGCCCATCGCGGGAAACACCCATAATTGACCTGGATCATGGTCGCGTCGCCGCCGCGGCGCGACCGTCTCGGGACCGTTGTGGAGCCGAGACGGAGGATCCCATGCCCGGCACGATCAGGGCGCTCACCTTCTATTTCCGGATGACGATGGCGTGGACGTTTCTCTACGCCGCGTCGCACCAGACGTTCGATTCCGACTGGAGCGCGGCAAAGTTCCTCGCCGGGACCAAGACGTTTCACGCGTTCTTCATGACCTTCGCGCAACCCGCACTGCTGCCGTTCACGAATTTCCTCGTGAGCTGGGGCCACCTGCTGATCGGGCTGTCGCTCCTGGTCGGGGCGCTGACGCGCGTGAGCGCCCCGTTCGGGATCCTGCTGATGGTCATGTACTACTTCGCGCACATGGACTTCCCGTACATCGAGAACACGTCGAACTTCCTCGTCGACTACCACCTCGTCTACGCCGGCGTGCTCCTGTACCTCATCGCGGTGCGCGCGGGTCATGTGTGGGGCCTCGACGGCTGGCTCGAACGACAGGCGTTCGTTGCCACACGCCCGGCGGTGCTGGCACTGGTGCGGTAGGCTCTGCGGCGAGGGCCAGATTTTTCTGTGAGACGTGGCGGGAATCGGCGTTTCGCGCGTTTAGACTTTTGAGTCGCCCCTTCGAGAGGAGGACGCCATGATGGCCGCCGTCCTGATTGCCATGCTTCTGATCGCAGGCGCCGCCGCAACCGGCGCGATCGGCCAGACCTATCCGGGTCCCTCACAGCGCATCGAGCCGCAACAGCCGATGCAATCGATGCAGCCGATGCAGCCGATGGCGCCCCTGCCCGCGCCGCCGATGCGGGCGCCCGGCGACACGCCCGGCAGCCAGACGACCGTGCCGCAGGCGGGCTCCTCGGGCTCCTCTGCCGGAAGCTCGCCAATGATGGCGCAGCCGCCGGTCAGCGGATCGGACATGCAGCCGCCCGCCGATTCGCAATCGCCGCGCTGATTTTCGGCGGACCGCGCCGGAAACACCGAGCACCCCGCCCGGAAGCCGCGGGCGGAGTCCGCCGCGCCAGCTTCGCTCTTGTGGGAAGCCGTGAACCCGTTAGATTCTGCGGCGGTGCGTGGCGGGTTTCGTCGCGCGCCTATTCTTCGCGTGTCTTCGCGCCTGAGAAATTATTCGTTAGAGAGGGGCCATGAACGCCCGCCCTGCTGCCCTGCTTCTGATCCTGACGGCCTCTGGCATGATCGCCGGCTGTTCGCTGAATCCGTTCGGCGGGTCCGAGCGCGCCGAGCCGACGCAGGCAACCATGCAGACACCCGGCGAGGCCCCGACCAACGCCGTCCCCGCATCGGCGACGAATTCGTCGACATCGGATCCGTACTCGCGCGGCGTCTGGCCGACGACACCGGTGCCCCCGGTCACCGGAAAGGAAATCGACGACGGGAGCCAGAAGAAATCCTGCACCACGGCGCAGCGCCTGCGCTACGACTGCTGAGGCGCCGCCCGGCGCATCGCCTCATTCCCTGTGATGCATGCGCTCGACGCCTTCGGCGCGCAGGTCCTTCCGGGTCTCGTAGTTGATGTGCTTGATGTCTTCCTGCGACCCCGAGCGCGTGCCCATCATGATCATCGGGCCCGAACCGCTGTTCTCGAGCTGGTAGAACGAGCCGCCGCGGATCAGCGCGGCCTTGCCCGGCGTCAGCACCGCGGCGCCGCCATCGGGGAAACGCATCGTGCACTCGCCCTCGATGACGTAAAACGTCTGGTCGGCGTTGTGGCAATGCATGTCGTCATGATCACCGGGTGTCGGGTAATAGTGGACCCAGGCGTGCATTTTGCGGGTGTTCATGACGACGGTGCGCTTCTTCTCGCGCCGCGCCACCTCAAGCGTATCGATGATCTCGATGGACATCGGTGTCCCTCCCTCGGACTATCGCCAACATGGAGCACGGTGCAGACTGACACTCCAGTCACTCCATCATGCCGAGGACATCTTGCCCAGACAGATTACGCTTGCCCTGCTTCTCGCCATCGCCGCCATGAGCGGCTGTTCCGACCCGCGCCCCGACGCCGCGGTCGGACCGGTCGGCGCCTCCGTACCGTTGCCCTCCAGTCAGCCGCGCCAGCCCATCGAGCCGATGTCGAAGGAGAAAGCTCCTCCGCCGGTGTTCGACGACAGCCCGTCGGCGCCGGAATAAGTTCGATGGGCTGGGCCCCGATCGACGTCGCAGCCTCCAATCCCTACCCCTCGAGCCACTCCTGCCAGCCGTCCCAGCGCTCGATCATCTTGGCGATCAGCGCGTAGCCCGAGTCCTTCGGGTGGATGCCGTCGCCCGCCTTCAGCGCGCGCAGCCAGCGCCAGCGGGTGAAGCTGCGCGTGACGAGCGGCGTGTAGAGGTCGAGGAACGGCACGTCGAGCTCCTTGGCGACATGCGCGTACGCCTCGACCAGCTTCCGCGCGCGGACGTTGATGTAGTCCTCCTCGAGGTCGGGAAAGGCGTCCTTGGTCTTGTGGCCCGGCACCGGCGGCACCGGGCTCAGCCACAGCACCTGCCAATGCACCTTCGCCTCCTCCACCATGTGGCGCGCGGTCTTCACCGACTCCGGCGGCGGCACGCGGAACAGCTCGCCGCCCGACGACTGCATGTCGTTGATGCCGAACATGAACACGACGCCGCCCGGCGCGGTGGCCGGCAGCCGCGCGGTAACCTCCGCCTTCCAGCGCCGCTCTATGTCTTTCGACGTGTCGCGGCGGATGCCGAGGTTGTAGCAGGTGAAATCGTGGCCCTTGCGGCGCGCCGACGCCACCAGCCGGCCGGGCCAGCCGAGCGCGGTGTCGTCGAGAGTCCCCTGGGTGATCGAGTCGCCGACAAAGCAGATGCGCAGTTCAGTCATCGCGCCATTCGTCCCTTCTTCAGACTGGCTTCTTTTTCGTAAGCGTACGCGTGTGACGATCGTTATCGGGCGCGGGCCGCCGCCAGCGCACTGAGCTGGGCGAGGCACGCCTCGCGGTCGGGGCGGAAGTCCTCGTCGGCCCACCACTCCTCCACCGCCTTCAGGGTTTCGCCGAGATCGGGACCCTGGGGAATGCCGAGGCGGAGCGCGTCCTCGCCGGTGACCGGGAACACCGCCGGCCGCCAGGTCGCCGCGATGTCGAGCAGCGCCCGCCACGCCCGGTCGTCGGCATGGCTTGTCACCGCCGCATCGCCGGCCTTGGTCTCGACCTCCCTGGCGTCGGCCCAGTTGAGCAGCACGTGATCGCGGAAGCGCTCGGCGCCCATGCGCTGCAGCATGCGACGCGCGGCGCGCTCGCCCATGTCAGGCGCGATCGGGGCCGAGGTCGCGAGCTGTGCGAGCCGCGCGCGCTCGCGATTGGAGAGGCGCAGCCGGTTGGCGACGTCGATCGTCACCGGGCCGCCGCCTTCGAGGGTCGCGGCGAGGCGCAGCAGCGGATCGGGCGGGTCGCCGAGGATGTCGGCCTCGATCAGCGTCAGCGCCTTGAGCCGCGCGAAACAACCCGCCTCCGGCAGCAGGTGAGGAAGGATGCCCTCGCGCTCCATCAGCATCAGCGTCGCCGCGGGATCGCGCGCTTCCAGCAGCTTGAGCAGCTCGGCATGGACGCGCTCGCCCGACAGCGAATGGACCTTGGACGCCATCGCCTTGCAGGCGGCGAGCGCCGCCGCGTCGGGCGGGCCGCGGTCGAAATGGGCGAAGAAGCGGAAATAGCGCAACAGCCGCAGCACGTCCTCCTCGATCCGCTCGCGCGGATCGCCGACGAAGCGCACACGGCCGACCTTGAGGTCGTCGAGCCCGCCGAACGCGTCGTACACGCGCCCGTCGGCCGAGAGGAACATCGCGTTCATGGTGAAGTCGCGGCGCGCCGCGTCCTCCTGCCAGTCGTCGGTGAACGCGACCTTGGCGCGGCGGCCGAAGGTCTCGACGTCGCGGCGCAGCGTAGTGATCTCGAACGGCTTGCCGTCGACCACCGCCGTGACGGTGCCGTGCTCGATGCCGGTCGGCACGGCGCGGATGCCGGCCTTGGCGAGAAGCTCGGCAACCCGCTGCGGCGGCTCGGGTGTCGCGATGTCGATGTCTCGGGCGTCGCGCCCACGGCCGAGCAGCGCCAGCATCAGCGCGTCGCGGACGCAGCCGCCGACGAACCGCGCCTCGGCCCCGTCGGATTCGAGCGCCGCGATCACCGCGCGGGTGTCGCGGGCGGTCATCCATTCCCTGGGCGCGATGGTGAGGCTCGACTCCACGCACGTATCCGCTGGTTGAGGCTGGTTGGGGTGCGCCGGGCTGGGCACGCGTCGGGGGCGATCCTAGCACCCCCGCGCCCCGGCTCCAGTGACAGAGGCGACGGCGACTGGAACCTATCCACGACGGAATGAAACGACGTCAGCCCTTGCTGACGTACTCGGCCAGGGCAACCAGGATGCGTGCGGTGAAACCCCAGATGCGTCGGCCGTCGTAGGGAATGCTGTAGATGTGGCGCACCGCGTTATCGCGCCGCACTTCCTCGGCGAAACGGTTCGCCGGATCGAGAATGTGGGCGAACGGCACCTCGAAGGCGTCGGCGACCTCGAATGCGTCGAGCTTGAGCGTGAACGGCGGATTGACGACGCCGACCACCGGCGTCACGCGGTAGCCCGAGATCGTGCCGTAGTCCTCGAGCGCGCCGATGACCGATACGGTCGAGCGCGGCAGCCCCACCTCTTCCTCGGTTTCTCGCAGCGCCGCCGCCGCGGCATCGGCGTCCTGGTTCTCCATGCGGCCGCCCGGGAAGCTGATCTGCCCGCCATGGTCGGCGAGATGCGCGGTGCGCTGGGTCAGCAGCACGGTCGGGCCGTCGGGGCGGTCGACGAATCCCACCAGAACCGCGGCGCGCGTGAGCTCGAGGCCGGGAGCGCCCTCGGCGACGCCCCTCGCCCTGGCCGCCGCCTTGAGCGCGATCGCGTATTCGGCGGAGCCGAAGATGATCGCCGAATCGGCGAGCTTGAGCGCCGCGGCGCGGAGGAATTCGGGCCCCAGCCGGTCGAGGATCTCCGACAGTCGCATCGGTGGAATCATGCCCGTGACATCGTTAGGGGTTCGAGCGCGAAGAACGCGCCGCTGCTGCGAATGCCGAGATGACCATCGCCGCCGACTTCGACGCGCACCGCGAGGTCGTAGTAGACGCTGCGGGCGATGCGCGCCTCTATGCCGGCGCCCAGGACGATGTAGGGGCGCGGCTCGTCCGCCGTGCCGCGCACGACGAGCGGATGTTCGGACGACAGCGCGACGTCCTCCCCGATGTTGGTGGTGAACACGAGACGATTGGCTTCTCCCTGGCCCTCGACGCGCATCGCCACGGCGACGAACGGCGCGTCATCGACGACGACCGCATGACCCTCGTACGGAGTCACCAGCATGTAACCGCCGCCCTCGCGCCGCAGAACCGACGCGAACAATTTGACCATTTCGGGGCGCCGGATCGCGCTGCCTCGGTAGAACCACGTCCCATCGGTCGAAATGCGGAAAGGCGCGGCATTACCGGCGTTCTCCGCGCCGGCGCCGGCGCCGGAGGGCGACTGTGGCAGATCCGATTTGAGGCTCGCGCTGGCCATGGTGAACCATCATATAATATGTGCGTTACGCCCGTGAGCATCGGCCACGCTGCCCAGCACCACGCCTGTTACCCGCATGGAGGGGCCC